>Ga0181343_1000075_pt1 | contig 45089 bp, 52 predicted proteins | sample Su13VDMLBSD_FD_130110 | JGI IMG/M metagenome (GOLD analysis project Ga0181343, IMG submission 130110) | Freshwater viral communities from Lake Michigan, USA - Su13.VD.MLB.S.D | ecosystem: Environmental > Aquatic > Freshwater > Lake | place: USA: Michigan | collected 2013-07-15
GAGGACGAGGACGAGGAGGGGTACGGTAAGGCCTCTTGGACTTCGCACCTTACACGGTTCCGCGCCGGCAAGAAGATAAACAACTTTGAGGTCACCGTTGTCGGTACTGCGCTGCATGTCTTAAATATGCAGTACAACCCCAGCTCCCCCTCAGGAGAAGCCATTGACGCGCTGTTAACCTCTTTAGAGGAGGTAGCTCGCGGCGCAGTACACTTCAACGTCCTTTCCCCGCATCACGCCACTGGGTTTAAGGTGTTCGATCAAGACACGGCAGAGGAGATGTACAAGAAGCTCCAAGAGACTGCGGATTACATCGCGCCCCTCCCAGGGAACGTCATTAACCTTCTTGCAGTGCTAAAAGATCTGCTGAATTGCCATCATTTAGATTAATTTGCTTTTCCCCCTGTCCTGAGACTTTTTCTTTACGCGGTCGACCTCTTCGCTTACTAGTCGCGACTGCTTCTGCGTGCTCCCTTGGTACTTGATCCCCTAGTACTTGATCCCCTAGTACTTGATCCCCTAGTACTTGATCCTCCGGGACTCTATCTACTTCCGAAGCAGCCATAGAGGGCACGCCCGCACCTTGAGTGCTGCGTACGCTAGGGCCCTCTGATGCAGGAGGCGCTTGCGCGAGTAGCCCTCGCATGTCCTGTGCAACGTCGGATAGCCTCGCGGCTTGTGTTTCTCTAAACCGATCTATCATATCTCTAAAACTCATGCGACGTTCCTCCTGAGTCACTTGCTCTCGGGACTATCCCAATCCTCTAACTGATCCTGCGCGCTACTGCAATCAGCACATGCACAGATAACCATGTTGGCGTCCGCTTCCCTGTCTCGCCAGTCTTGTAGTGCTTGCGCTAGCCCCTCATTAGGCTCTGCACCCATAGACTTAGCGGTAGCCCTATCCATCTTACGAACTTGAGCGTCCGCCCAGCGCTTGCCGGCGTTCCCTCCCCAAAGCAGCCAGCTGATATACGCTGCGCTGGTTTTATCCGCGTGAAACTTCTTAAACGCAGAGTGGCGCGCGAAAAAGGCGTGCATCCGGCGCACGGTAGCAGCGCTAACAGAACCAGAGGCTAAGTTAGCGGCGCGCTGTACACCTGAGCCGATACCTTGCGCGTGCGCCTGCTTGGCATCCAATCCCCCGCGACCGTACTTTCGACGAAGCTCTAGCCCGTGACGTGCTGCACTGCGAACAGACTCAGGGACGGTAAAAGAAGTACTCATAATGTATGACTCCTAAAAGGGTGAAAGGCTCTTCGTATTGAGCCGCTAAGGCTCTTCGTATTGAGCCGCTAAGACTCTTCGTATTGAGCCGCTATTGTTAAGGCTACTACCTCTAAACGGCTAAGGCTCTTCGTATTGAGCCGCTATTGTTAAGGCTACTACCTCTAAACGGCTAAGGCTCTTCGTTGAGCTTAATCTTCCTTGCGGGCTTATTCAGATCCTCCCTAATCTGGCGCTCTACGTCGCTCTTGGTATCTTCCTCATCATCCTCTTTGTTATCCTTGTGCTCCTCCTCGCCCTTAGAATCCTCGGATGCTTCAGGCTTTTCACCGCCAGGGAGATCTTCGGGCTTAGGAGGAGCGTTGATAGCAGTCACCGGCTCATTAGGCTCTAGCCCAATAGAGCGCAGCTGCAATGCCTTGAGGTACACGTCATTAAGGATCATATCGCCGCCGTCCACCGGAGGCATATCAAAGGAGCTTCTCAGCTCGTTCAAGGTCATATAAGTACTGACCTTTAGCCTATCGCGGTCCAGCTGCTCTCTCGGTGAAACGCTGTCCAAGCCCGTAAAGCGAAGCTCAAAGCGAGGGTCTAGCGCGCGCACCACGAAGCGATTGAGCCACATCTCCACATTGCGGAGCAGCGGGCGCAGCCCCTTGTCCTTTGACATGCCCAAACGCGTAATCCCGCTGCTCTCATTCAGCGTGTTTCGCTGGCCTTCTGTGCCGAACTTGTAGCCCAGCTCAAAGGGATCTACTTGGAAGACGGAGCAGATAGCCTTCATGAGATGCGCGTGCCATGCTTGGAACTCCATCTCTCTGTTACTAGCCCCAAGGTTCACAGCTTGAATGCCCTCGTTATCATCCGGAGAGAGCTGAATCAACGGAGTCTTCCTGCTATTCCCGCTACCATTAAGCATCGCGTAGAACTCTTTGCGGAACTGCCGAAACAACGAAGGATTCATGCGTGTCTTAACTGCGAGTATTCCGTTTACGTTAACGCCGCTTGTAAAGTTAGCAGCGTTATACGCTTCGGTGTTCAGCAGGTGAGTCACGAGCGAAACGCACTCCATCAGCTCCGGATGCCCGTACCCGCGAGCCGCGAGGATACTGCGAGGCCTGCGGACTCCGAAGCACAGGTCATCAAACTTGAACTCCGCAGTCACCTTATCGCCGATGATCTGGACATAATGCACGGAATCGGGATCCCGATACCCTTGCTTGCGCTCCTTATCAGTAGGTCGCGCTCGCCTTATAGTAGTAGCGTCCACAACCTGAAAAGCAGCTACATCCCCCCGCTTATTGCGAATCACCTCAAAACAAGCCTGATCATAAATAAGGCTATCCGTGGTCAGCATTCTGAGGAACGACTCAAAGCTACCACCGAGCCCAATGCGCGGATCCCCGCAGGTCTCCATGAAGTCGTAGATCTCGTTAATCCGCTTAAGGTCTCCCTCATTAGGTACTTGCGTATGATCCCTTAACCGAATCTGAAAGCCGATATTGATACCATCGCGCTCCGCAACCGAGAACTCCGCCATCTGATTCACGCGGGTCTGAATAATAGCTGCGATCAAAGGGACATGGCTCATCGCTTCGAGCTGTCCATAATCCAACCCGGCGCGCGTCTCCGCTTTAAGATCCACCTGCTCCATCATGCGAACATTAGCGACCCCGCTAGGCTCTACATAATGTCCTTTAGGCTTAGCTGCGGCAGCTTCAGCATGGGGAAGTGCTTTCTCTAGCGCCTCAAGCTGCTCGCTTTTATCTAGGCTCTCTAGATGTTCTGCAAGTAGATGCACCGCCTCTTGCGTCTCAGCATCCCCAGTAGGGAATATCTTCCCCAGTAACGCTTTTAGCATGACGAGCCCTTTCCAATACGCTGCTGCAGCAGATACTTCGCCGTATCATGAGCATTAATAGTGCTCATGATATAGTCATCCAAACCGAGATCAAGCTGCGCGCCGTCCTTAAGCAGCTTGTACGCACTATTCAAAGCCATGCAGAGAAGCTCCTCCGCAGCGAGGGAGCGCGCAATACCATCAGGCCCTGAAAGATGCGACAAAAAAGCTAAGGTAAGCTGAAGCACGTTCTGCGTCTGCACCGCAGATGCACCACACTGCTGCACGATCTTCTCCGCCAGCGCATCGGTCTCCTCCTCTACAGCCTCGTACAAGCGCTCCATCAAGAGATGATCGCCATAATCGGTAGCGACCCAATGCGCTGTCCAATGAGTAAGATGCACCGCACGGAGTGCAGCCAGAATATTAACAAGAATATCGCGTTTATCCATGATTAGATGCCTCCTATAAAAGTAAGATATAGTACCACGAATATTAGAGTTACGCCACTGTCTAATATAATCCGCACTGGGGCCCTCGCCAAGCCCCTGTTTGAGCCCCCGGACCGAAGCACGCACCGAAGCACGCACCGAAGCACGCACCGAAGCACGCACCGAAGCACGCTTGAGCGGCGCAGAGCGATGTGATATATCAAGAAAGCCTGCCGGCTCTCTCGATGGCACTTAGCATACTGCGAAGAACAGGTGCGTCAGCGCTCTGTGTCGGCGTAACACCGTCTGAGGTCTAAGATTTCCGCACCTTCTTTTAGACCTAGGGAACGGAGAGGGGCAGGCGCATTCTTTTTTCCATGGTCCGCTTAAGGCCCTTAAGCGCGCACCCCTCGCCGCTTAACCCCTTAAGCCCCCACCGCGCTGTTACTTATCAGTTTCGCGCAGGTTCTCAACATCGCTAGGTTGCACGAAGAGAGCCATGCGCTCCTCATCATCCTCAAACAGGATCCCATCTGGCTGCGTATAAAACGAATACAAGCCTTGTCGAGTATCCAGCTCCCCAGTAACGACCATCTTGTGCTTTAGAAGCACTGCGGCCAGGGCAATAAACGCTTTCACATTCTCGTCAGTCAAACCATTAGTACGCACGATAGAACACCCCATTAGTAGTCTGAGAGTACAAGGTTACAGGAATATTCTTGAGCTGCAGTAACCGCAGCCCTTCTTCGGAAGGGTAACTACCCTCCCAGGTATGGAACGACGAGATGCCACACTGCACGACTGCGCGTGCGCAGTTCACGCAAGGGTATGTATTGCATACCATCGCGCACCCCTGAGTGCTTCTGCCAGAGCGAGCACAGTGGAACAGCGCATTCATCTCAGCATGAAAGCATCCGATGTCGTTACTCGCCCCGGAGCAGATTCCTTCGCGGAGACATTCCCCCTCTTTTGGACCGCAGGTGTTCTGCCCGCCCTTGAACATGCCGTTATAGCCCTCTGCAACGAGGTCTCCAACGCCGTTTATAAGGAGCGCACCTACACCCCTACGAACGCACTTACTCTGCTTTGCGAGCAGATCTACCTGCATAAGCCGCAGCGAGATATGTAAGCTCACTTAGAGGCCTCCACGGCGGGAGTCCGAGACTCCTCCCACAAGCGCATCACCTCTGGAAATGCGTCTGAGAGCAGCTTCCGGATCTCAATCGCAATCTCACGACACTCTGGCTGCGCGTGCTCCTCGTCCCTCAAGATAAGAAACTTCAGGAAGTTGTGCAGGCTCCCCGTCATATAGAACTGCGCCATCAATCCCTGCGGAAGTAGGAAGCGAGCCTGCTCCCTGGCAACGCCCTTCTCCAAGAAAAGCTGATACATATGAAAACTTTTAAGGCAGTGCGCCTTATAAAGCTCATTGAGTACCTTGGATTCGCTTTGCTCCAGCTCCCCTGTAGAGCACTGCAAGTTCTTCGTGCCTTGCATGCGCCACGGACCCATCTCAAAGAACTCAATATCCTCTGCGGTATATCTGCGGCTCGCTTGGTTATACGAGAACGTTCGATGACGCATGATCTGCGCCACGACCGGAAGGGGTGCTACAATCCGAAAGGTTGCAGTGCAGTGCTCAAATGGAGATGTATGCTTCTCTCGGAGCAAAAACTTGATGAGCTTAACGTCCTTATCGCTCAGCTCCTCATCTTGACGGTCATTCAGGAGCGAAACGCGCGCTGCGTCACACACCCGCTTATCGTCGCCCATAAAATCCAGCAGCGTCACCGCGCTCTCCCTAAACATGATGTCCCCTTTACGGTAGAGTATAAAGCGCTAAACAACAGCGCCTTACACACTCTCTACAGTATAAAAGAAAATCTGTCAAGAAAAGCTACACTTTTTTCTGTGTCTCCAGCAAAGCGACCAGTGCGTCTAGCTTGCTCTCTAATCGGATCACTTGATTAGTGAGCCCTGCAAGCTCGTTTCTTAGGTTATCAACGTGCACGCTGCCCCTCTCTAGGTTTTGTACCTTCTCCTCTAGCTTACCTAGCGCACGAGCATTATCGTTTTTTTCCTTTAGATAGGAGAGCGCGAACCCCCCTAGCGCTACCCATGTACCGATCATCTCCACAGACGTTGTGTCACTCATTTGAATAGCCCTTATAAATAAGTTAAAAGGAGTGTGAGAGACCCACTCCGGCGAGCACCCCAATAGGGACATAAACCCACCAGAGGTCCGTAGGACATGCTACCGGATCTTGCGCGCTTAGGGTATTTATACGGTCACTTAAAAGCGCGTTCTCGGTCTGTAGCTCCATTATTTTAGCTTCCAGTTCTGCGATAAGTACTCGCTGCTCGCGATACGCATCGGAAGTCAATAGTACCCCAGCCTCAAAAGATTCGCAGGTGCGAGGAAGTCTAACGCGCCCTCCTTCCTCAAACGCGGTCGGACAGGGCATCTCCACGATCTGCCCTGTTGAACGAGTCCAGAAACCTGTTTCGCTAGGTATTGCGCTCGCAGCTGCTAGGGGAAATAGTACTATTAACGATCTAACCATTTGTCTACCTCCCCTGCGGCACTTTTCTTTGCTTCTGCAGTATTCACGGCTGCTTTGTCTTTTGTCTGCCTCAGATGCTCCGCAAACATACGCTGCTCTGCTTTACGCTCCGCTATTTGACGCTCTGCTCTCGCCCTAGAACTAAACGCAGTATATAACGGCACAAGCGTAATAAGCAGTAGTTCTTTAGCCACCAATAGCGTAAGCATTAGTAGCAACAAAACCATAGCTAGTAGCGCGCTATAAGGGTTATTATTTATCCATGCTCTAAACGCAGCTAACATATGTTTAGCTCCAAAAGACTACTTGTGGGGCCGGCTCGACCACGATGGCGGACTGAGCAGAGAAGTCAGGTTGCCGATTAAGGTTTAGATATACCCCTACGAACTGCGAAGTATAATCAATGTTGTTTACAAACAGTGCGGCGTTCACAGCGACAAAACTTGTGGGTTTCAAAATGCTTAGGGTTGTCTCACGAACCACGATATTAGTGTTCGCGAGGACTACCGCTCCCGCGTCGGGCTCAGCTATCGCGCTCGGGTCGAACCCGACAGGCATAGCCGCGTCGCCATAAGCGTAGTTAACCCCGCCTCGCGCGTCCGCGTTGTTCACGAAGGTTGAGGCCTGCACATTCAAGCGGTCAATAAAGGCTGGGGTCGGCATTTATCAGTCCTCCTTATACCGCTTCAAAGCTGGCGCTAATGTTAATGAGCCCCGCACCCACAATAGTGAGCCCCACGGTGGTATCTGCTGCTGCGCTGGTGGTTACGCTGAGGGTGCGCGCCCCATTACTTGTGAAAGTAGCGTTCCCACCAGTGAGCTTCAAGATGACGGTGGTCTCCACTCTCGCCCCTCCCTCATCATACGCGTTAACAACGACGTTCTTATTGAGCGTTGTTCCTGCGTAGTTAATAGAGCTATCTGCGAAAGAAACCACTACACGCTGCGCAGCGGAGGGGATAACGGTATGCAGGCTCATCGCGTGGTTCGTGGACGCGTCGCCGTCAACAGACACCGCCCAATACCGCCCTGTAGAGTCTTTTCCAAACCCTGTGAACACCCCGTTATTCCTACTCGTTAAGCTCCAGCCGCCCGCGCCCAAGCTCCAGGTATCAATAGAGCTAGGCGTGATCGTTAGAAGCTCGCTGTGGTCCGTGTCTCCTGCGATATAGCTGTATACCGACCCTGCATTCACGGACTGTAAGAAAGTGCCGTTCGCAAAATCGGTATCGTCAATCAGATAGCTAACGATGTTGCTGTTCTTCGCACTAACCTTGCCGATACTGAAGGAGCTTCCCAGCGTTGAAAGCACACTTAAAACATACTGACCCGCAGAGTTTTGGCTAAGCACCAAGTTTGTTGCGCTAATCAGCGCAGCCAAGCTGATATTTAAACCTGCGGTTGTATAAGGTATGTCAGTAGCGATGCTGGTGTATTGACCGATAACGTCGTTATAATAGGTGGAGAGCGGGACATCCACCGTAAACTCGCTCAGGCTAAACGAGTCATTAGTCTTATTCCACTTAATCCTAATGAATGTGGCTTCGCTTAGTGTAGTCGCGCTAAATGCCAAGCTATACGCGTAGTATATATTCGTTTCCCCCGCAATGGGCGAAGCCACAAAAGTGCTATTACAAACGATACCTGAAAAACGTTTTACTCGCGAGGTGTCCGCGAGGTAATCACTTCCGCTCAAGTCCGCAGCAGTGGTCCTCGTCAAGCTCGCCTTATCGAACTTATAGAACATCATGCGGTGATTATCATTCTTATTCCAGCTCGTCGTCGCGCCTTGCCAATGACAGCCGTTAGCAACTAGTGTGGGCGTAGCTGCGTTCTCACTTGTCTGCATGAAGCAGAGTTGCCCATCTCCCGACTCGCCCAAGAAATGTAGCTGCTGCGTATAACCGATTGTTGCGCCAGGCTGCGTGGTTGTGGTGGGCACAAACAGGTGCGTAGGACCGCTGATATTCAGCGATCCCCCGTCAGCAACCGTGGTATAGCTGAAGTAAACCACGGTCTGATACAGGATGCTGTCCACCGCCGTGTTGCTGCTGAAGCCCCATCTATAATGCGCAAAGCAGAAGATGCGCTTATTCACAGTATCCACGTAGAACGGCTGCAGATAATCACTAAGCCAGTAGTAGCTAGCGTTTGAGATACCTGTGGGTGCGACGGTGGTGAAACTGATCCGCACGCTTGCCACTGCGGACTGCATAGATTCGCCCTGCACCAGCGAAATATACTTCGTCGCTGCCACGTTCTCCGTGGTATAGACTTCCTGCGCGGTGGGGCTAAGCACAAAGTGCTTCACCCCTGCGCTGTCCTCAAAACTAAAGAGGCTACCTGTATTGTGCCTATGGGAAGAGTCCATAACGCGGGTATATGCGTCATTCCTCGCATAAATGGACACGCTCGTTCTAGGCGAGGAGTTTCTCAAAATCGCCTCGTCTGTATGGAATCTGCCGTGATCCGTCCACGCGACAGGCTTATCATCCAGCAAAAGTTGACGCCAGGGGTCGTATCTACGCAGCCCTTTTAACGATTCGAGCACCGTGGGCTTCCTATCCTGAAGCGGGAATAGGGTGTCCCCATCAAAGGCGTCCTCCCCGAAGTAAATGATATTATCGGTGCTGTCAACACAGACGGAGTTGCCATACTCCCCTCTGTAATAGATGTTCGCCGAGGCGCGGATAACTTTACTCGTCTTTAGTTGTGTCATGGTGCGGCCCTTTCTCGGTTAAATGGTGAAGCTGGCGCTAACGTTGATGAGACCCGATCCAGTGATGGTGAGCCCCACGGTGGTATCCGTCGCTGCGCTGGTGCTGATTGTCAGTGTCGTGCCTCCATTACTTGTGAAGGTCGCCACACTACTTGTCAGCTTCAGAATGACGGTGCTAGCGATTCTAGCGCCCGACTCGTCATACGCGTTAACCAGGAGGTTTTTATTGAGAGTTGTCCCTGCGTAGCTGATAGCGGTATCTGCAAACACGCACGACACATTATTTGTGTTACCCGAGGTAATAAGCTCCAGATTCGCAGGGATATAGTTCTCCGTGTTAGTCACGACAGGGGATACGCTACCAAAAGAGGGAGCATATAGGTTTGTGTCACCTACGGACACGCCCCACACATTACCTAGCGAGTCTCTGCTCAACCCCAAGAAATCGCCTGCGGTGCTGCTAGACACACTAAAACCACCTGCGCCAAAGGTTAATACCTTAACCGCACCCCGAGCCAGCACGTTAAGCTGCCTACAGTTGCCGTCGTGCGCGAAAGATTCGAGGGCGTCGAGCCCCGCGAGGAAGTTAAAGTATGTTAGGGCGGTAGGGTCTGCGCTGCTGACGCTAAAGGTGATCAAGTTATTCGCAGTGGTAGTAGCACTTATATTAGCGGTCCACTTATGTTCGTTAAACACAGACACATACAAGCTGCCGTCCGCTTTTATAGTAGCCTCCACCTTTGGAGCTACCATTAGAAATACGTTATTTCTGGCGGCGGGATGCTGATAAACGGTGCTGATATCTAAACCGCCCATATTAATGCTGCAGGGCACAACCGTGAAAGTATCTGCGCCCTTATCCCAGCGCACAGCGATAAAGGAGGGAACGTCGCTAGTGTTCACCAAGAGGTGATAACTATAGAAAACGTTTGTCTCTCCTGCCTTCGGGGACGGAACAAAAGCGGAGGGTTGTGCGAAGTGGCTGAAGTTATTTCCACGAGAGTCTGCCGCGCCGCCAGATACCCACCCTGTAACTCCGCCAAGCGGACCATACACGATTGTGGCGGTATTCGAGCCGACATTATAGCTGTAGATAGTGATGCGGTGTCTATAGGTGGTTTTCTCCCAGTAAGTTCCGTTTGCCCAGTTTGCATCATATCCAGAGGACGCCCAGGGGTTTCCAGGGCCGATGCCGTCATTCTCAAGCGCCGAGAGCCAAAGGGTTTCGCCGTTGTCTGCGAGGCCCAAGAAATACCAAGCCTGCACGCCGCCGCCGCCCATCCCTGCGCGGTAGTCGCCTGCTCTCCCGATAGTGGATAGCACCACGGGCGCACCGATAGTTAAGCTCCCGTCCACCGCGTTAGTGGTATATGGCACTCGTAGAGGCACAAGCCACACGTCAGCGTTCCAAGTAGATGTTGTTGTAGCAACCGAATAGGCGACATACCCCACACCAAATAAGGACTTCGTAGCGGTATCCACAAATACAGGTCTAAACTCATAGCCAATGAAGGTGGTGCTGGAGATATTTCCGTAGTTAGCTGTTGCATTCTGCCTACGCGCCACAACACTGCTCTGCAGAGAATCACCTTGCACCAGTGTGATTTTAGAGAAAGTTGTGCTGCTAGCAGGTGCAGCGGGGGCAGCCTCTACAGTCGCGCCCTGCGCACCCGTGAACTGGGTGCAATAAAAGAAGTGTTTAACCCCCGCGCCGTCCTCAAAGGGCAGCAGTAACCCTTGATTGTGCCGAGCGTCGTTATCTAGGCAGTTGGCGTATGTAGACTTACAAGTGGTCCACCCCTGCGTAACCGCGTATCCGACGTTTACTGCGGGGTTAGCTAGTGCGCTAGTCGCATACGGTTTTGCAGTGACTATGCTGTTATTCTCGGGTAGAAAGTCGTTAACGCTGGTGTCAGCTAGCGCAGGTGATTGAACAGTCTCCATATAACTGAAGGTCTGCGGATCATACGCTTTACCCATGAAGTAAAAAGCGTCCTCCGAAGGGCTAAGCGCGGCAAACAACGGAGCGGCATTATTACGGACTTGCGAAGCAATAGGCTCGCCCGCGATGACTCTATATTTGTCGGTTTTGATGATTGGCATCTCATACGCTCCTTTTATTGAGGGTCAACGGGGTCGGGGGGCAGGACTTCCTCAATCTCTTGCGCCATAGGCAACAAAGCGAAATAAGCTGTAGCCTCCTCAAGACTCACAAAGGGGATGTTCCCCTTCAGGGGATTCCCTTTAGTTTTGAGAACCACAGTTCCGTCGAGGGACACTACGAGGTTTCCCGCAGCATCAAGCTCCAAGAGGTAGCCATTCATAATAGCGCTCCAAAAGATGTTATGTGTTCAGTACCACATGCTATCACTTCTAGGAGCGCAGTTAAAAAAATGTTTAAGTGAAGCCGCTCGTCACTGCTTTGTTTTAGCTGCTAATAAGGCCTGCAGTACACCCCTGGATGGGATTTAACGCGAAACAGGGTGGAACAAGAACTGCACTAGGAGGTCTTGCCCCCCGCTGGTTGCTGCGACCTCGGGGATATGCAGCGAGACAACGTCCCCCACAGAAAGAGTGTGCTCCTCTGTATCTGTGAGAGTTGTTGCGCCTCCCGCGCTGAACTCCACCGCATAAAGGACGTCCTCGGTATCGTTGTTCTTGATGGCGCGCACAATAGTCGAGCCCGCGCCTTCGGGAAGGACTGCCATTGTGGCGTCCATCTTAAAAATCTTAGTGTCTTGCATGACCCGCCAGCCATTTGAGGATACGATCACAGCGATTGCACCGTTCACATACACGGACTTTTCAAGTCTAACGTTTCTCATTATAGGACCTCCCAAACGTTGTCGGTCTTGTTAGCAAGGAACTCAGCGGACTCCCCTACAACGGAGAGTATAATGGGCGAAGCAGCACCGTTGATAGTGCCCACGATAGACACGGCGTTAGTGCCTCCCTTAATCGTCAATCGCACCCTTATAATATCCCCCTCGTCCACGCTGGAGAGCGCAGGAAGTGTGGCGACCACCGCGCCACCTGTGGTGTCCACGCTGTGGTGCTTCATCTTCACTGCGGTAAAGCTGGTCGTCTCCTTACTAAAAGTGAGCCGACCGCTGCCCGTGGCGATCCCCGTGAGCAAGCTACCGTCCACTGCAGGAAGTCGTGCAGAGCCGTCAAGCCTTACAATATTGCCTGCGGCAGTCCCCACGTCATAAGCTGCGGATGTGCCTAGTGGTGGTTCTACCAGCCATGCTTCAGAGTTCTGGTCATAAAACGCAGTGATCACGCGGCCGCTAAGCATAGTAAAGGTGATGCTATCACCATAACTCGTGCCACCCACAAGCACTCGGGCAGCACCCGAGTTTGCAGCGGCCACGGACACTGTTACCTGGCGGTCTCCCTCAGCGATAATGTATACGACTGACCCGTCCCTAGTGGTGCTTGTCGGAGGTAGTCTAACAACGGAGTTTCCGATGTTGTTAACGCGGACAACCGCGTCTGACTCAGCAAGCACCGTAGGTGTAACGTCGCTGTTAACAACCGTGTAGCCGAAGTGTTCTTCCTTAACTTCCCACTTAGTCTTGTCCGAGGACACAACAAACTCGGTGCGCTCACCCCGCGACGCTATAGAGACAGAAGACACATAACCACGCTTGCTTCTACGGAACACCTGGAAGTTGCTGTCTGTTGCATTGGCGTTAACCACTATACCTGCGGTGCTCAAATAGCCGCGCTGCACAGCCACGCGGTCGCCAGCCTGGAGCGAGGAAAGCAGCGGAAGGGTGATTGTTAGCAGCGACGAGTTATGAACCAGATACTCATGACCCGCCTTCGCAGTCTGACTGCCCGTTAGCGTTACGAAGTTTTGGGTAACCCCGAACACTTCCGCACGTCGGGCCTGCCAATACAACCACTTGCTCGTCGTCGTGTCATAAACGAACAGTATCTGATTTCCCTGCCCAGAGAATGCTACGGACGACACACCCCCCAAGATGTTTGCAGAGGATGAAGCCACAGTGATTGAGGGGTTTGCCTGAAACTGCAGATAGATTGCGTTGCCCTCTACAGGGTCAGAAGGCAGCGTGAAGGTAGCGCCCCCGAGCGAGCCTGTTACGCTGTAAAAGGTGTTTTTAGCAAGCGTGGTGCTAGTAGAGGGTATCTCCTGAACAGAATCAAAGAGAGGAGCGCCCGTAGCCTTCACTATATTGCCGTTGAACACCAGGTTGCTGCTACCATCAACCGATAAGTCTAGGTTCGCGCTACCAATCTTAACGGCAGTGATATACGCTGCGCGTAGCTGCGCGGCTGCACTACCCAAATCATATTGGTTGTCTGTGGAGGGCAGCAGATGGTTATCTGCGCCGCTACTCCATGCTGCGGCAGTCAATCCACCGCTGCCGTTGGACCTTTGCAGCGCGTATTGAGCCCCCGCGCCCACAGCCACGTTTCCAAACTTATCGTCAAGCCCATCAAGATAACCGCGCACGGTGTTCGAGGTGGGGGTGTAGTTAGATACACTGAGAGTAGCAGCGATCCCTGCGGCAGTTGACAAAAGGCCCAGCTTCGTGTCAATCCCGTTAAAAAAGACCTGAGCGTTCAAGGTAGCTGCAGTGAAGTTAACTGCGGCATTTGCTACGCTGATATCCGCCGCCTCGCCCGAGGTCGCAGCGTCAGAAAGCGTGGTAGTAAGAAACTTGATAGACTGCGTAGCTTGGTCAAAATACGCCAAGCCACCGTCCGCCGCAGTCGTCGCGTCAGTCTTGATGTTGCTATTAAAATATGCGAGCCACACAACAGGGTTCGTAGGAGGGCGCTTAAACCCGTAAAGGTCCACTGTGGTGTTCGCAGATAAACTGAAGCTGCCTGCTTGAACACCGCCCTCCACCATGTTGCCATCCAAGATATAAGCGACGTCGCTCACCTCGCGGAATACAACCGTACCATTACCGTAGTTTGTTACGCGGATGTAGTCTCCGTCGCTGACCTGAGTCACAAGCGAAGGGACATCAACATATTTCGTCGCACCTGTGGCTACGGAGAACAGATAGTGTCTACCCGCGCTCAACGCTACATTGTTAGCCGTGCTATCAATGATAACTTGGTTGATGTTGTTCGTAGGTACGTTCAGGAGATCGCTATAGTTGCCGGAGAATGCGACGTCGGACAGCCCACCGAACTCCGCGTCAATAGCGGTGAGGTGTGCAGTGATACTCTCAATGCTGCTCGCAGTGTAGTTCTCCGCGTCATATGGCGCGATAATAGTGCTGGCATTAATGGTGATATCCAGGCCCGACACACCGTTTACGGATTGCACACGCGATCCCAGCTCCCCATCAATCGCGGAGAGGTGCGTACTGATAGGATCGCTCGACAGCGCGGTGTAGTTGCTCGGAGTAATCGTTGCCGCGATGTCAGCAGCGGAAATCAGTACGTCCTTAGACCCTGCAAGCGGGGAAACCCCATTAACGGACTCTACTTTACCGGCGGCGGCAATCGCGGTGTCAATATCGCCAAACTTCTCGTCCACACCCACAAAGAAGCTCTCGGAGTCCTGCGCGGCTACTGTGAAGTTCTGCGTGGTATGAGCGACGACAACGTCCTCTGCAAGACCACTGTAAGCCACCTGAGACAGCCCCGCAGGAAGCGAGCCGGCGAGGGCCACCTTAAAGATGTTAGCGCCGACGGTCACATCGTTAATGTAGGTGTTATAGGCGTAGACGTAAGCAGAGCCGATAGCACCGTCAACAACGTGTCCCGTCCCCACCGCAACATCAAAAGTGGTGTAGAGCGCAGTGCATACACCCGCACCCATATAGATGCCCGAGCCATTGGCGGTGCTGTTCCCGACGACGCTGTTCCCTATCGTGATAGCGACGCTGGACTGCACCGCGTAAGTGCAGTTCGACACAGTGCAGAGCAGGTTAGTAATGCGAGGACAAGTTGCAGTCCCGCTTAATTTGATAGCGCGGCTGCTGCTCGACCCGTTAGTCCTATACACCTCACAGGTGTCCATAAATAGCGAGCCTGCAGTAAGCTCCACACAATGGTTGTCACCCGTTGCGGTGCTTGTAATGGAGCAGTTGGTGAACTGCAGGCGAGCCTGCAGCGCCGTCGTGTTCTTAACGAGAGAGCCGGCATTAGCGTTATCGGTAAAGAGCTGGCAGTTCCGAACATTACAAACGTAAACAAACGTGCCGCCCAAGTTGATACAAGGGTTAGCACCAGTCTTATTGATCAGGAAGTTCTCAATAGAAATCTGGTTATTGAACAATCCGCCCGCGCTGAAGCTCGGGGCGATATTGATACTGCCATTAATGATTGAGGTGTGCCCGCCTCTGCCCGTGGGGGAAATACCCGAAAGGACCGTGTTGGTGCGAGCCAGCGTGATATCCTCGGAATAAACCCCTGGGAACACGAATACTTGAGCGAGGCTACCATTATTAGGGAGAGAGAGCAGCGCTGCAGCAATCGTGGCTTTCGGCTCATACAGAGAGCCGCCGTAGCTGTCATCACCATACTCCCCGCTCACATAAACGACGTGGTCAGGCTTCTCACCAAACTTATCGGCAAGCCCTGTGATCAATCCCGTCAAAGTCTCGTCACCTGAATAACGGGCCTCGCTCTCATCCCTCAACGCGGAATCAAGCGCGTCTACTGCGCCGAGGAAGGTGGACTGACCAGACAGAGCGAACGTGCCTGCAAAGGTCAGCGTGCTACCTGCGGTAGTCCCGAGCTTGTCGTTGAGTTCATCCACACCACCGACAACAAGGTCGCGGACATCAACAAGCTCTGAAGACAAGGCGTCTACCGCCGCGAGGTAGGTCGCCTTACCTGCGACCACCCCCGTTAACGTAAACGGAGTTAATGTCCCGCCCGAAGTTAATCCGATGCTGTCGTTAACTTGTGCGACGACCGTATCCGTGGCCTCCGTGGTATCAAACAGCGTCGCCACATCCTCCGCTACGAGGTCCGAAGCATCGCTCTCCGCTCGCAACGCGGTATCGAGCGCGTTCACCGCACCCAGAAAAGTGGACTGACCCGACAGCGCGAATGTTCCCGAGAAGGTTAGAGTGCTACCTGCGACCACACCTAGCTTATCATTGATGTCGTCCACCCCACCAACAACAAGATCACGCACATCCGAAAGCTCTGAAGACAGGGCATCTACCGCAGCGCGATAAGTCGTCTTACCTGCAGCCACACCTACATTAGCGAAGGCTACAAGTTTGCCGTCCGCAGCAAGGCCCACCGCAGCTTCGACCTCATTGATTTCTTCCTGAAATAAGTTGTCTGTCTCTAACAGGCTATCAACATTATTAAAGAGTTGGGTGTCTAGGGTGCTGATGGCTGAGCGCAAGCTAGTTGCGCCTGCGATGTAGTTAGCCCCTGTGAACCCTTGGAGTGCGCCGTTTGAGAGAAGCCCTGCCCCCTGTTGTGTGCGGTCTAGCTCCTCCTGCAACCCCTCAATCTGCGAGAGCAGGGTGTCCTCCACTGTGTTCTCAAGGGTTTTTACAGCAGCGTCGAGCGCTTCTACCGCGCCCTTAACACTCATCGTGTTGTTAATATAGTTAACGCTGCTATATGCCGCTTTAGTTCCATCCGCAGCAAGGCCGACACTGGACTCCACCGCGTCAAGCTCGTCCTGTAAATCCCCCAGGTCGGACACGAGCCCTGCTACTTCGCCCTGCGTGATAGTCGCAGCGGACCACTCTGTGCCATCAAACCTAAGAAACTGCCCTGCAGCCGCGCCCCCCACAGCGACATCGTGCAGGTCGTCCAGAAAAATGATGGACTCAGTATTGTCGATAACATCAATCTTAGCGACATTAATGACGCCGCCCATATCAGCGTTAATAATGATGTTATCATTTACGTTGAGGTTAAGCCCCAAAAACGTCCCTGCAGCGCTAACCTTATAGAAGTCACCTTTCAGCGCGTTTGAGAGGTCCGGCGATCCGCCAATAGTAGTAGGGTCAAACAGTCCTCGGTAGGTCAGAACACCTACGATCTGCCCCACCCCTGCGTTGACGGCCGCTTGAAGTTGCGCGGGGGTAATAGCTGCGATTACTGCAGAGCCGCTTTGAGCCTCTGCATCAGTAGATACTCGAATCAATCCTGCTTTACGAGTGGTCGCTAAATCACCATTAAGGATCGCCATTTGTTATAACCTCCTTAGAAGCTGCGCTTGATGAAGGTGGCGTGAACGACAGGCGCTGCACTGCCCCCCAAGTTGGAGAACGAGATCTTAACGGCCTCAAATGCAAAAGAGCGCTCTAACAGGATAGCATCTGTCTCAAGCGCACCTGAGATATAGCTTACAAAGGAGGGAGCGCGATGCGGAAGGAAGTCCAGCGCAAAGTCTCCACCATCCAAACCAGAGCAGCTCACCTGCACGCTGCTGAACGTGTCCGCAGGGTTGAATCCAAGATTAGACTTATCCAGCACCACATCCGCAAAAGCGCCGCCCACCGCTTCCGCAGGGATCTTAAAAGGGAGTGTGTTCATATAAACTCCTAGTAAAAGAGGGATATACCTTTGTAGAGTATACCATTTTCGCTTAGGAGTTTATAGCTTTTATGCCCTTGCGCTATAAGAAGCGGAGCACCCTATAAGAAGCGAAGTGGGACTACTTGACGCCAGAGTCGGCATCGGCATCATCATCGTCCTCTTCGCTAGGTTCTGGCCACACCCGCCCAGCTTCGCAGGAGTCTCTAAACTGGATAATCGGGAGGATAGCGCCCTCTGTGTTAGAGTGCGCGATGTAGTCCAGGGTGCGGATCACATTAAACGAGATATAGTCCTCCCCCTCGTAAAAAGCGTCCTCGTCATCTAGGGACTGCCCAAAAGAGTGCACTACAAAGTGCTCCACCAGCTTTATATAGTCGTACACGGCGTTACCCTCAGGGGTTACATCATAGACCGCGCAGCCACAGCCGTCCATCAGAAGCGTATTATCGTTCATACGCGCGCGCAGCTCTGTAGATACTTCGCACATTTTTTTGTTCCTTCTAAGGATTTGATATTTCTTTCTCATCGAGGTCAACCACTCTCTCTACCACAAAGCCCTGAGGCACATCGAGGAAGCCTTGAGGCAGGGTGATGTCGTGGACCCAAGCGCCTGCTTTGTCCAAGCCGACCAAGAATAGGAAGCCCGAGATGGGATGGCTGATGGTGTTGTGGATGAACCACATGAGCTTAGTCATTAGCTGTCTCCTTGTTGATGGCCTTTGTCAGTCTCACCGAAAAGATTACGCGCTAGGCTCCCTCCGGGGAGAGGGCGCTAGCGCGCGTTTTTACAGTCTTCGGAGGGCTAGATGCCCAGCGCTACTACCGAACGCTCAGTACTCGGTATGCACGTCCTTGAGGCTCTTGGCGTCATCGGCAGCGGCAGCGAAGTTGAGGATGGTGAACGTCCCGCCCTTCTTGGTGGGGATATTACGAGCCTGCACCAGCGCACGAAGCCCCGCGAGCGCAGAGCGCCCCGTGTGCTCGTCAGGAGTCAGAGCGTTCTCAATCATCTCCCACGTGAGCCCCGCATCGGAGACGCGCAGCACCTGACAGAGCATCGCACGGATGTTACGGGGAGTGCTGTCGATATCCTTCATGGACAACCAAGTGCGCTGGCAACCGGCGGGGTGCTGGGCGGGATTATCGGAGTCAATGACGGTAGTCTCGAGCACGACGAACTCACGGCCCTTGCGGTTAGAGCCCTCCTTGAAGTCGTCGATGCGGACGAGATACTGACCCTCGGTAAAGTACTCTGACTGGCGGCGGGCTTCAACTTGCGCGATCTGCTGAATAAAGCTCATGGCTTTTTCCTTGTGTCTAAGGGGGAGAGAGCCCTGTTGCTCGCTCCTCATACCCTATAACACAAGATATAGCTCTTTTTGTGCGGCTTGTCAAAAAAAACTTCAGTTTACTTCATTCTCCGCAAAAAACGCGTCAAAAAAGCCCGTTATTTTACGCATGTGCGCCTCCCCGTAGTGCGCTGCCGTGCTCAACCGAGTGTTCTTTAAGAACTCTGTGGAGTTCCAATACTGCCCTAGCTGCGCTTTGAGCTGCTCCGAAAGAGCCTCTACATAAGCCCTAGCAGCCACCTTCGTTGAGGGTACAGCGGCGCGCTCCCTCCCTAGGCGGAACACGCTAAGGATCTCCTCTGCGTTAAAACGGCGAGCGCGGTATAACGACTTTGCGTCCTGCCTATCGTTGATCTCGGCAATGCGCGCCGCCTGACAGGCCTCTAGGAGCTGCAGGTTGGATGCTTGGTCAGGCGATACCCTCAGCTTCTCTTTCAGGTAACGCACCGGATTGGAGATGTCTAAGTCCTCCTCCTTATATCGTTTGCTGTTCAGGTACTGCTCAACACTGTTCGGAAGCTCAAAGCTACTAAGCGGTGCAGCCTTCTGGGGAGCGAGGATAGAAGCAGCCTTCGGGGGAGCTGGGAGGGGAGCTGCCTTCTGGGGCGCTGGGAGGGGCGCAGTCTTTTGGGGAGCTGCCGTCAACGACTTGACGAGCGGCGCGCTCTCCGTCAGCACGAACAGCGACTCCTCAATCAACGTATCCGTAACCACCGTAGGGTACTTCTGCCGGTACTTAAACAGCACCGCCAACAGCTCCCTGTAGACTGCAGACGAGGGGTCCTGCGCCGCGAGCTGAAAAGCCTCTAACGACAAGTTGTCTTCGCGCATGATAGTGGACATCACGTTAGTAAGGTCCTGTACAAACACACTTCTACTCGGGGTCATTTTTATATTTGATCCTTATCAGAGGAGGGAGCTGCCGCGCACAGGGCGATCAAACTCAAAGGTGGCCTCAGCCTCGGGAGCCGGAGCGCTTGACTCTTCTTCTGCGCCACGGACGCGCACCCAGCGGTTGCCGTAGTTAAAACGGCGGTTCTCCCAGCCCAGGCGCTTCAAGGACTCGCTGATGTGGTTGCGCAGCTGCGCCTCCTTGATATCAGGGGCATAGGTGCGCACCACCGCCAAGATCGTCTTCAGCTCTATCTTATCTTGACCTTGGAGGAGCAGCGTCTCTACAGCGCGCTGCGTCGCGAGGTGCAGATTCGTCTCCGCCATAAACTGCTCATTATGGAGCGCCTGCGCTGCCATCCATGCGCGCGGCAGATTCCAGTTCTCCACCTGCACACCATTAAACCAAACGCGGTCTGCGTGTGCCGGAGCATTACCTTCTACGACACGCTGGTAAGCCTGCGCGTAGATTTGCTCTATGTTCTGCCGAAGCCACGCAAGGTCTAACGCTGGGACTCCGCCCACCGAGAAGTGCAGGTCATTAAAACAATCAATAACGAGGAATCTTCTGTTGCCGGTGTTGTCCGTCAGAAACTTCTCGTCATTACTGTTCGTGAAAATAAAGCAGTTCTTCCACACCCGAGAAGGCTGGCGCTCATAAGGCCGGCGGATGTTAAAGCTGTCAGTCGTAATGAAAGCCTTAACCTCCTTCATGGTGGTGTTATTGCTGGTGCTGATCGCCTCGGGGCACTCAGCGATGAACACACCCTCCAGGGTAATCGCGGAGTCTTTAACATCCTTGGCGCTCATGGAGATACCATCGAGCTTGCAGTAGTCCTTGTTAATGTGCCCCGGCGTCAAATGCTCCACCAACCCGAAGATCGGGACGAGCGAAGACTTGCCGCATCCTTGGGGGCCTGCGAACAGCGCGGTGTGCTGACCGCCGCCGCTCTCGTACAGGCTGAAGATGTTATGCACCGTAGAGAGCGCGATTACTTTGCCATACTGGGTATACAGCTCGTAGTTCTGTGCGCCCTGCTCCAAGTGCAGAACAGAGTTGAGCCATGACTGCCCGCCTTCGTCTCCGAGACGGTCTACACCGTCCCACACCAGGGAAGACACGAAGTCTGCAACAGGGTCAAACTCGTGCTGCTGCGCCACAGTATGAATAGCGCGATCAAACTCTGTAATCGCAGGATTAGCCGTCGGCATATATCGTTGCATAATATCGTGCAGCAACGCGTTCAGAATAGGATCGGTGTACGCCACCCACTCGTTCGGGGAGAGGCGCTTGAAGGGGAAGAGCGCGCTGACCAAGGAGCGATGAACAACTACTTGACGCTTGCGGGTGTTCAGGCGGAACATACCCTTAAAGCGACCGTCACCCTCCAAGATGGCGTTAAAATTCAGGAAGTTACAGATGGGCTTCCCTTTAGGATCGCGCTGAAGCGCCAAAGGTACGCCATAGTACATCCAGGAAGTGTGCGCTTCTCCGACTGCTTGAGGATTTAGCACCCACAGACCATTCTTGGTATAGCTCTTACTCGCGGCGACAGAAGTATAGAACTTGAGCGCCGGCTTATTATTGATCACAACCATCTGCGCAAAACCGTTACAGTCGCCTGCAGATAGCTGTGCATCTGGGTTACTACGAGGAACATCTTTCAGCATGCGCACGCGTATCTTGGAGATGCCCTCGTCAGTCATTTTACAGAACAACTCGTGCGCCGTAAGTACCTGCGCGGAATCCCCAACCTGAACCAAGACCTCATAGTCCCCTGCGATGTCCGTCGCTGGGAGCTTGGATGCGCGGGCCTCGTGCACAGCCTCCGTAATCGGAGCGCCGAGCTTCGCAGATGCCGTCGCAGAGGCGGCAGCCGCCGGCAGGGCTATCTGCTCTAACCACAGGCGGTTTTGAGGAGCGCACAGATCAGCGAACACTTCGCGCGTCTGCTTTACATTCTCCTTACTCTTCAAGTTGAGCGAGCCCACATCGCGGCACTTACGAGCCCCAATACTCTTGGCGACCGTCATATCAAACAAGGGCAGACCTGCTTGCTCGTTCACAGCAGCTGCGATCAACGGGATGGCTGCCTTGTACTGTAGATAGTTAAAACGCGCAGTGTTGCTCAGCGCGGAAACTTCTGCACGTGCATCTTCCGACCAGCCCTCATCATCCGCGAGCCAATAATGCAGGTGCGCGCCATTCCCAGAGAACACAATCTTTGTGGGGCGACCAACGAAGGGCTGGAGCAGCTCAACAGCGCGCTCCACCACTGGGCGAACCTCTGCAATCGTCTCGTCCTCGGACAGAAGGGACTGCACATAGAACTCCGCAGGGTTCTTAATAGCGCTGCGAAGCTCCTCGGGCAACGAGGCCACGCGGGTCTGCGCGCGCTCCAGCAACGAGGGTGTAACCGCCACGATTTCCTTGTAGTCAATATCAAAGAACGCGGATGCGAGCTTGCGGCAGTTCTCCTCCGTGAGTTTATTAGCGGTGACAGCGAAGAACCCGCTGTGAATATAGATAGTCTCTCCGATGCTGTGCTTGAAGTTAGCGAACAGCTCCGGACAGGGAGAGGGGGGAACAGCTTGAGTCTTATTGAACGGGATCTTCACAGGAACTCCTAGTGCCGAGTCATACACCCACTCGACTTAGTGTGATGTATGTATAACAGTCCCCCGCAGGATGTCAAGACAAAGTTATCCCTCTTTTTTTCTCTCGCTCCAGAGCGCGTTAACTTCGCCCCTGCGAAGAAGCTGTGGTCCTTGGATGATGCGCTCTGCGTTGTTGACCACTTCTTCCTGAGCCATGTCTATCAGTGCGCAAGGGCCCACTTGTTCGGCGTGAAGTTGTGCGATGGCGTCCTTTACGAGCGTGAGGACTTGCCCGCAGGCGCGTAAAGTGAAAGCCGACAGCTCAGTCAGAATAAAATTCCCCTCAGGAAGCCCAAAAAATGAGGAAAGCGAGCGAGTATGGAACTCTGGATCGCCGGAAAGCACTATAAGAATGCAGTCTAAGAAACATTGCGCCGCATGAATAGCGCTCTCCTCATCAAGACCCGCAGCCTGTAGCGCAAAAGGGATCTCACAGCGTACTAGCAGCAATAGCGCGCAGTAGTCATGTGACCACGCCGCCGCGCCCGTCTTATTTGTAATCTCTAACACGGCGTCTGCAATATCCTCTTTTGCGACGTCTTTAGGAATATGTGTATTCGTATAATGAGAGAAGCTGGGAGTAAAAAGCTCTAGCATCTTGTATGGTCGCTTTCGTTACTTGAAAAACACAAGGTTCTGTGACATTCTTGCTTGCACAATGCACAAAATCAAGGTATATTTTCTAAGGAACATAAATAGGAGTAATACAATTGGCATTTACACACGTTAGCGCGTCATCTATAAAGCTCTTCCAAACCTGTCAAAAACGCTGGTACTTTAAGTACATTCTAGGGCATCAAGAGGGTAGTTCTCCTGCGATGGATCTCGGCAGTGAGGTGCATAGCATCCTGGAGGCGCAGCTCAAAAAAGAAGTGCTCCCGCCGAGCAGCTTTGCTCGGGACATCGCGGAGACAGGGTTTCATTTATTGCCTGATCCTCGTGCGTGTACCTTGAAGGTAGAGCAGTCTCTAGATGACTATCCTCTGCCGGGGCTCCCGATCCCCTTTAAGGGTTTTATTGACTGCGTCATTGAAACTGCGGACGGGGTCGAGATTCTGGACCATAAAACCACATCTCATTTTAAGTATGCGAAAACACCTATAGAGCTATCTTCGGATACGCAGATGATCATATATGCCAAGCATTTACTGCATCATTATGATCTGCTTTCGGAGATCACGCTCTCGCATATAGCGTACCTAACAAAAGAGCCGCTTGCGAAGGCTCAAAAAAGCTCCGTCACAGTCTCCCGAGAGCACGTAGATGCCGTGTTTAACCACATCCTAGATATCGTAAACGAGATGCTACGTGTTTGTGCTGAGCCTTTAAGCTCGCAAGAGCGAAACGAGAAGCAGTGCTACGTATATGGTAAGCGCTGCCCCTTCTACACCGACTGTTTTAACACCCTTTCTTCCCCCTTGGTGACCGATATGTCTGAGACTCAAATGAGCGTCCTTGAGAAGCTGCGCCGTCCGCGCAACGCGGCACAGAATGCACCTGCGGCACAGAATGCGCCCCTCCCAGTTGTTGTTACTGAGAGCGTACTTGGCGCTAACCCCGCACCTTCATTAACTGCCGAACCTGCGAGACCTATGACTGCGCTGTACGTAGACTGTCGTCCGCTAAATGGCCGCGTGGCGCACATTGAGGAAGTACTTGAGCCCCTCTGCGACCGTATATGCGCTGCGGAAACCGCACCTTCCCTGGAGACCATCGCTTTTGGGCAGGGCTATGGCCTCCTCAACCTCGCGCTGAAGTCCTTTAAGGCGACGGAGAGTGCCTATGTAAATAGCGCCTCTCCCTTGTATGTTCGCTGTCAAAAAGCGCTGCACTCCGCATTTGATACTATTGTTGTCGCGGTCCGCTAAAAGGAAAAAGATTAAATGTCCGAGATTATAAGCGTTACCGATGCTGTGCGCATCGCGGCGATTCCAAGAACAGAGATTAAAGTAGAAGAGCGAGACCTCGAGGAATTGACTCGGCAGCTGAGCTGCACGACCCATTCTTTTAAGCTCAAGCCACTGCAAGCGCTGGCGCTGCTGCATACAAAGCGGGCAGGTGGTCTACTAGGGTTACTAGGGTGCGGCGCAGGTAAGACCCTGCTGTCGGCGGTGCTTCCTACCTTTTTGAATAGTCAGCGCCCCCTACTACTCGTTCCGGCGGCGCTGCTAGAGAAGACGCACATAGAGTTTGCGGAGTGGGCTAAGTATTTTATTGTGAAAAACATTAAGGTGCTTAGTTATGAGCGGTTAAGTCGGGCCTCGGGGCTTGAGGAGCTAAAATTATATGCCCCGGACCTTGTGGTTTGCGACGAGGCGCACAACTTAAAGGACATAAGCAGCGCTCGCACCTTGCGTATCGGAGCTTACCTAGAAGCACATCCCGAGTGTGTCGCGGTGTTCCTCAGCGGGACACTACTAAACAAGAGCGTGCATAACATAGCGCACCTCTCCGCGTGGGCTTTAGGAGCAGCGTCCCCTTTCCCGTTGGATCTGCGCACCGTCGCAGAGTGGGATGAGCTGATCTACGGGGATTCTAATAGCTACGCGGAGTTCCGATATGCTCCGGTGCAGCGCTTTGCCCCTAATGGGTCGGCACGTGAGGCGCTGTTTGCACGGCTGAGCACCTGTGCGGGAGTAGTGCTCACAGACAAAGACATTGTGGAGTCTGGGCTAACGCTCGTGCGAGTCCGGTGCGAAGTTCCGCAGGAGCTGCGCGCCAAGATTAACCACTGCATAGAGCAGGGCGTAGTAGATGCGTTGGCTGATCTTCCTGAGATTGAGGAGATCATGGCGAGCGAGCATCTTTGGGCTTCGCGAGACGAGTTCTTGATGAGGGCGCTGTCTCAAGTTTTCTCAGGGTTCTTATACTTTTGGCAGTGGCCCAATAATATCCCTGATGAGCGGTGGTTAGATACACGGCGCACTTGGTCCCGAACGGCTAGAAAAATATTGGAGTATAACCTTCCGGGATTTGACACCTTAGGGCTGGTGGAGCGCGGTTTCGATTCCTTGCCATCAGATGTGAAGCAATACGCAGAGCCCGCGTATCACGCGTGGTTCACATCCGGAGAGTATCGTAAACAGCCTCCGCCTAAGCGCAGTGTGTGGGTAAGTACATACTTGATTGATGCTGTGCAATCCCTCTTAAAGAAGATCGCAAAGCCGACGCTGATATGGGTCAACTTTAAGGAGCTTGGATCGCAGCTATCGGAGCGGCTAAATATCCCCTATATTGAAGGGGGTATGGAAGTTCCTGCTTATGAGGGGCAGTCGCTAATCCTGTCCATAAAGAGCCACGGGACAGGGAAGAATCTCCAAGCGTGGGCCAACAATATTGTAGCCGCTCCTCTGAGCGATCCCGCCGCGTGGGAACAGCTTATTGCTCGAACACATCGTCAAGGACAGCTAGCGGATGAGGTTACGGTGTACTGCTTTAATCACGCGCTGTTTGGGGCTGCGCTGAATAGAGCGCGCTTTATGAGTAAGGCGGTGGGGGATTGTACGGGCAAGCAACAGCGACTAAACTACGCTACTGTCATAACGCTCTAAACCTAGTAGCCCCGCCGCGTATAATGTTGTACATTAGCTCATGTACAACATTATAAACGATCGCTTATTTAGCTCTCGCGGAAAGAAAGGAGCGTTTACTATGTATGATGACGAAGACGAATATGAGATCGAAGCGGTTATTGCGGAAGATCTCCCGTTAGCAGAGGATTTTCCTGCGCTACCGGAAGAAAACCCTTTTATCCCTACAAGAATGCTGACCCACGATGCCCGCATTATGGGGATGCAAGTACCTGCAAATAACGACTATTTTAAGTGTAATGATTATGAGCGCCGATGCTGGCGCTCCGCAGTTGAGGAAGCTATGGCTCGCGGCATTATGGAGCACGCCGATTTAGGGCGCTTGTTTAGCCTTAGTAAGCAGGCCGTGATCTTCATAAGGAAGCAGGTACTCAACAGTTGGACCTCAGGCTTAACCCCTGAGACGATAAACTTAAGGCGAGAGCAGCTCTACCGCGAAGTGGACCGCGTTAAGCATAACGCGTGGGCTTATTTTGAGGCGGGGAAGCAAAACGGTGCAGATGTTAAGGAGCAGGGCGCGCTCCTTAAGCTCGTACTGGATGCCAGTAGCGCGCAGGTAAAAATGTGCGGGCTTAACTCTGTGAATGTGCAGCTTGAGCATACGGTCGCAGCCAAATTTAAGACCTCCTCAGATTTTGAGCAGGAAGCCGCTAAGCTGCTGGGTGTGGATGTAACTACATTAGCATCCCTCGGGAACTTAATCGCCAGTAAGATCGGGGAGACCGAGAATGAAGACTGATAACGCGGTTGCACAGCTAGTTACGCATAAAGAGGGGCGGCGCTTACTCTCCTTGAAGTCACCTAGCTTCTTCGCGGCGTACTACATGGGGCTGAAGTACCTTAAGCATCAAGATAGGTGGCTCACAAAAGCGACGGAGCTAGCGAACACCGCAAAGGCTAGGAAGAGCAAAGAGAAGCTACTAGTGCTAGCTCCTCGAGGACACGGCAAGAGCTACCTCTCGCTGATTCATGCGGTGTGGCGATTATGCACCGATAGAAACTGCACCATCCTGATAGTCTCTGCGACAGCAGGCCAAGCCGAGAAGCGCCTGAAGGCGATACGTGCGTACTTAGAGGATCCTAAAATCATCGCGGATTGGGGTAGCGACGACCTGCCGCCTTTTCAGGACGAGACTACCAGCTGGTTGACCAACCGGATATACCTGAAGCGCGACGGCAAGATCATAGACCCGTCTGTAGAGGCTATCGGTATTGGAGGGGCGGTCACCGGCGCGCACGTAGACATCATCATATTGGATGACGTTGAGGACAGCACCACAGCTAACTCTGATGCGCTGCGCCGGCGCTCCAAGGAGTGGTTGAACGGTACGCTGCTACCCATCCTAAACCGAGGCGGGCTGCTACTGACCATTGGTACGCGCAAGGGCAGTAACGATTTATACGCTGATATGCTCGCAGATCCAACGACCTACGCAATCGTGGACAGCGCGATTATTAAGTACCCTAGCAGCTACGAGTTTATTGTGGAGCGCCAAGACGGAAGAGATGTGCTCAAGGACATCATTATCGAGGGTGAGGATGAAGCGGAGGTTCTATGGCCGGAAGAACGTCCTCTGCGATTCCTGCTGATGGAGCTAGCCACCGTAGGGTCCAAGATGTTCGCAAGGGAGATGCAGAACAAACCGATCTCCGACGATGATGCTGTCTTCAAGACAGAGTGGGTGACCGCCGCGCAAGCACGCGGTAAAGACTATTCCTTCGGTGATGTACCTGCGGACTGCGAATCGTTTGTAGTCGGAATCGACTTTGCGCTCAATACGAACCCTGACGTCGCACGGCGTAACGATAGCGACTACACCGTACTTACGTGCCTCGCTGCGGATAGCGCAGGTAACCGATACTTGGTAGACATGGAGCGCTTCAGAGGGCTTACTCCGGACGAGATGTACAGCCGCGTCGTTAACTTCTGTAAGCGACAGCCCCTCATGGTGGCCGAAGTACGAGTAGAACGTAACAGCTTCGGTATGCTGCATGCGCTCGCGCTGAAGGGGCGAACTGACCTGCCTTTGAGGGAGCATCTGACCACAAAGAAGTCTAAGAACGAGGGGATTGCGCGCATCGCAGTGCTCTTGGAGAACGGCAAGTTTATCTTCCCCCATAGGACGCAAGAGGATAAGAACCGCGTGCGCGTCCTCGCAGATGAGCTGCTTACCTTCCCGCTGGGGGCACATGACGACACGGTGATGAGCTTAAGCATCGCAGAGAGCGCGCTGCTTACTGCGAGCTTCGCTTACAGCTTCGCACTTAGCGACAAAGTTGTGAGCGATAACCGAGCAGGGACGCAGCATGAGGAGCATTACGATGAAGCCGTCGCAGAGGAGCAGACCTTAGAAGATATCTGGAAGGAGATCAGCGAGGGCTGGACGGATAACGATTAGTTTCCTGTGCGCGCATAAACAAGAGTCGCCGCCGGTTGAACTCCACAGGTGGCGCTTCCAATGCGTCTACGTCTAGAGTGAACACCATAGGGCTGCCCTTGACTTCCCCATAGAAGATCACAAGCGCGAGCGCGGTGCGATACACTCCTTCTTCAACGCGGCCCTGCAAGAAGAAGATGTCCTTCGCATGAGACACTATGAACTTCCAGAGGGGGCTCGTGGTGCTTACCTTGCAGAGTAGTACGCAGCGCGCCGGCTTCTTAACCTGCATCTCCATGATTTTCTTGGCGATGGTTAAGGTGTCCTCTAAAGACTCCGCAGCCATGTTAAAGAAGCAGCACTGCCCAAGACCCCCCTCCACTGTAAAGTCTGAATGTTTGCACGCGCGATGCGCCATCGGCTGCTCTAGATTCACATTCCCATCTAGCGTAAGTGGACCCCAGTGAGTATCAATCTCTATAAATAAACGGTCGTCCTTCATTAAATCTGCTCCCAAAAGTCAGCTAAGTTAAGCACGCCGTCTGCCTCGACAAGCGCGAATCCGATCTGCTTTAACTGCTCTGCGTTGTGGCTTTTTCTAGCGTATGGTTGCCCTTGATCATCCGCGATGAAGCGAGGCCACGAGACAAGAAACCACTCTCCTGAGAGACGGACCAGCACCCATGCTAGCTGCCCCCATGTTACGCGGCGCGTCAACTGCGCTGCCTGCACTGGATCTATTGCAGAGAGTTCAATCCGTGCGCCTTCACGAGATTTAACTTCTAGATGCCCCGCGCGCCCATCCCGCAGAAACACCTCATAATCGCATCCGCTTTTACCTAAATAAACTCCCTTAAAGGCGGTGCTGCCATTTGAGGAGCTTACGCGCTTATAAGGCTCATAACGCTTATTGATCTCCGCGAGGCCTAGCGAGAGAAGCTGCTTCGCGGTGCTGTCCACTACCTCTTCTGAGGACTGCCCGTTGCGCTTAGCTTGTAGTCCTTTTCGAGAAGAAATATCCCTTGAACGTTGAACTTGGTGTAAAAAAGACCGTGTAACCATGTATCTTATCCTCCTTGAGGGGGAGAATACCTATCTTTTTCTTTTTCGTCTAGGAGAAAACCAATGAAAGAGCTTAACGCTTTTAACAAGCTAAAGATGACCACCAGCGTACGTGACCTAATCCATAATGGATTGGTGGACTGTGAGTACAAACAGTTTATCATCACGGATTATAACCGCCCGCCGTACGTGTATACCGATACCCCAGAGGCCATGATCCTCTTGGAGAACCTGAGAGAGAACTTAGGGGTGTCCTATGAGACGCTGATCCGAGGGGCTGTTCGACAACTGTTGGAGCAGCACGGCTTGACGCCGCCCTCCTCTTATGAGGACTACGTTAACGGACAACTAGAGACACCTGCAAACTTCGTTAAGTTTAACGCGAAGGACGCTTATCAGCGCTACTTAAGCGCACTTAAGCTGGACTAGGTGGAGGTGACCTCCACTGCCTGCACGCCTGTCAGAGACGTTTTCTTTATATATTACAGATACTTAGCTAGTGCGTGTAGGAGTGGAGGTACTAAATCAAACTTTTTCTGAAAAAAAAATTAGGGACATAGAAACAGGAGTCGCCCAAGGACGAACTACGCAGTTCAGAAAAAGTTTGATTGAGGACCTCCACTGGGTACACTCGGGGGTTAAGTATTGATAATAACAACATAAAACGGCACTTTCACAGGTGGATGCGCGTGTATCCCACCTTCACGCCTTGGAGGTACACATGGCGAGCAGCAGGTACAACTCTCCTTATGAACAACGCCGCAGAGCGACGAACGAGTACATCAAATGGAACGTTGCGCCCTCGGTCTTAGACTTTCAGCAGCGCTACTTTGATACCCGTCCTGTAGAAGACCCGAACAACATGCAGGGTCATGTGTTCTTTGATGGCTCGGGGGCACTGGTATCGCAGTTGCACAGCCCTCGGGACGCTTCAAAGCGAGGAACATTCTCGTACACTAGGTACTACACCCAAACGGCCTACGATACCTTCTTCTATTATACAACGTCAGCGCTGCTAACTACGGCGCGAGATGATCTAGGCCTCGCGAAGGTGTACACCGTGCGCTCCAGCTTCATCAGCTCCTTAATATATCAGAAGCATGGGAGCACCCTGTACATCCTCTTTCGCGGCGGCAGCATGTACACCTACCCTGGAGTTACAGAGGCGACGTTTCATGATCTGCTAAGGCAGCTCTCTAAGGGACGATACTTCAACAAGAACATCAGAGGGCGCTACGCCGGAGGAGCAAAACACGCTTAAAAAACTTGACGCAGGGGCAGAAGTAGTACATACTAGAGTATCTGTACTACCCGCTACCTGAAGAGGAAAGCATGAAGCTCATAGGTTTTGATACCGAAACATTTTTTATTCAGCATAATGTCGCGCCGCCCTTGGTGTGCCTCACCGTGTTCTTTGAGGAGTCCGGGGAGCGTGTTATCTTGGGACGCGATGCCGCGATCCCTTACTTCAAGGCGCTTGTTGAGCGAGTACTGCACAGCTCAGAGGAGGTCTTGGTCGCACAGAACGCTTGCTTTGATACCGTCGTGCTTACTGCGGAGTGCCCTGCGCTCATGGAGCTGATCTCTCGCGCTTATGCGCAGCGCAAGATTGTCTGCACGAAGCTAGCAGAGATTCTGATGAACACCGCAGATCCAAAGACCGCAGGCCGCGCTCGCGTGCAACGCTTTCGCAAGATGGGAGAGCATTATGCTAGCGCCAACAGCGGCTCCCTAGATGGTTTGGTCCTTTATTACCTCGCAGAGGACATCACTGCAGCCAAGAAGGATGCGCGCCGTACCAGCTATGCGCAGCTGGTTAACATCCCAGTGGAGGAGTGGTCTACCGAGGACAGGGAGTACGCTATAAAGGACGCAGAGTACGTAGTGCAGGTGCTGCGCGCTCAGCTAAAGCGCGCCATAGAATTAAGCTCCCTGTTAGGTGGCGCGGCGGTACTTCAAGATCTGCCTCGCCAGTCATATGTAGAGTACCTTCTTCAGATGCAGGCAATGGTGTTCGGCGTACGTATTGACCCTGAGCGCATCGCAGAGGCTTCGGAGGAGCTGATGGAAGAGCAAGACTCCTCTGTCGCGGCAGCTCTGGAGCTAGAGCTGCTCGCCCCGGATCAAACGAAGTATCGCGGATACAAGAAGAGCACTAAGCGCCTACAGGTGATCCTAGCGGACATTGAGCAGCTTATCGGAATAGACCTTGAGCGCACTGAGAAGGGCGCAATCAAGGGCGGTGAGCAGGAGCTACGCCAGATCTATGAAGCTGCTGAGACGGCGCTCAATCGGGAGTTCAACTTGGCTACCAAGCTCCCGTTAACGACAGGGCAGCTGGTGCTTCTTAACCGGTACGTTGATGGTCTAAAGGCGTATCAAGCATGCGAAGCAGCGTGGAAAGCGAAGCACACCTTTGTTGACGCGCTCGCGCAGGCCAGCCTTAACGAGGACAACCACATTCGGTTTGGTTACCAGGGGCTCAAGGAGACTGGGCGTACTAGTAGCCGCGACCCTAATATGCAAAACTTACCGCGAGGCGGTAAGACACGTAGCTGCCTGCGCCCCCGCAAGGGCTGCATCTTCTTGCAGGCCGACTACTCCAATGCGGAGCTTCGCACTCTGGGGCAGCTGCACATTGACGAGGGCAGGACATCTCGTCTCGCAGAGGAGTATCAAAAGAACCCTCAGTTCGATCCTCACTTGTTCGCCGCGCTGGAGATGCTGCGCGTTGAGGGTGTGGACTTAACGTACGCTCAGGGTAAAGAAGTACTTAAAGATAAGTCGCATCAGCACTTCAAGAACTTAAAGGGTAAGCGGCAGTTCGCTAAGGTGGCGAACTTCGGATACGCCGGCGGACTTGGTGCAGCCAAGTTCGTAACGTACGCTGCTGGACAGGGGTTGAAAGTGACCCTAGAAGAGGCGCGCCAACTAAAAGATGCGTGGCTGCAGGTCTGGACAGAGATGCGCGAGTACTTTGAAGTGCGCGGGCAGATGACCGAGTACGTGTCCGACTTAAATGACCGCGATATTGAGATTGAGGCGCGCAGGTCCTCCTCTCAAGTTTACGACAGCGTATATACATTTTCACGGAGCGGCCGAGCCCGCTTCTTGAGGAACTACACCATTGCATGTAACACCGGATTCCAGGGCGTTGCGAGCGATGGCGCAAAAGACGCACTTATCCTGATCCATGAGGAGTGCTTCTTTAATAGGTCTTCACCGCTCTACCGTAGCGTCCCCGCGCTGTTTATTCACGATGAGGTGGTACTCAGTGTCCCTTTCCCCGAGGATACCCCCGAGAACCGCGTAAAAGTAACCGCCGCAGCTATGCGCTTGAAAGAGTTAATGGAACAGGGTATGAGGAATCACACTCCTGATGTGCCTGCGGTCGCGGAGCCCTGCTTAAGCGTGGCTTGGAGTAAGGACATGGAATCTTATATGCGCGACGATGGCACACTCTCTATCTTCGGATTGGACAAATAATGTTAGCTATAATCGCCCTGCTGCTCCTTGGTTTTTTTGTTGTGTACGTCGTAGATCACCCGATACTACAAGCGTACCTCTTGCTAGTGATGTTTGTCGCTACGCTGCTCTGGTATCTACTCACCCCCTCGGAGCATCGCATCACTGCGGAGCATCGCATCACTGCGGAGGAGCTAAGACTGCAGATGTGCCTTCCAGAAGGCGAGACCCTCGCTAAGCCCTCGCAACTGCTCTGTCAGTAGCCTCGCGTAAAATCTGAAAGTAGCCTCGCGTAAAATCTGAAAGTAGCCACAACCAAACTTGACGTTTTCTACTCACTTGATATACTGAGCGAACCCCCTCTTACGAGCAGTAAGCTGGGGGTTCGCTATTTTATACCCGCTTTAAACGAGATTAGTCATGGAAAACCAACTACTTGCTGACTACACCTTCGCTGCTAAGTACGCAAAGTACGACACCTCCAAGGGGCGCAGAGAGAGCTATGCCGAGGCGGTGACTCGCCAGATGGATATGCACCGCGCACGATTCCCTGAGCACCGCGATATCTTGGACTTTGTGGAGCAAGAGATGCAGGCCAAGCGAATCGTAGGCTCGCAGCGAGCCATGCAGTTCGGGGGAGCGGCTATCCATCAGAAAAACATGCGGATTTATAACTGCTCCGCCATGCACATCGCGTATATGCACGCTTTCTCGCACTTCCATTGGCTGCTGCTGTGCGGGACGGGTGTCGGCTTCTCTCTGCAAGCGCACCATATCGCACAGCTGCCGGAGATTCGCCGCCCTTCAGGGGAGCGTGCCTTTAAGGTCGTTGACTCTATTGAAGGCTGGGCTGACGCGACGCAGGCGCTATTTGAGTCTTATTTTTACGGTACATCTGCGCTTGTGTTTGACTTCTCAGGGGTACGCCCCAAGGGCGCGCCGCTGACTCACGGAGGCAAAGCTCCTGGGCCTGAGCCCCTCAAGCGCGCACTAGAGAAGTGCAATCAGATCCTCTCTAATGCAGTAGACATGGATACCCCGAGGAAGTTACGCAGCATTGAGGTGTACGACTGCCTGATGCACCTTGCGGACTCCGTGGTCTCAGGTGGTATCCGCAGGTCTGCGTGCATCGCGCTCTTTGACGCAGATGATCAGGAGATGTTGGCCTCTAAGACCGGCAGCTGGTTCGTAGATAATCCTCAGCGCGGGCGCGCCAATAACTCCGCAGTGATCACCCCTGAGACGCCGCAGGAGGTTTTCAAGGCGCTGTTTAACTCCACTAAGGAGTTTGGCGAGCCGGGTTTTGTGTTCTTGGAGAACCGAGAGTATGTCCTAAATCCTTGCGCCGAGGTGACTATGTGCCCGCTCCTAGTCACGGACGCTGATGGGGAGGTGGTGCAGCGGTATACGCACGATCTGCTCGATTACAACAAGCGTTCCTACTGGCTATCCCTCGGGTATCGTTTCTATGAGGGGGTGCAGGTGTGCAACCTCACGGAAATAAACATGAATAATCTTCGCGACGTCGGAGATTTTTACACGTCCTGCACCGCCGCCGGTGCGCTAGGCACGTTTCAAGCTGCGTACACTAACTTTGAGTACCTCGGGGAGATCTCAGAGCTGATTGTCCGTAGGGAGGCCCTCCTCGGGGTTTCTCTGACGGGGATGCTGTCTAACGACATCTTTAGAAGCGAGCAGACGCTGCGCACAGGGGCACAGCTGGTCAACCACATCAACAGGGTACTCGCCAAAGACTTAGGGATTCAGACTGCATCTAGAACAACCTTGGTGAAGCCTAGCGGCACAGCATCTATCGTGCTGGGTACAAGCGCAGGTATACACCCTTGGCACGCCCCCCGATACATTCGTAGAGTACAAGCGGATGCCTATGAGGATCTCTACAGGTTCGTAGAGTCTAAGCAGCCGGAGCGATGCTTCAAGAGTAGCTGGGGCGGGGAGCATGCGCGGTATATCGCCTTCGCTTGTGAAGCTCCGGAGGGCGCGGTAACCAAGAGTATGCTGAGTGCAGTCGAGCATCTGGAGATGGTGCGCTCTGTTAATCAGTCGTGGGTGCGCAGTGGGACGCAGGTTGATCGCTTGGAGGGGGCGCATCACAATGTGAGCTGCACAATTACGGTTAGCCCCTCGGAGTGGGCATCCGTAGCAGATTATCTGTGGGAGAATCGTCGCTTCTTCACTGGGGTGTCGCTGCTCGGTTCATCAGGAGACTACGAGTACGTAGAAGCCCCCTATCAGGAGGTTCACAGCGGACCGTACTCAGATAAGCCTGAAGAGCGCGCCGCTATGCTATCCCTCTGGGAGCAACTCAAAGCCCTTTCCCCGATTGACCTGACGGAGTGCTTTGAGCAGCAGGACAACACGTCGCTCGCTCAGGAGCTGGCGTGCGCCGGCGGAGTATGTGACCTTACGTTTGAGCGCCCCAATCCATGATCCGCATAAACTCAATATTTGCTGAGATTTATGCATTAGAGCGGCTTGTTTTGTTCTACGCTGCAAAGTGTCAAGAGCATCTAACAATCGCGCCCAGCAGCGATGGGTCTTTTTTATTTTCTCGGCTAGCGAGGCTCACGGAGGAACTTAACGAGGCGTACAGCGCGCGCGACAAACTTACTTCTTTGACCACTCCTGCGTCTCCGTGGGGGGAGGAGCACTGATTAACTTTAAGGCCTCTAAGTCACTACTCTCTCCCTGAGGTTGTACGAGCGCCTGCGTGGTAGCTTCTAGCTGTTGTATCCGCACACCTAAAGTCGCGCAGCCCACACAAGTAGCTGTGCGATTCTTTTGAGTTTTCTGAAAGATAATAGCAGCGATAAGGAGAACCGCCAACCAGGGAGGAAGATTAAGAAGCTGCTGCCCGATGATCACCCAATCGTTTATCTCCGCAAGCTCCCCTGTAAGGAGCACCGGTTTGGGTGGAGGCGCAGGTGGAGGGGCAGGGGGTGGCGCAGCCGGGGTGTCCTGTAGCGGAACAGCAGCATCAACAACCTTCACAGGGGCGATGCGCACATCCCCCTTAAACTGACATCCCGACAAGGACGCCAGCGGTTTACCATTGAGTAGGTAGCCGTCCGTAGCAAGCTGTACAGTATCTTTATCGGTGATGACGCAGCGAGGAGCCATAATAGACCTCCATTGGAGAAGGGAGTGCATACCCCCTTAAGTATACGCGCCAGAAGGGCGAAAAAACAATCGCTACAAGTGTAGTAAATACACTTGACAACGGTTAATAAAAAGGTTATTTTAGGTGCACAGTCGTGCGAAAGGAGAGAAAAAATGCACAACACAATCATGCGAAAGTCTACAGACGCTCACATTTTCAACATTCCCGGCATCGGAGACTTGAAGCTGACCGTCTTCTACCAGCGAAATAACGATAGCGTCGATAGGCCTTTTTATGCTGCCGACGAGATCATCGCTCAGATTGAGCCCTCAGTTAAGACAGCCATGTACTGCTTCATTCGGAGCCATGCCTGTAAAGCACCTATCGCTGCAGCGGAGGGGATTTCAATCACGGATAAGCGGCAGAGCCTCCCAGAGGAGGTCATGAATCAGTACATCTGTTATGACCAGCTCGACAGGTACTACATGTGCCCAATGATCGCGTCGGTATTTGTCTATTATATCCGAGAAGAGATCATGCGTAGCTTGCTGAGCGTACCCTCCCGTTTGGTGCGCGCTTAATCATGAAAAACAACAAATGCACCATGAAGAAGTTAGATAAAAAAATACGTATATTAGTGGGGCAAATCGCTACTTTAGATGCGATCCGAGATCGCCTTTCCTTAGAGACGCAAACTCTTTCGGAGGACGACACAGTCTATAACTTTTTTATCCTTGAGCAGATAAGTTTTATTAGGCGTCGGCTTTTAAAGCGCTATGAAAAGCTGTCTGAAAAGCGTGCCACTTTGTTTGCAGACCTTATATCTAGACCGGAATAAAAAATAAATTCTCCGTACAGAGAGCTACTCAGTATAAAAGGAACCTAAAAATGATGAACATGGTGTATTGCCCCCCTGGGGAGTTCTGGATGGGGTCTCAGGACGGCGTGGGTTATGATAACGAGCGCCCTCGTCATCGCGTGAAGCTGTCGCGGGGGTTCTGGATGGGGCAGACGCAGGTGACGCAGGGGCTTTGGGAGAAGGTGATGGGGAATAACCCCAGCTACTTTAAGGGGGCTCAGAGGCCTGTGGAGTCTGTGTCATGGTTTGACGCGGTGCGGTTCTGTAACGCATTGAGTCGTGCGGAGGGGCTGACGTCTGCTTACATGGGCGACAATTCCACTGTGAGTCTAGACGTGACCGCTAATGGGTACAGGCTACCTATGGAGGCTGAGTGGGAGTACGCAGCGAAGGCGGGGACTGAGCTGAAGTACTCTGGTGGAGATGAGCCAGACGCTGTGGTTTGGTACAGCGGCAATACTGAAAACAAAACGCACCCTGTAGGCACGAAAAAAGCCAACGCATGGGGGATATACGACATGTGTGGGAACGTCTGGGAGTGGTGCAGTGATCAGTGGGACGCGGAGGCCTACAAGCAACGAAGTGGCAGGGTCACAGATCCACACGTGTATGCCACAGGTCCGTCCCCGCGCGTCATTCGCGGCGGCTATTACGGGGGCGTCGCCTTCCTTTGCCGCGTCGCGTACCGTAACTGGTCCCGCGCTGATATCTGCTGGGATGACCTCGGCTTTAGAGTCTGTCGGCCTGCATCATAAACTACAAGTAGTGGTTCAATCCCCTCCGCTACTACCTCGGACTGCGTCTCGCGAGGTCACTTGGCTAAGCCGCAATCGCCAAGCAACTCAAAGTAGTCGCAGTCGGGTTGAGTCCTCAATCTGATGCACGTTAGGGTGAAAAAATGATTTTTTGTCGCATTACAAAGACTGAAGTACTGCAAGTCATTTACCTTGATGACATTGGTAAATCTGCCCCCGAGTATCTGCAAGTTAATATTTCACCGAGAGAACTGATCAATATTGAATACTGCATTAACCAAAGTCTTAAAAGAATCGAGTTGATCGCGCTTGAAAAAAAAGCCCATATCGACGCTGACATTGTGGCAGAGGGGCAGTATTGTATATGCCTGTATCATGGGAATCAAAAAGCAGTGATTACAATCCGAGGGGCGACTATTCATCTTCATTTCAATGCTCTTTTAGAGCTAAAAAACGAAATAAACAAACTCACAAAGCACATTTAGGGGGAAACAAAATGATTAACTTAGTGTATTGCTCCCTCCGGGAAGTTTTTGATGAGGTTTGAGGCCTAGATAAAGGATTCAGAAAAGAGGACTACAATGCAAATAGCGTTGCTCCGCAAGACGCCTCACGATCAACAACTACTTGCGATTGTACGCGCGGCACTCTCCGCAAAGGCGTTTTTAAACGCGGAGCTAACTATAGAAGACGAAAGATATCAGATAGAGTCTTACCGCGTTCGTACGGAACTCGAAATCGTCGTTTATCAAGAAAAATGCGGTGAAAAAACCGCAAGTATATTATCTTGTACACAGTTGTACTGAAGTGTGACAACTGAAGGGACAAGCGTATGCGTGTTATTTTAACGACTATTTATTGCGACATTGTGCGCCCAGACACGTTGGAGGTGGTTTCTGTGGAGCTGTCTAGCTCCCTTCGTGTGCGTCGCGCATTTAATGAATATGGGATGCCGGTTGAGCTAACTCCTGCGGAGCAGTCTAAAATAAAGAGAAAGTTACGTACGCGCATAATAAATGCTAGTCAAGACGACTAGAAACGATGTACCATAGCGCACCTCAAGCATATTTTCTCTTGGAGTTGCATATGGGTATAAAGTCGTTTTTTGAGCGTAAACGCATCAAGGAGGCCACGCAGGTTGGTCTTCTCTGCGGGAATGTAGACGCCCCCTTGGGTAGCGTAGCTGCGCTGCTCACTTCGGAGCAGGAGGCTATTCCGCTGCTGCCTTATACAGGAGCAGGGAGCTATACAAGCGCGGGCGCGCTGATGCGTCTCCCTTCCTCCCTAGATCAGGTACACGATTTGGTGCTTCACTGGCAGGCTAAGACCTTTGATGACCGCGCTACAATTGAGGGTACGCTCGCGCACCTCGCCAGCGAGGTTCAGGAGCTGTCTATCGCAGTCCATGAGGGCGACCTCTCGGGTATCAAGGGTGAGGCTGCAGACGTTTTAGTGCTGCTCATTCAAGCAGCGGCGCTCCTCAATGTGGACCTCGGCGAAGCCACACTTGAGAAGCTCCAAGCACTTACAACGAGGGACTACTCCAGCGCGCCTGATAGCGAGGGGCGCATCCTGCATAAGAAGGAGCAGTCAAATGAGTGATGTATTGAAGTCGAGAGTAACTGCTAACAAGGCCATGAACTTTAACGCGCAGCAGAACGGGTATATCCCGCCTGCGGCGGTTAAGACTTATCCGGGACTGGCGACCGATAAGGGGTCTACGACTTTTCTCGCAGCGGTAGTATCTTTCCAGATGGATTGTGGGCTGACTGCCGATGGTTTCTTTGGTCTTCGTACGCAGCAGATGCTGACGCAGCGGTTCGCGCCGCTTGAGGACTTCTTGGTTATCGGCGGGGTGCGCACCCCCATAGATACCGCAGGGAAGTTCTCAATCCTTGATTATACTGAGGATTCGCGGCTAGATCTGCACAGCTTTGGAAACTTCAGTAAGCGCAAAAAGCCGGTGCAGCGAGTCGTGTTGCATCACGGGGGTTATGACCCTTTTCACTTGGCAGCGGTGTTCGCCACAAGGGACCGCAAAGTAAGCTCTCACTTAGGGCTGGGCTTCACAGACAGCGGTGACATCCTTGTTGCGCAGTACTTGGACCTGAGCCACACCGCGTGGCACGCCGGCAAAATGAACGAGGGATCTATCGGCATCGACTTCGCAGTACAGCCCACTACGGATTGTGCGCGGAGATACAACCTACCCATCATAAAGAACCCCTCCACCATAGGTCCCGCGATGGTTTTGGAGTTCCCTGATCGGCTGCTCGATGCGATGGCGCAGCTGCTACAGGAGCTTCATCGTGTTTTTGAGCTGGGGGCAGTTACCCCTATGCCAGAAGCAGACATGCGGTACGACCCTTCAGCGCATGAGAAGATCACGGTGCTAGGGCATCACCACTTCGCCACGAATGGGAAGTTTGATGTGTCCTATATTTGGGATAGGCTCAACCAGCGGTTTACCTCACCTAGCTGAGCGGTATATGCTTCCTAGTGGTTCTTTACCCTAGGAGGCCTTATGCAGTCATTAACAGAGTTTGGCTTAGAGACGATTGAGCTTTCGTCTCCTCAACTGATTGAGGCGCTTTATCGTCATGGGACGGTGGAACTGCGCGGCGCAGTAGACGGCGTAGAGGAGCTTGAGGGTGGTTTCGTGGTGCTGCGCTACGGCTCACAGAGCGCGCTCGCGCTTGTTTTCAATCAAGAGGTTCAACTTGTAAAAGACACGCTCGACTTTCAGGGGGTAAAGCCTCGGGATGCTGCGCAGACCTGCTTTATGTGGGCGCTGAAGAATCGGCAACTAACCGTATGCCTGGGGGCGGCGGGATGCGGAAAAACTTATATCGCCACCGCGTTTGCGGTTCATCAGATGATGAAGCAAGATAAAAAAACAGTCTTCCTCAAGCCCACACGTTTTGTAGGCGGAGAATCTAATGCGATTGCTGCTGTCCCCGGAGGAGTTGCGGAGAAGTTAGAGCCATATGTAGAGTCTTTTTTGCAGCATCTAAGGTCTCTTCTCGGTGCAGACGCGAGCAACCTGCTCGGTAAGTGGCAGCAGAAAAGGCAGATCGAGTTCGCAGCGGTGGAGCTGTGCCGAGGTCGGCACTTTGCTAACTCCGTCGTAATCCTTGACGAGGCTCAGAATCTTACCTTCCATGAGCTGTGCAGCGTCATCTCCCGAGTAGACGATAGTAGCACCTTAATCGTGATGGGAGATCCGTTGCAGATTGATATTGAGGGCCGCGCATGGGAAGAGACAGGGTTAGCGCGACTCTTGGAGAGTAGTGCGTGGTGGAGCGCCCCGTTCGCGGTTGCGCTAGAGCTAGAAACCAGCTATCGCGGGAAGCTGGCGAGACTCGTTGGAGACGCTCTCAAAGAACAGTATTAAAAAATAGTTGCAGACCTGTAGTTCATTTGGTAGGGTGTCTGTATGCGCTGATGAAGAGTCCGCGCCTTCTCTCACCCTCCTATAGGAGCATAACAGCATGCAACCCCTTAGAAGCACCCGCAAAAGCGATTCTTCTGCTGCCGTAAAGCAGTATAAGCCCCATGCAGATCTACCTCACAGGCGCGGCTCTATTGTGAGCTTCACTGCGTCAAGCAGCTTGGTCAATGCTCTCAACGCCTACTGCACCGCTAAGAACATCGGACGCTCCGAGCTGGTGCGCGGGCTCGTCGCTCAACTGCTGCAGGAGCACCCTGAGTTTTTTGAGATTCTCAACAAGGAAGAGAACTAACACCCTATGAAAAAAGGCACTAAGCTCAATAAGCTATCTCCCGAAGATATTGAAGCAGCAAACGATCTGGGCATTCAGCGACAGCTCAACAATCGCAAGCACAAGACCCATTATGTGGCTGAGGGGCGCATGGGCTCTAAAGAAGATACAACCGAGGAGCGCTTCTCTAGGGAGCAACGTGGAGTGCGCAGCGAGTTTGCGTTTGCGCGCAACTTTGATTGTCTGCCCGAGTCCTGGGATCTGATTCTCGCTATCGGAGTGCAGTCCGCAGTCCAAGGGTCTGATCCTGCCGATGCGATTGTGCAGGCGTCTAATGGTAAGAAGTTAGCCGTAGACGTAAAGACCACAGAGTACTACACGGGGAATCTTTTGGTATCCCTAGAGAAGCGCGACTGCTCCTGTGTATTCGTCCTGCTTGTCGAGGGTTCAGAGGGGGAGTTCACGTTCGCCGGCGCGATTACTAGCCAGCGGGCCTTCGCGCTCTTGCAGCGCGGCGTCGTGCAGATTCGCAGTCGCAACACCATCTGGATCCCGCAAGTGCACCTGAACGATTTTACGCCTGTGATCGAGTTTGCGAGTACACTAGCACCATGATCTATAACCCTCTGCAGCTAGATATTGAGAAGTCTCGTAACGAGATTGCGCGCTACGAGGTAGACTTTGCAGACCATGCAGTTCTTCTTCAGGTGCTGCACGCTTTTAACGAAACAAGTAAGCGCTTCCCCCTTTGGTTACTCGCCACTAAGACACCTTTCACGCTAGGCAGCTACCTAGTAATCGTTCTGGGCAGCTCTGTGAGTAAGCCGGAGTTTGAGAGCCATTTGAATACACTACCTGACGAAGTGTCGAGTGCTTTTTGCTGCTGTGACCGTTGCGCGAGTGCCCGTTTTATTGAGCCCCCTGCGGATACTGCGCAACAGGAGGCGCATACGCCAGGGATCACTAATAATCCCGTGTGGACAATGATCTACGGGCTATAGCTCCTCTTCATCATCCTGCACAAGGGCTTGCAATAACTCAGTAGCGTTCACTACCAGGACATATTCAAAGTCTTCCTTGCAGACCTCAAAAAGCTCTCGACCTTCCTGCTCTGTGCTCACCGTGGCAATCAGTAAGACGCTGTCCACTTTTTGCGGAACTAGGAAGCGATAGCCTAAGTACAATGCGCTAGGGGCACTCAGCAGCAGCGCTCCCCAAGAGGGCATAAGGATACCCCACCAAAGTAAGTATGCGCCGATGGCGATACGGACAAAAAGATCAGGGGTTATGCTCGTCTGCATTAATTTTCTCCTAAACGTTTTTTTAGGTTGGGTATATCCTGCATCTTGCGAATCAGCTCCGGGTCTCCTGAGACTTCGATCAGCTGCACCAGCTGCTTTAACAGCGCGGAGTCCTCAGTGTATAGCTGCGTCATCTCTGCAGCTGCCTGCTGCCGAAATACCAAGGCCCGAGCCTGAAGCTCCCTGTATTTCTGCTCCCAACCACCTTGGGTGTGTAACATCAGTTTCCGGCGTTCACAAACGCTGCGAGCGCCTCTAACCCCTTAAGGCGAGCGCGCTCCAAAGAAGCAGCCTCCATATTCGCAGCTGCTACTTCAGCAGCCGTAGCATCCTCGCTGGGAGTCTCTTGACCAGCTCGCCGCCCCAAGCAAAGCAGCGCATACCCGCAGATGTCCGCCCAAGGGTCCTCCGCGAACAGCTCCTTGTTGTTTGCGATGCGGAACAGCTTGTCCACAATGCGGGTAATCGTGAGCACATCGGTGTAGCGCTCGACCGGAATCCCGTTAGGAAACAAGATAGCCAGCACCAAGTGCGCCTGTCCAAAGGCGTCCCCATAACTCGTTTGCTTGCGCTCCACCAGCGACGCGATCTCCGTAGCGATCTGTTGATACTTACTCATTTAAACTCCCGTTGATATACACATAAGAAGATGCTAAGACTAAATGCTGCGGATTCTGCCCGCTTTTTGTCGTCCTGTCAACTTTTTAGGGAGTAATTTATGTATATGCTAGCTATTTTTTGTTTCTGGTGCGCAGCTACGGTAATCTACGCCGACTTGGCCATCGTAAACCTACCTGAAAGGGTAATTCACGCTTGGTTTTTATTTGGTGCAGTTCTACTTCTTTGCACGCTGGTTTTAAGTGCAACTTGACGGGCTTGAACCGCCAACATCGTGCGTGTAAGGCACGCGCTCTACCATTGAGCTAAAGTTGCAGGACACCTCGCCTTTTCTTCACCTGTTCGGCTAAAAAAGGAAGCCGCTATACCACATAGCGGCATTCGAGGTGCATTAGGTATACCTCTATTTCGGCGCGCCGTCAAGCTCTCACTACTTCAATAGAGAAGGACCCGCCTCCCGCGCCTCCCCCAGCTAACAAATCCTTGAAGCTGTTGTACATTGAGGTTTCGCCGGGGGCCCAAAGGATGTTGGTGGCGCGGAGCTGAACACCGCTCGCCAGCATCCTGTCTAGCAGCGCAAAGAAACGGCTCTCAAAGAAGTCAGACGCGAGGTACGCAGGGTATGGGCCATCCTCCGACCCAAAGCGCTCTTCCGAGGCGCTAGAAAAGAAGTCCATCAGAAAACCGTAGGGCGGCTCGCCCTCTTCCTGTGCCTCTGCGTTCTGCTGCAGAAAAGTGGAGGGCACAGTGAAGATACCGCCATCCATGATCAGGTTAAGCACGCAGTCTAGCTCCTGAAAAGTGAACGGCAGTAACTTAACGGTGTAATCCTCTCCGACCGTGAAAGCGGGGGGTGAAAAATAACTCGTTTTAACAGGTGCAAAAGACGCTATCCCCTCGTCCACCACCGATAAGAAGCACACCTTGCTACCCACTATGGCGAAGCGCTGCTCTAGATTAGCAGGTGCAGTAAGCGCTAGGCTCGCTGCATCGAGCGCTAACGTGCTCGCGCTCTGCGCCTCTCCTTGAACGGTTGAATATTCCGCCCACACATTGAACAGGGCGCGCACAAACTCAAAAAACGTAGGGAGCGTTGGCTGACTGGCATAAACCGCGCTCTTAAGTGCGCTCTTGAAGTCGCTCTCAGGGATGTACAGGGGGCGCTCAAACCCATAATGTTTCCCCAATCGAGTAAGCGCTTCTCCAGTCGCTCGCGTTATTAAGGTGTCGTTACGCGCTTGTAAGAGTTTACTTGTCATAGAAAGTTACCTCTTTCCCTTGTAGCACCTCTGATTCGTTCACTCTTAGGGGCGCTATGCCTGTAAAGCTGCCCTCAGTCTTCCCTGTGTACGAGAACAGGAGATCCCCGCAAGCGAGCTTCCCGACTGAGGGAAACGATAGCGTGGAGCGCACCTCTAGCGTTGAATCTCCGTAACTCCAGCCTGTAGTTATATAGGTGCAGGCGCGACCACTAAGGTCGTTAAATAGCGCACCTAAAGAATCCAGTAGCCCCGAAAGCGCCCCCGGCTGCTTATTGTCGGTGAATCCAACACGGGATCCTGCAGCCAAATGTGGCGGAAAGAACTGGCGCAAAGTGTACGTCTCGGGGGTATGTATCCCTGGGAGCGCAGCTATAGCGTCCTGTAGCGCCGCAAGCACGACCCCTTCGGAGAGCAGCAGCAGGTCATAGCTGCCCTGAGGGAGCGCCGGCGTATACGTCGTTAATATGCCGTGCCTGCGCGCGATGCTGAGCCCTGTTCTGCTCACCCCATTAAAGCAGTCATATATATTAATCCCATCTGTTAACTGCACCGCGTAGAACTGCCCCCTTAAAAAGGGCCCGTAGATGTCCAGCCGCGACCCGCCCTGCATAGAGACCTCGGCGGAAGGTACACTGAGCGCCGCTGCGAACGGATCATAAACGCTACCAAAACCCGTGTCCCTCGCTAGAGCGTTAAACGCTGCGTCAAAAGGGTCGCCAAACCCCGCATCAGGGTACTCTGCAGGGGGGACTAGTGTTGGGCTTCCGAAGCC
>Ga0181343_1000077_pt1 | contig 44955 bp, 66 predicted proteins | sample Su13VDMLBSD_FD_130110 | JGI IMG/M metagenome (GOLD analysis project Ga0181343, IMG submission 130110) | Freshwater viral communities from Lake Michigan, USA - Su13.VD.MLB.S.D | ecosystem: Environmental > Aquatic > Freshwater > Lake | place: USA: Michigan | collected 2013-07-15
CGGTGGCTGGGTCCTAACTTTTTTGTTTCCTATATTTTGTCGAGATGAGAAGGAAGAATGGGCAAGCGAGGACCAAAGAGCGCAACAGAGTTGATGATGATCGAGGCAGGGATTGCCAACGGTACCATCAAACTCGGGCAGCGCCCGGAACCGCCAGCCATATTGAACGATAGGGCTGCTGACGAGTGGCGTAAGATCACAAACGCCATGCCAAGCGACTGGTTTACCGACGAGACGCTGGCAATCCTCCAGATCCACTGTGAACACGTCGCAGAGAGCGACGCGCTCCAGCTGATGATCGAGCGGGTCCGTCGCAAGGCCATGACCAACGAAGAATGCTTTGACCGTTACAAGACGCTGATGAAGATGAAAGAAGCTCAAACTCGTGCCATTGTGCAGACCGGCACCAAGCTTCGCATCACGCACCAGTCGACCTACACGGACAAGTCCGCCCGGACCAGCAAGAAGCACAGAGACTCGTCGAGCAGACCATGGGAAGAGTGAGACGCAATCCTGACCCTGCTCCTGTGCAGATGACTCGTGCTGAGCGAAACATCGCCTGGTGCGAGAAATACCTGCGTATCCCGGAAGGGAAGTTCGTTGGGCAGCCGTTAAAGATGGCAGAGTTTATGCGGGAAGACTTCCGCGCCATCTACGACAACCCGCACACGACCCGGCGCGCAATCCTCAGTCGAGGCCGGAAAAACGCGAAGACCACTGAGAGCGCCATGATCGTGGCACTTCACCTGTGCGGACCGGAAGCCAAGCCCAACTCGCAGCTCTATTCCGCTGCTCAGTCTCGAGAACAGGCCGCAATCCTGTTTTCGTTGGCAGCAAAGATGATCCGGATGTCTCCCGAGCTGGCGAACGTCATCACGGTCCGAGACAGCGCCAAGCAACTCTTCTGTGCAGAGCTCGGCTCTCTGTACCGCGCTCTATCCGCCGAGGCGACGACGGCCTATGGTTTGTCGCCTGTCCTCGTTATCCACGACGAACTTGGGCAGGTAAAGGGCCCAAGATCCATGCTTTACGAAGCACTGGAGACTGCGACGGCTGCTCAAGACGAGCCGCTGTCTATCATCATCTCGACGCAGGCGCCGACCGATGGCGACCTGCTTTCTGTGCTGATTGACGACGCGGCAACCGGCGCTGACCCGCGCACCGTGCTTCGGCTCAACACAGCAGACACTCAGCTGGATCCGTTCTCGGAGAAGGCAATCCGGCAGGCCAATCCTGCATTCGACGTGTTTATGAACCAGAAAGAAGTCCTCGCGATGGCAGAGGACGCTCGAAGGATGCCTGCTCGCCAGGCAGAGTACGAGAACCTGGTACTCAATCGTCGGGTGGATCGGAACTCGCCGTTCGTGAGTCGACTCGCCTGGCAGGCCTGCGCCAAGCCTGTGCGTGACGACTTCGTTGGGCTGCCTGTGTTTGGTGGGCTCGACCTGTCTGAAGTAAACGATTTGACGTCTTTGGTGCTGATTGCCCCAGTAAATCGGGTCTGGCAGGTACGTCCGACCTTCTGGTTGCCGGGTAACAGCTTGCACGAGAAGTCGATGCAGGACCGCGTCCCATACGACGTGTGGGAAAGCCAGGGTCACCTGATCAAGACGCCGGGCCCGACTGTGGAGTACGAGTTCATCGCCGAGCACCTGTACGAGCTGCACATGCATCTCGACATACGCAAGATAGCATTTGACCGGTGGAACTACCGTCATTTGCTGCCCTGGTTGTATCGGGTGGGCTTCGAAGAGGCTCAGCTCGAGGGTGACAACGCAATCTTCGTGCCTTTCGGCCAAGGCTTCCAGAGCATGAGCCCAGCGCTCAGGACTTTGGAGTCTGCCATCTTGAACGAGCAGATCGCACACGACGGGCACCCAGTCCTGGAGATGTGCGCAATCAATTCGACGGTACACAAGGATCCAGCTGGAAACCGGAAACTGTCGAAGGTAAAGAGCCATGGCAGGATCGATGGAATGGTTGCACTCACCATGGCAATGGGTGTAGCCGGTTCTTTTGCTGAAGAAGACAAACGCGAACCTGAGTACCAGGTTCTGGTATTCTAGGAGACACCAGATGAAGAGAGCCTACAGCATCTTGACCGTGAAGGCCTCCGCCGACGGAGACGAGCGCGTCATCGAGGGTATCGCCTCGACCCCCACACCTGACCGCATGGGCGACATCGTCGAGCCCTCCGGTGCCAAGTTTACCCTGCCCATGCCCCTGCTCTGGCAGCATGACCACTCCAAGCCTGTGGGTTTTGTGGAGTTTGCTGAGCCGACGGAGGAAGGCATTCCCTTCCGTGCCCGTCTGGCACAGGTGGTTGAGGCGGGTCCGCTGAAGGACCGCATCGAGGAGGCCTGGCAGTCAGTCAAGGCTGGCCTCGTTCGCGGCGTCAGCATCGGGTTCAGCCCGCTCGAATACTCCTTCCTCGACACTGGCGGGATCCGCTTCAGTGCCTGGGAATGGCTCGAACTGTCGCTGGTCACCATCCCTGCCAACGCAGAGGCGACCATCTCGACAATCAAATCCATCGACACCAAGCTTCTGGCCGCGTCAGGCCGCAAGAAGGTGGAGTCGAAGGTGCAACCCGCCGCGCCAGGCGTCAAAACCAGTCAACCCAAGAAAGGGGTTACCACCATGAAGAAGAAAACGCTGGCGGAGCAGATTGCCGCCTTCCGCGATACGCGGGCAGAGAAATCCGCTCGCATGCTTGAGCTGATGGAAGAGTCGGAAGGCTCGACCCTCGATGCCGCTGCTGCCGAGGAATATGACACCCTCGAGCAGGAAGTTGCTCAGATCGACGAGCACGTGAAGCGTCTGAAGAACCTTCAGAAGTCGCAGGCCGAGAGCGCAACCCCTGTGGGCGCTGTCACCACGACCGAGGAAGGCTCGGCTGCTCGCGGCGCTCCGGTCCACGCCGTCGCCAAGATGGCCAAGCCGGCGCCGGGTATCCGCCTCGCTCGCTTCGCCAAGGCGCTGGGTCTGGCGCACAAGACGCACCGCGACGTGATGTCGGTTGCCCAGGAGCTGTATTCGCAGCGTGACCCGGACATGATCGGCATCATCAAGGCGGCTGTGGTCGGTACGTCGACCGGCAACACCGATGCGCTGATCGGCAACGAGGGCGGCTGGGCTGACTTCGTCGAGTTCCTGCGCCCCATGACCATCCTCGGCCGCTTTGGCCAGGGCGGTATCCCGGCCCTGCGTCAGATCCCGTTCCGCGTGCCGCTGATCACGCAGACCGGTGGCGGCACGGGTTACTGGGTTGGTGAAGGCAAGGCGAAGCCGCTGACCCGCATGACCGCTGGTCGCACCGAGCTCGCCCCGCTCAAGGTTGCCAACATCGCGGTTGCGACGATGGAAGCTCTGCGCGACAGCTCGCCCTCGGCCGAGATCCTGATCCGTGACGACCTGGCTCGTGCCCTGGTTGTGCGGATGGATACCTCGTTCATCGACCCGACCAACGCCGGCTCCGCTGGTGTCCGCCCTGCCTCGATCACCGACGGCCTGACGGCCATCACGGCTTCGGGCAACGACGGCGCCGCGGTCCGTGAAGATGTCCGTGCGGCCATGACCACGTTCATCGCTGCCAACAACCCGCTCTCCTCGGGTGTCTGGCTGATGTCCATGGGCACCGCCCTGGCGCTGTCGCTGATGCGCAACACGCTCGGCCAGCGCGAGTTCCCGGATATCACGATGAACGGCGGCATCTTCGAAGGCCTGCCGGTCATCACCTCCGAGCACATCACCGACTATGTGGCCCTGGTCAACGCCCAGGACATCTGGTTCGCTGATGATGGTGACATCGCGGTCGACCTGTCCACCGAGGCCTCGCTGGAAATGATGGACAACCCCACGGGTGACTCCATCGCTTCGACCCCTGTGGCTGCCTCGCTGGTCTCGATGTTCCAGACCAACTCGGTCGCCTTCCGGGCGGAACGGACCATCAACTGGGCTCGCCGCCGTGCTTCGGCCGTCGCGCTCATCGAGACGGTCACCTGGGGTCTCCCCGAAGCGCCCTGATCCTAGATCACGGCTAAACCAAACAGGCGGGGCTTACGGGCCCCGTCTTCTCATAGAGGGATGAGCCATGAAGAAGCAGATGATCGCCAACCGGCGCTTTACCTACGGCACCCGTCGTCTGACGGCTGACGACCTATTCCAGGCAACCGTGAACGACGCAAAGGTGCTCGTAGCACTGGGCCACGCTCGTATTGTGGAGGGTACCCCGGAAAAACCGGCAACCCCGGCCAAACAGGCGTCCCAGCCCGTGCAGCAACCGGTTCAATCGGGCGCCGACGACGACAGCGACGACGCCAACGACGACGACTCGACCAAGGACCCGAAGGCGGCCCTTGTGGCAGAGGCTCAGTCCTTGGGCATCGAAGCCGACGAGACCTGGGGGATGAAGCGCCTCCGGAAGGAAATCAAAGCAGCGAAGGCGAAGTAAATGAGGATCTTCGGGCTCACCATCAGTCGACGGAGCGAGAAGGCCCTGTCCCCGCCAGATCGCCGGGACCGGTGGTACTCTGTGCTCGAGTCTTTCTCTGGCGCCTGGCAGCAGAATGTGGAAGTGAAGCTTGACTCCGTCTTGGCTTACAGCACCGTCCACTCCTGCATGACTCTGATCGCCAACGACATTTCCAAGCTCCGCGTCAATGTGGTCAAGGAAAGCCCTGACGGGGTGACCAATGTGCAGCGCAAACACCCGCTGCTGCCTCTGCTCCGTCGGCCCAACCCGTTCCAGAACAGCATCCAGTTCTTCCAACACTGGGTTATCTCGAAGCTGGCGCACGGGAACGTCTACATCCTCAAGCATCGGGATGGTCGCGGCAACGTGATTGGCCTGTACCTGCTCGACCCGATGCGGGTCCGAGTGTTGGTGTCGGATGAGGGTGAAGTCTTCTACGAGCTGAAGCAGGACTTCTTGAGCGGGCTCACCATGGCTAGCGTCACGGTTCCCGCCTCGGAAATCATCCACGACCGGATGAATACCCTGCATCACCCCCTTGTGGGCCTGTCTCCCATCTACGCTTGCGGCCTGGCAGCAACGCAGGGCCTCAACATGCAGACCAACTCCACAGCCTTCTTCGGCAACGGAGCTCGCCCGTCTGGTGTCATCACGGCACCGGGTGAAATCAAGAAGGACACAGCAGAGCGCATCAAGGAGACTTGGAACACGAGCTACACCGGGGCCAACTCCGGCAAGGTCGCTGTCCTGGGTGACGGGCTCAAGTACGAGCCCATGGTCATGACAATGGTCGACGCTCAGATGATCGAGCAGCTGAAGTGGACTGCCGAGACCGTGGCAAACTGCTTCCATGTGCCCTACTACAAGGTCGGCGGCCCCCCGCCTGCCTACAACAACATCGAAGCTCTGCAGACGCAGTACTACACCGACTGCCTACAGATCCAGATCGAGAGCATCGAGTGGATGCTGACCGAAGGGTTGGCTTTCTCCGACGAGACTGGTGTGGAGTTCGACCTTGATGGTTTGCTCCGCATGGACACCTCGACCCTGGTCAAGGCTGAGGCAGACGCGGTCAAGGCGGGTATCAAGGCTCCCAACGAAAGCCGCCGGCGCTTGAACCTGCCTCCTGTGAAGGGCGGGGAGACTCCCTACCTGCAACAGCAGAACTTCAGCTTGGCAGCCCTGGCAGAGCGGGACAGCAATGACCCATTTGCCAAGCCGCCACCGCCTCCTGTCCAGCCGCCGGTCGAAGAGCCGGAGGATGAGGAGGAACCCGAGGACGATGAAGAAGACACGGAAACGGAACGGGCACTGGCCGCCATCCGGTTCAAATTCGCGGAGGCCCTCCATGCTTGACATCGAAAAGCTCACAGATGCGCTGTTGGCCGGGGTTCAGGCCCTGGTCAACAAGCAGACTGACGCTTTGAACCGGCAAATTGAGTCGCTGGCTACCCTCGGCGCTTCGCTTGAGGAACGACTCAAGCAGCTGGAGCAACGCGAGCCTGCGCCCGTCTTTGACCCGTCTCCCATCTATGAGCAGATTGAGACGCTCAAGGGTGGGCTTCAAGTTGTCCTGCCAGAGATGCCCGACTTCGAAAGCATCCTGAGAGATGCCCTGGCAGGCGTCGACCCGGGTGACTCGATTGTCAATCTGGAGAAACAGGTTGCCGTGCTCCAGGCCCGGGTCGACTCTATCAAGATGCCCGACGTTGTCCACGGCAAGGATGGTGTGGGGATCGAGAGCGCGAAGATCAACCACGACGGCGAGCTCCTGCTCAAGCTGACCAATGGCGAGACCCTACAGCTCGGCAAGGTCCAGGGAAGCGATGGCAGGGACGCTCTGCCCATCGGTAACGTGAACTTGGCCTATGATGGTGAGCGCTCGATCATGCTGTACCTGGGCGACGGCGAGAAGACCATCAAGCAGGAGCTGATCTTGCCCATCCCGATTGACCGGGGAGTCTATCGCGAGGACACGCCCTACCGCAAGGGGGACGTCGTCACCTGGGCAGGGTCCATGTGGATCTGCCAGTTGGATGACCCGACAGGCAAGCCAGAGAGCTCGAAGGACTGGCGACTGTCCGTCAAGCGGGGCCGTGATGCCAAACCGATGGTGAAGTCATGAGCATGGTGACACTCGAAGAGACCCTTCGCCAGCTTCGGCTGGTATCGGGCGACGACGACACTCGGGTCGAGGAGCTGATTGTCGAAGCTGAGGACTGGGCAGTCCAGGTGATGGGCGCCAACTACGACGAGGACTGGACCGAGGAGACCACCCCTGGCTCAGTCAAGACTGCCATCAAGATGCGTGTGCACGGGTTGTATGACTCCAATGACGACATGCTGAAGGTGGCTGACCGATTGATTGACCGCTGGCGGGATCACGTTGCATCATGACCTACGTCCTCGACAGATCTGTGCAGTTCTTGCGCGCCACCGCGACCGATACCGGGGTCAGCGAAGACGAGGAGTTTGCAGACCATGGTGGTCTCCGCTTCGCCTCGAAGAAGGATGTCAGTGACTCTGAGCGGTGGCGGGCGGGGGAAGTAAGCTCCCTGCTCAGCTGCCGCTTCGTCGTTCGCTACACACCCTTCACCGCTGACCTCACGCCTCGGGATCGGATCGTGTGCGAGGGCAAGACTTACGACATCACGGGGATCAAAGAGGTGGGTGACCGTCGGTCATTCTTGGAAATCTCCGCTGCTGTGCGCAACGACCTGATAGCGCCATGAGAGAGACAGTCAAGCTCGAGGGTTTTGCTGAGCTTGATAGGGAGCTCGAGGAACTGGGCCCGAAGATGGGCAAGCCAGTCCTGCGTCGGGCACTCAAGAAAGCAGCAGAGCCGATGGCAGCGATAGCCAACAGCAATGCTCCTGTGGGTCCGACAGGCGAGCTCTCGAAGTCGTTTATCTACAGCACCAAGCTGAACCAGCGTCAGAAGGGGCTGCACCGCAAGATGTTCCGAGACGACAAGGCTGCCGTCGAGGGGTTTGTGGGAACCAACAATGCGGCCGGTGTCCAGCAGGAGTTCGGCAACATACTGCACGGTCCACAGCCATCGCTTCGGCCCGCTTGGGACCAAGACAAGATGGCCCTGCTTGATCGGTTGAAGGTCGAGCTTCGGGCGGAGATTGACAAGGCCGTGGCCCGGGCTGCTCGCAAAGCTGCCAAGGGTCGAGGATAAAGAGGGTAGCATGGAAGTAGAACTCAGAAACTTGCTTCTCGCTGATACCGATGTCAGTCGACTGACTGTGGGCAGAGTGAACTGGGGTTCTCGCCCACAAGGCGGGTCCCTGCCCGCTATCGTGATGTACCTGGTTGATGACATCTCGAGTCACAGCCAGTCGGGGCCCGACAACCTGTCTGTTGCTCGGGTTCAAGTGAATTGCCACGGTGCAAACTACCTACAGGCCTTGGATTTGTCGAAGGCCGTGCGGGAAGCACTGGATGGCTACCGGGGTGGCGTGTTCCAGGGTATCTTTCATGCCCTGACTCGCGACAGCCGCGAAGGCGGCAGCAACGAGGCTGACAGGCCTTTCTTGAGACAGATGGACTTCATCGTAAACTGGAGTAAGAACCCATGACTGAAGCAACAATTGGCTACGGCACTCAGATCCGGATCGGCGTGGGTGTCACTCCGACCTGGACCACTCTTGCCGAAATCAAAGACGTCACCTGGCCTGTGGCCGAGGCTGATGACATCGAGGCGACCCACATGGCGAGCCCCAACCGGACCAAGGAGTTCATCTCCGGTCTGACCGACAACGGCGAAGTCGTCGTGCCCATGAACTGGGTGCCCGGGTCCGCCACCGACGTGCTGCTGGCTGGGCTCAAGGCCTCGGGCGAGCTTGTGCAGGTCGAGTTCACTGACAACACGGATGGCGCTACGCCTGAAGTCTATGTCGGGTACGTCCGTCGCTACTCGCGCACCTCGCCCGTCAATGACGTGCAGATGGCAGAAGCAGCCTTCCGGATCAGCGGGCTGGTTGACTGATCATGAACGGAGCACTGACAGGGAAGACGTCAGTCGTGATCGAGGGCCGCACCTGGGTCCTCGCTCTCGACTTCAACGCCATGTGCGCGTTCGAAGAGAAGACAGGGAAGAACGCTTTCGGCGTCATTTCCGCTTTCGAGCAGGGCGCCATCAACGCTCTGGATCTTCGGGCACTCATGTGGTCCATGCTCGTGGTCAACCAGCCCGAGGTCACGCTTGAAGAAGCAGGCGTTATCTTGACGGTTGCGCCTGAAGCGCTGAAGAAAGCCATGGACATGGCCTCGCCCAAGAGCAAGCCGGGCGACAAACCGGGAAAGCCCAAGGCTCTGGCCAGGGGCTGATCCAGATACTCGACCTGCTCGAGGCCTATGTGGGCGCTGGGTTTGACCCTACCCACTTCGGCAGCTTGACGCCTCGCCTCTTCTTTGTTCACATGTCTGGGGCAAGGAAGAGGCTTGAGCGCGAGCAACAAGACAGAGTCGAGGCTGCCTGGCTAGGGTCCCTGCTTCAACGGCAAAAGAAGCTGCCTTCGATCAAGTCACTTCTTGCGAAACCGAAGCCACTCAAAGGCAACGAGGTCCTGGCGATGCTGAGGGCCCGAACCAAGAACCTTCCTAAGAGGACATGGGAACAATGGTGCAGAGCGTCATCGGGGCACTCCGAGTAACTCTTGGTCTTGACAGCGCCCAGTTTGAGCAGGGTGCCAAGAAGGCCAAGAGCTCTCTTGCTGATATGAAGGGCGACTTCCTCGCGGCTGCTGGTGCCATGGCCGCCGCCGCTGGGGCAATCGGGGCTCTCGCGCTCAAGGGCGCCAACGACATCGACAAGCTCGCCAAGTCTGCTCGTCGACTGGGCTCGAGCGCCACCTCCTACCGCGCCCTGGAACTTGCTGCCGACGACGCTGGTGTCAGCGTTGAGTCGTTGGTGAACAACTTCCAGGTGATGGATCGCGAGGTTGCCAAGGGTAGCAAGGGTGCGCTCGAGGGTCTGGCCAAGCTCGGCCTGACTGTGGAAGAGTTCACGCAGATGGAGGTCGACGAAAAGATCGCCACCATCGCCGACAGGATCCAGGAACTCGGCTTGTCCTCGGGCGAGACCTCCGCCCTGCTCCAACAGTTCGGCATCCGCAACCGGGAGATGCTGCTCCTTGTGGAGAGCGGAGGCGGTGCCATCCGTCAAGCTCGCAAGGACATCGAGGAGTATGGCCTGGGCTTGACCCAGATCCAGACAGACAAGATCGAGCTTGCCAACGATCAGATCAGCCGCCTCGCCGTTATCGGCACGTATCTGGGTGACCAGCTGGCGCTGCGTGTGGTCCCCGCTCTCGGTGCCATGGCTCAGGCCCTGACTGACAGCCTGCGCGAAGGCGGGGTTCTCCGCATGGTGATCGACGGGCTGCTTGTCGTGATGGAACGCTTTGCTGCTTACGCCCTGACCTTCGTGGGTATCCTCGGGGTTCGGTATGTGGCGGCCGCTGGTCTGGCTGCGGCGGCAAGCTTTACCTTCGCTGGGGCACTGACATTCTTGAGGGGCGCACTGATCCGAACCGGGATCGGCGCCCTGATCGTGCTTGCGGGCGAGATGGTCTATCAGTTCATGAAGCTGGTCGAGGCCACAGGCGGTTGGGGTAATGCTCTGGCTCTGCTCGGTGAGCTTGCTGCCGCTGTGTGGGGCTACATCGTATCCGAAGCCATGGCCATCCCGGTCAAGCTGGAGGCTGTGTGGCAAGAGCTCAGCGCTGGCTTCTACGATGCATTGACCTACATGGCAGCTGGCTGGCGTGACTTCCTGCTGAGCATGGGCACTGCGGCATCCAGCATCCCCGGGTTCGAGTCCGTGGCTGGCGCTTTGAATGGCGCTGCGGATCAAGCTGATGCTGCCGTGGCCAACCTGATGGAGAAAGCCAACAACGCTCTGATCCGAGCCGGGGACCTGCGCACTCAAGCGGGTGAGATGGTCGCTGCCGGGTACGCTCCTGTGCAGTCTGCCCTTGAGAAGCTTAACGTCGTCTTGTCCGACAACGCCGCCAAGTCGAACGAAGCTGCCGCTGGCATGAGCAACCTGGATCAGACGCTCGAGGACGTTGGTGGCGAGGGTGCCGGAGGCGGAGGGGGTGGCGGAGGCGGTAGCGCTGGCAAAGCAGCCGACGCTCTGGAGAAGGATGTGGGCAAGGCCCTGGACGACGCTCAGCAGAAAGGCGAGCAGTTCCAGGATGTCTTCGTCAACGCCTTCAGCGCCATCGTCACGGGCACCATGACCGCCAAGGAAGCGTTCTCGCAGATGTTCATGCAGTTGGCTCAGATGCTGGCGCAGAATGCCTTCAAGGGTTTGTTTGGCAGCTTGTTCGGGTCGGGCGTAGGCGCCGGCATCCAGAGCTTCTTTACCAGCGTACCGAAGTTCGCTTCGGGTACAAACTCGGCTCCGGGTGGCATCGCCCTTGTGGGCGAAGAGGGTCCTGAGCTTGTGAACCTGCCGCGGGGCTCCCAGGTTGTGCCCAACGCCCAGACCATGGATATGATGGGCGGGTCGACCACCAACGTCGAGAACAAGATTGTCAACGTGATGGATCCATCGGTAATTGGTCAGTACCTGGGCACTCGTGATGGAGAACGCATGGTGCTCAACATCATGAAGCGCAACGGAGTGAACCCCGCATGATCTGGCCCTTCATCCCTCTGGTCCCTACCATAGAGAAGCTTACCTTTCGGACCGATGTCATGCAGACCCCTGAGCAGGAGCGTCGGGTATCCCTTCGCTCTGCTCGCCTCGTGATGGTTCACTCTTACCTGCTCAACGAAGCAGACGACGCGCAAGCCAGGAGCCTGTTTCTGGCTAACCCGCTCGGTGACTGGGAGGTACCCCAGTGGACTGAGTGGACCGAGTTCCTGGCCCCGCTTATTGCCGGTTCTACGACGATCCCAGCTGACACTTCTGCCGACTATCGGGTGGGCGGTCAGGTGTATCTGACTGGCGCCGCTGGCGAGGGGCAGGCTCGGACCATCGCAACCATCGGCACCAACACCATGACGGTGACCGAAGCCACGACCATAGTGGCCTTCGGATGCGCCCCGCTGCGGACCGCCTACATCACCGAGGGGATGAACGGCAACATTCGGTTCAAGGGATTGACCGAGCGCTCTGCCACATTCGTCTGCCGCGACACGATTGACCTGGCGCTGAGCCCCTTCGCTCAGCTCGATGGCTTCGACATCGTGACCGACCCGCCTCTGGTGACCACCCCGCTGATGAACACGCTGTACCAGGCGTCCGAGTACATCGACAACGGGCAGGGCCCTGTGGCAGTCGAGAGCCTGCGGGACTTCATCGAGGGGCGCATCCAGCTTGCGTTCATGGATACCTCACCCGCTGCTCGCTGGCGCCGTAAGCGTTGGCTCCACAGTCTGCGTGGTCGCGAGCGCTCGTTCTGGCTGCCGAGCTTCACGGATGACTTCGAGCTGGCGCTGACGGTTACCCCGGCCTCGCTCGTGATCGACGTCGAGCCACTGGATGGTGACCCAGACTCCTATGTGGGTATGGCTCTGATGATCGACGACGGTAGCAAGCTCTACCGCGTCATCACTGGGGCAACCGCAGTCGACGATGTCTGGAGGTTCTCAATCTCCAGCTCGCTCGGCAGGACAGTCAGCAACGCCCGGATCAGCTTGATGCGCAAGTATCGGGCAGACACAGACGAGTTTGAGATGGTCCAGAACCACCACGTGTTCGCAGAGACCAGCTTCACCTGCTTGGAGGTACCAGCATGAGCCTGGCAGACATCGCCGCCCTGATCACGGGCGCACGACCCTACTACCTTTACCTCTTTCGCCGTGGTGTTGCCGAGTATCGCTTCACGAGCGTCAAGACTGACCTGACCCGAACTGTGCCCGGGGTTGCCCTGACAAGCTGGACATCCATGGTCATATCCCACAGCAAGATTGCCGACAGCGACCAAGCCTTCCGCAGCGAGCTCAACATCACAGTCCCGCTGAGCAGCGACTTCGCCGACGACCTGGTCGGCACCTTCGACTTTGATCCTGTGCTCGTGACGGTTTACAAGGGCGACCTCAACTCGGCAGAGATTGTGCCCATCTTCAAAGGCCGGGTGCTGACTGCCCAGCCAGACGAAGGCGGGACCTGCCAGTTGGTCTGCATGACCGAGATTGCAGCGCTCCAGCGCAAGGGCCTGGCCGCTGTCATCCAGCGCCCATGCCGCCATGTTCACTATGGTCCCAAGTGCGGGCTTGACTTTGACTCGCTCAAGGTTGCCACAGAGGTGGTGGCTATCTCCGCTTCGGGCACGGTGCTCGAGCTGCTTGACTCTGACACGCAGCCCGACAGCTACTACCGACTGGGGATCCTGCAGTATGGCACCCGCTTGGAGATGATGCTGGCGCACACGGGCAACACTGTGTCGCTCGTATCCCCGATCCCGGGGCTGCTCGAAGCTGTCGCTCTCGGTACTGTGCCCGTGTTCATCGCTCCCGGTTGCTCTCTGTCCAGGGCCTCGTGCAATGACAAGTTCAACAACATCCTGAACTTCGGCGGGTTCCCATTCATCGCTGACAACCCATTCGACGGAAGGCAGGTCTTCTAATGTTTCTCGGGTTCTTTCTTCGCATCGCGGTATCGGTCGTTCTCTCGATCATCTCCGCTGCTCTGGCTTATCGTAAGCCCGAGGTCCCGGAAGCCGGCAGCCTGGATGACCTGGGCAACCCGAGAGCAGACGAAGGCTCGGAGGTCAAGAAGATCTTCGGCACCGTGACCATCGCTGACCCTCAGGTTGTGTGGTTTGGTGACTTCAGGACCAGCCCCATCATCGAGGTGGGCCCTCGTCGGTATGGTATCGCTGGCCCGAAGTCGAGAACCGTGGTTGGATACAACTACTATCTGGGTCTCCACTTCGTCCCCTGCTTGGGCCCTGTGGACTTCCTCAGCCGCATCCGGATCGACAAGCGGGTCGCCTACACGGGCGCCAACTCGGGCGGGAGCTTGAGCATCTGTAAGCCCACGCTGTTTGGTGCTGCCAAGCGCGAGGGTGGTGTGGTTGGTGACGTCGACGTGATGATGGGCCTGCCCGACCAGACTGCCAACGCTTATCTGTCCTCGGTGACTGAAGGCCCGCACTCCGCTTACCGCGGGGTGGTTTCGATCGTGCTCAACAGCGCCTACATTGGCAACGCTCCGAACCTGCGTCCTTGGGAGTTCCGCCTCGGCCGCCTGCTGAGTGTGGATCCTGAGTACAATGGTGGCGAGCAGTGGCTGCCCGACTTGGCTCAGATCTTCCAGCGCTTCGGGCTGAGCCAAGACGAGCCTCAGTGGTTGCACATCGCTATCGACAACTCCGGCTCGATGGCGGGGACCCGCTTCGACAACGCCAAGGCCGCGGTGGTTGGCCTGCTCGAGACCTTGCGCGGTAACCCCTCGCCCGAGTCTGGGCTTGACGCCGCCTCCATTGCCATCCTTCAGTCTCGAGCAGCCAATGGCCTGAACAACATTCGGATCGTGTTCTGGTCCAGCGAAGTCAACGAAGTCATCCAGCGTGTGGGCGCCCTGGATGCAGACTACGCCGCCATGATCGCGTTCGTGAACAGCCAGAGCACAAGCGGCGGTACCAACTTCGAAGCCCCGTACGCGGATGCCGCGGTTTACTTCGCTCTGTCGGATCGGTGCGAAGATCGGAAGATGTTGTTCGTCACCGACGGCGAGTCCGTGGACAACCTGGCAGAAGCTCAGCTGCTCTACAACTCGTTCGACAACGTCTCGGTCCTGGGCGTTGCCATCGACGTGCCCGTGTCGCTCGCCCTGCGCTCGGTTACTGACCGGGCCATCCGGGTAGATGCAGGCGACCCGATTGAACTGGAGGTCGCATTCAGCAGCCTCTTCGCTGAGTACGATATGAACCCCGCTCACATCCTGCGTGAGGTGCTGCTCAGCCCCGACACTGGCGGCAGTGGCATCGACGCTGAGGCTGGTGACTCTTGGGAGGATGCAGCCCAGACGCTGTACGACGAAGGCTTCGGTCTGTCGATGGTGTGGGCAAGCACGTCGAACCGCGAGGAGTTCAAGAAGAAGGTCGAGGCCCATGTGGATGCCCGCTCGTTCATCGACCGGCGCACGGGTCTCTGGGAGATTAAGCTGATCCGTGATGACTATGTCGAGGAGGACCTGTACGTCTTCGACAGAAGCAATGTCATCAGCTGGAAGAGCATCAACTTCCCGGAGCCGCACACGCTCATCAACCAGCTGGTCATCACCTGGACCGACCCCGAGAAGGATGAGAAGGCAAGCTTGACCATCAGCAACCCCGCTCGGATCCGAATGAACAACAGCCTGGTGGTTGCAGACAAGATTGAGTACCCGGGTATCACCAAGGCATCGCTTGCTTCCCGCGCTGCATCACGTGACCTGGCTGCCCGGTCTGCCCCGCTTATCACTGGCGAGTTCATCACGACCTACCTGCCCTACGAGCTGAACCTTGGCTCCGTCATTAAGATCCACAACCCGAAGCTGAAGATCTTTAACCGGATTGTCCGCATCACCGAGATTGAGGACGGTGACATCCTCGAGAACGCGGTGCTGGTTCGGTTTGTGGAGGACCGCTTCTCGATTGCTGACGACGCGGTGCTTGAGATTGACAGCCCCATCACTTCGCTGCCATTCCCTGCCCCGGTTGCCAACAGGATCGTCGAGGAGCTGCCGCGGTACCTGGCCATCCAGCAGCTGGGCCCAGTCACGTACGAAGAGGCAGAGACAGCTGATGCCAATGTGGGGTTCATCCACCACGCTGGCGCTTCGCCCAACTCGATTGCCCTCGAGATAAACTACCAGAAGGATCCTGGGGCAGGTTACATCGAGGACGGGCCGTTTCCGTTTGTCTTGGGCGGCCAGCTGGTCAGCTACCTGCCTGTCCGTGCAGACCAGGGTATCATGGTTGTGCAGAGCAGCTGGGACTTGACTGAGGTCGACCCTGGTACGCTTGCCCGCATCAGCACTGGGGAGCACGTCGTGGTTCTCTCGACCGAAGCGGGCAGCACTGCTGTGGACGGCGACTATTGGTTCGTTGATCCCCTGCCAGGTTTCGGCGTCTACACGGTGACTGTCCAGCGCGGATGCCTGGATACCTCGCCTGTGGATGCAGAGCCTGGCAGCTACATCAACTTCTACGGGGAGAACATCCAGTTCGACGACCAGCCCTACACGGATGGCAACTCGCTTGGCGTCAAGCTTCAGACCATCACATCTCGAGGCACACTGAGCCTGGCGGCCACACCGGAGGACATCATCACGATGAACCGCCGGGCGCTTCGGCCTTACCCGCCAGGTAGAGTCCAGGTGGATGGCTCCTACGCCATGCCGCTCTTCGACAACGTCTCCACCTACACGGTAACGTGGGTGCATCGTGACCGACTGGAGAACACCCTCCTGGGTCACACCGAAGCGGGCCCTGTGTCTGCTGAGGCGGGTGTCAGCTACCGTGTGCTGGTGCAGGCGCTGGGGTTCGACGGGGAACCGACGGGCTCGCCTCTGGTCGACACTAACGTGGGTTCTCTGCTCACTTACTCGCTCGACACTACGCTCTATCCTGTGGATCCCTCTTGGGCAGGCGTACGCATCAACGTGATATCCGTTCGCTCGGGTATCGAGTCGCTCTTCAACACCAACCTCGAGCTAGCAGTGATCTTGGATGTGCCTGGCCTCGCGGGTGTTGCCTGGATCGACGCCAATGACTCGGGCTCTGTGTTCGAAGATCTTCTGGCCTCTGTGCCTGCATCCACTGACAGCGACCCTGTCGCCCTGATCGAAAACCAATCCACTGGAGGTTTCATATGACCATCTATCTCGCGTTCAATGAGAACGAAGCCCTGAGCAATATCTCTGCTGATGTCACCAACATCACAGCCTCCTCGGCTACCATCATTTCCGGGGTCAACCGGGCAGCTGTGCAGCTAGTCGGCGGGGTTATCTGCGAGGCCGAGCTTTCCACTCCGATTGACGAGGGCTGGCTGCATGCCCGTGTTGTCCCGCGTTACGGCAGCTCGGTGGCTGGCTCGGCGGCCAACTACTTCCTGTCTCTGCTCGACGAAGACGACAACCAGATTGCTGGCTTCTACCAGAACAAGACCAACAACGGCGGCGTTCTTGACTGGTGGGCCACGTACTTCGGTGATCCCAACTTTGGCGTAGCCTCCGCTACCGACACGGGCACTTTGATCGGTGTGAACAGCTCCTCGGGCTACGATGTGGACATCAACTTCAAGATTGCCAACACGGGTGGGTTTATCCGCTGGTATGTGGGTGGTACCCTGATCCGCGAGTTCTTGGGCGATACCCAGACGGGCTCCTCTTCGCTGATTGCCAAGATCCGTCTGCGCGCGCTTGGTGGCGGCATCACTGCATCTCACTGGCTGCAGATCTCTCAGGTGATCGTGTCCGACGAGCCCACCATCGGCGCTCGCCTGCACACGCTCGCTCTGGGCACAGCTTCGACCAATGACTGGGATGGCACTCTGTCTGATGTCACGGGTACGACGTACGCGAGCACCACCACACTGTCGACCGACGTGGCCGGTGACGAGGTGATCTGTGCAACCGGGGACATCGGTTCCATCAACTCGGGGAACGAGATTAAGGCAGTGATTGTTTCGACTGCTGCACTCTCAATCCCGGGATCCCCGGTTACTCAGCTGCGCGGTACCGCCGTGGTCTCAGGGACTCCCTACAACACAGCCGATGTGGCCCTGCCCGCTGCCTTTGCTCCGGTGCGCCACATCTTCGAGACCAACCCCGCGACTGCTGCCAAGTGGACGCTGGCCCAGGTCAACGCCGCCGAGTTCGGGTTCGAAGCCCGCGCATAAGGAGCTACTCAGATGGGCGTTATCATGGCCTTCACCGAGCCCCAGGACGCACCCGAGTTGGGTGTGTTCACGGGCATGGCTATCAACTCAACAGCGGGCAGAGTGAGAGCTGCCAACTCTCGGGTTGGCTTCACGCTCACCAACACAACCACTGTATCCGACATCACTCCGGTTTCCGGGCTGAGCGAAGGATGGTTCAGTGTGGTGATCGGTTTCCCCACTACCCTGTCCACGGATCAGGTGCTGAACACCGACATCCTGACGCTTCGGCTCAACACCGCCGTGAACCTGCTTTCTCTTCGGGTCACGGCTCAAGCAGGAAGCACGCACACCTACGCCTGGCGGAACCACGTCAACTCGACCGACAATGTGTTCGCCAACGCTGTGTCGGTGCCGCTCGGTGCAGTCAAGGTTGACATCTGGTTCAAGATTGACGCGACTACGGGCTTCATCAAGATCTACCATGATCGTGTGCTGATCTACTCGTTCAGCGGCAACACAGTTATCTCTGGCGGGTCGACAGTCAATGGCATGAAGATCGGTCGGAACAGTACCTCTGCCACAGCGACACGGCAGATGGTGTTCTCTGAGTTGCTGTTCTCCGACGAGTCGACCGTCGGTTCCCGTGTGGTTACCCGCCCGCTGACAGCTTACGGCGCTACCAACAACTGGACCGGGGTCATCACTAACATCAACGCGGCGACGGATGCCGACAGCACGTTCATCACCGAGGACACAGTGGGCGGGCTGTTTACCGCCACGAGTGCCGCGGTGTCTGCTCTGGTTGCCGGTGACTCCATCAAGACGTTGATCCTCAACTATCGGGCCAACTACGAGGCGAGCTCCCCAGTCACCAGGATAGAGCCGACTGTCAGGTCAGGAGGTACTGACTATCCCGCCACTGCTGTGCTGCTGACGACGACAGTGGCGCCTTACCGGCATCAGTGGGATACCAACCCCAACACGTCGGCTGCCTGGACGCTTGCCAATATCAACGCAGCAGAAGTTGGGTTCAGGGCAGCAGCATGACACAGCAGAGACTCAACAAGGCTACATCGGTTGTCGTCATCCAGCAGGCGGAGACAGCCAACACTGCCAAGGCTGTGGTCTACGCAGTCGAGATGTCTGCAGAACGGGTCAAGGTTGGCAAGGCCATCGTCTACGCGGTGGAGGCCGAGATAACCGGGACGCCCGACCCAGCAGAGGTTGCCAAGACGGTTGCCTACGCAGTCGAGGCCTTCGCTCCTGTGGTTGCTGTCGGGAAGGCCATCGGCTACGCAGTCGAGGGGCCCGACACTTCGGGTAACGTGTTCCAGGATGTCGACCTGGAGAGGCCGCTGTATCGGACGGGCACACCGCCGTACATCGAGTTCCTGACTGACACGTCTTTGAAGATCCTGTCTGTGTTCGCCGGCGTCCACACGCTGGTGATCTACAAACCCGACGGTGAGTTCGAAGTGCAGGAAGTAACATTTGTGTCCGGAGCCAACGAGCTGCCGGTCATTAACTTTAACCAGATCGCCATAGTCAAGGGGGTGGCTCCCCGCATCTTGATCGAAAGCATCAAGGTGACAATGCTCGACCGAGTTTAAGGGAGGCAATGATGGCGGTTAAGAAACAGACAGAGGGCAGTGGAATGACTGACGAGGAATGGCGGGCTTCTATGCTACGTTGGAGAGAAAGTGTGGATCTTCGGCTAGCTCGCCTCGAGCAGCAAGGTGCTGTGGACGCGGTCCACCGGACCAATGTGGAGACACGGCTTGGGTCCATCGAGGACACGCTTAAGTGGTTGGTGCGTTTGATCATCGGGGCCCTGCTCCTGGGCTTCGTAGCTTTCATCCTGAGAGGGGGGGTGAACCTACCATGAATAACATCGGAAAGCAGCTCAGCTTTGCCTGGATGGTCTTGACTCTAATGGCTGGGGTGTTCATCGGGTCGATCATCCGCGAACTGTTGCCCAGGCAGACCGCTTACTACAACGTGGTGGTCATGGAGAGCCAGGTCGTCGATGGGTACTGGCATCTGCAAGCAGGGTTCATCAAGAAGCCCAACTGTGAGAAGGTGAAAGTCGAGTTTGTCCTTGGGTCTGGCGACGTCACAGCGCTCGGCCTGTGGGAAGACGGCGATGGCCTGCCGCCCGACGATGATCGGATAGCGGGCTGGAGCGTGCTGCGAGGAAAGGTATTTCTTCGAGGCCAGGACTGGGACTGGGCAGAGGTCAGGACTCGACACCTTTGCGACGGTCACCGGGTTGAGGGTGTGCTTGTGCATACCAACTTCCTTCCTGAGCCCGAGGGTTGGCTATCACAACTGAGGAACCACAAATGACACGATACAACAAGCAGATACTCGAAGCCGCTGGTCAGTATCTGGCCATGGCTGAATGGCCCGGCGCCAAGCAGAACCCCGAGATTGTCGAGCTGTTCGAGAATGTCGGGCATGGCTGGGTCAAGGACGACGAGACGCCCTGGTGCGCGGCGTTCGTGGGCTCGGTGCTCGCATCGCTCGGCCTGCCCCACACGGGTAAACTCAACGCCCGGTCCTACACCAGCTACGGCTCTGCTGTGAAGCTTCAGGAGGCCAAGCCCGGCGACATCATGGTCTTCTGGCGTGGCACCCCGAGCAGCGCTCAAGGACACGTTGCCTTCCTCGTGGAGATTGATGGCAACCGGGTCAAGGTGCGCGGCGGCAACCAGGGCAACAAGGTGAGCGACTCTTACTATCCGATGGAGCGCATCATTGCCATCCGCCGGGCAGACAACGTGCAGACCGATGGGAAGCGGCCCGTTGTTCGTGAAGGCGACCAGGGCGTGTGGGTCCTCGACCTGCAAGTGCAGCTCAAGCAGCTGGGCTATCACGTGGGCGAGCTGGACGACGTGTTTGGCTCGCGTACCCGTGGCGCCCTGGTTCGCTTCCAGAGCGACAACGGCCTTGAGCCTGACGGCGTTGCAGGGCCCAAGGTGTGGAAGGCGCTTGAGTCTGCACCCCGCTCCCCGTTGCGCACGGTCTCCGAAGCGAAGATCCGCGAGGAAAGCCGCACGATCCAGACCGCTGACAGTGGCAAGCGCGCCACGGCTGCCCTCGGTACCCTGGCCATCGGCGGCAGCGCCATCGGGGCAATCGAGGAGGCGGTGGCAGTAGGCCAGCGAGCAGGGGGCATCATCGAGCAGCTGAAGTCGGCAGGCCCGTCGTTGCTCGTGATCCTTGTGGTGATCGTCGGCGGTGTGTGGATCTACCAGCGCTTCAACCGTGTGACTGAGCTTCGGATCGAGGACGCCCGCACGGGTGCCAACGATAAGATATGATCTGGGCGCTCAACAACTGGAAGCTGGTGCTGATCCTCACACTGGCGTTCATCATCGGGCTGGTGGGGCTTAGGTCCCGCTGGCTCAACAACAAGCTCGAGGCTGAGCGCGTGAAGTCCCGCCAGCTCGAGGAGTACCAACAGCAAAGGAGATATGGTGATGAAGTGGACAAGCGCATTGGCACTGATGCTGCTGCTGCCCGCCGGTACCTGCATGAACGCAACCGAAGGTAGCCTGGTCGGGTACTGCGACGCCACGGCCTCGGACCGCGACCAGGTGTCGAGGATCGCTGAGCAGGAGGCTTCGGATGCGCTTGTCGTCCCGCTCGGCAGGTGGATGTACAAGACCGACCTCGCCTGCCAGTAAAGAGCCGGTAAAAACGGGCGCTGGCTGGGGTCTACGCCCCTGACCTGAGGGGTACCTTAGGCAGACAGTCGACACACAGCCCACACACGAAAAAGCCGGGGTGGTTTGCCCCGGCTTCTTTGTTCGTAGTCGACCCAGCGGGTCAGGCGGCTTTCTTGCCCGACTTCGGCTTGTCAGCGGTCTTGCCCTTGGCGTCAGCCTTCGGGGCAGCGGCCTTGGCGGCTTTCGCGGCGGCAGCCTGCTTCGGCAGCTTCTCGGAGCGGGCCTTCAGGTACTTGACCACTTCGTCGAACTCGGCCTTCACGTTCCAGCCCCAGACCCGGTCCGACTTCTTGAAGGTCGACTCGCGCAGGGCAACCCGGATGGAGGCGGGCTTCAGGCCAGTCGCAGCTTCGATGTCGGTGATGCCATACTTGAACTCGGTCGGCTTGGGCGGGACCGGCTTCTTCTTCTCTTTGGTCGCTTCTTTGGTAGCCATGTTATCGTTCCTTCTTCAGTTGGTTGAGGACTCTTGCCCCGGTTAGGTGCTTCATCAATACCAACTCATAGAGCTCTTCGTCAACAGTGCCCTTCCCACATAGGACATAGATGGCGGTAGGTTTATTCTTAAGCACCGAGTCCATCCGGGCCTTTGCTTGGTCCCAGTCGATGAAGCTATGACCCATGGAATGGATGATGGCATTGTTCGCTTTCCACAGGTCGACCCCGACTCCTCCTGTGCGGATCTGGCAGACGATGAAGTCGTACTCTGCTCTCTGGAACGCGCGCCAGATGTCGGGCCTCAGCTTCTTCTTGGTGCCACCGTACACCTTGACCACATCGTAGCCCCGGTCCTCGAGTGCCTGGTGGATCTGGTCAGTGTCGGGCTTGAATGCCGTGAAGATCACGACTGGCTTGCTGAGGCCTGGTAGCATGGCGAGCAGCTTGCGGAGCTTGGCGCCGCCGATGTACTCCAGCTCTCCGTCCTCGTCGTACACGAAGCCCGATGCCAGCTGCCGGCGCTTCATGATTGTCGTGACCTCCATGCCCGATGCTAGGATCTTGCCGCTGGGCAGGGTAGTGACCGCGTCCTCGTCCATCTCCTGGTAACACCGGCGCTGGTGACCGAGCAGGGGAACCAGGATCTTGTGGATGGTGGGCGCCACGATGCCGACATCCTGCTTCTCGAGCCGGAAGCAATAGGGCTTGATGAGCTTGACAAACTGGGGCAGCTTCTTGTCGTTGAACTTGGCCTTGCCCTTGAGAATGCGCTGCTGAAGGATGAGCCTCTGCCACATGTGCGACCCGGGTCTGTGCTTGTCCAGGTTGATGCGCTTAAACTCCATGTACTCTTTCTCGAAGTCTGCCCAGTTGGTGCCGAAGACATCGGGATCCAGGAACCTGAACTGTGCGAACAGGTCCTTCGGCTGCTTCTCCATCGGGGTGCCAGTCAGGATCAGCTTGCGACGTACCCAGCTCAACCGAGCTGCCGCCTTCGATTGCTTAGACCCGCGGTTCGCTATCCTGTGGGCTTCGTCGATGGTCGCTGAGTTGAGCTTCTTGTACTTGCAGAGCTGGGCGATGATGCGGGGTAGCTGCTCAAAGTGCACGAGGAGGATCCTGTGGCCCTTGTGCTTCTTGAACTCTGCCAGGTCAGTGAACACCGCGACCTCGGGCAGGAACTTCGCCAGACCATCAGCCCAGGTCGACTCCTTGTTGTTGAGCAGCCCGACTAGCACGGCGCAGAGCTCGTCTGGTTCGTTGTCGACCCAGTGCCGGAAGAGCGCCAGGGTCACGTAGGTCTTGCCGGTCCGCTGCTCGCACAGGAGCGCCACGCAGTCTCTGCTTAACGCGAACTCGAGAGCCTCTTGCTGCTTGGGCCAGAGCTGTATTGACGACATCAACCGCCTCCTGTGGGGATCGTACTATGGTGGCCACTCCTCCGCCCGTCATGACAATGCGACGGATGGTGTCGAGCTGGATCTTGCTTGGCCTCGAGCTGCTCCTGGGCAGCTTTATCTCGAGCGCGAAGAACATGCCGTCCACACACCCGATGAGGTCGGGCACACCCGCTGGGGTGAAAGGCCCGCCATGCATTTTGAACCACCAGCCGCCCACCTGGGCTTTGAGGAGGGCCTGGACCCGGCGTTGAAGCCGGGACTCAGGTTGCTTTGCCATGTCAGCTCTCGACGTTGCCGAGGTACTCAAGCGCCTCGTCGATGGAGGACTGTGCGGACTCGAGCGCGTCGGCTGCCTGGCCGATGGCCTCGCCGCGTTCACCCGACTGGAGGCTCTCGCTCAGGTTGTCGTACTTGTCGCGCTCGGCGGGCGCCAGCTCGTCGACGATAGCCTTGGCCTCCTCGAGGAAACCGATGGCCTTGGCGAGCTGCTTGCGGTCGTTCTTGTTCATTGTACTTCTCCAGGTTGGTGGGGGCCGAAGCCCCCGGTTGATCAGACGGACATGAAACCGTGTTGGGATGCGAACCCCACGTACCCGCCGTGCTGGCGGACGTATTCCCCGGCGAGGAAGATGGCGGTCCACTGCCCGTCGGTCTTGCGGCAGATGACGTAGCGGGCGCCGTAGGTGTCGAGCCCTGTGCGGGTCAGTGCGCGCTTCAGGTTTGCTTCGGAGGCGTAACCCTTGCAGTCGTCGAGGGTGATGAGGGTCTGCATGTCGTGTGTCCTTCTTCAGGTTGGTAGTGGTTGGTCGATGAAGATACATTACCGGCAATCCGATGCCATGTAAACAGCAAACACAAAGAAGCCCCGGTAAACCGGAGCCTCCATTGTCAGAATGGAATAGGATACCCGTACCGGTCATGCCAGTCGGGGCAGTCCCCCTAATCCAGCAGCCCTGCTTCTTCGAGCGCGTCCAGCACCGCGTTGCGCTTCTTGCGGAGCGTCTTGTGGTCGGCCAGGTCGACGTCCAGGTCATGCTGCTCGATCAGATCTTCCAGCTCGTCCTCGTTCATCTCGTTCAGCTCGTCTTCGGAGACGCCGGCCTTCTTCTTGGCCTTGCCCTTCGCTTTCGACTTGGGCTGCTCCTCTTCCTCGTCGTCGTCTTCGACAGGAGCCTTGCGGGACTTGCGGCCCTTCGGTGCGGGCTCGTCCTCTTCCTCGTCGTCATCAACCGGCTTGGTCTTCGAGCGACGCGACTTGCGGGCAGGCTTCTCGTCTTCCTCGGGCTCGTCCTCGTCGTCGTCCTCGACCACGGCCTTGCCTTTGGCCTTCGACTTCTTGACGGGCTTTTCATCCTCGTCCTCGTCGTCGTCAGCAGCGCCGCCACCTTCGCTCGGCCAGAACTCATCGGGGCGAACGCTCGAGCCGCCATCCCAGCGCTCCAGATAGGTCGAGCACATGGCAGTCAGGCCCACGAAGTCGTCGGGCGAGATGTCCATGGGGCCGTCAGGGATGTCCATGCCGAATGCTTCCATGAGCGGGCGCAGGCGCCAGAGCGAGCTTTCGGCTGTGGAAGCTTTGTGGTACATGAAGGACTTCTCATAGTCCTCGTCGACGCCTGCCAGCTTGAGGTTGAAGTACGGGGCCTTCGTGCCGTCCTCGAGTGTGCACTCGATGATCTTGACTTCATATTCCTTGCCCGGTTCGAAGGCTTTGCCGACGGCGCTCAGGTCGAGGCGAACGCCGGTCTTCTTGCTGGCTGCGCGACGAGCGGTACGTGCAGATCTTGCCATGGTTATTCTCCAGAGATTATGTCGAGGATGTCCTCGTACGTGGGGTTCTTCAGAAAGTCCGGTAGCTCAACTGACTTCGGCTTTCTGAGCTTGGTTATATAGTAACTGTTGGGACCCAGTCGAATGCAATATTCTTTGCGGGTCTTCTCCACACTCCTTCCCTTCTCGTCCTTCTTCTTGTAGGTGTGCTCACGGATAAACGTGTTGCCGATCATCGACACGGCAGCGCACAGGTGAGACATGACGCTGGGCGACAGACGTGGGCCGACCTCTGGGTCGATAGCGCCATCCGATGCCTCCTCGTCCTCGACGTTGAACACGCGGTCCTGTGCAAGGAATACGACTTCCATCGGCAGGTCGCGCATGTCGGTGATCCAGGTCTTCAGGCGTGAGGATACCTCGCCCCAGTCCTGCTTGGTCATGGTGCCCCATTCGCCTGGCGCCTTGTTGCCCTTGATGCCCTTCGAGTTGGCGATGTCCTCGATGACCAGCTGCTGGACCTGCGTGATAGTGTCGATCACGACTGTCTTGTACTTCTTCGGGTTCTGCTTCAAGTGCCAATACAGGTCGTCGATGTCTTCCCAGTCTGTGGCCTCAAACACCTTCAGGCCTTTGACGTCAGACACGCTGTCGGTTCCCTCGTCCTTGACGTCCACAAGCAGGATGGGTCCTGGGAACGAACAGGCGAGCGTGGTCTTGCCGCTGCCTGCTCGGCCGTAGATACACCAGGACCTGGGCTTGCGTATCTCTGACACGTCCTTCACTTCGATGTCCCTATTCCTCGATGTCTTCGTAGGCGACGAAGTGGGCGTCGCTCTCCTGCTCCGGCCGGTCGCTGGTTTCATACTCTCTCTCCTTGATGTAGTCGAAGTCGTTGCCCTGCATCTGTGCGCGGCAGAGCGGTTCGAAGTCACACCATGTGCAGTGTCGCTCGATGTTCTTCTCCTTGACCTTTCCGTGCAGCTCGCGCATCTCAACAGCGGATGCGATAAAGTCGGAGAAGACGGCCTTGGATACTTCGGGCTTCACGGGTGTGTAGATCCTCTGGAACCACTGCTTACGGTTAGCGGCGACTGAGCGCTTATATTCCCTGTACTCACGTGGGTCAAGCGCATACTCCTTAATCGCGGCAGCCACAGCAACCGGCAGAGTGTCGATGCTTTTCTTGCTCAGTGTGCCATCCTTGAGCAGAGCAGGTCGGCGCGGAGCCTTCGACCAGATGTAGTCCCACAGCGTGCCGTCGACTGGCTTCCAGCCCAGGATGTCCATGGCCCGGAAGTACGATACCGACTGGAGGTTGCGCCACCGGTCGTCGTCCGTCGGCTTGCGGTTGAACGTCTTGTGCTCGACTAGCCAGCGAAGGCCATTGCCACTCTTGGCAATCGCGTCGATCTTACCGTTCCAGAGGATCCCGGGCACTATCTCAATCTCGAAGCTGTGCTCAGCTGCCTTGCCCGCCTTGCGGATGTAACGCAGGTCAGAGTCCTCCCAGTGGTTGAAGTATTCTTCCATGATGTCGGACACGTCCTGGAGCAGCTCGCCATACTGGGCCTTCTCGGCCGCAAAGAGTTTCATCTGCTTCGGGTCCAGGCTGCGCAGGACGTCGAACGGGTCGTGTCCGTTGGCGTCAGCCTCGATCATCATGTGGACGAGCGTACCGAACACCAGCGGCCGGGATTTGCGCTTCTTACGCAGCTTCTCCACATACTTGTAGTGGTACGCCTGCCGGCAGCGTCTCCAGAGCTTGACCTTGCTTTGCGATACCTTGAACAGATTGCTCATTTCTTTGCCTTCCTTGCTGCAAGCCATTTGTCGAGAGGCACACCCGCACCCCACGGACCGATTGCCCCGTCGGCTTCGATGGGAACCTTCATGTGGATGTCGAGGGTATCCATCAGCGCGGGCCTCCGCATAATCTCCATCATCCGGTTGTAGACGCGCTCGACCCACTCATCCTTGACCCGGAAGAGCACAGCGTCATGCACAGTCCCACAGATGCGAACCACCTTGCGCCCGAACTCTGCCCGGAGCTGGAGCGCGGCCATCAGGTTGATGTCGTTGGCGAACGACTGCACAGGCGAGTTGATAGCCTGGCGCTCAGCTGCCTTGCGGTCCATCGGGTTGTCGTCCTGGCGAGCCTCTGGCAGCCGGCGCTTGCGGCCAGACAGTGACTTGACGTAACCGTGCCGACGCACGTACCGCTTCTGCCTGTTGTGCCACTCGGGCAGGTCGGGGTAGTTGTCGAAGAAGGCATTGCGGGAACCTTCTGCTTCCTCGTCAGTGATGATGACGCCATAGCTGTCGCGGGCGTAGTCCTTGAACTTCTTCCACCACATCCCGTAGAGGTAACCGAAGTTCACGGCCTTGGCCTTCTTGCGGTACTCCTTCCAGCGGCCGTCAATCTCGACAGCAGCATCTGGCCCCATCTTGAGCAGGGCCTCGATTGCCTCCGAGTAGCTGGGCGCCTTGCCAGTGTTGAGCCAGGTCTTGGCTGTGGCGATCACGAGCTCCTTGAGTCCGCCGCCTCGTGCAATCTCCTGGATGGCGGTCAGCCAGTGCACGTCGATGTCGTTCACGAAGGCGTGGATCATGTTGCGCTCACCCGCTAGCTCAGCAGCAACGCGAAGCTCGATCTGTGAGAGGTCGCATTCGATCAGCGTCCAGCCATCGGGCGCGGAGATAAGCGTGCGGATCCGTTTGTCGCGTGGCACCTGCTGAAGGTTCGGGTTCTCGCATGACAGTCGGCCGGTCACCGTGCCGTGCAGCTTGAACGACGGGTGCAGGTAATAGCCGTCAGGTCTCTTGTGCAGGTAGGGCTTCCACCCGTCGATGAAGAAGCTCAGTTGCTGCTTGGCCTCGCGGAACTTGAGCAGGGCAGCTGTGCATGGATGATTGAGCCGCTTGATCACCGACTCGTTGCAGGATGGGTTGCCGGTCGCCGTGCGCTCGATCACTGGCAGCTTCAGCCGACGATAGAGAAGGTCTGCCAGCTGCTGGGTCGACCCCCAGTTGAACGCGATGGGTCGGCCGCGATTGTCGACCAGGTCCTTGGGCTCCCACTGCTTGAGGTCTGCCAGCGCGGTATCATACTGCTCGCGCAGCGCCAGCTCAGCATCCCCGAACTGATCCATGTTGATGTACACCCCGTCGTACTCAATCTCGACGAAGAGGTTGGCCACGGGCATCAGGATGTGGTCGAAGACAGCCTTGACCTCGGGGTCAGCCTTGAGCATCTTGCCGAAGACGTAGCGGAGCTCTCGGGTATAGAACAGATCGTGTGCATGGTAACGCACGAGCTTGTCGAGCGGCTGGTGGCCCTGCTTGGTGCTCAGATCCACTTCCCAGTCGGGTGCGCCCAGGTAGACTTGCGCCAGGTACTTCAGACCGTGCCGCATGTTCTCATCCAAGAGGAAGTGTGCAAGCATGGTGTCGAAGGCCATAGGCCAGCGAACGCCGAAGTGCACCCACATCCAAAGCATGTCGAACTTGCCATTGTGCGTGATGACATTGACCTCGTGCTCAGTGATGCAGTCGGTGACCTCGTCGACCATCTCCTGGACTTGGTCGAACGACCAGGGCGACTGGTAGTGGTTGACCGGAATGATCCACTGGTTGTTGCGGGTACCGAAGCCGATGGCCACGATGCTCGCGGGCTCGGGCACCTGGACGTCGTTGCCTGCCACACGCTTGGTGACGTGAGTCTGGAACGGGTTGAGTGAGTTGGTCTCGATGTCGAAGGATACACTGCCCCGAAGGTCGCGCAGCATCTCGCGGAAGTCCTTGCGTGTCAGGACCACACGGATCGACAATGCCTTCTCCTCGGGCACACCACCGAACTCGACTATCTCGCCAAACAACCGGAGGTCGCCCTTGAGCACATCCTCCTGAAGCGGGTCATGCAGGATCACCGATGGGTTGTTCATCGGCAGGTAGATCGTGTCACCCTGCTTGATGGGCTTGCCGCGCATCTTGGTGATGCCAGCAGATCCTGTGACCAGCTGCAAGGGTGAGTTCCCTACCAGCACCACGAAGTCGTAGCCTGCGAGCGTCTCAAGCAGCGGGGCAGCCTCTTTCAGCTCTGACTTGGTGATGCCTTTGCTGCTCCGGGACTCGCCGAGCAGAACTGGCAGGTGATCCAGCTCATACTCGGCTTCCAGGACCTGGATGATGTGTCGAAGTGCAGGCTTGGTGTGAGCCTGCTTCGCGGGCTGCTCAGTGACTACCGCGATCTTAGGTTTCGACATCGACCAACCTTCCTGTGCTCCAGTCCATCACGTAGCCAGCGGGCAGTACCCGATACACCTCGATGTGTTGACCGAAGAGGCTATCCTCCAGATGCTCAGTGATCCGGTAGGGCGTACCGAAGAACACCCGCTTGACCCGCCCGTCTTGGAGCAGCCGGTCATAGCAGTGTGCACACGGGCTGTCGGTCACGTACATGTCAAGACCCCCGCCGATGTCTGCCGGCAGGTGTGCCAGAGCGTTCATCTCTGCGTGGATGGTCTCGCGGCAACCAGCGGCGCCCGGGCAGAGATTGCCCGAGCAGTGAGGCAGCCCTGAGGCCACCCCGTTGTATCCGATGCTGACGATGGTCCGCTTCTGGACAATGACCGCCCCGACGTTCAGGCGCATGCAGGTGGCTCGCTTGGCAACCACCCCCGCAATCTCCATGAACATCTGCGGCCGAGTAATTCGAGCACCGAGGTTCTCAGTCATGCTTCAGCTCCTTCATCAGCCGCTGGGCCCACACTGCCTGGCGGTAGGCGTCGTCGATGGCAGAGTGCTTCACGCCGATGCTGGCACCGTCGTCCTTGACGGGCATCAGTGTGTCAGCATCCGGTACCATCGACACCAGGGTGCGAAGATCCCTGACCTGCTTGTAGGTCCAGGGCGGAGACTGATGGAAGTCGGCGTACAGCGTATCCATGATGCTGACATCAAAGTTGCTGCCGTTGCCCCAGACCTCGATGGTCTCGTGATCCCGGTACAGGCGGCTCAGCTGGTCAAGCGCACGCTCCACGGGCACACGGTACTGATCCTTCGTAGCAACCTCCCGACGTGCCTCCTCGTCCTGCTCAAGCCACCAGACGATGGTGTCCCAGCGGACTGTGCGACCCAACCGGATTTGCGGCTGAACCTCGGGCAAGAGCAGCTCGCCATAGTGAACCTGCTCCAGGTCGAAGAACACCGCCCCGATGGCAGTCACGGTCGCCCGGTCACCCAGTGACAGGGTCTCCAGATCAAGCATCAACCTTTTCACTTCCGTCTCCCTTCTGCATGCTGATGAAGTCGTTCTTGAACATGTGCAGACTGGTGCAATGCATCGAGAGGCTGCCCAGTCGCACGTTGCGGAAGAACCCATTGATCTTGGATGCCTCCTCGATAACCCAGATGCCCAACCGGATGGTCATGTAGACGTCGTCCGCCCAGTGGCGGTAGAAGTCGCACGAGCGCATCGGATAGTAGATGTGCAGCTGGTTGTTGCGCACGATGAACTGGTAACCCAGCGTGCAGGGCTTGCGTCCGCCATCGCCAGCGCCCGTGTCCTCAGGAAAGAAGATGGGCAGATAGGCCTGGCGGGTCAGCGGTTGCTCAGCGAGCAGCTGGACCACGTCACGCAAGTCGCCGTACATCCAGCGGATCCCGTAGTTGTGGTCAGGCAGGTCCTCCAGCGCGTCGGTGTACTGCTTCACGTTCTCGTGCGGCCCGTCGACCTTGCCTGCATGACGCGGCCAGTACCGCTCCATGTAGTTGTGGTTGAACATACCCGAGTCGTCCAGGCTTTCCTGTGCCTTGTTCGACCAGGGCCAGTGCTTCCACTGAGTGCCCGGGTTAATCGGGTAGCCGCACACTCGCTCCTCGAAGTGCTCATCCGCCCACGGGAAGTTGGGCCTGATGTCACGGCGCCAGCTCTCGAGCGTGTGGATGCCACGAAGCGGAACGATCAGGTCGACGTTGAGCAGCTCGCGCATCTCTGCCTCAGGCCTGGTCTTGATGTCCATCGCCTGCCACTTCTCGGTGTGCACCCAGTGCCCCTCGTTGATGAAGCGCTGCACGAGCTGCGTCCTGATGGCCGCAAAGCTCATGGCGTGTATCTGGTGGGCTATCTTCATTCTTCGTCCTCCGTTTCTTCCTCGGTGATGGGATCCAGTTTATGCGAGCGCACGTAGGAAATAAGCTGCTGTCTTCTTTCTTCGGACATCAGTCTTCTCATGGCCTCGCCTGTGCGTCGCGCCTGCTTGAACTTGTAGGTGTTGTCGAACAGGAAGCGGTTGAGCCAAGCAAGCGTCGAGCGGTGGAACTGCGGGTCAGCCTGTGCGAGCTCCTCGAGGTACTCAATCGGGTCGTCCTCCATGATGGTCAGGATCACCGACGTGTAGTTGCTGCTCACCGTAATGTTGGCGAAGTGGCAGGTCATTTCCACAGGCTTGATCAGGCTCCAGTCAAACCGCGGCAGGAGGAACCTGTCGATGTAGACCAGGTCAGCAGGAAACTTCTTGAGTATCTCAGTTGTCCGATAGAACACGTCGATCGCTGCCCCGTCGTTCGGGATGATCGTAACAGTCATGGCTTGCAGGCACGGGCCCATCGTACTCGAGCGCTTGTTCGACGTCTCGCCAGAGTGAGGCTTCAGGATGTGGTTATAGCAACTGAACCCGACACTGCCGTAGCGCCCGCCAGCCACTCGGTCCTGCCACTGCTCGACTGCTGAGCTGAGGCTTTCCTCGTGGGTGTAGAGCTTGTTCAGCAGCGTGAGCTTGGTGTTCTTGTAACCAATCTCGAAGATGTCGATGGGGTCGTTGAACCGGCGGATCCTGAGCCGCTTGTTCCTGATAATCTTCTTGCTGCCGCTCTTGAAGTCAGCGGGAGCCATGGTCAGTTGGCGGGCAAACTTGAGCCACTCAGTCCTCATGTTTGCGCACCGACATCCAGTTCACTTCGACCAGGTCCTTGTGGTCGGGCGGTTCCCATCCTGCTGGCTTGACCACGTCCTGGGCGTACCCGCGCTTCGAGTCGGCGGCAGACTGTGCGAGGACCTTCGCCATGTTCGCACGATGCACGCGGTGCCAGGCCTCGACAAACACGTGATCCAGGCCGTGGAGGTGCACAGTGCCGAACAGCACATAGGCCAGGTCGACCATCGCATCCAGCTGCTCAGCGAGGTGGTGAGTCAGCTCAGCCCGGTCGGGCGCGAAGTCCTCGGTCAGTATGTGGATCATTTGCTGATGGTGCAGCGCCCACTCTGCCAGCTCCTCGCCGAGGAACTTCAAGCGGAACTTGAAGATGTCCTCCGGCAGCATCCGAGGCGGGCCCTTGTAGTCGATCCCGAACTTGCTGTGAAACAGCTGGATGTCCTTGATGGGGTCGAACGGTTTCTGGTAGTACTCGTCGCCCACCTTCTCGAAGCGGCCATCAAAGAACTCCTCCTTGGGCCGCACCCAGACCTGGCCACCCTGGCCTCGGTAGATGACGACGGGTTTCAGGTCTGCCTCATTGCAGCCCTCAGCGAGCAGCTCGTATAGCCCGCCCTTGCGATGCCGATAGATGTCACCCACGGTTGAGAACTCCTCTCGCTATTTTGATGATGTGGTCGATGTCGTCGGTCGTGTGGTTGCGCCAGTCATAGAAGACGTGCGCGCGCTGGTATGCCCAGTCGTCGTACGCCTCGCAGATCTTGGTGTGGTTCTCAGCGAGCAGGCGCAGGTGCTGCGGAGTGTCGTGCTCGTTGGTTTCATGGTTGTCGAGCGGTCCGCCCTTGCAGTAGATGAACAGGCTCGGCAGTTGGTAGAAGGTCCACAGCTGCACAGCAGGCAGGGGCGGGGCCTTAGAGAACCGGCTGTATATCGGATGGCTGACTGCCGGGTGCCGGTCGAGGATGGTGTTCTCGTGATTGTGCCTTTGGATATACGAAGCGACCCGCTCCTGTATTTCGCCCGGGTACTTCTCTGGTCCCCTGCCCCGTTCGACGCTCAACCCGAGCGCTTCAGCGATTGTGCGGGCTAGGGTCGATTTGCCGGATCCATCCGGTCCTTCGAGGATAATTCTCATGCGTGTCTGCCCCGTGTTGACTGTCGTGCAGTACTTTGAATAAATTACAACTCGCGTCTTGTAAACCAGGGTTGACCTACGTGTCAGAATACTACACCGCCAAGGAAGCTGCCGAAGTGCTTGGTCTCAAGTACACCACTCTGCTGGCGAGAGTCAAGAGTGGCAAGGTGCCATGTATCGGAACAAAACACGCCAGGCTGTTTCCCAAGAAGGAGATTGATGAATATGCTAATGCTCGACCTATGGGAGAGACAAGAGGGAAACTACTTCTGCATCTCGACCAAGAGCATGACAGGGAAGTGGCGGGATCACTTCATAAAACGGGGCCGTTGGCAGGACGCGAAGGATCTGATCAATGAGAACCGTGACAAAGACCTGTACATGTGTCCACACGGGTTCACGACTACCAAGCGACTAAAGGACTGCTCAGTCGACCCCTGCTTGCTATACGCCGACCTGGACGAGTGCGACCCGCGTACCCTGGCGCTCAAGCCGACCATCGCTATTGAGTCTTCTCCTGGTCGCTTCGTCGGGTACTGGTACACTGACCTGCCTGCCAACGAAGAGCTCAACCGACGCCTTGCCTACATGATCAGCGCCGACACCAGCGGGTGGGACCGCACACAGGTGCTGAGGATCCCGAACACCCGCAACTACAAGTATGCATCCAAGCCTCGGGTCAAGATCTTGTGGATCGACGGGCCAGAGTACGAGCTCGCCAGCTTAGAGAAGATGATCCCCGAGATGCGCTCGGTCAAGGGCGAGAACCTCGAGGAGGAAGCAGCCAAGATCTACAAGCTTTACGAGCAGAGGCTGAGCCGCTTCGCTCGTCGGGAACTGTTCAATAAGAACGTCGTGGCTGGCAGCCGATCAGAAGTCCTGTGGAAGTTGCACAACGCCTGCCTGGAAGCGGGCATGACCAGGGACGAGGCGTTCAAGGTCCTGTGGGTCTGCCCGTGGAACAAGTTCAAGGAACGACGCAATGGCGCTGACCAGCTTTGGAAGGAACTCGACAAAGCGCTTGACCAGCACTTCGAGGGTTTCAAAGCAGACATCCAGGCAGAGGACAAAAAGTGGAACCCACTCCCTGTGCCAATCTCCGAGGTGCAGACCGAGAACATCAACTGGCTGATCCCAGGTATCATCGCCCGCAAGGAGCTGACCATCGTCGAGGGTGACCCAGGCTTGGGCAAGTCCTACCTGGTCCAGATGATAGCTGGGCTTGTGTGCGATGGGAAGCACATTCCTCCTCTGCCCAAGTACGCAGCGCCGAAGGGTCGGGTCTGCTACTTCGACACCGAGAACACAGCCTCCACAGTTACGAAGGCTCGACTCGAGGAGAACGGTGTGGAGAACCTCCAGCACTACTTCCAGGGCGAGGACCCGTTCAGCATCGACGAGGAGGAGCGCTGGGCGATTGTGATAGACCGCATCGAGCAGCTCAAGCCCGAGCTTGTCGTCTTCGACACAGTGAACACCTACATCGGTGGCACAGATACCTACCGCTCGTCGGAGACCCAGCAGGCCATGTCCTACTTCAAGGAGATTGCCATCAGGTTCAACTGCGGGGTCGTGATCCTCCGGCACTTGACCAAGGGCGGCAAGGACAAAGCGCTGTATCGCGGGCAGGGCTCTATCGCCTTCACGGGTGCTGCTCGTATCGTTGCGACAGTCGGGCGCTCGCCGGATGATGACGACGTGCGTGTGGTCGCCTGCACCAAGAACAACATCTCTGCTCCCTTCAAGTCGTTCACCTACACCATCGAGGGCTTGCCCGATACACTCAAGCGCACCAACCGCTCGAAGCTGGTGTGGGGCGAGATAGTCGACTTCGACTCAGATGACATCCTGGCGGCACCGACCAAGGAGAAGAACCAGGACAAGGAGAACGCGGTCAAGTGGCTGCGCGAGACACTCGAGAACCTGGGTCGGGTCGAGTTCACCAAGCTGCTCAAAATGGCAGAAGCTCGGTCGCTCACCAAGTCCGTTGTCAATCGGGCAGCTGACACACTCGGGGTGGTGAAGGACACTGAAGGCTTCGGGAAGACGAAGACCAGCTGGTGGTCGCTCCCTTCGACTGAGTGAAAGAGCCGGAAAATACGCTCACTGGCCCGTGTCTAACCGGTTCGACTAGGGGTACATCAGGCAGACCAGCTACACACGGCCCTGCACGCCTCCAGCTCACACACCAAAGAACCCGGGTGTTACCCCGGGCTCCGGTCGTTGTCGGGTCGCTCACTTGGTCGTGGGCGAGATGATCTTGGTGACTTCGGCAATCTTCGCTTTGGTGTTCTCGAAGATGTACTTGGTGCGGAGGCCGTCGTTGTCGAACTTGCGGTACCGAGCGCGGGCGATCTTCGGGTGGATGCCCATTGCTTTGGCGAGGGCTGCCAGGGTGAAGACGTCCTTGGCGCCGATGGCGTCGTCGTCGGTCGAGCGAGGCTTGGGCTGCTTAGCCGGTTTGGCGGCGGGTGCAGGAGCGGCGGCGGCGGCAGCTTCGTTGGCCCGTTCGATGTCGCGGATCATACCGGCGAGGCGGGCGAGCGGGTAGGAGCCCGGCTTGATGGATTTGCCGGAGAGCTCGTTGTAGCGGGCGGTCAGTTGTGCGTTGGTCATGATGTGGTCCTTCCTCAGGGTGTGGTAGTTGGTTGGTCGATGAAGATACCATACCGTGATCCACAGGGCATGTAAATGGAAACCCTATCGCTCCGAAAGATTTTTCTTGGGGCCCAAGTTGAAGCGCTCGAGGATGGTTCCCTTGCTGCGACTGAACTTGATGTTCTCGCGCTCGATGCGGAGGACCAGGTAGTCGGAGGCCATGGCCACAATCTCCCAATCCTTCTTGGCATAGTGCGGCTTGATGCGGGTGTGGGCGGCCTCGGGGAGAAGCCGCTTGAGTTCCATTGCGCTGCCCATTAGCGGACCACCTTGTGCAGGTCGACCTGGTCGCCAGCGACACGCCCGGCGATGACCGCTTCGTGGGACTTGAGCTTGGGGCCATTGTAGGCTTTGCCCGCTTTGACCTTGCCATCCAGGTACTCAGCAATCTCATTCTGGAGCTGCTCGCGGTGGTTGAAGATCACCAGGTCGGTGCCAGTGCTGGTGGGCGCCGAGTCGACCAGGTCGTGGCAGCGCTCCCAGACCCGATTGGCAGCGATGTACTTGAACTCCTTGCGCCAGCGGGCGCGCTCCTTCTGCGTCAGCCCCTTGGGCAGGGCTGCACGGTACAGCTGGTCGATCTGCAGCATCAGGTAGGCGGTGGTGTCCTGGGCCGCTTGCAGATTGTCGCTCCGGCCGACGAAGAGGAAGAAGGTCTGCTTGGTGTGGTCGGTCCGCATGAGCGGCTTGACCGCGTAGAGATGCGCCGCGGCCTGTGCACAGACGAGCTGCCAGCGATGGTCAAAGGCGTGGTCGTTGCCCGTGATGACTTCGGGCCGCTCAGACTTGGGCCGCAGCGCGTCCTGGTCGATGCCGTGCTTCATCATCAATTTGTGAGCGAGCTTGAGCGCCTGCTCGGACTCGTTGTCGTTGGCCTGTCCTTCGGCCATAGCGAGCAGGTTGCGGATCTTGTCGTGGATGGAGTCGGTCATGTCAGGTCCTTCCTCAGGTATGGGATTAGTGGGCGATGCGAACGGTGAGCTGGTAGGCAGCGGAGAAGGTTTTTGCGACTGCTTCGGCCTGCTCCTTGGTGTCGAAGCGGCGAGCGTCTGCCCGAGCGGTGGTGAGCTCGTGGTCAGCGTTGACGAATTTCATCGAGACTGCCAGAGCGATGTCGGAGCGGGTCGTGATGATGAACTTGGTCATGTCGTGTTTCCTTCTTCAGGTATTGGTCAGTTGGTATAGATACATTACCCGCTGACCGGCAGGATGTAAATGATCTTTACGAGGATAGAGATGGCAATCAGGAGACCGCCGCTGGTCAGCATGACGAACACGCCCCGCTTGTACTTGATGTAGTTCCAGTCGAGCAGGTAGTAGATCGAGTAGGTGCCCGAAGTGACACCAATGATCATGAGCAGCACAGTCAGGGTTTCAATGAGGTCAAGCATGGTTATCTCCTTGGTCAATCGGGGGCGGGCTGCCCAGGGGTTGGTTGTTGGCGATGTACTGCTGGAAGGCAGTGGCGGGGGTACCGTTGTTGGCGAGGATAGCCTCTGCCACACGGTCGACGTCGCGAGCGCTGAGACGGGCCTCGAGGCAGATGCGGGCGAACTGTCGTTGGATGTCGCGGCTGATGTAACGCATGTCAGGTGCTCCGGTACGCGTTGATCCACAGGTAGAGTGTGGAGACTGCAATGTTGAAGTGTTGGGCGACCTGGCGCTTGGGCAGGTGCTCGGCGAGGGAGATGGCTGCCAGCCGAAGCTCGACCGGCAGACCATAGTCGGGGTGGAACGGGTTGCGCATTATGCGGGTTCCCGAGTGATGACGATGGTTTCGAAGTCGTCCTCGAGCTCGAAGCCTTCGTCGGTGAACTGCTTGAGCAGGGCCATCGCATCGTCGCAGCGGACGGTGAATGTCGAGAAGGCGTGGGTCTGGTAGAACTTGAGGGTCTTCAGCTGGTCCATGGTCAGGACCCGGCCGTTGATGTGCCCGATGATGCGGCTGGTGCCGATGTCGGTGCGGAGGGTGAATGAGACGTAGGCCATGGTAGGTTCCTTCCTCAGGATTTGGCGTTGATGATGTAGGCGGTTTTGTCGGTGTGCTCAATCGTGCAGCGATTGTAGAACTTCCGCAGGTCGCGGGTCTCGTGGGCGTGCAGGACGTCGTAGGCGATAGCAACCCCGTCGGCAGTGATTTCGATGTGGGCTGCCGGGATCCCGAGGGAGACGAGCTTTGCTTTGATTTCCAGGTGGGTCATGTCGTGTTCCTTCCTCAGGTATTGGTCAGTCAGTAAAGATACCATAGACCCAATCTTGGTGGATGTAAATGCTAATCCTGTCGGGTGTTGAGCTGCTCGCGGAGGAGTAGGGCGAGGCGCTGGATGTGGGCAGCTGTGGCCTTTGCCTCCTCGGTGGCACTGGTCGAGGCGATGATGCCATTGCACTGCGAGACCATCATGGCAGCGTGGCCCATCATGGCATTGTGGCGGTAGATCCTCAGCTTCTTGACTTGGCCTTCGGTGGTCGTCATAGGTCGTCTCCTAGTTTGTCAGCTGCTCGTCTGGCAGCGTTCTCTTGTTGGGCTATGCGTTTCATGACTGCGAGGACGATGCGCTCCTGGGCTAGCGCCCCGCGCTTCAGGCTCGTGCGTACTTCTCTGGGCGGCCGGTCGATGTACCTGGCGAGAGCGGCGAGCGATGGGAACTTCTGACCTGCCACTGTGATGGGCTTGGGCGGCAGTCCTCCTTTCGGGTTGCGCTTGACCTTACCCCGGCCGAGACCGATGCTGTCGGGATCGCGGCGGATGATGGCATCGTAGACCGTGGCGATTGTCACATTGTGGGCAGCGGCTGCTGCGTGCACATCGGGGTACTCCACACCACGGATCAACACCCTCATGGCAGGCGAGTGTCCTCGGTCGCGTAGTGGGCGGAGAAAGCGCGCAGACCCTCTTCGGTCTTGAAGCGCCACTCGGTGTAGTCGGGCAAGGGTGCACAGATGAATGCAACCTCGAACAGATGGAACTGGACCACCTTCGGGTTGACTGATCCCCGCTTGAGCTGGATGGAATACGGGTAGTCGACCTGGTGCTGGTCGAGGAAGCGCTGGTTGTGTTCGGCGACAGATGGTTGCATGGTAGACTCCTTGTGGGTGGCAGGTCCTCAGTCGGATGGGAAGGATACCGGTTCGCCCTGCCTCTGGTGTTATTAAGCGACCCCCAGCTGCGCTGTGATCAGATAGTGGATGAGCTTGAAGATCAGCATGTAGGTGATGAAGCCGAAGGCGAAGATGGCGGGCCATGGGTTCTTGTCGATCTTGGTGATGATGAACATGAGCAGCACAACCAGCATGCCTTCGTAAGCGGGTGCCCCCGCCAGGTAAGCGAGCAGAGCACCGCCTATCCAGGTAGTGAGCGGAAGCACCCAGAGGATCATTTTTCCCCGCGCTTGATGGCTTCGACCACGGCGTAGTCAAGGTGTGCGTTGACCGGCAGCTGGCCGAGAGCGATCAGGTACCAGTCATAGTGCTGGTTGACCTTGGCCAGTTGGTACCCAGCGCGGAAGTGCCGGATGATGGGCAGGCGAAGCAGCCAGTGGGCTTTTGGTACAGCGGCCAGGTAGTCCGCGATCTGCTTGTTCTTGAGCCCCTCAGCTGCTGCTGCTTCGAGCTCTTCGAGGCGCTTGTCATGGCGCTCGTGTGTTGCCGCCTCGCGGTCGAGGATTGACTTGACCATGTCCTCGTGGTCGGTGTTCAGGACATAGAGCCCCTCAAGGTCAGGCTCGCCCTGCTCGTTGTATCTCTGTATCATATCCCTCTCCTGTGTTAGTCGTGGATCTGTACCCACTGAACGAAGTACCGGTTGCTGGTCGTGTCCTCGCAGTCCATGTGCTGGAAGGTCCCGTCCTGCTGACGTATCTTATAGTAGATGCGCCCGTTGGCGATGCGCAACTTGCTGAGGTCGTATGTCATGGAGGGTTCATCCTTGCCCAGCAGGTGCCATAGGCGTAGCCGTAGATGTCTTCGGGGCTGAGCATGGCATTCTGGAAAGCGCCAGCCACAAGATGCCGAAGAGCGCGCAGGTCAGCGGGTGTCGCGTTGCTGGGCACATGGGTGAGCAGCTCGAGCATGACCTCAGAGGCCGTCATACCACGGTCTCGCAGCTGAGCCGCGTACTCGGCGATGATGGCGAAGTCCTCGCAGGGATCAGCAGCCGCAGGTGTGGCAACCAGGAGCAGGATTGGGATGAGGATTGAACGGATCATCTCAGCAGCGCCCACACGAGCCAGGCAACCAGCGTGATGATGATGCAGACCAGCAACCTGAATGCATCTGCGATGCTGCCCAGCGGATGGTATGGGTCGCTGTTCCAGAAGGCATAGCATATGGTTGCCAGGGTGAGGATTGCTGGCAGAAGCCACCAGCCGAGGGTAATGGTCATTGCGCGTCCTCCGCGTGTTGCGGGCAGTACTGGCCCGTCGTGCAGGTGCATGGAACCGGTGCTGGCTGCGTGAGACGCCGTATGGCCCCGATCACGTGCTCTGCTGTGCTGTACTCCTCGCAGGCGGACTCAGCGACGGCCAGAACATCCTCCAGCACAGCCCGGCGGATCTCCTTGGTGGCTATCTCCTGTGTAACCGATGTCAGGACCTGGCCCATGACGCCCTCGAGGATCCTGTTGATAGCCTCGGGGCTGAGCTGCTTGTCGGTTGTGATGGCGGGCTGCTTGACCAGGCGCTTGGCCTCGGAGTATCGCTCGGCGAGCTTACCAGTCGACTGAGAGAAGCCCTCGCAGCCTTCGTGGCTTTCAAGGTCGTCGATGTAGGCGTCAGCGGCCTGAAGCAGGAGGCCCCAGTTGGTGGTCGGCAGCTCGAGGATGTGCAGCCAGGCGCCATGCGGGTCGATGCGCATGCCGTTGTCAGTCGAGCAGTAGCGGTTCACTCCGCCCAGGTAGTCGAGCGGGTTGAACATGGTGAGCGAGTTGTCTTTAGTGCCTTCCCTTACGATAGTCATGATGGGGCTCCCACAGGTGAACAGTGATAGGTTGCTTGCAGGTCGAGGTTGGCGTAGATGACTTCGATCTTCGGTATCGCCGCCGAGCAGGCCTCGAGTGATGGGAAGGGAAGCGCGAACTGGAGCTCGTCCAGGTCACCGCCGTCGAACCAGATGATGAGGACGAACCAGCTCATGCTTCCCTACCCCTCAGTTACCGCCGAGGACGAAAGACATGCCCAGCGCCCAGGCAGTGTCGCCAGAGCTGCTGTGGGCAACCACGGCGTAGATGTCTGCACGGTCGCTGATGCCGTAGCGCAGCCCCATGGCAACCGAGTCGACCGAGGACTGACCTGCCAGAGCAATCGCGCCGGTCAGCTGCTTGGCTTCAGGTGTGCGGGTCTGGAGGAAGGCCCAAGTAGCGCCATCGGTACCATCGCGGCCGTCGCGGCCATCAGCGCCGTTGAGACCGTCGATACCGGGTGCGCCGTCGAGGCCAGGAGCGCCATCAGCGCCAGGGGCACCATCTTGACCGGCAGGGCCTTGAGGGCCAGCAGGACCAGCGGGGCCGGTCGGACCAGGCGGGCCTTGCAGGTCGCAGAACACAGCGTTCCCACGGGAGCAGGGCTTTTCAGTGGCGAAGGAGGAGTGCGCCATCAGAGCGGAGACGATGACGACGGAAGTGAAAAGAAGTTTCATTAGTAGGTCCTCGGTTGCTCGGCAGGGGAAGGTCCGCCCTGCTCGAAGGTTGCGTCGATGGTGACATAGGGCTTATCGCCCACGATCTGGATGCGATTGGTGTCGAACCAGCGCCCGTCCTGCACAGAGTTGTCTTCCTTGGCAGGTGGGGTGAGGCAGACCTGGTCGCAGCCCGTCATGTAGGCAGCAGCCCCGGTGATGATGCCCTGGAACCCAGTGATGAGGTCCTTGGCCCAGTATCCGAAGTGTCGTTTCATGTTGTGTTCCCATGGGATGTTAAGTGGAGGCAGGTTAATCGAAGACGAGCGGGTTTGTCAGTAGGAAACTTCTGGGCTATATGCGGACGCCGAATTGGTCGAAGCCCATCTTGATGCGCAGTGCGCGGTCGGGCTCGGGATCGTGTGCCCAGTGGAGGAGCGCCTGGCGCTGGCCACGACGACGTTGTGGGTCACCGAGGCCATAGCGGATGATTTGCTGGGAGTGGCGCCGGAAGTTGTTCCAGCGGGTGATCTGCCAGTGGTCGAGGTCGGGGATGCGTCGACCCTGGTGATAGCGGCAGTACCACTGGAACCACCCGAGCGGGTCCTCAGGCGTGATCCAGCCGCGGTCCAGCCAGTACTGTCGGGGCTTGCTGATACCCGGCTTGTAGTAGTTATGTTTGGTGACCTGGTCGAGGGGTATCGGGCAGGACGCTGGGTCGTTGGCGAAGTAGGTGCCGTCAAATATGCCCATGCGCAAGAGGGTGGCTGGGTCTGCCCAAGGCTTGAACTCTGGTGTGGGTCTCATGCGATGGGGCTTTCGTCGAAGATCCAGCGCTCGAGCTCGTCGACCTTGTCGGCCCAGATGGCGAAGTCCTCAGCGCAGCGTCCTTGTGCGCGTTCGGGTTCGTCGAGGCCGAAGAGCTCACTTGCAGACTTGAGCTTGGCGAGTGCCTCATGTGCGAGCTGGCGCTGCATGGCGATGCGGGTGCGTTGGTTCATGCGAGTGACTCCAGGTAGTCAGCAAGCGCGGTCAGGTACTCCTCGTGGGTCGACGAGTGAGACTTGCGCTTGCGCTGCTTGTCTGCCAGCTTGCGGATTGCTTCGCGCAGCTTGGCCTCAGTGGTAGGGCGCACAGGCTGGTGACCCCGCACGATCTGGCGGAGGTAGGCTTTACCGATGCCCATCTGTCGAGCAACGGAGTCGAGGGTAATGCCCACAGCCTGTAGGCGCTGAAGTGTCAAAGTAAAGTCTCCCATGGTTTCCTCCTAGTGGGTGATTTTCCGTTATTACCAGTAAATGAGCAGAGAGTCAACAGAAGCGCTTCCCTCGCGTGCGCTCGCGCGTACGTAAACCCCGTTTTCTGACATTTATGGTCGCCATTTATAACATACCGTGTCTTATACCGGATCTATATCAGTATTATAAATGCCAGCCATAAATGTCAGACATGGCCATGTATAATTTTAGTATATGCCGGGCTTTATAATTTCTATTAACCCCTTGTAATAGCCCATTCTTTCCCATTAATATATAAATAAAATAATAATACTACTACAATTGACGTGTACGTGTACGCGCGTACGTGAGTGGGTGAGTGAGGCGCTAGAGCGCCCCACGTATCTGCTTGATGATGGCCGATGGGTCAGCCCAGGACCAGCCATGGTCAGGCTTGGGGGTGTTGAGCTTGCGGAGGATCTGACGGGCAGTGCGTGGGTCGATGTTCAGCTGCTCGGCGATGTCTGCAATGGATGTCATCCCATCTGTGGACGGACGAGGGGTACGCTCTGCCTTGGGCTTGCGCTCCTTGGGTGTGGGCTGCTCAGTCGTGGGTGGGTCGTAGTGTGTGGGTGTAGCGCGGATCTGGCGAGCAAGGGATGGGTAAGGCTCGGGTAGGGTCATGGACTGCGTGCACTCAGCAATCTCCTCGAGCTTCGAGCAGCTGATGGTCAGTTCGAGTGTGGGCACGTAGATGTGGTAGTCGGACTTCCAGGTGTAGTCGTCGTCACGGATGACCTGGTCGAGGAACATCTTGGATGCGACTGCTGTGCAGAAGCCGTGGATGGCAAGGCCGCGTGGTGAGTCGAAGCGGAGGACGTAGACAGGAGGACGGGCAGGAGAGCTGGAGAAGTGCTCGGTGATTTGGCTTTTCATGATCGTGATCCTTTGCTGCAGGATGGAATAGCGGAACAGTCCGCGCTCGTAGGTCTCTGCTATTTCTTCCGGCTCGGTGATGCGCCAGAGGCCAGGGCTGATGAACTTTCGAGGAGCGAACGTGTGCGGGTCTTTCGAGAAGCGGCCGCCTGAGAGGCTTTGACAGAGTTCGACGTAGGAGGCGTAGAGGCTTTCGATGCAGCCACCTGTCGGCACTTCTGGTAGTGTGGGTCTTGGTCGGTTTCCCATCTCCATCTCCTGTTGGATGGTGGTGCCAGGTCGGCATTGCGGAGCGCCATGCGCAGGGTGTACGGGTCGAGGTTGAAATCCCTCGCCAGGTGTTTGAGGGTTATCATGCGAACCGTGCCTTCAGGTCTGCTTCGAGTTTGACGAAGAGTTCACCATAGCTGCCAACCCCTTTGTCCATGTACTCGAACATCTCAGTGGCGAGTGCTTTCATGGTCGGGGTGAAGTCAGCGTATACGCCCCGGCGAGTAACTTTCACCTTGGCAAATTCTTTGCCCTGCTCGACTTTGATCCAGATGGAGTCGTGGTTGGTCTTGGAGGTGACGATGTGCTTCTCGCTCGTGAAGAGCTCCTTAGCGAGACGGGCAGCGACTTTCTTGGCAGCTTCTGCTTTGGGATTTGCAGCTTGGGCCTTGGCAGCACGGCGGGCTTTGGCACGGGCAGCTTTTGCGGCTTTTTGGTCAGTGGTCATGTGGTGTTCCCTCCTCGGGTCTTGGTTGGTCGATATAGATACCATACCGGTCTCGATGAAGATAGTAAATGAAAATTCTTGTCGAGCAGCGTGTATTTCTTCGGTATAAGCGCACAAAGCGTGGAGGCACGATGCAGCAATGGTTCATTCTCAGGGTTGAGGGTAAGAGGCTTAAGCAGGTGGCAGACATCCTAGGAGGATATGTGCCCACCATGGAGCGACTTACCAAGCCCGCCCGTAAGAAGCAGCCTGTCGTTTCCCAGGTACCCATATTCCCTGGATGGGTCTTTATCCCATACCGCACCGAGCTATACCTGGCAGCAGGGTTTGCACCTGGCGCCCGAGGCATAATGAAGTATGGGCGAAAGGGGGTTCTGCTGCTCGACGAGGAGGATATGCAGAGGCTCAAGGCCATAGAGGGTGGGCAGCTACCCGCGGTAACTACATCGGGTGTACCGGTATTGGCCATTGGAGATAGGGTGGAAATAAGGGGTTTGCTGATGGGGATGCAGGGTACCATCATTGACCTGCGTGGGTCTGACGCTGTTGTAGATGTGGGTGGGAATATGCCCATTACCGTGGACTGTTGCCTTTTGCTGCCTCTTGGTATATAACCCGGTTTAATCGGGTGATCCTGAGACGCTACCCACTACTGCGAGTCTCGGCCTGGCGCTACCCCCCTCAACCAAGGGAACTGCTTCTGCCATGAAAGCCTGGCAACATGATCGTAGAAGCAAACACGAGAGAGGGTATGGCTACAGGTGGAAGAAGACCAGGGCACTCATACTGAAGCGAGATAAGGGGCTGTGCCAGCCCTGCCTGCGTACCGATGGGGTACTGACCCTGGCCACCGAGGTCGACCACATCAAGCCGAAGTATCTAGGTGGAACAGAGGACTGGGCCAACCTGCAAGCGATATGCACTGACTGTCATCGCGAGAAAACGTTGAGAGAAGCAGCAGATGCAAGAAAAAACGAGGGACAGGAAGCTCTAAGCTTCGATCCAGAGGGTCGCCCCATATGGCCGTCTGGGAGGTAATCCAAGCCCCTGGGGGGGTAGTAGGAAGATCCAGAGAAGTGGTATGGGAACCGGTGGCTGGGTC
>Ga0181343_1000079_pt1 | contig 44353 bp, 37 predicted proteins | sample Su13VDMLBSD_FD_130110 | JGI IMG/M metagenome (GOLD analysis project Ga0181343, IMG submission 130110) | Freshwater viral communities from Lake Michigan, USA - Su13.VD.MLB.S.D | ecosystem: Environmental > Aquatic > Freshwater > Lake | place: USA: Michigan | collected 2013-07-15
ACTTAGCAGTACAAATATAATGATATATTCCATAGCTTTCAAATCCATCCTCTTGAACCTCAAATATTTCAAATCTTATCTTTTGAAACTTAGGTTCAATTACATCTCCAGCTATTGGTGCTCTGCCTAAAATTTTAGTAATGTAGGTTTTGTTAAAAGTAAATACTTGATCAGATTCTAATTCAAGACCGAATTTAGTAAGTCTTTCTTCAATAGCTTTAGGATCATAGTGACCATGAACAAGTATTGGTACTCTTGAAAGCGTCTTAGATCTATCTTCCATATAAACATCACTATATGACTTATCTTGGTAATACTTGTAATAAAGCATTTCAGATCCTGATAGCTTGATCAACTCATCATCAACTGAGTTGAACATTTCTATATCAGGATTCTTTAAATCAAATAGATTTAGTTTATAGGATCTTTCGGTCATTTAGCGTTCTTTTAATGATGAGCGATATCCTTCAGGTCTACTACTTCTTTCCTTTTCTCTTTCAGGATTTCTTTTAATTCTATCATATGCAGGAAAAACCTTATTATATAAAGACTTATCTAAAGCAACACTTAATCTTCCTAGTCTATTTCCGGGGGGGATAATTGTCCTATCTCTCTCCCATGAAGTTTTATGTTTATGCCACCACTTTTTTCTTTTTTGTTGATAATTAGAGGCTATTTTTCTATGTTCTCTATACTTAGCCAAGAAATCTTTAACTTCTGGAGAGAATTCTTCTAATAATAAATTGTATAGTGTGTTATAAATCATAATTTAACCCCAAGATATTAATGGTGGTTCTTCTAACTCATCAACTAATTCTCTTTCCAACTTTTGCATCTCCGACTGAGCTTGCTGAATTAGTTCTGATCCATTTAACTGTGCTCCACCAGCGGGTGATGGAACAGTTCTAAATTTACCTCTAATTTGACCTAGTGTTTCTTTTGAAACTGCTAAGGCATAATTTTGTATCCAGTTTAAATATGCAGGATGGATTGATTCACTGTTTATAGCTCTGTATACAATTATAACCTCTTCTCCTGAATACTGAGGATTGGGATATACTTGTAAATATCTTCCATCAATAACATCCCAGCTTCCGTCATTACCTAAAATTCTTCTTGTCATCTCTAAGTGAGACTGTAATAGATAAAAGTCTCCCATACTAAAGTCTGTAAACAAGAAGTTTTCTTGGAAGTATTTAATAAAGAAGTCAAACTCTAATGTTCCAGCCTGAGACTGCACGCTTAAAAAGTTTTTCTTGTATCCAACAAAGTCAATGTTATCCAAAATGTACTTTGGAATCTCGTATAGGTTTACGTTATATTGTGCTCTAAAAGTCATCATCTGAGTGTTCCATCTTGGAGCATGATAATGAAGTTTAGTTATTGCAGTATGGATTGCTTGCTTTATGTTAAAGTCAGATAACTCAACCTTTACAACAGGATGACCTAATCTTCCTAATACATAATTACTTATTACTCTTTCAAAGTCAGTTAACTCTGTAGACTCTGCTGCATCTATTTTGTTTAAAGAGTCTCTATTTATATCACCATTAGGAATGGTGCTATCAACTCTATTTCCGGGGGATTTACCAAAACTGTTTCCATAAGAAGTTAGTTCGGGTTTAATTACATTAACCATATTACTTTATCCCCTTATCTCTTTTCTCTATTGGACTTCTAGTATGTTTAGAACGTGGATTTGATTTTCTGACTCTTTCAGAATGAACATAAGCTCCACCACCTTTTCTAGAAGCATCTTCTTTAGGTAATGGTTGAGTTGTAAACTGACGTAACCATTCTTGTTGAGTTAATTTATCCTTTTGTATTGGATCTGTTTGAACTTTTAATCTATGCCTAGTTCCACCAGTCTTCTTAGATCTAGATAATCTTTTTATAACAACCTTTCGTTGTTGACCATAAGATCTCTTAGCCTTATCTAAGGCAGACTCTAAGTGAGCTATTTCTCTATAAGATGAGGATGGAATAGATTTACCACTAGTTAATTCTTTATGTCTTTTATGTAATTTATTTATTTGTCTTCCTATACTAAGAAGCTCATCAGAATCTGGCTGAAGACCAAAAGCTTCCTGTAATAAAAGCAAATAAATATTGGAAAAAACATTACTCATTTTTCTTAGTCTTCTTGGACTTAGTTACTACTTCCTCTTTTTTAACAGGTTCTTCAATCTTTTTAACTTCTTCTACCTTTGGTTGGAGTTGAGCTAATCTCTCCTCCTTTTGAGCCTGAAGAATCTGAAGTCTCTGTATTCTGTGTTGACGGGATGACATTTTCTTTCTCCTCTAAAATTAAGTTTGGGTAATCTAAGACAATTTCCGATTCGAGTATTTGGTTGGGGAAAACTTCAATTACTCGATTGTTTATTGCAATTAAAAATGGAAATCGACATTTTGATCTATAGATGTACATCTATTTATATATAGTAAATAAAATAAAAGGAGCCAGCTTTTTTTTAAGCTGGCTCCCATTTTTAAGTTAACCGATTAGTATCAACCAGCGGCTGTTACGTTACCGACGTTAGTGGCACGCTCGAATGGAGCATAGAGGTAGTTGAGAGTGCTGGGACCGATGATACGGAGTACACGGTAGAATCTAGCTTCTGGCGAGATTGCAACCATACCGTAACGAGTCATGATGCCCTTTCTTGGTTGGAAAGTGGCAGGATCAACTACTGTGGGGAGGTTCTCAATTGGAATGTATGGAGCATAAACGAATCCAGTATCCATTGGACCTGTGCCCTTATAACCCATGAGGATTTCGTCTTCAGGCCAGAGTGGGTCGATGTAAAGATCATACTTACCACCGAGCTTACCCTTGAACTGAATCTGACCACCCATGTTTGTTGGGCCTTCAACTCTGGATCCACCATTACCACCCATACCACCACCGAGTTGAGCAGCGGTTTCGAGCATTGCACCAACGAGTGGTGAGGTTACAATCCATGAACCGGGACCACGGTGAGTGGTCTTGTAAATGTCTTGTGACATGAGGTTAAGAGCAGCCCACATATTTGACCAAACTTGACCAACGTGCTGTGGGTTAAAGTTAAATGCAGAGCTTGAGAAGTCAATTACCCAGACGTTTCTTGAAGTACCAGTTGGGTTAGTTGGAAGTGCAGCACCGCCAGTAAAGTCCCATTGGAACTTATCTGGTGTGAATGAATCAGCACCACCAGTGTTACCGATTGCTTGGCTATTAGCTAGGTCGAGTGTATTTCTGTACCAACCACCGAAACCGTTTGCAACGGCAGTATCGTAAGCGATACCACGGAGGTTTTCTAGAATTTCACGGTCGATTTCGAGTCTTAGCTCATTACCCATGAGTTCAGTGAGTTCTTGCTCAAGATCAAGGTTGTGATAAGCCTTGAGATCTTGTGAAGCCTCAATTGTCCAGAGTGTACGCATCTTACGAGTGCGTGCGATTAGAGGCTGTTGCTCGATTGAGATGTTAACCTCTGGAATAGCGGATCCGCTGAGAAATTCACCAGCAGATACGTTAAATCCGTGAATTCTTGAGGAATCAGGCCATCCAGCAATACGACCACCGAATGTGGTTGATGCAGAACCTCTTGTTCTATTGTAGATTGCACTAAGTTCTGGAGCACCACTATCAATATCGAGGGAGTTACCAACCATACCAATTGGTGCAGTTGTGCTACCCTGATATGTTAACTGGTACTTACTGTAGAGGCTTTGACGGGTTGAACCGTACTGACGGCCACTACCTAAGTAGAATACTTGACCAACTGGTCCCTGCATAGGCTGCTGGGCAACGATTGCGTTAGCAATGAGTTGGGGGAATACTCTACGGATTAGAGGGAATGCGAACTTCTGGAATGTTCCAAGTGATCCAGTAGAGGTAGCAGCCTCGTACCCAGCAACTGAGCTTTCGTCTATTTTCTTGCTTTTTTCAAGAAGAATAGCCTTGGCTTGGTTTTCGTAAAGTGTAGCTACAACCTTGCGAGTGTAAGAGTCATCAATGCCTTTTAGAGCGGCACCCCACTTACTTACAAGGTCTTCGCCATTTTCAATTAAATGCTTCATAAATCTATTAATCCTTATTTTTTAGGCATTAATGCCATTACATTCTCGTTGAGGAATGGATTAGAACGATCTAACCCTGAATCTGAATCCTTAACTTGTTCCTCGGCAAGAATTAAGGCTTTTTCACTCGACTTAAATGGTCTTCGTGTATCTAATAATGTTTCAACTTGCTCACTTAGTGGAATTAATTGTTCCTTTAGATGAACTGAAGTTGACTTGTATTTCTTTGCAATAGTCTTATACTTATTAATTTCAGGAATTAAATTATTAATTTGCTGAATTAAAATAGCATTTTCTTCTTTAAGTGTTTCCACTTCTTCATTTACTTCAGGCTCTTTGACTTCAGTAACACCTAGAATATCCTGAAGCTTACGGAATTGCATTGCATCTCTGTAAAGTTCACTCTCTTCGGTAATCTCTGACTCAGCTTGTTCCTTTAGTAAATCAATATTACCACGGATAAATGCCATGGTCTTAGCTTCAAGTAATTTAATTCTTTCAGAAACTTCTTCATTGATAAAATCAGAAATCAGAGTTGCGATCTGATTTAAGTTATCTTCTGATAAATTGTCTGGAAGTAAATCACTTAATTTATCGAGTTTATTTTTTTTCATATTGTACCTATCTCTATTTATTTAACTTAAAGTTAAATAAGAATTTTTTTTATTTTTTGCTGCCTTTTTTGTTCTCTATAGCAGCAGCAATAAAATCACCTCTAGTAATCTTATCATAAGGAGGATATAGGCTAGCTAAATCCTTCTTGCCACCTTTATTTTTCTTCTTCATTAAGTGCATAGCTTCTGCTATTAACAATCCAATATTTCTGTATTCTCTACTTGCATTCATACTTCCATACCCAAGTCTACGTTGAGCCGTTACTCTTGATTTATCACCGCTTAATATATTTCTAACATCCTGAGGAGATCCTACAAAATTTCCTGGACCTGCATCTGTTGCATTTCTTAGAGTAGGTCTATCAAATTGAGGAAATCTAGATCTTTGAGAAGTTACAGGAACTCCTGATCTAAAGCCTGTGGGAGAATCACCCGGTAAAATTGTATCAAACTCTCCTTTTCTTCCTCTACCTGAAGTACGATTATTAGATCCTCCTGAGCGTGCATGGAAATCTCTAAGACCTAAGTGTCCGGGATCTCGGACATCAGCCCTAATGTCATCCATTGCTGTTAAATTTCTTTCACTTCTAGCTAGTCCAGCTTGTCTTAGCTGCCCTAATTGAGTATCTTGTAATCCTTTGGCTCTGTCTGTATTTACCTTACCTCGGATTCTAGCAAGTCTTATTCGTTGTTTTGCTGCTAGTCTAGCTATACGATCTGTTTTAGCTATACGATCTGTTTTAGAAGCAATTGATGAAGGTCTATCCTCTCCTTTATCCCTTAAACTCTTTTTTTCTATTGATCTAGCAATTCTTACATTTCTTTTTTCATCTTCAGAAATAATTTTTTTTCCTATCAATGTATAAAAGTTCATTTCATCTACTCCTGATATTTTTCCTTTGTTTTTAGAAGCATAGAATACTTTTTTACCTTTTTTACCCTTCTTACCATCCTTCATTGGGGGTTTAACCTTCATCTTGGGCTTCTTAGCTTCAAGTAAATGAGATAAACCTAGTGATTCATACACTAAAATTTGTCCGAATGAGTTTGTCATACTAGCAATTCCACTTTCTTAATGATTTATTAATTCTGCTATTGGGATCATTAGCGGTCTTTGAAGAAGTACGTCTTCTTTTCATACCTTTCATTCTGGCACAGAATGATTTACGTCTCTTAGCAGCTTTACTCCCCTTCTTTAATTTTGAAGGAGGAGTTGTAACAGCAGTCTTTAATTTAGAACCGGGGTTTTCTCTTCTGTAAGACATTACCCCTTTTCTATTTAATCCACCACTTGGATCTTTACCTTCTGCTCGTTGCCAAGCAGCACTTTTCTCTAATAGTAGTGCTTCTAAAGATTCCTTAATAGGAACACAATTAGGTACTTTTCTGCCATTTTTCTTTTTCATTCCAACAGCAGTATAGCCTTTCCAACATGGATCTTTTTTTTCTAATAATAATGTTTTTAATAAAATAAACATAATTTATTTTTTATTTTGTTTGGACTTTACATCCATTACACAGCGTTCGAACTTTTTACTTTTCTTTTTACCTGTTGAAGCATGACAAACAGCCCAAGGATTTACTTTTTGTTCAGATACTTCAGAAGGAGGAGCAGTTCTCATTCTTTTTAATTTACCTTCTAATTGGCTTATTTGAAAATCTATATTGATTCTCCTTTTATCTGTAGGGTCTAATAAAGTTTTAGTATTTTTTAATTGTGATATTTGTTTCTTAATACTATCTGATGGATCAGTTCTTTCGTTTACTAGATTACCTTTTAATTCAGTAGAATCATTTCTTCCTCTCTGCCACGAATCATCATCAGGGTTTTCTGCTCTTCTTTTAAGAGATTCTTCGTGAGCTTTCTTAGCAGCTTCAGAAGCAGCAGCCTTTTCAGCTAATTTACTTTTTAATTTATTTATTCTTCCACTTAAAGTTACTTTTAAGTGAGGATCGTCTGTAGATGAATGTTGAGCTTCTAAGCTAGCTAATTCTCTTGTATATTTTGATTTAGTTCCTTCTTCAGCTTTTTCTTGTGCTGCAACAGATTTCTTTGGTTCTCTTTGTCCAGAAATTTGTTCACCCCTTACACTAGTATCTTTACCTTTTTTAGAGACTTCATTAATAGAACCAAATAACTTACTTATTCTATCATCTTTAAGTTTAGTTAATTTTGATTCTAATAAGTTCATAAATACTTTATGCTTTATTGCTTCCTTCTTAGTCTTCTCAATTAAGACTGATTCATTTACTAAAGAAGGATAAGCACCCTTTGTTGAAGGGTCAGCAACTAAATCAAATGTTACTGCTCTGTAATCTTCATTGACTTCAAATTTACCGGGAGCATCCGAGCAAGGCTTTAAAGATCCAAGACCTCTGCTTGAAACTCCTATTCTTACTCCATCTTTAATTAACTGTTGAGCAACTTTACCAGCAGGAGTATTTAATAACTGAGATTCTCCAATGAGAACATTACCCTGCCATGATAAATTAGTAATCATGTGTGATGCATTGGTAAGCTTTACGGTAGGATTATCTGGGTGATCAAGTTCTCCAAGAAGTCTGTTTTCTTTAACTAATGGCATTAATTTAGTGACTTCTCTTTCCATGATCATTTTAGGGTATCTTCGATTGTTATTATTAAACTCTTCTGCACGACCGAAGATTCCTCTGATCTTCATAGTACCTGATTCTTTTGATTCAGATACTATTTGAACTGGTTCTAATCTAAAATAATCAATAAGTAATTCCATATTATTTACCCTGTTTTCTTGCTGTAGATCTTTCATCAGCCTGTCTTAACACTCTAGCAACTCTTAAGTTTCTTCTAGCTGATTGCTTATGAACATCTGATTCTGCACCTAATGAAGGATCTCCCATAGCACCTATATCACTTGCAGTCCCTCTTAATCTTGACATAGCCATTGAAGCTGCTATGTTTCCTCTTGCAGCTTGTCTTCTTTCATTTGCTAGTTCACCTAAAGACTTCTTACGAGGTGGTCCCTTAGGTTCCTCAGGTGCCTTCGGCTTCTTAGATCCTTTAAAAAACTTAGCAACTTTGGCTCCACCTTTTCTTAACATATCCATTACACCTTCGTCTAATGAATTTAAAGATTGGTTTACTAGAGCTTCGTATAATCTTTCTAATTGGTAATCAACTTTCTTAGCCATAATTCTTCCTTGATTTTTTAACTTTTAATTTTTTCTTAGCAGGTTTAGAGGAGTATCCACCCATGTTCATACCTATAGAACCACAAGTAGTCATTTCATCTATAAGTGATTTAGCTTCAGAAATAAGAGTAACTAATCTTCTGACATATGCATCTAAATCTACTTCTTGTACTTCTTCTTCTATTACAGGAGCCTCAATCTTTTTGATAGGCTTCTTGGATTTAACACCAAAGGAGTTTTCAAGTATTACAGAAGTATAAGTTTCAGGAACTTTAACTTTAGATATATCAGGGGCATCACTCTTCATGATCCCCTTTGGAGTCGATATAATTTTTTTAGAATCTTTTGATTCTGTTTTTAATATAGACTCCGCTATATTAGCTATGTCAAAATCATTTACTTTACTCATTTTTCATTATACTCTTTAGGAAATTCAATTTTTTTCATTCCTATGTGTCTACCTAATCCAGTAGCTATTTCTTTAACTTTTGCTCTTATTGCTTTAGCTCTTTCAGTTGCTTCTTTTGTGGATATTCTTTCTACTGGCTTTGGTTTTTCATGGCTAGACTCTAATAATTGAACTGACTCATTTATTAGAAGATTAGCAATTCTTTCATATTCAGTATGAGCATAGAGTCTTCTAGCAATTCTTCCTCTTGAGCTGAGTTTTTGTCCAAAAGGATTTCCAGATTGTCTATCTCTAAATTTACCAGTTTTTAAATAGCCTGCACCTATTGGATTTAAATATGACTCTGGACTAAAGCCTTTACGCTTAATACTTACACCAGATCCTAATCCACTCTTTTCATATGCTCCAGAAAATTTATCAGCAGTATTCCTAGATTTTAATAAAGAAGATTGTAATTCTTTACTATACTTAGATGGGTTAGCAGCAAACTTAGCTTTCCACATTTTCTGTCTTGCAGATTCAGCTTTATCTAAGGCAGCTCTTGCGGGATGATTTTCAATTGAAGATCCATCAGATGGAGTCTTATATCCCACAGAACCTAAAGACTTAGCATATTCTCTCATGCTAGATCTGTAGTCCTTTGAAGCTAAACCAGCTTGCTTTTCTCTTCCCTTAGCAACAGAAGATTCTCTACGTTTTCTAGTAGCTGCTGCTACATCAGAGGCTTTTTTAGCACTAAACTGAGCTAGTTTTCCAGCAGCCTTGCCAAAACCTGTGCTTAAAACGCCAGCAGTTTTACCTAGTATTCCACCAATGAATTCTAGAAGAATCTCATCATCTTCTAAAACCATCTCCATAACTAAAGGTAAATGATCTTCAGGAACACCACATTCAGTTAAAAATGAAGTTAAGGTGTCTTCTTGTTTTAATTCAAGAAGTTCAGATTCAGTAAGAAGAATCATGGAAATTACTCCTCGTCTTCTTCGTCTTCTTCTTCGTATTCTTCTTCGTCTTCGAAATCTTCTTCCGACTCTTCATCTGAGTCTTCTAAGTCTTCTTCAGACTCTTCTTCGTAGGCATCTTCAACAGCCTCGTTTAAGGTTTCTTCTACGGCTGAGAAGACCTGTAACATGGCTGCGCTGTGCTCAAGAAGTGACTCTTCGCTAATTGCCTCGTCGAGTTGTGACTGGCATAGAGGGCAAACGTGAACAGGAGCTTCCTCAGCTTCGTTCATGTCCTTGCACTCGTCTATTTGCTGGCCCTTACGGAGTTCCCAGTTGGCTTGTTCAGTAATTGCCTTGACATAATCTTTTGATACTTGTGACATAATTTTATCTCCTTTGAGAGTAATCCTATCTTTATTTAGAATCTAGATAGTTAAAAAACAATATTATTTTATTTTTTGTATATTTTAACCCGGAATATTATTATTTGCAAAGACGTTTGGAGGGGGTAATCCAACTCCTGCAACAGCACCACATTGAATCAGATCCCCTTGTCTATGTACTCCAGATCCATTAACAAATACATTTGTGGATCCCCCGATGGCTTGTCCCATGGCATGAGATATTAAAATCGTAGAGTGAACATTAAGATAATCAGTGCCTATAGTTACCACTCCCTTACCATTAATAAATACATTTAAAGATCCAACCGAGGGAACAGCAGGATAAAATAAATGAGTTAAACTATCTGAATAATCTAATGTGGCTCTTATTATTGCTGGCATAATTAAACTCCTCCTTCTCCAAATCCACCTTCTTCTATAGGTGGAACAACAGGAACTTGAGTTACATAAATATTTTGTATTGTAGGTACAGTCTTAGTGGCAACTAGTCTTGTAGGACTTCTTTCGCTGCCTCTATTAGGTTCTGTTGGACCTTTAACATGATAAATTTTAACTCCAGTTTTATCTCCATTTCTTAATTTAGTTATTAATTGAGGAGATGCTTTAGTAGTTAAGTTATACAGTGCAGGTCTTTCTAGTGTATTAAGAACGTCATACCATGTTACACCAGAATCCAATACATATTCTTCTTTTAATGAGCTTACATGAAGAAGGGTTTCTCTTACTGGGTCTAAGGTTCGTTCAGGAACCTCTAAAGGATTCTTATATGAATTAGAGTAGTTGGAAGTGTCCTGATACTTGCAAATATAAGACTGTGTGCTAAAATCTCCCTCTTTACTTTCTCCTTCTGAGTATAGGAATGAGTTTTGAATATTAAATGGGTGAGTTAAAAGTCCTACTTTATTTAAAGAAGCATCTGGAGATGGTAGCCAAGTTATAGTTCTTGAACTCCAATCAGAAACAACAGATTCACCTTTAAATAAATCAAATTTAGTTCTATCAGTAGGAAGAACAACTATGTATCTTGGAATCTTCCTGACGATTATAGGATCAGAATTGTCTAAACTAAATCCAAGGTATTTGTAACTCACATCTCTGAATGTAAATGTAAATTTATTTCCACTGACAGAATAATTCTTATAATCAATATATTCCCATATACCATCATTATGATTTATAGTTAAAACAAGCCAAGGGTAAGCTGTAAAAACTATATCTTCATTAAAGGAGGTTATTGAAGAAGTATCATCTTGAACTATAGTATATTCAGCTATAGTATCCACAATATGCTGTTCTGTGGGTTGAGTAGATTCTTGTATAGTAGAAGTATTTAATTTAAATACATAATGTGATTGAGGATTGTATACAGAAGATGTTAGTTCTATGTACTCATTATTGCTAGTTGCAGTTAGTGTAACTTGTTTATCAAATCCTAGATGATACATTATTAGTTGCTCATCCTCATTCTTCAATGTATATGCCCTATGCAAATCAGATGTAGGAATAATTTGAATATCTGTTCCATTCTCTAATTGGCATTGTAAGGTATCATTAACTGTGAGATATAAATTTACTAAGCCACCAGATGAATTATATGCTTGAATGGAGTCTGTGTTTTTTACTGGTATTGATATTTCTCCAGTTAATGCACTGGCACTTATTTGTTTATTTATATCTTCCGATAAAGGATTCCATAATTTAAGAAGGTTAGAAGCATCATTTGAATATACAGTTGGATTTATAGAAACTAGTTTATTCCTAATTAAGGAATATCCAGTAGATTTATTTCTTACTACTTCTTCAGGTCTTTCTATTGTTGGTATAGCTTTTCTGTTATTTCGTAATTCTTTTCGCGTTATTCCATAACCAGATTTTTTTGTAAGTTCATATTGTTGTTTAGGCTTCTGCTCTTCTACATCTCTAATCAATTCTTCTAGATAATCTGTATCTATGTTTTCTATTGTTTGACTAAGTATATGGCTTTTAAATAAGTTATTTACAACATATCTCTGTATAGGAATTCCATTATTATATTTTAAGTAATAAAGTTTTTTAAATTCGTCTTTAAGACTCTCTTCTATGTGATTAGAAGTTATATTAGCTGAGTCAATGTTGGCCTCTTCAAAAGTTCCATCAACATTACTTAAGATTCTATCTATACTGTAGTGACGTACTTCTTTAAGTAGATTAGTTCCAGTTGTGCCCACAGTTGGCAAGAAAGGAGACGTATATACTAATTCATATGGAGTATATTTTAAATCTATCTCTGATGGAATAGATTCAGTAAACTTAGTTAATTGCTGATAGTATTGTTGACCTGTAAACTGGGGACTATTAGTTCCGTCTGGAGGAGAAACAACATTTTGTATTACATATTCAGAGTATCCCTCATTAAATACTTCTGCATAAATTTTAACGCTAAATGTGGTTAATGGAGGAACTCCATTATATTGAACTAAATGCTGATCATTTATTATGTCATCTGTTATGACAGTTAAAACTTGATTAGTAGTTACATTTGTTATCGTTACTTGACCTACAGTTCCTACAGGAGTTCCATTAAAAGTTGTACCCCAAAGTACAGACATCCTAATAACACCATTTATTATTTCACAATATGCATTAGGTGAAACTATAGTTGGTATTCTAGGATCTGGAGAAGGTGCAACTATTGGTGTTAATATTTCTGTATCCGTTTCACCATTTAAGCTAGCTACATTTATTACTAAATTATAAGTTGCACCTTGTAATACATTTTGAATTACTATAAAGTGATCTGTAGACTGAGGACTAGTTAGCGCATATTGATTGTTAACTCCATCATTAACTAGTAATTGAGCATTAGTCAATATTGGATTATTGTTCTGATCCTCAGTTTGGAAAGATACATTTAATTGAATACTATTATTCTGATAACTAAATTGAGTTTGTACGTTAGTTATAACAGGAACAATTGGAGGATCTACTACTATAGGATCTGTAGTTATCGTAGTAGAATAATTTAGAAATAAGAATGCTAAGGTTTTTCTAAAAGTAACCTGTAGAGAATATTGAGTGTCTGGTTCTAATCCAGTGAAAGTAAGTAAATGGTTTTGTTGAAAAATAGTTGGCTGATTGTAGTTTTGAACGGTTTGTCCTGTTAAAGAATTTATTAGTTTTCCATATACCCATACAAAAGAATCTAATTGAAAAAGTATATCTATTGTATCTTCCGTCGTAGTTATTGTGGGAGGTACAATTAGTTTAGGTTTTAAAGGTATAGGTATATTTGGTATATTTGGGTTTCCCGGATCTCCTCCATTAGGAATTTTTATTATAGTATCAGTTCCTAATGACGGAGTATTTGGAACAAATATTGTACCTCCATCTAAATCTTCATTTAGTGGGGGAGGTAGTTGTCCCGGAGGACCAAATCCACAAGGAATACTAACAGTTACCATATTTACTTAAGTATTATGTTGCTAAATCCACCTGTAGGTTTTTGAATTATTCTATTGAAATATCCTTGAGGAAATCCAGTAATTTTAAAACTTACTGTTGGATAAGTACAAGCTCCCATCCTTGGATTTTTTATCTGTACGTCACTAAATCTACCATTATCGTCTCCAGCACTACCATTTGGATAAGAATCCTGCTCTAATTGTTGCAGGAAATTATTTGGCGCTCCCGGCCATCCTAAATCTAATGTTCTAATTGCAAATCCAGAATAACCAAAAGCATCCCTGTTTCTTCTTGGCTCTCTACCTTCTCCAGTATCACCATTATGGATATTACTTACAAAGTTTCTACCAATTTGATTGGCTATCCAACTTATGTAAATAACAAAATATGTAGGTTTTTTTTCTACCCATATACCACTTATTCCTCCCATACCAAAATATCTAGTTTTATAATCAGTTTGAAATCTACTAGTTTGATGAATACAATTTTCTAATGTAACATCTACAGTATAATCTATCATATTAAAAGATGTTGGTCGTACAAAATCTATTCTTTTTTGACACCAGTGTATACAGGTGCTGCCATAGTTTCCTTTCCAAGCTTCATTTCCAAGTCTTTTTCTTATTAGAGAATTGTTTATATCCGTAGGATCTTCTGTTCCTGCTCCTACATCAAATTGACCCCCATTAGCATAATAAGAATTTATATAGTCGTTTCTTCTTTGTCCCGCATTACCATTATCTTGTGATGGAACATTATATGTCCACCAATCAGCTAAATCCCAATCTGGTAAAACTGGAACATCTCTAAATAGTTCAGGGTCGTTTTCGCTTAAGTTTTGAGCTAGATGCATTCTAATTGCGCCTTCAGGACCAAACTTTTTCCCACCCCAAATAGTTCCACCGCCAACAACTCTAGGAATAACCGCTTCATCAGACCCTTGCTGTACTGAGGTTATTCTAGTATTTAATTGATTAAATATAGAATTAAGTTGATAATCTAACTGGAACTGACCTACAGCAGGATTAGCGGGAGATAATGGGGGTGATGCCATTAAAATTCCTGCGCGTTCGTTATAAGTTAATTCGTTGGTCTTAAAGAAAGGTCTAATATCAATGATATCATCATTTGTAATTACCTGACTTCCACCAACATTAATATTTGCATCAGCTTTTACACGAACATAACAAACAGGGAAAACTGTTTGACCTATTAATTGGAAGCTACTAGTTTCTAATCCTTCAACTAAATTTGGAGCTAAGTTCATTAAATCTTCAGGTAATGGGAAAGATCCATGAATGTTTCTTTGTTTAAATCCATTATTAGGATTATTTTCATCAGCAGCATTACCTAGTATCTGGGAATTATTATCTTCATCTACTACTTCTGTAACAGTATTAGCGTTATTTACGTTTGTATTAGTTGTAAATACAGCTCCTGCACCTTTTAATATACCTAAAGTAGGTTTGTTAATTACTCTTGGAGTTCCATTAGTAAATGAATTTAATGCGGTTGAATTTGCATCTATTGGATGTGAATAAATAAATACTAAGTCTATTCTAGAGGTTGCTGTAGTATTTGCTCCATCTACTTTAAAATCATTTGCATCAAATGGAGGAATTTCAATTTGTAGTTCTTCATGCACATTTACAATTGACATTCTTCCTACACCACGATACATCTTAACAAACTCTGCTGATATCTTAGGAAGATCTAAAAATGATCCAAGAGTTCCTTGGAATGATCTCCAGAAGGGAGCACCATTTAATAAAGGCCACTGATACCCATCTTCTGCTCCTGTTATGGAAGGTTTACCATTTACTATGGTGTAAGAAAGTACAGCATCTGGGTTTGTTAACGGAATCTGAAAGACTCTTTCAGATAAACCATTTAAGTTCATTGAGTTAGATTCTAGTGTTCCTTGTAAATTAGCTACAAAAGCATTAAATGCATTAGTTGAAATACTTCCAGCATATTGTCTAAATTGGCCCGGAACAAATTGATTAAATAGTCTAACATTTTGTAGTGAGCTTACTGAATAAGCATCATTTATTCTGGAGTGGTATTGACCGGGATTTACATAGACTATATTGTCTGTACCATTAGCAAATGGTTTCAATTCATTGAATCCAGATCTATCAATTCCATCATTTGCTGATGTTGCAACTTCTTGAATAAATTCTATTTGATCTTTTAACCATCTATCATTTTCCATTAGTTGCTGTAATGGAAGATTATCAATAACAAAGTGATAAGGATCATTAGCCTTAAATACTCTAATTGGATCTGTAAATTTATGAGTGCTATTATTAAATGTCATATGTTATATTACCTCACGGGTATTACTTAGGTCTTCCACATCACCCACCGGGTTTTTTAGTTTTTATTCTTATCTTTCCCATTATACATCTCTTGATAAGTCAAATATGTTAACTGAGTATAATCCTTGACCACTTCCTATAGTTAAAGTATCAAAACCTTCTGAGTTTGATACTCCTGTACTATAATATATTGTACAGAAAGGTATTCTTCCAGATCTTCTAAGTGCTCCATTTTTAGCATTAGCAAAGGTATCAGCAGCAGATTGATCTAATCTAATCCTACTTCTGAAGCTAGGATCTATAAATGCAGACGTAGTAAAAAACGATGATGTTGCTCCTATATCAGAGTAAATTGCGGATACTTCAGGAACAGCACTTAAAGATCCAGAGGGATTGTAACCTTGAGCATACGCTTGGTATGCAGAGTTATAAATTAATTGTGAGTTATTATAATAATTTAAGAACTTTGCTGGACCATCTACTGAAACCATCAACCTAAAGGGTCCATAGTTTCTTGCAGATGCAGATCCAGAAGCACCATAATGATCTAAAACGCTCAATCTTCCTGTATCAGGAACAGATGATGGAACAGCAGAAGCTATGGAATTTCCTGATAAATAAACTGCTGAAGGACCATAATATCCTGCAAGACTTGGATACATTCCGCTTACTGAACAGTACGATGCATTTAGATAAGAATTTGGGCCTATATTCCAAATTCTTAACATATCACAGTTTCTTCCAGAACTCGCATCATATAGAATTCCAGAAGTATTATCCCATCCACAAGGGAAGTGAACATTTTTAACATTAATTATACTACCATTTATTGCCCTTACACACATTCCACCATTCGATATTTGATTTATCTGAGAAATAGAAGTAGCACTATTAAATGGATTTAATAATATATATCTTGTGGTTACTGAATTATTTTGTTCAATAGATCCATTTACTACTCTCATATTATCAGAAGCTAAGGCTCCAATACCATTAGGATAAAACTGCATATAACCACCTGATGTATACAGTTGAATATCTTGGGAATAAGGAGTATCTGCATTTATGGTTCCTGTCCAGAAAGAATGCATAGAACCTAAATCTTCCATATTTATCACAGAATTTCTATTTGCAACTAAACAAGATCTAATTGCATGAATTTCTACTATTGTATGATTACTTGCTGAAGATAAGTTAAATTCTTGTTGTAAAATATTGCCGTAGTCATTTTTATGTGGATTAAAATTAATTACTGAATTATCTTCAGCTAATACTCCAACTCCTGCATTTCCTATAAGTGTCGGTCCTTGGAATTCTACTGTAGAATGATTTCCAGCATAAATATTTGCTGTATTATCGGTTACTCCATTTGGACCTTGTAAGTAAGTTATTTTGGATCCATCACCAATGAATATTATTTTTGAATTATTTAATGCAGTAGCTAATAATCCATATATTGGATAATCCATTATTAAAGTATCAAAAGTTTTAATATAAGGTCTAATAAGTTTAGCAACAGAATTATTTATTACTCTAAATGAGGGAACAGTAGTATCTCCTCCAGTAGGTAAATCAGTTCCTGTGCAGTATTTCATATAAAACATACCATACTTATTTGGAATATCTACTGCTTCTGTATAAGCTATTTTAGAATTATTTAAAGTAAGATGGCATCCATTTCTATTAAAGTAGTATTGACCGTCTGTATCTATGGCGTTTACTTTAGAGAATTGATTTAAACTTTGATTATAAGATATATCAGAATTGTTAGATCTTATACCATGAGACTGATTGTATTCAACAGTGCATTCATTCATTTGTAGTTTAGAGTTAACTAAGTCTAAACCAATATCATTAGTATGTGTATCTAATCTTCCGGGTATTTCTATTACGGAATTATCTGCTTTAATTCCAACAGTGTTATGGAAAGCTTGTATGAAATTTACACCAGAAGAAACAGTGTCTTTTCTAGCAGTCCCTCCAGACCAGTTAGAATTTATTAATTCTATTCCATAGTAGTTCTTTGTAGCGTGAATTATTTCTTCTACACCTGAGACATATGGAGAAGTGCTGAGAGTTACATTACTGTTTATTAATCTAAATCCAGCAGATTTGTAAGAGGATCTTGAGTTAGAAGAGTTTAATGTATAGTTTCTCATGGCGACAGCACCACGATTTAGAACTACATCTGAGTTTACAAACTTGAATCCCGCTTCTTTACATCTAACTGCTAAGGCATTTTCTATTGTAAGTTTACTATTAACTATCTCATAGCCATTTACAGTATTGTGTGATAGTGTTCCAGCTTGTCCTGAAGCTCCATCAACAGCAAAGTTTCTTATAAATACTGGACCATTGCAGTTTTGTATTTTAATGCTATTGAACCAGTTACCATAGAAATAACCAGTAATGGGATGATCTATTACAGATGCTACTTCATTTCTAACTCTTCCGTCTGTCTCACCATTAGTTGTAGTTCCAGTCATATATGTTGCATCTAACAAATTTTGAGACTGGAAATCTGCTGATAAAGTTAAATCATATGTAACATCATAGTTAACATAATTAACCATATTAGCAGATGTAGGGCTTATTATTGATGTATTATCATTAATTCCTAATGAAAGAATTGAAGATCCCGGACCTGTAGCCAACGCTGCATCAGAGTATGCATGAGCACGGTTTAGATATACAATTTGATTTTTTCTACTCCAACGAGTATCAGCACTTACTGACACTGAACTGCATACCTTAGAGTTTAAACTTACTATCTTAGTATTAAGTAATGTATTGAATAGATCTATGGAAGACAGGTAGTAGTTTGCACCTCTAATGGTGCTCTTATTACCATCAGATGACTTTCCGTAAACTTTAGAGAAGTTTCTATTTATTATTTCTATTCCACCATTATCTTTAAATTTTAAATTATTTAACTCTAAAGAGCCTAATGAACCGAAGTTAGCAACCTCAATTATAATTGGGTAGGTAATAACCTCTGGTAATGCATTAATGACTGAGCTAACAGACTTAAAGATTGTTCCACTTGATTCACCTGCAAAATTGGCATCCGCAGATACTGATAGCATTATTCCGGGAATACCACTGAAGCTGTTTGCTATTGGATATCCTAACTTTTCCCATAAATAGTGAGTTCTCTCATCTAGGTCATAAAGAGGCTCGTTATCCTGTTCCCAGTTGTAGAAAGAACTAGTGTCAAATTTAGTAACGTACTCAGTCCAGCTATTGTATAAACTAGCTGTACCACTTGCAAGATAAAGGTCTGTTTCTACGAATGCCATAATTTATTTCCTAGAAATATAAGGTCCATCTAAATAAAAGTGCATATTCATTTGTTTTTGATAAATTAGTAAAAGATCTGTATGCTACCAGAACAGATTCTATGGATGGTTGACCTCTTGGATTTTTCATAAATAATCCAATCTCATTAAATACATATGAATTATTTAATGCATCTTGTGGAATTATAATATGATATCTTACGCTTGTAGGTGATACCTTTATAATATTGTTAGATGGGATTACTATATAACCTTCAAATCCAGCAAGAAAACCATTTTGATATTGACTATTTTGTGAGGTTGGAAGAGGTTGACCACTTAAAGCAGCATAAGACAAACTTGAGTTTAATTTATATGTAGATACTCCGTAATCGGTAGATCCTGATACTCCTAATTGAGCATATCTTATCTGAAAATCCAATATACTACTGGATCCTAGTTCCGAAAATAGATGAGCTAAACCCCAACCCATTCCAGATGTAATTACGTTATGATCAGACCAATGAAGTTCTTCTCTACCATCTGGATAGATCTTAACTATGTCTAAATGGCCTTTTATATTGAATTTATCTTCTTTTCTCATCTCTTAATTATATAGGGTTAAGGGTATATTTCGTAGTAACCAACTGTTAGCACAGTAAAGATCTTTGTAGAAGAATCATAAGTTGCTCTTTGTGATCCCTGAGAAGTATATGGTCTAATTCTATAAGAAGTTACATCTTCTAGTTTTAATTCCTCTCCAACAGGATCTAAGGTTCCATTACCATCTATGTACCGTTTAAATATAACCTTTGAAGGATTAAAATCTAATTGAATTCTAGTTCTTCTAGTGCTTCCAGAGATTAAAGGGTAACAATTAATTGAAGATGCATTATAACACCTAAGCGGGTTAGATGTAGTTATATTAAATTTAGTTAGATTAATATTAAATTTAGGAGCTAAATTATCTGGTATAGAAACAATCATATTATTATACCCAGATACATTTAATGTATTAGAATCAGTATCTATACTCCAAACAATAACTCCTAATCCAGAGTTAAAATAAGAACTTGCATAATAATTAGCTGAAGTATAATATAGATTTTCTGGAAGTTCAGGAACTATATTTACATCAAAGTACCATGCTTTTCCAGACCTAGTAACTATTGTTGAAGCTTCTACAGGATATTCAAAAATAGAACTAGATATAAAATTTATAGCGTCATCTTGATTTAAAGCGTAAAGATTGTGTGTATTTAAATTTGGAACTTGAGCAATAGGTAGGTTATACTGTGTAACCATCATTGTTGATACATCTGCTAATGATGAGTAAACAAATTTATAATTAGAATGAATTCCACTTAATACTAAAGCTGAAGTAAGAATTCTAGATGGCTCTTCTAAAAATCCTTCTGAACCCCCTCCTACAACATCATCTCTAGAATATTGAAAATAATATGGTATATGTCTTAAGTTATAAAAAGTACAAGTGGAAAAACTAAAGTCAGAGCTAGTTACAAAATTATAGTCTACGCACAAGTTTTCGTAATAAGCCAAAGGAACACTGCTAGGCTCAGTTGATGAAATAGAATTCCACAAAGAACCATCTATTTCATAATATGTTTCGTAAGTAACTTCATCTCCATCAACTATTGTTGTAACCGTTGAAGGAGTAAAAGAGAAAGGCGGATCTACTTGAAAAGAACTGGTATTATTACTAGAAATTGTAGAATCTGAATATAAAGTTGTAGATGTAACATAATCATAAAAAGCAATAGATGCCTTATATCCTATTAACTCATTTACATTCCATGTTTGTGATGATGCATATAATGTATAGTTATTAGTTGGAGATGAACTTGTAGCAAATCCGTTTGAGTTTCTAAGCATATATGCTGGAGCCGATTCAGCTAATCCTGATCCCGCAGTCCAAAAAACAATAGGTTTAGCAAAATCTCTTAGGCTTTCATTTACTGGAATAGGTAAATAAGGACTCGATCCTATTGAACTTGGAGCGCCAGTCCACCATACTTTTTTAATACTTAATGCAGGAGCAAGAGCAACTACTCCAGCGGGGTTTAACGCACTAGGAGAAGCGTCAATCATTCTTGAGGCATAGTTTGTTGCACATCCTCCACCCATTGAAAATCCAAAGAAATATATTCTTTTTCTATCAATAGGATAGTGATTTACTATGTACTGAAGAATTTTATAAAATCCATCAAAAGTTTGCTTACTATTCCAATTTCTTCTTATAGCATCTCCATGTAAATATAATGGTTTTGAAGGTGTTGTCCAATTATCTCCATTTGTACCAAAGTAACCAGAACTTCCCATTGTTCCGTGTACTCCCAAATAGAACCATCCTTTATCTAAAACTTTATTATACATTGAAGATGGCCCATATCCTGCAACCCTATAAGATGTAGGTTGTCTCCATTGGTTTTGGTTATTACCTAAACTATGAAAAGTAACGACTAAAGGAGTTCCATCGTAGTCGTATGTTGCAGGAATACCTAGATCAATTGAATCACTATGATCTGTTCCTGTATTTAAATCTCCTAAACCGCTAGCAAAATCAAATACATAGAACTTTTTAGAATTTACCCCTAAGAATCCTAAATTGTTATTTCCAACATCCTCAACTATGATCTTCCATAATATGATAAGATTAAAGTCAGATGTTTTAGTTATGGGTGCAAATGATTTATATGCTGCAAGTATTGGTGTATTTTTATTAGGATAGGCATCTGCGTTATTTATAAATAATCCTACTTCTGATATAGCTTTTCCATTTCCCATAGTCTTATCCAAGACTAAGCGGGTAGATATTCCATTAGGAGATACTATTGTTTTATTTTCTTTAGTAACACCAACAAAAGCTGCGCTAGTGGTGGTATATTCTATTGGATATTGAAAGTTTCCATTCTCTGAAACTATATGGTCTAATACTGCTAACTCTTGAATAGTATTAGAACCATAATCTGATAAACTTAAAGGTGATTGTAATTGGTAAAAAGATTTATTTGTATAATTAGTTGGAAAATTTGAAGATAGATTTCCAATACCTACTTGGAAATAAGCTAAACCAAAGTTATCTAGATTATCATCCGAAATTGTAGTTAGGACATTCGCTAATGCATATGCCATTCCTTCAGCTATAGTATTCTTACCTTGATAGACTATTTGACAATAACCATCATCGTATTCTTTGATAACCTCTATTTCACCTACAAATTTCATATAAAATAAATACTCCAATTAATTTCTATAATAGTATTATTTAGTAATCCCGCGTTTACTCCAGTATCAAAAGCTCTACATATATTATTATTAAATATTTTTTTAGCAAATAATTTATAAATTATTTTTGGTTGTAAAACGTCATCATTTTGAAGTGGGAAAACTCCACCATTTTTTATAGTAGCAGGGATATCTATATACCATAATCCCATCGTAGATATTCCACCATATAAATTAAGTATTCTATTTTCTGCTGCGGCTAATTTTATTTGATTTGTAATCTTACCTAAAGAACTAACAGCAGCAGCATTTAATTGTAACGCTAATCCTTTAAATGAATCTGAGTCTCTTTTTATATACCCTCTCCAATCAATTCCAGATGCGCTGTTAAATGTTACAGCAGAATTAAAGTCTGTTACTCCTCCTGAAACAATAACATTAATTCCTGAAGAATCTTTTAACAAAACTCTTGTTCTAGCAGTAAATGTTTCACTTTCAGGATAGCATCCAAATAAGGCTGCTGTGGAAACATTTAGCGAACTAAATAAAGGTAAAGAAGATAGACCTCTTTTCCATAGTCCAAATATATTTAGATTTTGTCCATAATCAGATATAAATGGTAGCAAAGAAGAAGGAATATGTTGTAATCGTGTATCTAATGGGTCAGGATAAGTAGGAAGACCATTTACTGGAATAAAACTGGAAGAAGATCCACTTGTGTTTATTACTGTAAATTCATATCTTCTTAGAGAAGAATTATAAATAGAACTTAACTGTAGTATGCTGGATGAGTGACAGTTTGTATTATACGATAACGAATCTTTACCAAAAGATGCTGCTCTTATTGTATAATTTGATGCATCTAATAAAGCAGATGCAGAAGGTATTTGAGATAAACTTGGTGTAACGGTCATTATATCAGTTAATAGTTCAGATGCCCCATCAACAATTAAGTTGTCAGATTCATAAACCCTAACACCATCTTGTATTATTTCTACAACACCTCTCATTAATTAATAAGCTCCATGATTCTAAATGAATTTGTATATATACTTCCATAAGTTCCACCATTCCACGCTGGGAACTCTCTATAGTTAATTCTACTTCCTCCTGATGTACCATATGTTCCAGAGGTAACTGATGCTCTTCTGCTTGCTCTATCGTTAGCTATATCCTTCATAAAGTTTAATGATATTAACAATTGTTCTGGAGTATACTCTTCTGCATAAGTATTTAAAGTAGTATCCATTAAATCTATATCATCAAATAATACATATGAATCTGGTGAATTTTCTGCAATCTTAAATATCTCTACAACATATTTTTGATTGAACCTATGTACTTGACCAAAGTTCTTGAAGTATTCCTGAGGTAGTTCTATAGGCTGATTCTTTGTATTAAAGTTTACATTTACTTCTTTAAATAGTTCTAGAGTTATGTTCTCTAAAGTTAGTTTAGCTGGATTTGCGTTATTGTAGCATTGACCTATGTAAGAACTAGTAGCAGAGTCTGGAACTGGGGTTACTGGAGTATAATCTAAGTGCATATAAGGTCTTAGCTGTAAAAGGTTTAGAGATGATGTAATGTCAGTCTTTTCCCATTTACCTGCTGGAGTCCAAGACCATATCATGTTATTTTCTGGTTCGGTATGAATCCATACACCTATACCACCCCCACCATAATTAGTTCCTGTTTCAAGTCCAGCTAAGTATCTTGTGCTTAACTCAAATTCGTGATTTGGTATTAGGTTAGATCCTAAGGCACTTAAATGATAAACTATTCTTGGGAAACCATTGATGGCTCTCTGCTTTATTACAGGATTCTCAACCATGTAAGGGGAATAAGATTTAGACCAAGCATTTCTGTTTATCTTATATATAAAGAATGCATTATTCTGTGAAGCTCCAGAAGTATTTACGATTTCAACATTCTTCAAAATTTCCTTGTTTCTAAATTCATTTCCAAAGTTGACTCCGAAAGAAGAAACAATGTAGGTATAAGCTCCTAAAAGACTTAGTACTCCAGATCCAGAAATGTTACTAATTGCAGAGGGTTCTGAGTATGAGGAAGCTATTAAGCTAGGTGAAGCTGTTACAGCGGATCCGTATAGATCAAATTTGGAGTTTGGTATTATGGATCCATAGATGTGATTAAATAATCCATTACCTGCACTAGGCTCTAAAACTCTATATGTTAGTTGATTTCTATTAAAGTATTTTGACCAATCATTATAGATCTTGTGAGCGCCTCTTCCAAATTCAAAATCATCATATTGAGTAAAGCTAGATATTGCAAAACTTGAATTCGCATAACTAGTTGGAATATCCATGTATAGAGACATAGCTCCCAAGGCAGACCATCCAGCCGCAGTATCTAAATAGTCTTGCCAGTATTGTTTTTCTCTATTGTACAATACGTTATATATTACTGGGAAAATTTCATTTGTTTCACCTTTGTAAGTGTGTCTAGTACAAGCAGAGAATGCTAAATTATCTAATCCTCTTGATGGGAAAGTTGCACTAATTATAAGTCCGCTATATATTGAGCTAGAATTTAAAGTTTCACACTTAGAATATATGTCTGGTATAGAACTAACATTATCTATAGAAACAAACTCATTTGCAGATGGAATATATCCTAATGGGAGATAGCCTAGACTGCTGTAAGAATACTCTATTGTTGAGGCGTATAATGGTAATGGAGCATTGAAGCCTGTTCTAGTATAAAGGTAATTCTTAGGTAGAACATTATGCAAGGATCTTCTTCTAAATGATGTTCTAGGTAAAGAACCTGTGATAGAAGAGGAGGACATGGCTGCATCTGAAAATTGATCTACTACACCTCTTCCAAATACCCTGTTCAAGGATGTCATTGACACACCTGAAGAATAGAATCCAGCCATTACACCTGATCCGGGATATGTTTCCTCGAACTCACCTTCTACTGATGGGCAGGTGTTTTCTTGATATCCTGCAAAGTCATTCTCACTTAGAATTAAGTTTGTATCAGGTATTGAGTGTGCAGGTGCAAAAGAGTTTACTGCTTCTATACCTTGCTGTAATGCTAGAGTTGAGCTAGTTATTAGAGATCTATTATCAAATGTGAATGAGGATGCATACAAGTCTAAGTTGTAGTGAGACGAATCTGCACTCCAAAGACCAAGATAATCTATCTTGCTATTTTCGTATTCACTAAGTAAACTATTGTAGTTTGGAGGAACTTGAAGACCTTCATATAACATTAACCATCTATTGTCAGCGTGTAATATCTCCTGACTATCTACAGTAAATGATCTTATGAAGAGACGTACTTGATCTAGGAAGCTTGTGCTAATATTAAAACAAGCTAATCTATCAATTATAAAATCTATTAGATCAGATGTTACTTCTAGGTCTTTGTAGTAATTAATCTCCTCAAAGGGAGGTACAAAGAATACTCTATTTCGATATTTGAATGTAAAATTAGATGAGAATAAAGGCCATCTAGAGTTGCCTAATTTAAATAGATCAGGGAATTTTCTAGCTGCTTCAAAGATAATGTAGTCTACTACATAACGTATGTTTGTATCAAAATTAGTAGTAGAATAATCATTAATTCCTAGTGACGTAGCTAATGTTCTACTCCATGTGCTGTATGATTTTAGCAATGGAGATTCAGTAGCTAGTGAATAATAAATTAAATGTGGTATATAAGACTCATGTAACTCTTTTATAGAAGCAGATAAGTTAAAAAAGTTTTCTGAGAAAATAGAGTCTAGTGCTAACTGAACTGATCTCTTTGTTCCTTTTGCCTTATATATTTCTGCTGCTGACTTTAGTTGGAGTCTCCATCTATTTGCATCGTATCCGAATAGTCTCCAACCAATTAAATCTGCTAAGTAAGGAAGATAATCATCTGGACACTTATCAATATCAAAAAGAGTTTGTAATCTAGAAATATCATTATCTATATCATAATTTAAGTAAGATATAGCTTTAAGAAGTTTATAAAGTGCCCCCTTACTTTCTAAAGTGTCTAGTTTTATTCCCGTAGACAGATAGTTTTCAAAAGCAGTTTGTATGTATGTGTTGTTAAAGTCTAAATATTGATCAGTGTAGACTACATCTATTAAAGTTAGTAGCTTTTCTAGTTGCTGGGTTCCACTTGTATAAGTATCAGCACCTGATACAAAACTAGCTGGTATAAGTTCTAAATCTCTTATGACAGCACTAGAGCTATAGTTTCTCCATAAGAAATTTGTGATGCCCTTCATGGCATCTGAGTGATTTAACTGTTCTCCATAATAAAGTCTTATTAAGTTGTCTAAGACAAATGATGAAGGAGAATAGTTTACGGCACTGAAGTTTAAAAAGTAGAACCAACCAAGATTTGAGATTAAATACTCATGAGATCCAGAGGGAGTTGTTGCAAAATTTGCAGTAGGTTGATTTACTTTTATGGATGGAAGAAAGGTGCCGCTCAAGTACGATTTAAAAGTCGTACTAGTAGCGAAGTTCCCGAAATCTAGCCCGAGCGGCACCAGAATGTTTGACTCAAATGAAAATGGTGTTATTACACTGAGTTTGTTCTGTGGAATAAAATAAGGTGTTATTCCTGATAATGTATTTATGCTACTTACGTTAGCTGTAGCTGATACAGAGAATAGAGAAGAGAAGCTATTAGCTAAAGTTAAGTGTGTATTTAATAACTGATCTTCTAGTTTAATTCCAAGTCCAGAAACATCTATTTCATCTTGAAGATAAAACTTAGGAGTTATTATCTCAAGTGCTTTTACATTATTGTGTTTGTAGAAGTTTTGGACCATAAATTATTAGACATAAACTATGTTTACAGCAAAGTTGTTTAGTTGAATAATCTCATTCATCTCGACATAAATATCTGAATCTAAGTTATCTACAGTAGCAAATCTAACCTCGTTTAATGAAAAGATAGTTCTAGTTAATTCAGATAGTACTAATGATTTTCCAAAATCAAAATTATCTACATTGAAGAATTCTAGTATTTTGTTTCTAACTAAACCTTTGATTATTTCTTCTTTTACTTTTAATTCTCTATCAATTCTAACACTAACAATTAAATCTAGAGTTCTAATTAAACCATCAACTATTACGGCTTTTGTGTTCATTAGTCTTAATGGCTCTATAGCATTTAATAATTCAGCTTTAAATGATATCGTGGCTTGCTGTAACTGAGTATTAGACGCTTTCTGTAATAGATAGACATCGACTATGTTAGCTGATCCATAGGCTGTGCGTGTAGCGGCTCTGGCCTTGCCTGTGGAGCCTGTTGTGCCAACAAATGAGTTGGCATACGAGGTGAAGTCCTCTAGCGTTACAAGCCTGTCCTGACGCTTGAAGGTATATGGGGCGTACTTCTTAGCGTGTTCAATAGTCTCCGCATCTTGACCGCCAGTAGCTAAACTTATATTTTTAAGAGTTCCTAAAAATCCTTCATCGGTAGTTATTTGTGTGTTAATAACATTAGATCTTATGTTTCCTCTTGTACCACCACCAACTCTATAAGTAATTGTGTAAGTAGAGTTTATATCAGGAGAATAACCTAATATTCCATCGCCAAACAAAACTTCAGCTCTCAAATCATCATCATAGGTAACTTGAAAAATCTTATCGCTTGCACCAGAAGCAAAGTATAAACTGTCTACCGCCCTCCAAGCGCCTGAAGTTCCTAATCCTTGATTTATAAAAACTTGAACGCTGTTCTGAATTACAGGGAACTGAGATAGGTTTACTGTTTTAAGAGTCTGAACCTGATTAAATGTTCCTGTTTCTATAACAAGAGAACCCTCAATCAGGGCTAAATTAGACCAAACAGAACTTGCTGAACTATCACTTTCAGAAACATTTAATGCTATGGAGTTATCTGGAGAAACTGTATCTACTTGACCATTTACTACTTTATAAAGAGTAAAGTTTAGTGGTCCACCATCTTCAGGAGATGCAATTGTTACAACTCTTTTATCTACTGGAATAGTTATTTGGGAAGCAGTAGCTGGGGTATTTAAAGTATATCTAGCATTAGCAGCAGCACCTATTGGACCTTTCATTGACACTCCAATAAGCTCTAATAACTTGCGAACATTGTTTCTATTCTTAGCTGTAGTTAGATAAGCTTCTTGTGCTAATATATCAGTTTTAAGAGAATTAACAGCACCCATGTAAGCTACTAGTTCTATTAGCATCATTCCTAAGTCAGATTCAACGAAGTTCTGATAATCTAATGGATATACTGCTTTGATATAATCAATCATTCGATTTCTTAGACTCAAGAAATCTGTAGCAGCATAATCAATAAATTGATCTTTTTTATTGTCTGGTAATTCTACCAGTTTCATGAAATCTGAACTTGCGTTTCCAGTGAATGCCATTATTTAATCTCTATGCTTGTTTCTATTAAACTACTTGGGTCTTCTTTAATTCTTACAACTAAAGTAACTAAGAATCCTGCTAACCCATCTAAATTTACATCTTCAGTATTTACTACTGATAGTTTTACTACTTCAACTGTAGGTAAATATCTGGTTATAGAAGTCATTATTTGATTTTTAACTTGATTAAATAAAGACTGATCTAAAGGTTCGAATAAGTATCTCTTAAGGCTACAACCAAAATTAGGTAACATGACTCTTTCACCTAGTTCTGTTTTAAGTAATTGAGTTAAATTAGATCTAACTAAAGTATTTCCAGATTGTTTGGAAAAATAACCACCTGTTCCACCTAATGGGTAAGATAAGCCATAGAACTTAGTGTCTATGACTTTAATGTCACTTTTAATAGATCTGGATATGTTTTTTCCGTATACTGAAACAGCCATTATATGTCTATGTTCTTAAAGAACCCTGATTGGTTAGTGTAATTACTTAAAACCTCACTACTATTTAGTGCTCTAGAGTAGAATTTAAAACTACCAACGTGACCTTTTAGACCACTATCTAATCCAGAGTTATCACCCATGAATCCTCCAAGATTAAATGCACCATCGGTAAATCCTCCTCCAATCATCCAAGGTGTAAAGCTGGTAACTCTCGGTCCTTGCTCAAATATTGCTAATCCAGTAGTGGAAGTATTATAATTAAAGCTATTAACTTTAGCAAATGAAGGTATCTTAGGAGCAGTAAAGTCAGGGCATCCAAAGACCTGAGGAATGGACGATGTAACCATTAAAGTTCCGTCCAAATAAATCTTAATATTGTTTTCTTTAGGAGCAGTTACAATAGAAACGTGTACGAATGTGGATGATGCATCACTAAACTTCTTCCCATTAACTTCCGTAGTTATAGGAATGGAGCATTTGTGAATTGAATACGCTGAAGTAGAACAATCTATTCCTATTGTGTTTCTTATAAATGTAACATCTGAAGTGTTTACTGATCTAGTTGGAGCGATATAGAAGTGGACTCCAGATGCAACTAAAGGATTTTGAGAAGTAGTATTAGATGGGATTAAGTCACTTACTATTTGTCTATCTCTGGTAAATCCACAAACTAAACCTCTAACAGAATCAGCACCATAGTCTACCTGTGCATAAGCTGCATCAGTTGCTACGCTTTCTCCACCAGTGTTTTCACATCCGAAAACTATTCTATGGAAGTTTTGTCTTCCCCAAGCTGAACCTAGTTGAGTCGTATTAGATGATGTAAGTAGATCAGGCATATGAATCCAGAAATCTACTGTGCATCCCTCATTGCTATAGAATAGGTTCTGATACTCTTTTATGTTAGGAAGTTGTATTATTGATCCAAGACCATTAGGGTTATTAGTAGAAGCATCTAGTGTAACCATTCCTTGTAAGTATGGAATACCTAATCCTTTAGTAAAAACTCTATCAGGTGATGTTGCGTATAGCTGTGCAGCTTTGTCGTTATTGGTTTTAGAAATACAGTTTAATGTAGTATAAGTAGTAGATCCGGGTGTAGTAACGTCAGATTCTAAGAAGTTGTATATTGCTATTAAACCATCTGTAACTACAGAATCTGTTAGACTTAGAACTGTTCCAGATGTAGATCCTTCATCATAAATAATAGATCCATTTCCTATTGGTGGAACAACTAAATGAGATAGTGTAGCCACTCCTTCGCCTTCAGCAGCTTTTACATATTTAGGCTGTAAAGGTAATACAACTCCAGATACTTCTGCTTGTTTGAACATTAATTTGTTCTGTGTTTCATAAGCAGCCGCTAGATTAATTTTTGATAAGTAACTAAAATCGTTGATAGGTACTTCACCAAAATTAAATACTTTCTTTCCACCAAGAACAGTGGGAGCTTTTACAGCAATCTCAATTTGCTTCTTTCTTTTATTTATTTTCTTGTTATGTTGTGAAGCAACAGAGTAAATCTGCTGTCTCATATTTTCAACCATGGCTGAATCCTCTGTGTATCCAGAGTCAATTAATGATTGAACTTGACCTGATAAAGTGTACAGATTTCTATGTTTTTGTCCTAGAAGGACTTGTAGAAAGTGATCTGCGTTATAGTGAGTCTGTAGATCTAAGCTATCATCTATAACATTAGGATCAAATAGAGTATCTACATACTGATTTATGTCTTCTAGAGAGACAAGATCGCCCTTACCACCAAGATTTGAAGGGTATTTAAATTGATATCTTTCAGATGCTACTATTGTTCCATTTACCTCAGGTAATCCTCCTTTTTGAGAATCGTAATAAAGTCCGTCTACCGAATATAGGAATTGACCTGACTTAGATTTAGGAGGACCAAATACGAGTCTGAATACTTCTACTTGTTCAGGAGTTGTAACGCTTGAGAAGTAAAGTGGAGAATCTTGATCTAAGAATGTTGGGTCTATTATTGGTTCATTTGTAGGATCTTGTAGTCTTGCAAGGATAATACTATTAATGTTAGATATGGTTTCATCAGCTCTTCTAATGAAATCCTGAGTATCCCTTATTATTAGCATATCACCCTCAAACTGAGCTAAATTTTGTTCAGCCGTATTTAATTGGAATGATTGACCCTTCTCAGATTTAAGAGTTTGAACGAAACCGTTAATACAGTTATAAATACCTTGAATTTGATCATAGGTATCCATAACATTAGTGTATAGGTCAGCACCAAACTGAGCAGCAGCGGCAGCAGCCTCTACGAAATCACCTAGTTCCTCTAAACCATTCCCAGCCTCTAATTTATTATCAGAAGAGTCAGATACGAATCTTATAGTTCCACCGTCCGTATCTATTTCTATGATTCCATTCTCCATTAGAATCTTCTTCTTATACTTAGCCATGCTATTTGAGGCTAATCTTCTGCCCTCTTCTATTCTTTTGTTTATTGGCATTAAAACAGCAGTGGGAAGTAATTCTAATGCGCCTTTCGCTAATCCAAGTAAACAGTCTGGAACTCCAAATTGAGTACCTACGGAGTCTAAAAAGTCTCCTCCCCCTGAAAATACTCTAGTTGCGGTGTTTAAGTCTAAACTTGCCATTTTAGTTTAAGTTAATTATAACTCCCTGTATATCTACGTTACCAGTTGGAGAAAGAATACTTACTCCTTGATTACCAAATATCTCAACTGTACCAGCGGATTGAAGAGCGATTTTACTTGCTGCCCCAACAGTTTGTACTACAACTGCTCCTTCAGTGGCTAAAGAAGTTACATTTACATCCCCAAATGTGGAGGTTATATTTATGTTTCCCGGTCTTGTATCTCCCGGTCCTAAACCATTCATTCCAGTAGACTTATTTTCTATATTTAATTCAATTCCATCCACTACAGTTAAATTCATTGTCCCGTTTCTGGATATAACATCTACGTTACCTAAACATTCTATTTGAATACACCTGCCACCCATTGTAGCACCCGGAACGGCATTTGAAGTTATTTTTACACCGTCTCCATGTTCATTTTCTATGTAAACAGAATCTACAGCGGGAGTATCTACCAATCTTACTGCTTTTCCAGTAGCAGACTCTAAAGATACGACAAAGTTATTTAACTTGGAACTACCCTCATTAGCAATTAATAATCCATTACCGTTATCATCTTTTAAAGATATTCTCTTAGGAGTTCCATCGGCTCTATATAAATCTCTATCAGATAGTACTCCTCTACTTACTGGTTTATCTAGTGGATTAAATTTTTCAGATAAACTAATATCGGCTGTAGTTCCTAGGTAATACCAAGCTTGAGAATTAATTGGCTGACATATTAAAACTATGGCATTATCTGGAGGCAAAGAAATAAGTCCCCCCTCAGATTTACCTAAAAATGGGGAGGTGTATCTTACAGGATAAGGATTACCATCTGCGTTATCTCTAACGTAGATTGTTCCTTTTTCTAATATGTCAGATGTTGAATGTACTTGTGCTATTTTTATATTCATGATTTAGTATTGGAAATCGTCTCTCTGACCAGTTTGTTTTCTTACTATTTTGTATGGTAATGGACTCGTTGTGGGTTGTCTTACTAGAGAAAATGTAGAGGATATATCAGTTTCGGATATAACGTGTTTAAATCCCACAAGATTCCATAATCCTGAGAATAGTGCTCTATTTATATCATTATCCACTACATTTTTTCTTTCATATGCAGGTTGATCATATGGATTGCTTTCATTAATTAATAAGTAAATTGGATAATTCATAACGTGAGCAATCTTACTAATTTTAAAGAATGGTAATGTTTTAATTGTACCATTAAATGGTTTACTATTCAAATCCAAAATCATTTGCATCTGTTTAGTTTGAACTTGATCTTTTAAAAGTTCATTTACTGTATACGTTCTTCCACCTACAGTTGTGCTTTGTAAGTTATTTATAATCATATTAAACAGAATGGACTCTTTTATTAATCCTTCTTTATTTAATTGTCTATATGGTTCACCTTGTATAGATGCTGATCCTTCAGCAGCTAATTTAGCTAGTATATGCGGATTATTTTTTGGACTAGTCGCATCAGCGACTAAAGATTCAAAGAAGTAGTCTAAGCGGTTACGGTAATTGTCCAGTTTTTGAGCTTCTTCAAATTGTTTTTTTAAGTTATAAAGGACTGTAGCATCTCTAAAATTATACTTAGGTTTAACATTAAATAATGATGGTACTACTTTACCTCTTAGAAGAGTGTAATATGAAGAGTCTATAGAGAAATTTAAAGATAGTACGTTTGAATTTGATGTATTATGCTTAAATACAGGAATTAAAAGTTTAGTCCTGTCTGATCTCTTTTCGTTTTGATAAACATATTCATCTGGCAATGAGTACAGTAAATTCTCATAATAATCTAAATTAGTTGTTCCATCTGCACTGATCTTAAAATTTATAAGATCACTCATTTTATTTCTAAATTCGCTATTTAATAAAAAATCGTTAAATGGGCTTTCATATCTTCCAAAAGAATACCCTACATTTGCATTAGATAATTTATTACAGTAGAATAAGTTAGATATTACTCTTCTTTCTCCAAAAATAACTATCGGATAATTTATATCAATATATCCATTATAGAAATTAATTGGAGATATTTCCTCTAGTAAGCTTCTAACTTTTATATCTGTTTCAATACATAGATCAAATTCTTGCATAGAAATATCACTATTTCTACGAAGACCTTTTTCAAGTCTAGTTATTGCTTCAGATGCCGTTTCATTAGAATTAGTAGAGAACTGTACTGCTAAAGATCCTGTTGTAATACTTCTTAAGAATTCATTATTCTTAAACTTTATATAAACATTACCTATTGGACCTTCTGATTTTTGGCTAGTTGGTGTAGAGGCTATTTTATCAGCTATTATTCTTTCTTGGACACCAGAAATAACCTCTCCTATATTCTTGAAATCTTTTATTACTTCCTCTTGCTCCTCTTCATCTAATTGACTAACATCTCCTCCAAGAAGTGGTCCTCCCAAAGCCTGATGTATTTTTAAAAACTGTTCTCTTGTAACAGGATCCTTAAGATCTACTCCTTCTTGGCTTACATAGTTATTAAAATTACTTTCTGCTGCTTCTAATTCTCTCTTTAGTGGAAAAGAACTTTCTAAAAGATCTTCATAAGATATTGGAGGTGCTCCGGGTACTGAAGTAGCCGATTCTCTAATTGCTTGTCCAAATATTTCATCTATCAAATCACTAGTTACTTGTTTAACAGGAGTTTTGTTTTTTGGATCTGAGTAAGTAACCCTCATTCCTAGATCTTCTAATATCAGTAATCTAGAATGATATTCTGGATACATATTTAAAGTAGTTGCTTTAATAGATGCTAAATATGTATCAAAATATTCTTTCTTAGCAACATCTATATTTGGAAGTAGTACAAGAACATTTGATTCTGGAACACTTAATGCTTTTGAAATAAAAGACTGGATTGTCTTGCAAATAGGATCATTTATTTTTGAATCTAAAGAAAAGTTAGATGTTCCAACTATGTTTGCACCTAATGCTACAGCAGTTTCTTTTTCTTTTGCATTTGGTAAATTAGTGTCTAATGATGTGTATTTTATAACAAATCGTCTTGAAGATCCTTCTCCGTCATACTTATATTCAATTCCTAGTAACTGAGCATATACTGGACCTGCCCAAGAGTTAACATTATCTCCTACTCCATAGAAAAAGTATACATCTGGAACAGACACTCCTTGTAATGCTTGAATTTGTCTCTGAATAAAATCTTGCTCATCCTGAAGGGATTTAAGTATAGGATCAAATAATTCAGATATTAATGCCTCTTTTTCAGTCTTTAGTTGTAAAGATTTTTCTACTTTTGCTAAATCCGTAAATTGATTATCAAAAGGCAATTTATCAATTTGACTAGTTAGATCATTTATTTTAGGTATAGATTCTTCTATTTTTTGTTTATTTTTTTGTATTGCTCTATTTATAGATTCTACTGGATTAGTTACTCCAAAACTTTTAAAGAATTTTGGTGGACTTCCTGAAATCTCAGTACCTACTCTATAAATATCACTATATGTATTGAGATTGTTCATATCTCTTTTACTTATATCCAGAAATCTACCTACTAATTCATTATAAAGTTCTACTACCTGTTTATTATCTCCGACTAATGATTTAGCTGCAATACTAAGTAAGTGGGACTCAAACTGAGAAAGAGGATCTAATAATTCAAGAGTTATTTTTAAATCCTTACCTATGGCATTTCCTTGATATCCTAAACATTCATGAGTAAAAGATAATATTGGAAACTCTTTACTATCTAAAAGAATATCTCCTGACTGAATTGCCTTATCTATAATTGTTTCATTGCTTTCATTTATTACTTCTTGAATTTTAGAAGTATTTAAAACTGCAATAACACCGACTGAAGGAACTGAAGTATTCATAGATTTGGTATTTTTATCTGATCTCCAGCATTTAAACCATTGAAAGGATCTGGTATATTATTTACAACTAAGATTAACCACCAATAAGAAGGGGTATTGTAAAATACATTAGAGATTATGTCAGGTCTATGTGCTGCTTCCACTGGAACATATCCTATAGTATAATCAAATTGATTATCTAATCTTCTAATAAAATCATCGTAAGTAGTAGAACCAACAGGACTTGGAACTATCTTATCTTTATGATAATAATTAGTTTTACCTATGTTTAATATATTGTTTGATATCATGATTATCTAATTATTGGTAAAGGATCCATTGTATTAGGTCCACCATCAAATAATACTTCCCAACCTGCGATATTATCTCTCAATACTGGAGTTGCTTCTTTGTATTTTCCGAAGTTTCCTTGTCTTATTTCAATTAAATCAAGTTGAACATCTATGTCTCTGGGTAACATAGTATTTACATCATATCCACCATCTTCTGATTTAGATATCTTGTATCCTGTACACAAGCATGGAACATCTTGATACATTATGCCATGAGTAAGCCTAAGTATTGGTGGACCTTGATACGGAGTTTTTGCACTATTAACAACAGAAGCTCTTATTAAGTTTATCCAATATACTATAAAATTAATTGTTCTTGATAGTGTCGCACTATTGTTATTAAACCTAAGGGGGAAATATACGTTTGTTAGCCTATTTAACTCTTCTAGTTCTTTAGTATACTCTTTTGATGATTGATTTGGAATACTGTAATGTTTTTCACTGCTAGATTTATTTGGATCAAAAGATTGTTGAGTTAATTTGTAGCTGTAACCATTTGGCATAGTCAAAGAGTATAAATTCTTAGAAACTTTTTCATGCACTAGTGGAGTAATGATTCTAAACTGTAAATTAAGACTTTTTGAATCAGATCCAATATAACTGTAAATTGGGCTAGATCTACTAACTGGTTCTGATTTAAGATAATTAGCCTTTCTAGTTTCAGATATATCAATGTTATTAAAGAAAGGCAAAACTCTTAGTTCTCCATTAGGAAATTCAAAAGATAATTTACTTCTTTCTTCAATAAATGGATTAATTCTTGATGGGAAATTTACGCTTGCTGGCATTATGCAACTCCTGTTGATCTAGATGCGGCTAAGGGATTTAGTGGTAAAGGAACACTCTTTACATCTTTTCTTAATCCTTTAAGCTCATTAATTAGTTGCTTGCTATTATCCATTTCGTCTTGTCTCCATCTAGCTTCAAAAGCTAACTGATCTCTTTGGATTTGAGAAACTGATTGATTTGGAGAATCAAACATCTCTACAGCATTTGAGCTTACAGACTTTTTCATTATGTCATCTGAAGGTCTGACTCTTGGTTTTTCTATAACTGAAGCTCTTCGTGTTGCAGCCTCTTTTGCTTTTTCTTCATTATATTGATCATTTGCGTATGTATATAACATATCCGCACCTGCAAGACCTATCCCTGCTAATCCTGCAAATTTTCCAAGTGTTCCAAGTGCTGTTCCTGCTCTTCCAGTTGCAAATCTTCCTAACATTGTTCCTTTTGAACCAGATTTAACTGCTCTTGCTTGTGATGCAGCAGCGGCAGATACGTTTCTTCCTAAAATACTCAGAGTTTGTTGAGCGGCCATTCCTGTTAATATAGCACGCATACTTTGCTGAACCGCTAATGACTGAGCCGCAGTTGTTGCTAAATCTTCGGAGGCAGTATATGCTAATTTATCTGTAGTGGTAAATATCTTACCAAAGATAGCTTCCATACTTTCATCCGCAGTATGTTGTTCATCAGCAGCTTTTTCAGCTTTCATATCTGCATTTTCAACAGCGTTTAATAATAATCCAAAATCTCCTGTAAGTCCATCTATTGCACCATAGGATAATTGAGCTAATCCTGCTCCTTTTTCAAAACCTTTAAATAAAGACTTCTGAGAAGCTGCTCCAGTCCTAACTATCTCTTCTAATAATCTAACTTGTTCTTCAGGATCATTTGATCTTAAAAACTGACTTACTTGATCTTCTATACCAAGAATAACTTGTTGTCCTAATGACTCACTTGACATTAAATTAGAAATAAGACCTTGAACTATTTCTTCTGATCCTTCTCCAAACTTAGCTGTAAATTGGGCTATTGCAGCAGTAAATGCTTTTGTATTGCCCATCAAGTTAGTTTTTAAATACTCTTTTTTTAGACCATCAAGAGCATTTACAAGTGTTTCTGTTTTAGTTCCATAAGTTCTAGAAGAATGCTCTAAGCTAACGGATAAGTAGTCTAACTCATCATTAGTGAGTCCACCAAGAACTTGGCCTTGTTTTAAAGTACTAACTAGTTTTCTAGAATCTTGATTAGTAATATTCATAGACGCAACTAAGTCCCTCATGGAATCTGGCATACTTTCAAATCCAGCTTGCAATCCAACCATGACTGCTTCCATTTGAGTAGAGAATCCACCTAATCCTTCAGTTAATTCTTTTTCTCTACCTCTAATAAGCTCTAAGGGAGTTGTTCCATATCCTAATGCTGTGGCTCTATCAGCCTTAGCTTTGTCAAACATAGCCTCGGCTCTTGTAGCAAACTGAGCTAATCCAAAAGGAGCCATGTTAGCTAATGCATAGTTTCTATATTGCTTAGAGAATATACTTTCTAACTTAACTCTATCTCTAGTTTGATCTATACTTCTAGCTTCAATCCTTAATTTAAGGTTTTCTTGAACAATTCTTTGTTGTTCTAGTTTAGCCAAAGCAGCAGCATGAGCCAGTCTTTCTCTCTCTAGCTTTGCAGCAGCCCTACCCGCAGGAGTAGAAGTGTCAATATCTGGTTTTGGTGGTTCAGCCATTATTCTTCTTCTGTTTCTAAGTCTTCATCATCTGGAAGAGCTTTTCTATCAATATATATCTTATGTAAAGAATATATATTACTTATCTTGTATGTGCGATAATTTAGTTTACCCAATAAAGCCTCTAAACCTTCTACCATTATTTGTCTTTCAGCTAATTTAGTTCTATTGTATACTCTTTTTAATATAAAATTTAAAACAAATTTAGGGGCATCACTTAATCTAAAGCAACTTAAAAGAATATTATCTCTCATACTAAGATAACTTATTCTTCCAGTATCGTTTTTAACTATTAAACATAGTCTTTTACCTGTAGGAAGAGTATCTATAGTATAACTGAAATGGACTAGGTTTCCCGGTCTAAGATGCATTAATGCAACTGGAACAGGAACTATGTCAGCCTTAGACTGATTTAATCCTTTTAATTCTGATCTTATTTGCTTTTCAATTGTGGGCATAACTTACATATTATATTTAGATGGATTCCACAGAAGCACAATTAGTTGATTTAATAGAACTACTAGACTATACCTTTAGTAACGACTTTTTAGAAAGTTGGAGACATAAGTATAGTGAGAAGTTTATAAAACAGTTCCAGAATAAATTATTGGAAGTTATGAAAGAAAATAAGCCAATAAAGATAAAAACTCTTACTTATTTCTTAAGAAAGAATAATAAGTACTCTTTAGCTCAGGTTATAAATTTTTATAGGTCAATTGACATATCATTATACTATCCAGTTGTTCAAGGACGTATAAATGACCTTATTTGATGACGATGATTGGTTTACAAGGAACGTAAAGTTCAGGTACATAGAGACATTTAATCCTGAACTAGGCTGTCTGGCTGTTGGATTCCTTTTCCTGTCTATCCTTTTCGGCCTTATCAGCCTTATTTTTTAATAGTTCCTTATTTTCAGTAATTAACTTATTTATAGTAGGTTGATCTGTAAATATTGGGCAAACGTACTTAAACCCACACCAATCACAAAACCGATTTCTTATAGGCAAGAAATCGGCTTTAGACTTTTTTCGTATAGTCCATACCTCATTTTTAATCTCTTGTATAAACTTTCCAACCTGAGGATACTGGAAAGTTACATAAACAAAGTTTCCAGTTATTGGATAAAAGTGACCACAAGTAATGTTATTAATTGGAACATTCCAGTTCTTACTAAGAGTTACAGCATAACCTAAAAGCTGCTTGTCAGTAAATAACTCTAGCTTAGTCTTTTCTCTCTTGCTAGTTTTATAGTCGATGATCATTACAGCCCCATCATCAGCTTTTAATACTCTGTCTATGATTCCTGTATAAGATATATCATCTATCTTAAGCTCTTCTGTAAGCTCTAAACCTACAGTCTTAGCTTTAGATATCTTAGAATTAAAATCAAAGAAGTTTTTAAGGCATTTAGGGATTACTTTTTTATAGTCTTCATCGTACTTATAAGTATCTTTAAGTTCATCTGCAATCTTAGTTAGCTCTTCTAAGGTTTTTGCATTCACACCCACCTCAAAAACTTTGTGAATGTAGCTTCCAAATGCCATAGCAGTATCACTTCTTTGCTCTGGCATCTTCTCATGATATCTTACATAATACTTATAAGGGCACTCTCTGTAGTTATCTAATTTACTGTTACTGGCTTGTACGATGAATACCATATATATTATTACCCTCTACTATCTATAATTATACTATGAATACCCTAAACTTAACTGAATTCTTGGAACCATATCTCACAACAAAATTTAGTGAGTACAAGATGTCAGGTCAGAACTTCATGACTAATTGTGTGTTCTGTGATGACTACAAGAAGAAACTTGGTATACATATGGATTCAGGTCAGTATCACTGTTTTATATGTGATGCTAAGGGTGAGTTTGTAACTCTATACGCTAAACTAGAGAATATCTCAGTTTTTCAGTCTCAGGTACAACTAAACTACAAGACCTTCTTAGCAGAACTAAAACCTGCTAAGAGTTATAATACAGTAATGAGTGTCTCATCTTTAGAAGATGAAATTAACACTTTTGATCCTCTGAATCTAGAATCTCATGATAGCGATTGTGCTTTAACTCAAAGAGCATGGTGCTATCTTTACTCTCGCAAACTATTCGATTTAAAGAATCTAGAAAATAATAACTTTTATATATGTAAAGAGGGTCGGTTTGCGAATCGTCTGATCTTACCGTATATTTACAAACAACACATCTTGTATTTTCAGGGTAGATCTCTACTCGAAGGGTTAAAGCCAAAGTATCTAAATCTAGATGCTTCTTACGGAGTTCGCTCCGCAGATATTCTTTATCCCTTTGAACTATCACAGAAGGAAGTTGTAGTGTGTGAGGGACCGATTGACGCTCGTTCATTGCAACTCCAAGGGGTGAATGCTACTTGTACAACTGGATGCTCTATGTCCAACAATCAGATAGACATACTTAAGAACTGGGGAGGTAAGATTATTATTGGTTATGATAATGACTCCGCAGGATTAAGTGGCATAAAGTTTGTTGATAAGCTTAGAAAAAGAAAGAACATGGGTCCAATCTATGTTTGTCATCCACCCAAGGGATTCAAGGATTGGAACGATGCTCATATTAACAAAGTAAATCTATCTGAGTGGGTCAAGAATAATACGGTCAAGTATGAGTTTGACAGTATAATTCAAGATCTACTAAGAAATTTGGAAATGTAATAGATCTGTAATGAAAGTTTGATTTAGTATGTCAAACTTAGCTTGAACGGCATAGGTTCCAACAAGAGATCCTATATTTCCAGCTAGTGTTTCTGAGTGTGTTGCAAGTGTAGTAGTATCAAAGTTGAATACTAATGTATTATCACTTGTTATATCAATTGTGGAACTTGTCTGTGCGAATGAAGATACCGTAACTTGTGCTGGTAAATTGGTTACACCTTCATTAATCTTCATTATCTTAAATTGTGGATTCTGAATAACAGTATCCCTGAAGATATTCTTGATACTTTGATCAAGATCTCTGTTTCCTATATTAATATCAGTTGATATCTTTAAATCTACTTTAGAGCCTAATCTTAAATACTTTGGATGTAACTGGTTTCTTACAGTTAGTAGTAATGGCTCACTTAAAGTGTAGAATGTATCGTTAAATAGTGAGAACTTCTGGATTATTGTTTGCCAAGATCCTGACTGGAATAACTTGGCTGTCCAGATCGCTATGTAGTCCCCTGTAGAGCTTGCAGAATTGGCTATAGTGCTTCCGTTGTAGACTCCTGATAGCGAGACGCCTCCGTCAAGCACGACAGCGTATAGGCCCGTGGAGATCTTGTAGATGCCACTAGCAGTTGATCCGGGAGTGTAGTTACTTGCATTAAAAGAGACGTTAGAAGTTAACGTAGACGAGTTTGCAAAATGCATTAAAGGAACTACGGAAGACGAAATTAAGTTGTCGCTATTTAAAACAGTATCAGGATAGCTATTGGCAGATAAAGTAAATATAGAAACTCCTGATATAGCATAAGGGTCAGTATATGTTCCTCCATTTAAGAAATAGGAACGAATTCCAACTTTCTGTAAAACAGAGGGTCTATTGTTAACGTCTACTATGCTATAACCGTTTATCTGCATTTCATTCCTTTAGCTTACTTAATTTAGCTTCCACTTCTTTACTGTAATATTTCAACAGTAAATTTCTCTCTAATCTTGTTAAATTTTTAACTTCTGTTAAAGTAGCAATTCCTACCTTACTTATCAATATATATGCCTCTTCGTAAAGATCTTCTAACTTTAAATTTGCGACTAACTCACTGTAAAAAAATCAGCACCCATCACTAACTGTGCTATATTGACATTTTTACAGTCTTGATTAGCACAAGAATAATTAGCTTCAGTTACTACACCATATTCATTGGCTGTTACAGCGTTAATTAATGCTTTTGCATCACGAATAGGAAATCTATCGTCGTTTAGTAGTTGAGAGATCTGAGCCTTATCGAAACATTCATCTATTACCTCAATAAATCTCCATAGATTACTAACTTTACCATCAAATAAGGTGTTATCTTCTTTTCTAACAAATCTAACCTTAGCCTTAACCCCTAATACTGGTAAAGTTACTTCTCTAGGATCCTGCATATCGTCAGGAACATAATTAATAGGCATTAGACTCATCTTGAAGTCTACGATATTCTCTGTTGAGCATTTAGGACACGTTACAGATACTTTGTATTCATCTCCATACGATATCTCTCTAATCTTATAAAGAATAGCCATTATATCCATAGTTAAAAGTTCAGAGATATTAACACCTGTAACACAATTTTCTAATATAAAGTCTATTAAATTAAACTTGGGATTAGATACTTGTTGAACTAAATTTTGTTCATCCTTAAAAGTCATAGGTCTGACTTTTACTCCAGTATTGACATCAAATGATTTATAAAACTTACCTTTTGAAGGTAACTCAACCTTGAAAGATAAGTCTTTAGGTATACTACCCAGTAATTTGTCTGTTAGTGTGCTCATTTTAACCCTTGCTTAAGATATTTTAAGTTTTTCGGAGATTTTATGTAAATTCCCGTATTATATATAGAGGATATTTAAAACTGGTTAATGTAGATTAATCCTTACTTAAAGTACATAAACCATACATAACTATAATACAGTAAAAGAGTTATAAATGGTTAATTATGTTGATTAAATGTGATGTACTTAAGTCTCAAATAATTACTGATAATCCTAAATTATTAAGTGCATTATGCTCTTTGTATGCATTTAAAGTAGAAGGAGCTAACTATTCTCCTCAATATAGGAGAAAAGTTTGGGATGGTAAGAAAAGATTTATAGCTGATTCTGGTGTATTTAGTACAGGTCTTTTGTCTAGACTTTTAGAAGATTTAAAGAGACTAAATACAGTTCCTACTGTAGAATATGAAGATCCTACATCTGAGCTATATGTAAAAGATATAAAGCTACAAAATTGGGTATTTAGAACTCATCAAGAGGACTTAATAAGGAAAGCTCTAGATGCTAAAAGAGCTATACTAAAAGCTCCTACAGGATTTGGTAAAACTAGTGTAATTGCATATCTAATTGATAGATTTAAAGATAAGAATGTTTTAGTACTGTTTAATAGAACTCAATTAATTACACAAACATATGACTTTCTAACTAAAACAATTAATGTACCATACAAGATTGGTTTAGCATTTGGTGGTGTAGATGAAGGAAGTAATATAACTTTAGCTTCTGTACATAGTTTAGAAAAAGTAGTTGGAACTCCTGCTGAATATCCTGATATACTAATAGTAGATGAAGCACATGAGTTTTGCAGTGGTAAGTTTACTAGTCAGGTAATCAATGCCTTTCCTAGTGCTAAGTATAGATTTGCATTAACTGCAACAGTTCCAACAGATAAAGTAAAGTTGTATACATTAGAAGGTGCTTTTGGTCCTGTAGTATCCTCAATAGACACTCAAGAACTAATTAATGAAGGATATCTAGCTAAACCAATTATTCAAGTAATACCTGTTACTTGTAGTTCTGCTCCAGATAACACAACATACCTAGACTGGTACAAAGATTATATTGTTTGTAGTGAGTATAGAAATAATTTAATAAAGACAGTAGTAGAAAAAGCATTAAATAAGCCTAATTCAAAGATAGCTATTATTGCAAACAGTTTAGAACACGCTCAAAAGCTGAATGATATTCTACCAAAATCAATTAAGTTAGAGGGTAAAGATTCTTTAGCAGATCGTAAAGATGCTATTTACGATTTTGTAAAAGGTAAGTATAGAGTTCTAATTGGAACTAACATTTTACAAACAGGAATTGATATTAAAGAAATAACTCACCTAATAAATGCAAGAGGACTAAAATCTGAAATACCAACGATACAAGCACTGGGAAGAGCATTAAGAGTAGATAAAGATCCTGTAGTCTATGTTTATGATTTTCTAGATGAAGATGGTTGGATACTGGAAAAGCACTCTAGATCAAGAATTAAGGCTTATAAAAAAGAAGGGCATACAGTAACTATAATGCCAAGGATATCAAATGGATCACAGTAAACTTCAACAATTCATAGAGAGTCAATTAGGTGAACTTCACTCTAATGAAAAAGATGAAATTCAATCTATAGTTAATGTATTAACAGCACTAGTTAATCAATCTAAAGTTAATGAAGATAGTTTATTATTATTAAAAAATGCGGAGGACTCTATTCGAATCCTCCGCGACAAACTTGTAAACCGTTATATTAATTTACTTAAGACTACAAAGTGAACCCTTGAGCTACTGGAACCTTCTTCCATACTCTATA
>Ga0181343_1000080_pt1 | contig 44197 bp, 34 predicted proteins | sample Su13VDMLBSD_FD_130110 | JGI IMG/M metagenome (GOLD analysis project Ga0181343, IMG submission 130110) | Freshwater viral communities from Lake Michigan, USA - Su13.VD.MLB.S.D | ecosystem: Environmental > Aquatic > Freshwater > Lake | place: USA: Michigan | collected 2013-07-15
AGAGATTTCTCTAGGGATTACTTATTTCGTGTTGATTCAATAAATTTTGATAATGGTGCAATAATAACTCCAACAGGATTGCTTTATGCAAAAACTGCAAAGTTACCCGGACGTACAATTGTTGATCAAACAGTAAAATATGCTGGTCAAACATTTCATATTCCCGGTTCTGTTGAATTTCCCGGTTCTGAAAATTATCAATTAGAATTTTATTGCCCAGAAAATAGTGATATTCGTGAAATATTAATGAACGAATCCACAAGAACATTCGGTAATATTTTCGGTATTGCTGGTAGTGGACAAAATGGCGGTTCTATTGCTAATGCTAATTCCATTATCACCTTACTTCAATTAAACAAAAACTTAGATGCTATTTTTAAATACCGTTTAGTTGGTTGTTCTATTCGTGAAGTAGGAGAAGTAGGTTATAGCATGGCAGAAGGTAATGGTGCGGTTATGACTTTTACAGTTGGAATAGCATATCACTTCTTTGATAGACAAGCACTTGATTCTACTGCGGTACTACCACTAAATAGATAATGTGGCACAATTAAATAATTTAAGTCCTATATATCATTTCATGTCCCTTTTGGGACGGTGGGATTATAATGTACCTTTAACTACTCAATGGTCAGTTATTATAAAACCAGATGCTGGGAATAGATTATTTGATATAATAAAAGATTACACACAAATTGATGTAAATAATTTTTATATTCCTACTTTTATACAAAATAAATTATTAAATGAAATGACCCAACCCAGTTTAGATGGGTTGGGTCTTTATTTTGCTCAATCAGTAAGACTGCCTAAAGAATCATTTTCTCCTGTATCAGTAGGCTCAGATGGCACAGGAGGCTATATTAAAGGGGTTGTTGGTGGAGATAGGCTGGATTTACAATCTAAACATCTAACTATTGATTTTTTAGAAACTAATATTGATTTTATGGATGGTTTAATTCGGCCTTGGATCATAGCGGCATCATATAAAGGATTGATTAATTTAGGTGCTACAAATTCAATTAAAAGTTCTATTTATGTTGTAGAATACACAAGAGATAGAGTTACTGATGTTCATAGACCAACTAGAAAAGTACATAAATTTTCGGGTTGTGTTCCAACTGATGTATCAGATAAAACTTTGAAATATGATTCAGAACCAACAGAAGCACCTGTAAACAATGTAACTTGGATGTTTGAGCAATATACATACGAATTGTTTACCCATGACGCATAATATCGAATTTACTACAAAAATATATTTGCCAATTATCAAGCAATATATAAGATGTAAGAGTTTAAACAATAAACATTATTTTAATATATTAAAATTTATAACAAATAATGATGAAGAAGGGTTAAACGAATATTTTGATAATGTTATTTTAGATTTAATAGTAGATAAATCGATATATTGTAATTTGTCTAATTTAGAGAAATTTATTATTTTATTAGAGATGAGATCAATTTCAGTTGGAGATTCTTTACAAATAGCAGGTAAAAATTCTTCTAAAATTGATTTATCTATATTATCTATTAAAAATAAAATACAATCTAATATAGACAATATAGAATTAAACTTAAAAGTTAATTATAACAGTTATACCATATGGTTGTCAATACCAAAATTATTTTTAATAGATAATATAGATAAAATCTATGCTGAAATTATTGATAAAATAGAAATAAATGATGAAATTTTAAAGTTTTATGATTTGTCTTATAATGAAAAAGAACTTATACTTAATAATATCCCAGCAGAAATATCTGGAGACATATTAAAATATATTAAAAATATACAATTAATAATAGGAGATATTAATATAATTACTGGAAACGAAAAATTTGGATTAGAAACTATTAAACTTAGTGTTTTTGATAAAACTATGTTTATGTTTTTAAAAAGTATTTTTACAGATGATTTATATAACTATTATGAGTTACAATATAATTTATTGAATAAAATGAATGTGTCTTATGAACATTTTATGAAAATGTCTCCTAATGAATCTAAATTGTTCATTAATTTTTATAATAAAGAAATGAAAAAACAAGAAGAGGCACAACAAAAACAAGGAGGATCTATGCCATCATTGCCTTCAATGCCATCTATTCCTAAATTCAGATAGTTATTGAATTTATTATATAATTTAATAAATCTTATTATGAGTGTATCTAGTATATTATCAAAATTAAATGATCTTAATAATTCGAATTTAATTACAGTATATGTTCCTTCAGCAAAAAAAGAGATGAAGTTTAGACCTTTATCAGTAAAACAACAAAAAGATTTGATAAAAAGTGGTTTAGATGGAGCTTTAGCTGGAATTACGATATCTAATATTATTGGAGAAATAATTATTGATAATTCTGTAGAAAAATACGATTTTTTAGTAACAGATAAACTACCTATTTTATTAGCATTAAGAAAACAATCATTTGGTAGTATTTTTATATTAAAAGAAGATGAAAAAGATACCGAATTTAATTTAGATGATATACTTGAAAAATCACTAAATTATAGTTTTGATACACAAGTAGAAATTAAGTTAGCTAATACTGATGTAATTGCTCATGTTGATGTAATTAAAATACAAGATGATATTAAAATCAATCAATATCAATTAGATAAATTAAGAAAAAATAAAGAAGAAGCTATTAGTGAAACTGTTGGTTCTATGTTCATTTATGAAATAATTAAATTTGTAACTAAAATTTTGATTGGAAATGAAGAATTAGACCTTACTACACTGCCTATTAAAGATAGATTAACTATTATTGAATCTGTTCCAGTTACATTGAATAATAGTATTTTAGAATATATTCAACAATTTAGAAAAGAAGAAGCGGAGTATGTTACTGTTGGAGACAAAGTACTACCAATAGATGCTAGATTGTTTGCTAAGGATTAATATATGAATAAATATATTAGTGGATGATAAAACATTAGCAACTAAATTTGATAAATTTACTGAAGAATTAAAGAGTATAGCTAAAATTCTTAAAGTTGCTAATGGCTTTAAGGTTTCATCAAAAGATCCCGAATTTAAAACTGGTCCTCTTAAAGGAGACGAGAAAAAGAGGGCTGAAAATGTAGCTAAAATCACAGCAAAAGAAATTTCAGACGCATTAGGCGTAACTTTTAACTCTTTAATAAAATCATTATCTGGATCAACAAAACCTTTAGCTATTAAAGGTGTAAGTAATATTGGAATTGCTAAATCTATATCTAAAACGCTAGGATGGGACGCATTTAAAGACAGATATGAAGAATGGAATGCATCAGCTATTAGAAAATTAATCTCTATAAGAGATTATATGGCGCAATTAGTTGGTCTAACACAAGCATCAACAGATCCTAAAGCAAAAAAGAAAAAAGAAGAAGGAAAAGGTATAGGAAGTATTTTAGGAGGGATAGCGGGATTGGCCTTGTTAGGGGTAGGCATTTTTATGATTGTGCAAGCCCTTGTAGAATCAAATAATATAAAACCAGAGCAAGTACTGAAAGTACTTTTAGTAGTAGGAGCATTTGTTGGTTTATTTCTTTTAGTAGGATTGGCAGGTGGTAAAATAAAAGATGCAGCTATTGGGTTTGCTATTATGACAGCAACCATACTATTTTTAGTAATTCCTACTTTATATGAATTAAAAAAGATGCCTTGGGATGTCTTGTTAGAATCTGTACTAAAATTTGGTGCAATATCTTTGGCTTGTATAGGTATACTTAAATTATTATCATTAATTCCACCAGCAGAAGTATTAAAATCTGTATTGGGATTCGCTTTATTTGTTTTTGTAATGGGAGTGATGGTAATTCCTTTACTTAAATCTGTTGCATTTGTTGAATGGGAAGCTATTGGAGAAGGATTATTAAAAATTGTAACAATATCTGGAGTAATAGGATTAATTTTATTAGGAATGTCTAAAATATCAGCAGAAAATGCTATAAAATCTCTTGCTGGTGTTTTAATCTTTTCTTTATTAATGGGATTTGTTGTAATTCCACAATTAAAAAAGATCTCACAAGAGCCTTTCCAACAAATGTTAGAATCATTGGCATTTATTGGCTTAATAATGATTGGAATTGGTGCAATTATAAGAATAACAGGAGAAATATTAACCAGAGCAGGAGGAGAAGTAGCAGCTATAGCAGGTTTGGTTGCTGTTTTGTCATTTAGTTTCTTGATGGGTTATTTAGCAGAACAATTAAATAAATTTGCAGGATTAGATTGGTCCTCTATCGGCTCTTCATTAGCATTAGCATTGGTTGCATTAGGCATTTTTGGGGCAGCAGTGGTAGGTATTGGTGCATTGGTGTTAAATCCTATTGTAGCACCATTATTAATCGGAGGAGCAGTAGCTGTAGCTGGGCTATCATTATTGATGGGTTTAATAGCTGAAGCACTCAACAAATTTAATACGGTAAATGCAGATCAAATTCAGAAAGTAGGAGTAGGTTTACTAGCATTAGGAACAGGATTGGTATCATTTTTAGCCGGTATGGTAGGTGGCGTAGGAGCAGGTGCTGTATCAAAATTATCTGGAATATTTGGACTAAATCCAGCAGATCAAGTTAAAAAATTCGAAAAAATAGATGCTGATAAAATATTTAAATTAGGATCAGGATTGCTATTTATGGGACAAGGATTAAAAGCATTATCTAATGATATTAATTTAGAAGGTATAACAAATCAATTAATTAAAATGACTGCACCATTAGTATTATTTTCAAATGGTCTAGTTACATTTACAGAAGCATATAAAAATTTAGATACAGCTATAAAAGGATCTGAAATTAATCGTATATATCAGATGAAATTAGAAGCTGATACTGGTATACAAAAGGCTTTGGTAGATTTGAATCAAAAAGAAGTAGAAATATTATCTGCTCAATTAGATGAATTAAAGAGAAATGGAGAATATTTAAAAATTATTGCTAGTTCTTCTGGAATTAAAAGTGGTGGCGGCTTCGCATTAAGCGATAATAATTTTGATAAATCAAACGCATCAATATCTAATTTTTTGACTAAAGATTCTTATATAAATCATTTGAAACTCACCACTTCTTCTTTAGAATTATAACTAGTTATTAAATAATTAAATGAATAATGCTACGCCATCAAGACGAGCCGCATTGATGAAACAAAATCAAAATAATATTCCAGAAGGAAGGAATGATTCTAATGTTATTGAGAAGAAATCAGATAATAGTTATAAATCTGAAATGGCAACTACACAAAATGTAGATTCTGGAAAAGATGCCCCAAGTTCTGCTGTTGCACCTGAACCAAAAAAAGAACCTTCCGTAGAAATTAATGTTATTAGAGATTATGATTGGACTTATTCTAAAAATAAAATAAGAAAATTAAGTGAAATTCCATACATAAAAGTTAAAGAATTTAAATTAATTGGTAATACTTACGTTTCCTCGTTAATGACAACGGCATTATTATATCCAGATATAATTGAAAGTAATGTTGGACAAAATTCTTTTTTTGAAAAGTTAAATTCTAGTTTTGCTAATAATTCTTTTGCGAAATTTATGGGAGATTCTGTATCTAAAGTTACTACTGCTGTAAATAACACAGCACAAAAAACTGCAAATTGGGTTACAGAACAAATGAAAGCTATTGATGATACAGCAAATAGCTGGGGTGATGAACAATTAATTAAAAATTATTCTTATCTTTATTTAAGAAGAGCAACAGGAACTACTTATAGGTTTCCTTATTATAATAATGATTATATATCAATAAACAACCAATTTAGTGATACATATAGTGGAAGTGAAAAAGATTCGAGTCGAATACAAAAAGTTTTAAATATAGCAAACGAAAAAGCAACTGCTATGGGGCAATATGCGAATGTAGCTTCTGTTACAGAACCCGGCATGTATGTACAAAGACCACAATTTTACAATTTCGATGATAAAGGAGCAACATTTGTCGCGGAATTTGTATTATTCAATACTATTACAGAAAATGCATATCAAAAAAATTTGGATTTAATAACAAAATTATTAATCCAAAATACTCCACATAGACACAATAGGTTATTAGTAGACCCTCCATGTATATATGAATTAACAGTGCCCGGTAGAATCTTTTATCCATACGCATGTATAGAAGAATTTTCAGTTAAACATATCGGAACAAAAAGAAATTTAAAAAATTCACAAGGAAAAGACGTTCCAGTTCCAGATGCATATCAAATACAAATTAAATTTAAATCATTAACAATGGAAGTTAATAATTTTATCATACCACAAATGGGATCAGCAGGTATTGATGTATCTAAACGATTTGGAATTGGTTCGTTTTTTAAAGGAACTCCACCAGACACTACAGAAGTTGCAAAAGCAGTAGCAGAAGAAAATAATTCTAAAACTGAGGCAGATCAAACAGCTAAAAAACAACAAAATGATTCGGGTAATAATACAATTACCCCAAGATCTACTGTGCCTGTGAATCCGCCTCCAGCAATACCTACTGGAGGCACAACTAATCCTCTTGTAACAACACAATCAGGATTTGTACCTAGATTAGGAGCATAAATATGGAAAAATTAATAATAACTCACGAACCAGATAGATACGAAAACATTTTTAATGTATATCAATTTGATACATCTAATAATGATACTTATGTATTTTATAATATAATGAGTAAAATTAGTATACCTAATGATCTAGATCCAAATGTTTATCAATTATATAGAATAGAATCACAAATTGCATTAACTACATTAAGTTATCGTTTATATGGAAGCCAACATTTATGGTGGTTGATAATGGTATTAAATAATTTAAAAAATCCAGTTAAATTAATAGAATCTGGATCTATATTAAAAGTAGTTAAAAGTGAATATTTAGATTTGATATTTGATTCACTAAAAAATAAGATATAGTATGAACGGAGTTACTAATAGTACAGAACAAAAACATTATTATGCAAAATATGGTAATGAAGAATTTTCATTTAGTATTTGTTTGTATAATAATGAAGGATATGTAATGTTCTTACAAAAAAATACTGTTTTGCATTTAGAAATTGATGATAATATATTTAATCCTTTTCATACAGCAACTATAGTGATAGCTAATGACCAAAATGTTCTAGAAAAAGCACCAGAACCTTATGTTTTTTTAGGAAATGGAAGAGATATTGTAGATTTGGAAATTGTTCCGATTTTTACAGGTAATTTTGATAAAGATGCTAAAAATGAAAAAAATAAAGAAAATTTAGGATTAAAATTTCAATTTGTAGTTATAGAATGCGAAGATATGACCAGTAATGGTACTAGTTGTAAGAAATTAACATTAGTTGAATATAGTCAATATATGTTAACAGAAAATATATATAACATATTTTCACATCAAAAAGCTGGAGGGTTAGCAGCAAACTACATGGAAACCAATACTGGAAATGGAAAAACAACTGGAGAAGTTATTAAAGCAATAATATATGCAGTTTATAATGACAATGAACCAACAGATGATTTATTTTATGTAGATCCCGAAACAAAAGAAAAAGTTTTTGATTCTGAAAGCGATTCTATAGTAACTTTAAATCCTTACGGAGTAATATCTTATGCAGAAGTATTAAATTATGTTTTATCATTTCATTCATACAACAAATCACCATGCATACTTCAATTTGATAGATATCAAAAAAAGTTCCAATTAATATCTTTACAAAGACTGTTCACTGAACACGCTAAACACGTAATAGAAAAATTAAAATTTCCATCATACAGTAAAGAAAAATCCGATACTAGTAATGATTTTGACACACCAGAAAAATCAGCCATAATATGGGAAACTTTTCCAATTACATTTGAAGAATCCAAAATAAACCAGTTTTATGTAAGCTCTCCAACATCAAAATATAATGTAAATTTATCTGGAAATTCAGGAGTGTTATCAAATTCTAGAAGTTTTAAATCTATGATATTTGATTTAACTACTTTAAACAGTGAATCATTCATGAAAACATATTATGAATTATTTGTAAAACCATTTAGCGAAACATTCCAAGGTGATGGAGGGAAAAATTTAGAGGCTTATCCTAATTTTTATCCTAATCCTAATAAGAAAAATAATTATGATACCCATAAAGGATATCTTTCTCCTGCATTAGATGAAAAAAAGTTTTTAAATCAAAAACTATGTTCTTTATTATATTTAAATAATGTTTATCAATTTAAATTAGTTGGTAAAAGTCATAGAAAATCATTATCATTCATTGATGTTACAAAAACAGCAGAAAATAGAAATGGAAGATATATACCAACAAAATGGGATCTAAATACATTAGGAAGACATTTAATCACAAATGTAAAACATATATTTACATTTAATACATATTATAATGAAATTGAAACTATTAAACCATATAGATTGGTAGATGGAAAAGATTCGAATAATGTGTCATTAAAAGATTTTCTTAAACTAGGAGTTTAATTATGTATTATAAAAACACATTTCCAGAATTTTTAGAAGCAATTTCTATTGGACCAGATCCTTCTTTTTTGGAAAAAAATACAACAAATTGCGAATTTGTTAGTGCCTTTCCACAAGAAGTAGAATTAATGTATGATTGGAAGAAAGTTAAAAGATCATCAAATCCATTAAATGCATTAAGAAATTTTACTAAAAAATTATTGTTGTACGGACCAGATTTAGATATACAAACAATTAAATTTTTCGTTCAAAAAGTTAATGTATACCCATCATATTTTTCAGATACAATAAAATCTGAAGTAATACTTGCATTTGAAAATGCAAATTTAATAGAAATACCCGAAGAAAATATAGATGGAAATGTAGGAAATAGTGGTAATAATTACATAACTAATCATACTAGAATTGATAATGATAAAAGTTTTTTAAATAAACTTGCAAATATGTTAAAATCCTGTAATAGGCCATGTAATTATTTTAAACCATCATCATCTAGCATAGGAACATTAACAGATTTTTCGAGAGCAATGAGTGATAGTGCTTCTGTATTAGGAGCGGCAGCTAATGACGTATTACATGCTCCAACAAATATAGCCACTAGTTTAATGAATAAAATCAAACCAGTGTTTAGAACAGAATTTTTTAAATTAAAAGTATTAACACAAGATCTTTATAGAGATGGAGTAAAACCTTTCTTTTCAAAAGAAGAAAGAGAAAGAGTCAAAAATGATTTATCTAAAGGTAAAACACCAGATAGTGGACAGTATAGAATGCCTTTAACTGGTGATACTATCACAGCATTCACTGCATCACAATCACATTCAGAATTACAAGCAACATTAAAGCAACAACTTGGTGACTGTTTTAGGATGCATGATTATGGACAAAGATATAATCCTCATGATCCATTAATGAATGTTTCTTATGCAAAAAGAAAATACATGGGAGTTAAAAATGGAAATGTAAAATCTCTTATAGATATTTTTGGTTCATTAGCACCAGCTCAATATACTACAGAAAATACATATGCAAATGCATTAGATGTGCCAAAAGATTCAAACTTTACAAAATATGAAGATTTACAAAAAGCTCCAAAATATGATACATATGATGGGCCTTCAGCAGCAGGTGCAGCCGTAATTACTGCTGGGTCTGGAGCAACAACCAACCCTGTTAATGCGTCAGGATCAGCCACAACACCAAATAGTGGTTTGGAAAACGTACCAACAAATGGTAAAGTTATGGAATTTGACTTTAATGAAGTTAAATTAACAAAATATGGATATATTAATGATGAAACACCAGATAGCGGAACTCAAATGGGATTGGGATTTGCTGACAATATGATTGTTCCGTTACAAAGTATAGCTGTAGCTCCAGAAACATTAGATAGTGGAATGATTAAACGTGGAGATGTATTAATTTTAACATGTACTGACAAAGCAGGTAATACTTTTGTGGAAAGAAGACAAGTAGCAGATGTTTCTGACTCAGGTTTATTAAAGGTAAAAGGTCATACATACAAGTTTCTAATAGATGAATTTCAACCAGATGCTAAATTATTTCCTAGTAAACTAGTAGGCAGGTCTGAACAGTTAAAAATTACAATACAAGTTGCCGATACTAAACAACCATATAGTAAATGGAATGTTCAACAAGCATCACAATTTGCTCCTATGTTTTTATCCAAAAAAGATTGGGATAGTGCCTTAGCAAAAGGAGGAGCTAAGACCGGATTACCAAAAACTATATGGACTAAAATGAAATCTGGTGAATATGATCAATATTGTAAATGGGCTTAATTTACATCTATAACAGTAGCCTCAATTGTTTTTGCTTTTTTAAATAATTGATTCATCATTTCTTCTCTTGAAGCAATTAAGTTATTATTTACTTTAATATCTAATTCTTCTCGTTTACTTTCTACATCCATTTTCTTAATAGTAAGAGATGTATCAGATTTTTTGTTGTTTACAACAATTTTATTCAAAACTTCTAGTGCTGACGAGGTAGACTTAATGAGTTCTGCTAGTGATACAACGTCTTCAGCAGTTGGAGCGACTTGAACATTGTCTTTTATGTACTCAACTGATTCTGTAGCATCAACAATTAATCTGCTTGCATATTTTATAACAAAGTTTTCTAGATTTTCTTTATTTAAATCGTTCTCTGTAAGTTTTTCTACCTTCTTTGACAAGGTTGTGGTATCTTTTAGTTGGGTTAAAATAGAATTTACAGTAGAATCTAATTGATTATCATCAGACATGTCAATATTTAGCTTGATTTTTCTAGTAATATAGCGTAATATACCTAAATCATGAGTACAGAAATTAATATTTCATTCGTAAAAACACACAAAGATGCACGTTTACCACAAAGAAATAACAATGAACCATTAGTTGGGGATACTGGATATGACATTTATGCGGTAGAAGAAACCTATATTGATCCTCATAGTACAGTTACAGTTCCTATTGGTCTAGATATTGGTTATATCCAGCCCGGATATTGGATTCGTATTGAATCTAGATCTGGAATGTTCTTTCGTAATGGTATTACTGCATTCCCCGGTGTAATTGATTGCTCTTATAGGGGCAAATTAGGTGCAGCATTGATTAATAATACAAATACTTGCTATACTGTACAGAAAGGTGATAGGATTGCTCAATTAGTTGTCTATAAATTGATCGAACCAACCATTACATGGACAGATAAAAAAGACGAAACCAGTCGTGGAGATAAAGGATTTGGTTCATCTGGACGATAATATGAATTTAAGTACACTTTGGTGTGAAAAATATCGTCCTAAAACCTTGGATAACATTGTATTATCCGAAGAAAATAGGAATTTATTGACCCATTACAAACAAAATAAAGACATACCACATCTTTTGTTTGTTGGAAATCCGGGGGTAGGCAAAACTACATTAGCTAAAATCATTGTTAATGATATTTTAAGCTGTGATTACCTATATATCAATGCCTCTGACGAAAATGGTATCGATACTATTAGACATAAAATCATTGGGTTTGCTCAAACACGATCATTTGATGGGGGAATCAAGGTTATTATATTAGACGAAGCGGATTCTTTGAGTAGTGAAGGTGCTAGAGCACTCAGAAATGTAATGGAAGAGTATCATAATACTACCAGATTCATTTTAACTGCTAATTATAAGCATAAAATAATTGATGCACTGCAAAGTAGATGTCATTCGATTAATTTCGAACATACTTTAAAAGATGTTGCAAAACATTGTATAGGAATTTTATTAAAAGAGAAAATTAATATAAATTCTGAAATGATTCCTAAAATACATGAACTAATTAAAGCTAATTTTCCTGATTTTAGGAAAATTATTAATAATTTACAGAAGTATTCAATTACTGGATCACTAATTATACAAAATTCAGCAATAGAAAATGATTTTATTACAGTTTTATTTGATAAAATCAAAACAGATTCGATTTCAAATGTTAGAAACTATGTTATTTCTAATGAAATGACCTTTCAAATGGATTATCACAACTTATTAAAGAATCTTTTTAATTATATTTGTGATAATATGGAAGATTCTTTGAATAAGAAAGAATGTTTATGGCAAATAGCCCATCATATGGATAGACATTCCCATGTAATTGATGTAGAAATCAATTCCTTTGCTTGTTTAATATCTTTATCTAAGATTTTAAACCTTTGAGATAACTTGCAGTGTAAGAAACTTCTTTTTTCTTACCTTTAGTGGGTTTGATGGTGGTGTTTTGTGTTGGTAATGAATAATCTCCATTTTCTATACCGCCATCAACTGCTTTTGTTTCTACTGGTGTGTGAGTAATGTTATCTTCTCTATTAAAAGCATCTGGTAATGGTGCTAAATTTGGATAATAGTCCAAAGTTGTTAGTAAGCAAGGAGGAACGGTTATCGAATACATATAACGTCCTCCACCTTGATCAGCAGATATCTTTACAGATACTTTTCCGTTTGCAGTATCTGGATTGCCGGGAAAACGGGCTGGATAGTAATCATCTATTCCAGAAACTCGAATTTTTAAGCCAGATTTTATTAATTCTTCGATTGCGTCTTTTACATTATCATGTAAAGCGATATATTCTTTATCTTTTTTATATCCTTTAGCGAATTCTACGTAATCTCCCACTAATAGACCACCTCTGGTATACCTAGAAATTGCAGATTCGCAAACTTTAATAAACTTCTTTTCCATAAGATTATTTAGTCGGAATATTAAATATTTTTATGGGAAAAATTGTATTAGGCACTCTTCCACAGCTTAAAAATAGAAAAGGACCGTATTTATATACGGATCTTCATTTGGATTTGGAATTGTCTGATAATATTAACAATTTTTTATACCAAGAAAATGAAATTAAAGATATTAAATTAGATTATGATTTAAATGCCATAAGAAATTCATTATATAATTTATTTACTACAACTCCGGGGGAGAAAATACTTAATCCTGATTATGGATTAGATTTAAGGCAATATTTATTCGAATCAGCAACAATAGAAGTAGCTGAAAATATTAGAGATGAAATATATAGACAAGTAAGGGTTTATGAAACTAGAGTAAAATTGAATGATGTTGGTATAACAATATTCGAAGATGTAAATGAATTTGATATATCTATATACTATTCAGTTCCTACTCTAAATATATCTAAAGAATCAATGTTTGGTACTTTAGGTGGTAGCGGATTTATTATTAGAACTTAAAAATGAGCACAGAAACATTTACAGAATTTAATTTACCCAGAAACGCTTATGCTGCATTTGATGCGCTTAGTATTAAGCAATTAATGATTAATCGTATCAAAAATAGTGGACTATTTCCAGATATTGATTATGAAGGTAGTAATATTAATGGATTATTAGATCCTATTGCATATTCTTATCACGTTTTGTTGTTTTATTTGAATCAAACTGCTTCTGATTCTACTTTTACTCAGGCAGAATTGTTTGAAAACATGAATAAAATTGTATCTTTAATAGGATATAAGACAACAGGCAATCATACTGCGACATTAAATGTGTCTGTTAGTGCTGACAAAGAGCTAACAGGTGGTAAATCTTATACCATAAAGAGATTTTCTAAAATATCCATCAAAAATATACCATATTCTTTCAATACAGATATAACATTTCAAAAAGAATTGTTTAATCAATTAGAACATCTCCCCACAATAGGAGATAACAATTTATTATATCAAGGAGTATTCAAAGAATATCCACTATATTCAGCAATTGGAGAAAATTTCGAGCAATTTACACTCAATATTAATTACCCATTAGATAATCAATCTACTAAAATGGTAGATCATAATAATATATTTGTGTTTGTTAAAGATATTAATACTAATAAATGGTCTGAATGGAAAGAAATAAGTAGTTTATATTTAGCTGATAGCGTTTCTACTGTTTTTGAAAAGCGTCTAAATGAATATGAGCATTATGAAATAAAATTTGGTAATAATATAAATGGTAAAAGACTTAATGTTGGTGATTTAATACAAATTTATTATTTAGAGAGTGATGGAAGTAAAGGCTTGATAAGTAATAACGATAGTAAACAAGGAAAATTGGTATTATTTAGCAGTGGACAATATAATGAAATTTTTAATAATATAAAAGATAATAATTTAAATTATATTTCAGCAGAAGACATAACATTATTAAAATTTGATAATCAATACTCTTCTGTACAACCAACTTATACTGAAACTGTAGATGAAATTAGAAAAAATGCTCCTTTAATATTTTCTTCACAAAATAGAACGGTTACAACATCAGATTACGAAGCATTTGTTAATAAAAATTTTTCTAACATAATACAAACTGTTAAAGCAGTTTCTAATAAAGATTACACTTCACAATATTTGTCTTATTTTTATGATTTGGGCTTAGAAAGACCAAATTTAGATGACAAATTGTTATTTAATCAAGTATCATTTAATGATGCTTGTGATTTTAATAATGTTTATTTATTTTGTGTCCCTAAATTAGGAGCTATTCAAAATGAAACAACACCAATTGAATTATTCTTCTCCCAAAAACAAGCTATTGTAGATAAATTAAATCAATATAAAATGGTTAATCATAATATAGTGATTTCTGATCCTGTTTATATTGCATTTGATTTCGGATTACCATTAATAGGAGAAACAATAACTGCTTCTATTAAAGATTCTACAATATTACGAATAACTAGAAATGATAACGAATTTGTATCAAAAGATCAAATCAAAGGATTAGCTTTTAATATAATAAAAAACTTTTTTTCACAAACAAACAATAATTTAGAACAATTATTAGACTTAACTAATTTAAGTTATACTTTATTGAATATAAATGGAGTGAAATCAATAGAAACAGTGAGAAAATCTGGAACAGATGAATACAAAACTTCTAAATTAAGTTTTGTTTATTGGAATCCATTTTATACGAATGCAAATATTAATTATACTGCACAAAATATGAATTTAAGATTTTTTGAATTTCCATTTTTTTATCAAATATCTAATTTAATTAATAAAATAGAAGTAATATAAAATGGATAACTATTATAAATACATATATTTTAATACTTTAGATTATAAAGGAGATAAAACTACTAAAGGTTATACTCTTCCTATAACACCATTTACGTTTATACCTGTTTTTGATGATGGGATCACAAAATTATATTCTAACAAAAAAATATTGTGGGATTTTGGTGATGGAACGACATCAGAATCGGTTACAGCAGTACATTATTTTAAATTGCCCGGATGGTATAATGTAAAATGTTATGTACTAGGAGTAGAAGGACAGGGATATTCTGATTCATTTTCCCAGACTATTTTGGTAGAAGATTTTATAACAGATACGATTGTTTTATCTGGTATAGAATATAAAAATGAAACAGGATTTAAATATCCATTTATAGTATATAGATTTAATAGTTGGCAAACATACGATACTTTATCTTCAGTTGGTTATACAATAAATTTAAATATTAGTGGAAACTCTGCTCCAATATTAAATTCTGAATTATATAAAAATGATAAATGGGGTCATTTAAAACCTTACGCTAAATTTGAAACGAATATAATTAATACGATAACAAATAAAGAAGAAATATTACCTGTTAATTCAATAGTAACAGATGAATCTAGTAATAAAGAATTATATGTTAAAATACAAAATAATACATTAGTATTTTGTAATAAAGATGATATTGGTTCTTGTTTTGCTGGAACATCCGGTTCTAAATTAGTGTATTTTACTGATGATATTCCAAAAGAAACTACAAAAGCTAGTATTAATATTGTATCCACAATATTTGCTTCTTTTGATAAGACTAAATTTAAGGATTTAAATTCCTTAAATAAAAAATATCCAGAAAATTTATATCCTGTATTAAATGGAGTTTTCGACTATAATATACCATCATCTTTAATAGAACAACTTAATCCTTATGAAGTGGTAATATCATCGAATGGAATAGATGATGACAATAATTTAAATAGAATTTATACATTTAATATATATCAAGAAAAATTCACAGGACAAAAAATACCATTTGTTGCTAGAATTAAAGAACGAAATGGATTGGCAGCAAAATATAATAATATTTTAACTTTAAAAAATACAAATAATTTAGATGCTGGAGAAATTTACATAGAATTACGAGATTCTAATAATTTTACGATAACTGACAAAGTTTCGGTATTTTCTAATTTTGGTGTATTGTCATCAGAAACACATGGAGGATATTTTAAAGGTTATTTGATAAGTGATAAACCGTATAATAATGTAACCATATATGCAGAAGCAAATCCGTTAATAAGAGAAAGATATTTAATTGATACTATATATTCAATTGCAGGTCAACCACAAGCAGATAAAATCCATAATATTAAATTAATAAAAACTGATGAAATTATAACAGTAGAAGATTTAATTTTAAATGTTCCACAATTAACTGGGATATATTCATCATGTATAACTTGTGAACGAAAATTAGATGGGGCAACTAATTGGGTAGCATGGGTTGTTGATGCTGACAGAGAGAAGATAATTAAATTTAATCCAGAAAATAATATAAATGGAAATGTTGATGTTATTTTTAGTAATTTTATTTTACCAGAAAACTCATCACCATCAGATATTTCTAGTGATAAGAATGGTAATGTTTGGGTAACTTTATATGATTCTATATCAACAGTTAGAATTAATAATTTGTCCAATCAAGTTGATAAAATTATTAAGCCTTCTATTGCAAATGAAGTAAATGATTACGAAAATACCGTTACTCCAGCATCAATAGACACGGATTATCAAAATAATGTATGGATTTCATACTCTAATGGGCTATCATCATTTATAGAAAAATATGATAATGATGGCAATTTCATTTTTAATGTAAAATCAATTAATGGTTATCAAATTACACAAATTATAACAGATTTAGATTTGAATGTTTGGGGTATAATGAAAGATTTGACAACAAGTAATACAATTTTATCAAGTAAAAATGACAGAGTGTTTTCAATAAATCAAGATGGAACCAATATAGAGTATTATTTCGTTGGGGGGAGCTTATGGAATCTAACACTAGATACAGAAGGTAATATTTGGGGGACTAAAAATATAGATGAAGTATTTAAAATAGATACAATAACAACAGAAATTAATAATTATTCTTTAAGTTCTGATTCTATCAATAAAATTAATAATTATATTAGTGATTTAGAAGGAATAGCTTGTACTACTGATAACCACATTTTAATTATAGATAATATTAATAGTAAAATTCATTATTTAAATGCATCAGATGATAATATTAATATAAAATCAGCACCAATACAAAATGTAACATTACCAAATGATAGAATACAAAATAAAATAAATGGTTACGGAGATTGGAATGGATTTAAATATATTAATAAATTTCAACATATTTTTGCTAATGGATTAGGAAATTTAAAAGGTTATAGTAACATATTTAATATATATGATAATGATTCTGGAAAATATGATTTAAGAAAAGTAAATGAAAACTTCGATCCAATAAAACAATTAGATTCTTATAGATTTCAGGACTTTTTATTAGATAAAGGTGATTCTGTATTTAAATTGATAGGAACATTTATAGGAACACTTTCGTCTAATCCAAATTATTTAGGAAAATTAATATACGAAAGAATATCTAACTTTAGTGATAATATAGCAAATATAGATACATGTAATGTTTCTGTATTAAAATCAATGTATAATATGTTAGATGAAACATTCTATACATTTGGAAACGGGGATATATCATATCCAGCAGAATTAAAACGATTAATTGATATATTTTCAATAAAATTTTCTAAATTAAAAGGAAGTAGAAATAAATTCTCTGAAAATTTTGATTCTAAAGGATATTTTAATGATAAAATTATAGAAAATGGCGGGACTCCTGTTTATGGAGTAAATAAAGGAAAAGAATTGGATTTTTTTACTACTGTATTAACTGCTGGGAATAATATAGTAGCTTTTGAAAGATTTAGTGAAACATATTCACTATTAAACACTAATTTATCAGTAGCTTCAGCTTCCTTAACTTATATAGATCCAATAAAACGTACTTATGCATTAAGTGGATTAAATAATAATTGGGGATGGGATTTATCTTTACCAGAAATTGTAAATACTGATTTTATTCCAAGATATTATTCATTTTATGAGTATTTAACTGGATTTGATAACAATCAAACAGAAGGCGTCATAAATTGGTCAGATCAACAAAACACTATTCCTGAAGATATGGTTTCTACAGAACAATGGGATCTTATTAAAGAAAACATTATTAATTATGCCTTAGTAAAAGGATTAGGGATCATTAAATAATTATGTGTTAGATCCTTTTGTATTTACAGAAATACTTCCTATAAATTCTATAGTAAATCCCAATACTCCATCAGAAGATTATTTGGATTTATATAATCCTTTTTCGTTTTTTGATTTCTTAAAATATATAAATACTGATTTATCTCCTCTGGAAGTTAATAATTTATATGTCGAATACATAAAATTATGGGGTGAAACAAAAAATAACACCAAAACTCAAATAAATCAAACGATACAAGAAAGATATGTTGAATTAATAAAAGAAATAACAATAAAATATTCGACATTAGAAGAAAAGCGTTTTATATCTAATATAGATTATTCTGATGAAACTGAATTAGATATAGTTTTACCATTTTATTCTAGAAAAATAGTAGAAATCTGCAATTTTTATGCAGACAAAAGAGAAAAACTAAAATTTAAATTAGAAAAAAATAAAAAGAAAGGTACACCTTCCAGTGTAGAGAGTTCTATATTTGAAACTATAACTGATGTTGTATTTTCTGATGTTTTAGAAACAAGTAATTATCAAAAATTAGTTGATGAACAAACTTTATTAAAAGATTTAAACATAGAAATAGAAGAATTGTATGATATCTATACTAATTATTTGGATATAGATCCATCATATGACTATACTGAATATGATGTTAAATCAGATTTTAGAAAACAATTTTTTTCATCAAATGTCAATGATATAGATGCTAATATATTCATTAATATAGACGAGGCTATTAAAAATGAATTATTTGGTAAAGTATATGTATTTTTAAATGAATTTAAGAAGAATTTTTCTATAAATTATGACATAAATAAAATAGAATTAAATTGTAAACCAGATGATAGGTTATTTAATATAGTAAATGAAAATAAACCTAAAGCTACTAGGTTGGTCCAGTTAAGATATGATTTAATTAAAAAATATATAGGTACTGATTTTTATTATATAGCTACCGGAAGTACTATTACTGATGTTACTTCATCAATTTTATTTAAGGCTGATAATCCTTCGGGAAATTTATTAAATAGACATTTTCCTACTACTGCTTCTATAGAAGAAGAATCCGATTTACAATCTTGTAGAAGAATTGGATTGTTTTTTACTCCTGAAAAGAATAGTATATTATATTACTCTGTACCAGAAAAAAAATATAAGATAGATGAATCGAAATTAGAAGCAAATAAGTTATACATATTTCCAGATCCTAATTTATATGGAAATACAATTGGTCTTTCTAGAAAATTTAATTACGAATACCCATTAATACATATAGCTGATTATACTAAGTCGGTTAAAAACTATAGTCTTGGGTATACAGAAGGAGATATAAACTCTAATCCATATGCACAAGATTTTTATGCATATTTTTCACGAAATCAATTAAAGGATTCATTTTATTTTGGAAAAGATGGGTTAACAAATAATTTTTCTAATTTATATGATAAAGGAATAGTAACTAAATGGGCAGCAGATATATATGGAAATCAATTTAGCTTATTTAAACCAAAAAGTAAACAAAATCTAGTAAATAATACAACTGTAATTGAAATTTCGTCAGTAATACACGAAACCTATTGTGGTGGACCAATAAGATATTCAGATAATACGCCATTACCTGAAATAGTATTAGCTGGTGATCCAGAATGGGTTAAACCAGATTTATGGTCATCAGATTATTATTACAATAATTTAGTTGAAGGCAGTGTGGGAAGCACCACAAATGAAATAATGGAGAGAGGCATGGATTCATCTGCAATCGGCTTTACTCCTGAATTTGATAATGAATATATTTTATCTTCTATAAAATATAAAGAATTTGATGGTGGTCTGATTTCAGAAGAAGATGAATTTATTGATCATAATTTCGAAGATAACACTAGATTTATAGTAAATCAAACTATTGATAATAATGAAACTATTTTATACGATTCAGTTCAAGACGATAATTTAAATTCATATGAAATTAGAAATTCATATGGAAGTATATATGTAAAAGATATTATAACTGGTTACGTTTCTGAATTATCTTCAAAGCTCAAATATGTATTTTCTAATAAATATGAAAATATAAAAGAAGAATTGTATAATAATATATTAGATTTTAATATATATAACGATTTTTTATGGATAAGAACTAAAAATCATATAATTTTTGAAAAATTATCATATCAAGATGGTTCCTATATTGATATAGGAAATGGTAAAAATTATATAAAATATAAAGAAGATGATAATTTTTTAATTAATGCATCAAATCCATTTATTTTTGAAGATAGAGATTATGCATTAATTGTTTTATTATCAGGATATAATACCGAATCTTATAATTATTCAGTAATACCTACTATATATAAAATAAATTATAATACATGTAGCGTATCTTTAGTATATCCAATTAATTTAACACAATCTATAATAGACACATTTAAAAATAATAGCGCAATTAATCCAACTAAATTAAGAAAAATTAATAAACCTACGTTATTATATAATAAAAGAAATAACAAATATGCTATTATTTGCACATTAGAAGATCAAAACGAATTTCCTTATTTTTATAAAGTATTGTTTGATTATGATGGAATTAATATGATTAATATAGAATGTAAATTATATAATGTTCCACAAGAAATTGAAATTAATACTGTAAATTTATTTGATAATAACATATTATCAAATTTAAACATATCTGATATAACGAACAATTCGAATGTAACAATAGATCAAAATGAAGGAACACTAAATTTCGGATAATATGAACAAATTATTTAAATTAGAAACAAATTATATAAATGATCCTATTGGTTATCAAGAACCAATTAGATTTTTTAAAGGATCTAATGAATTATCATTTGATTTATCTGAAATACATACAACAAATAATCCTATTGTAAAGTTAGATATAGATTTTAATGATGGAAGTCCAGTAATAACTAAAGATTATAATTTTAATTATCCTCAAAAAATAGCAGAAATTATAACTAATACATATTATGCTAATAATGATACACAAAATATCATATATTACCCAACATTTTTTATAAAATTTTTAAATGGAAAAGAATTTGTATATCAATGCCCCATAAAAATATCAAAAAATTCATTATATACCAAATTTATTAGATTAGATATAGCAAATGCACAATTTATTGATGATAGCCAAAATTCATTATTTGTCGTTTTCGATACTAAAATAGGGGACAATTTAAATATTAAAATTAAATAATTGAGTGGAAATTTTAGATTTTAAATCCAATATAACACCATTATCAACATCCTATATAGGTGATGATGAGGTGGAATTTATTAAAGTTTTGGATACTTCAGAAGAAGGGATGGATTTCTTTACAGAAAATTATCTAAAAAATGCGGTGGACAGAAAAATTAATAATTATTCTTCACTATATTTAACTAGTAAACAAAAAGCTACAGATTTTATTAAAATAAAACAATTAACAGAATTAAATGAAGATTTAAAATTTAATTCTTCTATTATAGATAATAATACCGGATTATATTTAACTTTATCTTCTTCTGGACCATTGGAAGCTGTTAAAGATGTAAAATTTACTACAAAAGACGAAAAATTTGTAAATCCTATTGATAGAATATTTCAAATTACAATATTTAATGGATGCAGCGCAAAAGTATTACATAAAGTTGAAAATTTAAATTATTATTTATCAATTGAATCTACGGGTACTTATCCATTTATTAATTTTAACTTTCAATTTTCTTTAATAGATAATTCAGAAAAAACTTTGTTAAATTGTATTCTTGACAAAGAAAGTAATAAATTATCTTTATTTAAAACAGTACAAAATAAAAAATATCTAATTTTGGTAAACAATGATACCTTGTCTGCAACACAAAACATAAGTTTATTTAATAATTATACATTTGATGTAAATTATTACATAAAATCAGCAGAACCAAAGATTAATACTTCGTGGGTTTCTTACACTAAAGAGCATAAAAATAAATATGAAATAAATTCAGATAAAAGTACAAATAATTTAGAAAATAATTATCTATTAAACACACAATATAGTTATATTACAGGAGATACAATAGAATGCAATATATTAACATTAAAAAATCAAAAAACACATAAAAATTATAGTTATAGATCGGATTATTTAGAAAAAAATGACCCTAATGTACCAAATGTAAACAATAGGACATATACTGGTTTATTTACTGGCAACGACCAAGAAAAAGGAGACTATGGAATAACATTAAATTACGAATTTTATAATGCAGATTATAAAATGACACCAGATACATATAATTTATTTTATACACCAGAAAGTTTATATCCATATAAACAAATTAATATTAATGATTTAGATTGGAATTTTAGAGGATCTATAGCAGGAGAAAATCCATATTTATCAGATAAAATATTCGGAAATAAAGATAACACAACAAAATATTATGGAGAATATTTATGTTCTTGGTTATTTAAGAAAAAAAATGGAGAGACTATTTGGTTAGATAGGTATTATCTACCGGAAAAAACTTCATATGCACAGGCATTATCTACTTCATTTAGTATAGGATATATAGAACCAATTAATAATTTACTAAAACAACAATTATTATCCTCTGAATATTATGATGTACCATATATCTACAATACCTTACAGGAAGAAGCCAATGCAACACCACAAACTATAAAATCTGCATTATATGGTATAAGCTTTTTCGATAAAAAAAGTGATTTGGTAATTATGCCAAATACTGAATACATTTATCATAGAATCGGCAACAATTATGTAAAACAAATATTAGATACCATAGATGAATTTTTAATTCAAAATGGATTAGAATTAAAAAATAGTAATGATTCTGATGTTCTTATCACAGGTGACGTAGATGATATAGAATACACATTAAGCGGTAATTCTTATTCATTAATACCAAATTATAATTTAATAAATCAATCACATCAATGCACATTTTCATTTTGGTTAAAATCTGATAATTGGAGCGAAGGATTTGGACATCAAATATTTGGAAATTTAACAAATAATGGAATTGGTTTATTAAATGATGAAAAAATTACACCATTTATATCAATACAAACAGATAAAGATGTATTTACATACAATACAAATTTTGAATTATTGGATGTTGCTTCGTTAGAATATGAAACTGATCTCGGACAAGTAATTAAAGATCTACATAGAACAGATCATTTAGATACATTTCATACAATTACTATATAATATGATACCATTAATAACCAAATTTAATTCAAATTCAGTTTTATATGATTCTATAGGTTCTTTTATAGAATCATATATATCAATGTATGGAGATAGAGATAATATTTATTTTTTAAAAAATACAGATGGAACTACAGTAAAATATGATATTTCTACAGAATCGGTTTCGTCTATACAAATAAATTTACCAACTGGAAATATAGTAAATTCAATTATAAAATATAAAGATGAAATATATGGATTTAATGGATTTGCAGTAAAACCATTTACTAATGATAGTGTATTATATATACAAGATAATACTAAACTAGTACAAGAATCATTTGATAGAAGTATAAATATAGTACATTTATCCAGCTCTACACAAATAAGAGATTTTATTTTAGATGATGATATGAATTATTATGTAGTGCATAATAATAATAAAATATCAAAATTTACTAAAGATAGAATATTGCTATATACAACACAAATTACTCCAGCGAATAGTTTATTCAGTTCATTGTTAATATTACCAGATAATCCGATTGATATATTAAAAATTGATATTGTAAGAGAATACACCAATAATGGATTAAGTTCATATCCAATAATACTTGGTAGAGTGCAAAATACATTACAAACCATAAGATCTGGTGAATTATTTTTAGCTAAATTTGACGAAAATACAAAAGATGTATTTCACGTTCAACTAGCTGGGTTAACTGGGGAATATATTCCATACGGAAATTTAAAAAGAATTAATTATAATCTAACCAATTATGATTATTTAAAAAATACATATAAAAATACTAATAACCTTACGTTTAAAGCTGTTCTTAAAAATGTTTATAACAACAAAGAAAGATTAATTGTAAATATACCAATTGATATTAGTTCATTTGAGAGTGAGGCACATCATTTTGCTTTTAGAATAAATGGCGTAGAAGGAACAATTTCTGTATTTTGTGATGGAAAAGAAATCCAAACTGTCAATATACAAAAAGGAAAATATATTTTTCAAGATTTATTAAATGATAATATTTCAATAGGAAATACGTATTTTTATAACAATTTAACTCTAGGAAAATATTTAAAACAAAATAATTACTATATAAATAATTGTTACATAAAACAATTCAAATTATATAATAAAGCATTATCAAATAATGAAATTGATTTTTTGTTATATCGTGGAATAGACATGAAAGATTTAATTGTTTCTTTACCTTGTGATCAAAGAAACGAACTAGATGGTATAGAAAGACAATTTAAATTAGATACAACCGGCAGCAAAAGTAATAAAATTAATATTATTATAAAAAATTCACAAATAAATAATTCTACTTTACAGGATAAATTTAAAGATATAATTATTGAAAAATTGAAAAAGACGTTGCCGATAACAACAATTATTAACAATATAGAATTTCGATAAATGCAAACCAAATTTAATTATACATCTGGTGGGGAATTTACAAAAACCGATGGAACATCTTACATTGGATATTTTAATGTAAATGATGATGGAGCTGTATATACAGATAGGTATTTTTCAGATGTATCAGAATCATTAAATCCAGTTTCGAAATATTCTACGGATTATTACATATCAAAAAATTTTAAAGATAGAAATGTTTTTGATATATTAAATCTCCCATATTCTTTTGAAGAGATAAAGATTCAACCAAATGAAATTGTTAGCTTTTCTACTTTAAATAAAAAAATAGAATTCTTTTACGATAATCTTATATATTTATATAGTCAACTTTATATGGGGAGTACAGATGTTCCGGTTGATAATAATGCTAATATATTATGCAATTTAATAGGAACAAGTGAGTTTGGGTGGCAAACGAAATCAAAACAATCTGGAAATAATAGAATATTTGGGTTTGGTCCATTAAGTGCAGTTCCTTCACTTTCTATTTACGAACAATTTGATTTAATGAAACGATTTGTTGTAATACCATTTGAAAACAATCAAGGATTAGGAATATTTGGTATAAGCAATACACATTTTATTGGATTAACCAGCACTATTTCTGAAGATGGTCAATTATCAGGAGCAGAATTTACTTTTTATACAAATGTGATTGATAATTATTCGAATGAAACATGTAAAAATTTAGAAGATATAAAATATGATGGAAAATTTTTATATGTAAGCGATTCTAAAATAAATGGTGGTGGTCAAGTATTTAAGTATGATATAACTGGTTATATCACAAATGATATGGTTTTTGAAAATAAAAAATATTTAATAGAACCTATTGGTGGATTTGGTTCTAGTGATCGGACCAATAAATTCAAAAATTGTACTGTGTTGGGAGCAAACAACGAAGAAGTTTGGGTGTATGATTCTGGAAATAATGTAATTAAGATTTTTGATAGTAATTTTGTTTGGAAAAAAACAATAAAAATACCGTCTTCAAGAAAATATTCTGTTTTGGATATTCGTTATAGGAAAATGAATAATCATGTATATGTTTTATTTAAAGATTCACACGATGAAAATAATCTCCAATATGGATTATTTGAATTTAATAACAAATATATTCTTGTAGGTACTTATATTTTTTCTGATATTTTATTTAAAGATACAGATGCTCAATTTAACCGAATGGCAATATCTGAACAAGATTCTAATGTTTTCTATGTAATTACAAATAATTCTGTATTTAAGAAATTCTTTTCTAAACCAGATCAAACGTTTGCAGTTTTTAATCGTGATAAATTTTATCCAGATGATACATTTATTTGGGATTTAATAGAGTTGGAATGGGAAAACTTAAGAGATTATGAAACTTGGAATTATGCCGAATTTTTCTCAATTAATTTATCAACACGGGATATTCATGTAGCAGCTAGTAAAACCAATAAAGAAGATTTATATTTTATCGGAGACAGTTATATTAGTCATTTTAATGAAAGAACCGATTATTTGTCTTTATTAAACAATGATGCATTACCTTATTATAATTATAAATCAATAAAATTTGAAAACATAGAATATAATCAAGCTTTGGTTTTGAATAAAGAAATTTATAAACTTTATCAAAATATTTTACAATTTAAAAATAATTTAAAAGGACGTTTTTATGCGGAGTTCGATAAATACTCAGATTTGAAATATAAAGATTACATTTATTTAACAGATGAAGAAATTAATACTTTAAACATAGATATTGAATATAATTCCTTTGTAAATGATAATGAACTTGTACAACCAAACGTAATAAATAGGATATTTAATAAATTATATAATTTTCAAACAAATTTATTAAATTTAACACAAGTAAAATTAAAAAATTTAAAAACTTGGGTGGATTTACAAAATGGAACAAACATCTATCCAATTGATTAACATTAACTAAATAATTTTATGGCAGAAGAAACAGCGAGTAATTTAACTGGTAAAAGAGTGTCTACAACATTTAGGGGATTGCTACATTTTCCTAAAAGTATAGACCCATCATTGGCTAAACAAATTGTTCATGACGGTGCTGGTACTCCTTCTGCGTTGACATTAGGTGGAGACACTATGGGAATGGATGTCAGTGGTCCAGTTTCTTGTACTGGTTCGTTATCTGCTGGTGGGGATTCTTCTATAGCAGGAAACACTACAATTGGCGGGGATGTTACAATTGGTGGAAATACTACAATTGGTGGAGATGTAGTTTTATCAAATGGAGGTCAAATTAATGATGTATCAATTCTTTCTTCTGGATCTTCTGTTTCATTAAGAGCATCTAATACAGCAGAAGTAGGTAAATTGAGAATCAGAGAAACTTCTTCTGATTACGAATTGATATTTGGAAATCCTACAGTAGCAGATAAAAATTTATTTTCTATAATTGTTAAAAATAATGCAAATAGTAATCTTTATGTTAAAAATAGTTACTCCGATTTAGATATTAATGCTCCATTATGGATTAATCGTTCTACTGGAGAAGTAAATATTAAATCATTACGAGTTACTAACATTAAAACAGATCCACCACCCGGAACAACACCTCCACCCGGACAACAAGCAAATTATGGTGATCCTAATCGAAATGTAATTCCTGTTGGGATGATTTGTATGTTTCCTGTTTTTGGTATACCAGATGGTTGGATTCCTTGTGATGGTAAAGAACATAATAAAAATTCTTTACCAGAACTTTTTAATTTAATTGGTTATAATTATTCGGTTGTGAATTCTGGGGATTTATTTCAAGTTCCTGATTATCGTGGATTATTCATTCGAATGGCTGATTACAAGAGAGATGATGAAGCTACGCATACATTTATAGATCCAGATGGAGCTAGAAATTTAGATGGAACAGTTCAATATGATACAAGTAAGTCACACTGGCATGGTATTGGAAATGGGCATTCTAATGACGATATGCAAACAAATGTAAGAAGTTGGAATTTAAATCCTAATACAGGAGCTACAGCATCACATAGTACTAATGGAGAATCTAATGGAAGTTCTCCAAATTCTGGAGGAATATTGACTTCGGGTTCATTAGGAACTACTGATCCAATTGATTCTATTGGCGGTGAAACTCGTCCTAAAAACGTAGTAGCATTATACTGTATCAAATGGTAATTTATGCAAGAAAAACACTTACGTAAATTAAAAATCCGAAGAGGAACTGATAATCAGCGAAAAGTTACACTTTTTGAAGAAGGTGAACTTGTATTTGTTAAAGATACAGAAAGAGTATATGTAGGTGATGACACAACAATTGGGGGTAATAAAATATCAAATAAAAATTTCATTACATCAATTTCTGAAAAACCGTCTGCTGCTGAAATAAATGATATTTTTATAAATGAAACTGATAAATCGGGCTATATTATAGAAAATTCAAATTCTGTATTACAAATTTTTCCTTCTATAGCTTCAACATGCGAAGATGTACAAAAAGATATAGATATAATAGATTCTATATTAAATCGATTGTCTTCTGAATGTTGTAATGGTGATATTTTCTTGGCTACGGATTTAGATACTATATTAGTTCCCGATAACATTTTATTAGATAATTCTGATACTATAAAAGTGTAAATTTTAGCTAAATATCTCTATGGGTACTAAGATAACGCAATTGCCACAAGTTGCAACTCCTACTGGATCAGATGAATTACCAATTTCTCAAGATACTGGTTCTGGAAGAACCACATATAAAACAACTTTAGATCAAGTAAAAAATTATGTAAAAAACACAGGAGGAGGAACTGGTACAGTAACTAGTGTTGGAGTGAATTCTAATGATGGGTCAATTGGTGTAATAGGAAGTCCTGTTGTTGGTGCAGGGACAATATCTTTATCGATAAGTTCTGTTGGTTTAAACAAATTAGATGATGGAGGAGCTACTGGTGGTCAAGTTTTAACTTATAATGGTTCTACTAGTACATGGGTTGCTAGTAGTTTATCAGCAAATGGATTTCAGGCTTCTTTATCAGAAAACGGTTATCAAAAATTACCTAGTGGATTGATTATACAATGGGGAAGAGTTTTAGATGATGGTTTAACAAAACAATTTCCAATACCTTTTACTGTTGCGTGTTTTTCATTGGTAGGTTCTATGGATAGTGATAGTTTTGATGGTGGTGTTGCTATTAATTCTTATGTGGTAAGTCTTAGTGAGTTTAGATTGAGAAATGGTGCGTCCGCTACTGCTAATTACAACTATTATACAGCAATTGGATACTAAACTAAATATTACCAGTGATAGATAGAAGAATAGGTAAAATAAAAGTTCGTAGAGGAACTGATTCCCAAAGAGTACAAAATACCTTTGAAGAGGGTGAAGTAATTTATTCTGTTGATAAAAAAGCTATTTTCGTTGGTGATAATACTACATTAGGTGGAGTACCAGTTTGTAATCGTAATTATATAGTAAATTCATTGGGATTTCCACCAGTATTACCAAATGGTGTATTTGAGGGGGATATTATACATGATAAATCCGATTCTAAAACTTATATTGTTGGTTCTAATAATGGTACATACGAATTACTTTTGATAGTAGATGGAGGAGCATCTATTGATTTAAAAACACAAATATCTGATGTATATACAAAACTTTCGACGCTCACTGGTTGTTTAACACCTTCAACACCGCCACCACCTCCACCATCTAAATTAACATGGGCGATACAACCATCTGATTACTCTGTTAACATAGGTGATACGGTAACATTTAGTTCTAGTGCAGTTGGTATTGGTAATATAGCATATGAATGGAAAAGAAAAGATGGAGCTACAATTAATACGTCTAATATATATCAAAAATCATTCACTATAACTAATGTAGGGATACCTGATATTGCAACTTATTATTGTATAGCTAGTAATAGTGTGGATTCAATTACTAGTAGAGAAGCAGTATTGAATATTGGAAGTAATTCTATTTTAGCAGAAGATGGTACTTATATATTATCTGAATTAAATGAATTTATCGATTGGGAATATACCGTAGTGGCACCAATAATAACAAAACAGCCGGTATCTATTACAACTGCTGCGGGAAATAGTGTGACATTTAGTGTAAAAGCAATCGGAACTGATCCCTTAAGTTATCAATGGAGAGTAGGAGGGGTTAACATAATTGGCGAAACGAATTCTACATATACAATATCCAATCCAACAGTTGATATAAACAGTATAACATGCAAAGTCAGTAATCCGGCAGGAGAAGTTTTAAGTAATGGTGTTAATTTGAATATAAATAATTAAAAATGATTGATCGTAGAATAGGAAAAATAAAAGTTCGAAGAGGAACAGACTCCCAAAGGAAATTAGTCACCTTTGAAGAGGGTGAACTCGTATATTCTATAGATAAAAAACGTCTTTATATCGGAAATGGAACAGAAAAGGGAGGAATTTTAGTTTCAAATAGAAATTACGTAAAAAATTCATTAGGAGTTCCACCAGTTGTTCCAGCCGAAGCTCAACATGGAGATATTGTTTATGATAAATCTAATTCAAAAACATATATCACCAAATGGAATGGTTCTTTTTATGAATTGATATTAATTGCTTCTGCTAATTGTGGTTCTACGTTACAAAATCAAATTAATGATTTAAATAATAGACTAGAAGCTGTATCTGGTTGCGCTTCTCAGCCACAACCACCACCTCCAAAACCAACAAATTTATCATGGTTTACTGAACCATCAGATATTTCAATTAATTTAGGTCAAACAGCAACATTTACTGCAAGTGCAATAGGTGGATTTGGTCCAATAACATACAAATGGAACAGAAGAGATGGAGTAATAATTTCTGCTGTTGATAATCAATCAACTTTAACAATTGTTACTGAATTAAGTGATGTTGCTACTTATTATTGTGTAGCGAATACATTTTCAGAGAATATAACCAGTCAAAATGCAGTACTAAATATAGCAGCTAATTCTATTTTAGCAGAAGACGGTACTTATATATTGTCAGAATTGAGTGAATTTATTGATTGGGAAAATAGTGGATTAGTAGGACCAACAATAACAGTTCAACCAAGATCATTGATCACAACCACACTAATTCCGGTTACTTTTGAAGTAACTGCTACGGGTAGTGCTCCTTTATCTTATCAATGGAGAACAAATGGAGTAAACATACCCGGAGAAACATCTAGAACATACACAGTAACAAATCCAACAAAAGATATAACAGGTATAACTTGTGTTGTAAGTAATATAGTAGGTAGTGTTGTGAGTAATTCAGTAAATCTCACAGTTGGAGTTATACCAAGTATAACAACACAACCTGTTTCTCAATCAGTACGAATTGGATCTAGTGTTACATTTAGTGTTGTTGCTGCTGGATCTACTCCTTTATCTTATCAATGGAAAAAGAATGGAATAGATATAGTAGGAGCTACTAATAGTTCTTATACAATAGCTTCGGTAGGTACTAGTGATTTAGCAACTTATAGTTGCTTTGTAAGTAATGTTTATGGAAATGTGACAAGTAATAATGCTGATTTAACAAAAGAACCATTAATTGGTAGGGATTGGCAATCAGTAGCAATGTCATCTGATGGAACCAAACAAACAGCAGTTGTGTATGATGGTCAAATCTATATTTCTACAGATTCTGGTAATACTTGGACGGCTAAAGAATCAAATAGACCATGGCTGTCCGTAGCAATGTCATCTGATGGAACTAAACAAACAGCAGTTGATGGATTTAATGGTAGAATATATATTTCTACTGATTCTGGTAATACTTGGACGGCTAAAGAATCAAATAGACCATGGAAGTCAGTAGCAATGTCATCTGATGGAACTAAACAAACAGCAGTTGTGTATGGTGGTCAAATATATATTTCTTCAGATTCTGGTAATACTTGGACACCTAAAGAATCAAATAGGTATTGGTGGTCAGTAGCAATGTCATCTGATGGAACCAAACAAACAGCAGTTGTAAGTGGTAATTATAATATATATATTTCTTCAGATTCTGGTAATACTTGGACACCTAAAGAATCAAATAGGTATTGGTGGTCAGTAGCAATGTCATCTGATGGAACTAAACAAACAGCAGTTGTGTATGATGGTCAAATCTATATTTCTACAGATTCTGGTAATACTTGGACACCTAAAGGATCAAATAGGAAATGGTGGTCTGTAACAATGTCATCTGATGGAACTAAACAAACAGCAGTTGCGCATTATGGTGGACAAATATATATTTCTTCAGATTCTGGTAATACTTGGACACCTGTTTTTTAATAAAAAATTTAAATATTACTAATTATTGATACTATAATAAAAAATATCTCACCAGTTACTATGATTTTTAGTGGAGATTATCATAGCTATAAACAATAGTAGTAATTTTTATTATAAAGAATAAATATATAAAAATATGCCAAATAAAAAGATTTCAGAATTTCCAGTAACTACATCAATATTACAAGATGATGATTTTTTAATGAATCATATAGGTACTACCAGCACGGTTTCTTTTAGTACAGTATCTAATACAATTAGTTCTTCTATTATTGATAGTTTAACGGGAGATACTGTAGTACAAAAATTATCAACTAATTTTATTAGAAAACCAGCTAGTGCTACTGGTGGTCAAGTTTTGACTTATAATGGAACTACAAGTACTTGGGTAGCTAGTAGTTTATCAGCAAATGGTTTTGCGAATTCTAAAACAACTAATGGATATACATATCTTCCTAATGGTATTTTAATGCAATGGGGATTTACTGGAGTAATAGCAGGAGGAGACAACGTCCAACAACCTGTGACTTTTCCGATACCATTTCCTAATGCTTGTTTTAATATTACTTCAACATTGAGTGGAAATTTGTACGGAAATACTGATGGTTTTTCAACAAAACGTGTACAAGTTATCGCAGCAAATAATCTTACTAATAGTTCAGTTATATTAGAACATACAGGCATAAATCCTGTTCGTGCATATTGGCAAGCAATCGGATACTAAAACTAAATATTAAGACAATTAATAATATTAAATAATTGTTGATTCGTTGTGGTTTTATGGTATAATCATGAGATGTCTGTAAAACTAGATCACGATACCCATGTGTATACAAATACCGATACTGGTGAAAAGTATACAAGTGTAACCACATTTATTGGAGCTTATAAGAAAAAATTCGATTCTGATAAATGGAGTAAAATTGTAGCTCAACGAGAAGGAGTTAGTCAAAAAGAAATTCTTGATAAGTGGAGTGATATCACTGTTACTGCTCAAAACAGAGGCACCAATGTCCATTTAGTAATGGAAAACTATATCAAAGATAAGAAAATTGCAAAGGGATTCGAAGAATTAATTGATTCTTTTGTTAAAAAGACTTATGGTATCTTAAAAGATAATTCATTAATATTAAGTGAACATTTATTATATTCTCATCCACATAAATTAGCTGGTACTGCTGATTTAATTGTAGAAAATGATAATATTTTTTATGTAATGGATTTTAAAACAAATAAAAAGTTTAATTTTCTTAATAAGTATAATGAATACTTTTATGAACCTATTGATTACCTTCCTCAGTGTGAATTTACTACATATACAATACAGTTATCAATTTATGCGTATATGTATGAGTTATTAACTGGTAAAAAGTGTGGAGGTTTGAAAATATTTTATTTAAGAGAGTTTAATGATAAAACATTTTGGCAAGATATCCCATGTGCTTATATGAAATCTTCTGTTATTGATCTTTTTAATGATAAATTAAATAAAGATAGTTGAAATTCAATAAATATATGTTAATATAATAATGAAATATGAACATATACTTATATTCAAATGCAGAACGAACTAATTAATAAATACGGGAAAGAAGTAATTAAAAACTTCTGGATTTTTGTTGAACAACTCAACTTCGATAGCAAAACACAAGATGCATCTACGGTTAGAGCTTCTCTATTAAAAAAGTTGTCACCGTCTTTGGCTGAAAAATACAAAGACATTGGAGATGAACTAGCATTTTCTTTATATAGAGAAGTGTTTTTTGATAAAAAAACTTCTTATTTGTACGCAGCATTTAATGCAATCGCAAAAGGAAATGCTTTTTATGAAAAGTGTTGGGAAACACCAACTGAAATTGAATCTTTAGTCGAAGGAGTAAATCAATTTAATAATTTCAGCACAGTTCTTCCAATTGAAGATGATTATTTTAATTTAATTATCCCTACACCACAAAATGTGTTAGATTCGTTTGATGAATATGACGAATATTTAGAATCTAAGGGACTCAAAAAAGGGAAAAAATCAAAAAACAAAAAAGAAGATTTTGACTCTGATTTATAAAAAATAAGTTGCAATTTCATGCTGATTAATGCTATAATCCAGCATGGAAAATGAAGAAGTTAAAAAAAGAGGTTCTTATGTCACTAAGAAAAAATTAGAACTTGAGAACCTCTTATCAGCAGCAAAAGAATTCCGTTTGAATGATAAAAAAGAAAATATTAAATTCAAACGGAATCCTGCTTCCATAGCAGAATTTACAAAAGATACTTGTTTATATCCATCAAGATATTTAAACAATGATAATACATGCATTACTTGTGATATTTACGAACATTGTGCATGTAAATTGAAAAATTTAGGAAAGAAAAAGAAAAATGAGCTATAATCATAGCGATTCGGAATGTATACTTAAAATTCATAGAGTCTTAAACAAAGACGATAATGAATGGATGCCAGCAATCGAAGATGTTGCATCACATGACATTGATCCATTGTGGGTAGCTGGAGTAGCTTATTTAATTATTGATAGATATGTCAGTTCTATACCAGAAGCAAAACAAAATTTATTTTACAAAGAAGTAATGCTTTGGTTCGATAAAATGGCTAAATGTGAAAACACAACAGAATATATAGAGAAAATCGATTTCCCAAAACCTACTGACTAAATGTTAGTAGTATGTGGAATCAATTTACTGGCTTTTTGAACTCCAGTATTAATAATTTTTTGGTTATTCAGAATCGATTGTAGATTTCCTACGGTTCCTAAATCAACGGTTGTGCTTCCAATACTAATTGGAGTTGTATATAATAATGTAGTTCCATTAATCGTGATTCTATTATAAATATAATCACTAAATGTTACTCCATTTACAGTAGATCCATATTTATATCTATATATATTTTTGGAACTTAAAGATATTCCTACATTAGTATTGTTATCTCTATCTGATAATGAAGGATAGAAATTAATAGAATTAATATTGGTAAAATATATTTCACTATCTAAATTTGATGATCTAATCTTCACATCATCACCTATAGTATTTCCTCCGGTTTGAGAAAATGCACTAGCAACAATAAAAATAATCGAATCATTTACTGATGTAGATTTTAGTGTTAATGTATTAGTTCCAGAATTATAATCTACTACAGAATTTGCAGTAGCAGACATTACTAGATTTCCATAAAAACTTAACGCACCAAAAGATTCGGAATCTAGTATACCATAATCAATTCCTTGAGATGTGGTTAGATAATAAGAAAGATAATCATGAATTTTTGCTGTTGAATTTAAATCTGTATAACCAGATACAACAGAAGCATTATTTTCATTAATAAATGTATCAGGAATATAATTTGGAGATATGTCAACAGTTCCTCCTACGGAGGGATTTACTGTAAAACTACCTGCCACTAATTGATATCCATATGTAGCAATCTTATAACTCCAATTACCAGTTGCATTTGCTGGTAATACTATTGTACCGTCCGTATTTTGAAAATATTGACGAGTAGATGTATTATCATATAGAGCAATATAACCACCTTGTAATGTAAGGTTGATTAAAGTTGGTGCATATGTTACAATTTCAGCATCACTTTCTGTTACTGTTGAATTGGTTCTCTTAATAGTAACAATAGCAGTTCCATCATTTTGAACTCCAACCATAGTACAATTGGTATACTCGACTTCAATTGGAGTATTGGTATTATATGTTAGAGTATTAGAAGAACTCAACATATAAATGCCAGTCAAATTAGTTGGAGTGGTCTGAACTAAATTTGCGTTTACATCAATATTGGAAATGACTCCAGTTGATAGAGTAATAGTTCCAGTGGTTTTTAATGTATTAAAGTTAGTACCAGCAGACAAGCTAGGAGCATCAAGAGTGATTGTATTAGTTGCTGAACTATAACTAAATCCAGTACCAGTATTGTTGATAATAAAATTTCTATTACCGAAATCTAACACAGTACCATTTACTGTAAACAAATCAAAATATGAAGTAGACAAAGGATTATTAATTGTCCAATAGCTTGCAGCATCATAAAGATAATCTAGATTAGTTACTACATCTAAAGCAGATACTTGATTTTCAGTTAATGTATTTAAACCATTAACTGTTCTAAAAGCATTTTTGTCCGTTTCAAACCCATACCATCTTGCTGTTTGAATATAAGGATCAATTGGTAATCCATCTAAATAAACATATCCAAGAATTGATGTACTTTGTCCAGTAACTGTAACTGCAATATCATCAGTGTTTGTTGGGGTTAAATCGATATCAAAATTGTGCCAAGCATCTGCTACTGCTGGACAAGCACATAATACGCTAACTCCTGCTCCAATAAATGATATTGATGGTGGATTAGCTGTTCCATAAGTAGAATCAAATCTTAAATTGCATTTAATTTTTTGAGAAACCCCAGCAAATGCGGGTATGGATAGATATGTATTAAATTCTTGATTTGCTATATTTGGATTGATCTTAAGAGAAGTTATCCCATTTTTTCTTACCGTAAAATTTGTTTGTCCGTAATAATAGTAATTGTATAATCTATAATCCAAATCTACATTATTTGGTCTATTTAATTTAGTTACTTGTAGATCAGAACTTCTGACGTTATGCACAGCAGTTAAAGGAGCAGATCCAGTAAAAGTACAGTTATTAAAAATATTTGTCCCTAAAGCTCCAGCCGCAGCCATGCTAACAATTCTGACATCTGTTTGTATTGTACAGTTATTATACACTGTATCTAAAACGGAATTGCTCACAATAGAAGTAGCTGCTTTGAGTTTTGTATTATTGATTGTAGATTTTCCAACTGTTTGTATGGAAGCAAGACCAGAATTAACAAAACAATCTTTGAATAAAGTATTCCCTGATCCAGCTCCGAATGCATGATTAAGAAAACCGCATCTATACCAAGTACAACCATCAAAAATTGGAATAGCTCCAGAACCAATATATACTCCATGACTTGTACCTCTAAAAGCACTATTTTTTACTGTTATTCTACCCACACTTGGTTGGTCTATTCCCAAAAGGTAAGGTCCACTAGCTGTAGTATACTCTTCAAATGCTAAATTTTCTATTGTAAAGTTATTTAATAAATTTGTTGTATGAATACCTAGTCCAGACTGTCCCGCTGGACCATTATATGGTGAAGTAGTTGAACTCCAAGTTGGACTATTACCTCCCATACTTTCAAATCTGACATTGTTTAATACACAAGTCGTGGTATTAGTAGGAACATATAAAAAACCTGTAGTAAATGCTGTACTTTGTGGCATTACGGTTAAATTGCTAGAAAAATTACCAATTCTAGTTCCAGACAATCTAGCAAAATTTAATCCATTATTTAAAGTAATCACATTTCCTGCAACATTAGAAATTGTGGTAATATGTTCTCTGGTCATTGTTGTGGTATCTGGTTCTAAGATAACTCTATCTCCTACAACCCAATTGGTGGCATCATTTACGGTAATTTGAGTAGCAGCAGCATTTGCAGATAATGTTAGGAATGTATTTCTTGTTTTTTGTAATGCAGAATACATGGAAATATTACCGCCATTACATGCAAATATATGTTTATGATTTGATGGTGTTGGGGAATAATTTAATACTATTCTGGCACTAACTGAAGATGGAATTGGAGAAGCAGAAGTACCCCAATTAAACGTACCTCCTGTTGGAATTGTAATAGAACCTCTTGCGGTTAATGAAGTAGATGTTGTTCTACTAGCACTTAAAGTCCCAACTACAACAATTCCACCAGCAGATGTTAAGTTGGTATTAAAGGTTGAATCATCACCAAATTCACCACTAACATCGTATCCAACAATGTGCCCACTTCTTATAATAATTTTATCTACACCACCAGATTGAGGTGGTTGTCCAGCAGCGGCAGTTGGAGTTAATGTACCAGCAGCAGCGGTTACCCATGTAGAAGCAGTGCTCCAATTTCCTGTCTGATTTGAAAGATACGTTGCCATGTGATAATTTTATTTATTATAATGTAATTGATTTACTAGCTACTAATCCAGATAGTGAAGTACCAGAGAAATAAGTGTAAAATGAGTCTTCGCTACCATCAGTTGCTATGTAACGGTAATAAGTTATGTTAGATGGTGACGAATTGTATATATAGGTGTACACATCACCAGTTCCTATTGTAGCAAGTAATGTAGGAGTAGTGTTATAACCTCTGACTAAGGTCATCCAATCAATTACAGTCTTGTTCTTTAAAGTTTGTGTCGCAGTTAAGGTAACATATGTAGAACTATTAGAATTTACTGTAGTATAAACAGATTCCCATCTTCCAGAATTTGAACTTACCGTTGTGGTAGTACTATTCCATTTACTTGAACTAGCAATTTCAGAATCTAGGAAGTAAGCTGATGTACTTACCCATAGGGTATTATCGCTATTCCTTTGGATGATGTCTCTAGCAGAAGGATTGACAATTAAAACGTCATGTATTTCGTTTAATTCATATCCATTTTGGACTTTAATATAAGCAGTGCCATTTCCAGCATTTGCTCTTTGAACGACACCCAAATAAACCAAATGAGTGGGTGCTTGTGGTTTTACTCTAGTATAAGTGCCGGGAGTTGTGCCTAGCCACAATGCATCACCAGCAACAAATGGACTTCCTAGATCTAATTTATCCATTGACCCGTACAAAGTAACATGTCCAATCTGACCAACTGCTATTGTTTCATTTACGAATCCTAAAGTCTTAGATGAAGTAGATTCATCAGAAGCAGATGCCCTTCTGACAGAAACTCTATCTCCTTGTGAGCCATATGAGTAAACTACAGTTCCTCTGGTTAAAGCGACAGAATCTGCGTTTGTTACTAATGCTACTACAGTACTTGCTATAGCAGATCCAGAAGCTAATCCAGTATTTACATTATCATGTACAAATGCGGTTGTAGCTAATTGTGTACTACTTGCACCAGCAGTTGCTGTAGACCCATAAACAGCACCAGAGAACTGTGCGGTAGTACCAGTGATACCACCAGTTAAAGTTCCACCTGCTTTATCAAATTTACTATTTAAATCTGTGGTTAAATTTTCTATTTTAGATTGACTGATTGCTGCATTAGATGCAACGTCAGTATTAACCAATAGAGATGCGGGAGATTGATAAATGCCATTAATTACCTTGACAAGGCCCGTTCCTCCAACCGAAGGAATTGTAGTATGGAGGTGTGTTGGTCTACCGTTATTAAAGTAAACAGTAATATCTTTGTTTGGTGATGCTGATCTAGCTTGTAAAACTAAAAATAGTCTATTATCAATGTTGATAGTAGTTTGGGGTACTATCATTGATAAAACATACTGTGCTACTACAGCGGGATCGTATATATTATAGGTATCTGAAGTCGCAATTAAAGTTGTAGTAGAAAGAGTATCATTATATGTATATAATAGATATCTAACTGTCATTTGTGTTTGTATACTGGCTGTAGATGATGCCCAGAAATTTAGATCAAAAATACCAGCAGCAATAACAGTAACTTCTGGATCTAGATTATCTGTTACGAATGTTGCTACCGTATCCCAATTAGTCTGAGATACGTTTGTTAATGTTGCGGAGCTTAATACAGGAGTAGAAACTTTTCCTAATTCGTAAGCTGTTCCAGAAAGACCAGCAATTGGAGGATCTCCCGCTGTTCCATAATTTAAATAATACACTACTCCTCCACCACCAGATCCACCAGTAGGAACTGTACCGGGAACCCAAGCTGTACCTGACCATTGTAACATCTGTCCGGTAGAAGGAGTTTGTGTGGAGATCGGATAATTTTGTATTTTAATAACAGTAGCACTAGAAGATCCAACTGTAGTTGTAATGTCTCCAGTAAATGCGGGTAATCTAGCAGCAGATAAAGTTCCACTAGTAATATTATCAGCATTAAGGTTAGTTAAAGTAAGATTTGTTAAATGACTACCATCACCATAATGAGTTCCGCTTAAAGATGGTGATGATAAACTGGTAGTAAATGCAGCAGTAGTTCCAGTAATTCCACCAGTTAAAGTCCCACCAGATAATGGCAAAGCTGCTGTATTTTGTATAGTGTTATCAGGAAATTGAATTCCATTATGAGAAATTTCTACTCCAGATCCAGCACCAACATAAGCACCATTCCAAATTCTTAATGTTGTTCCAGCACCGCTATCTATATACAGTGGCATTGGAGTTATCCTGTCTTGTTGAAAAGATGTAATCCAACCTGCTTGCCAGTTTAAATCATAATCTACAGAACATACTAAAGAAATTCCAGATAATCCACCTCTGCTACTATCATAACGTCCTTGATCTATTCTTGGTCCATACGAATATCCAAAATTAATTGGACCAGTCATTACACCGCCAGACAATGGTAAATAATCTCCTGTTAAACCAGTAATTCCAGTTAAATGAGATCCATCTCCATAAAAAGACGAAGCACTTACATTATTAACAAAACTTCCATGATCAGCACTCAATCCATCCGATGCACTTACACTAGTCCAATATGAATCTTTACCATAAGTACCGCTTAATATAATTTGATTACCGGAAATGGTTTCTGTTCCAGTTACGGTTTCTTGTCCTACTGTGATTGGTGCTAAAAAGCGGGGCATATGAATATTTACTACGAAGCACAAAAAAAACTCCTGTTCGATTAACAAACAGGAGTTTTAATGAATTATATAATTTAATTTATATTAACCTATGATAATAGCCTTATAAGCTGTAAGAGATGGAGCTTGGCTAAATTGAACAGAAATCTGATTTAATGCTGTATTTGTTACTAAAGGATACACTACTTCATTATTATTTGTATCAACAATTGTAACAACAACATCTTGTACACCTAAATTATGTGATATATTATAATCCGTATTTACTCCATCACCAAAAGTGGATACGAATTTATTAATGGTAGAACTACCGTATATAACTCCAGATGCAGAAATGTCGCCAACTACAGTTAATTTTACATTTGGATCAGATGTACCTACACCTACATAACCAGCATGTGAAGAAGTACCATCTATATACAATGCTATGTTATTGTCATCGTAAAATGCTGCTATGGCTTGTTCACCAGTTTGATTTACTACTAAAGCTGGACCTGTTCCATTATTAGTTACACTAATTGAACTGGTAGTAGTATATTCGGTATTATGAAAAGAAGCAGAACCTGTTACAGTTAAATTACCAGAAATATATGCATCTCCACCAACTGCCAATTCATATCCATTTAAAGCCTGCCCGTTAATAGATAGAGAACCAGCAGAAGCACCATTATTTACAACAAGAGTATCTGAAGTGATACCAGAAACTGCGGTAATCGAATTATATAAAGAAATATTATTTAAGACCCTGATGTTTGACATAATAATATTTAGTTATTTTTAACCAAAAATAATTAATTTGTAGCTATTAATATCAGGAATAAATGAGAATTCTATAATTAGATTATTTTCATCTATTATTTTAATGTATGGTATTACTATTTCGTTAGTATTAACATCTTGAACATTTACTAATATATTTTTTGTATTTAAATTATGCGAAAACGTAAATGATTGTTGAATTCCGTCTCCTACATTAAATATAACTTTTTTGATGTATTGTTGATCATTAACTATTAAATTTCCATTAATAATCAATTCTCCGTCTATCACTCCTCCGTTTTTATACTGTACAGCATTTGTACCACCACCACTTTCAGCAACACGCATTGCTTCTCTTCTAGATACTTTTTCAGCTAAATCCAAATATTCTTTTCGGAATGAATTGTTAAAATTTTCTAAAATTTTATGAAGTTTATTTCTATTTCCTGTATCAGTAATAACCGAATCAAAATTAGATTGTAAATTTTCTTTAATTAAATCTGATATTATACCAGCTTTTACTTCTCTCTTTAATTCTTCTAAAACTTCACCTTTAATAGATTCAAAAAATTCAACTTTGGTTTTTTCTATTAAACTTTGTTCAGTTATAATAGGTTTTTGTTGTTCTTTCTTTTTTTCTTTTATTACAGGACGAACATGTGGTTTGTTTTGTTTCTTTTCTGTAATAATTGGTCTATTATTAATTTTTCTATTATTTTCGTATACTGTTATCTTTGTATAATCTAATAAATTAGGATTAATTTTAACCCCGTTTTCTTTTGTTAAAACAAATCTTACGTTTTTAAAAATCTCATTTTTGATTTGAAGATCAACTTCTATAATTGGGTTTCCGTTAAAATCTCCCTTTTTTTCTTTTAATAAATCTAAACTTTTAGATTTTATTTCGAACACATCAAAAAACACTTCATTTAGGCTATCATATCCTAATGAATTCATGCCTTCTTCTATTAAAGAATATTCAGAAATTGTGTTATTATCTAATAATACCTGCACAATTTTATTTACGGATAATAGTGTAAAATAGAAGGAAATTATTGATTATTTATTATTAAATAATACTATGGTTCAAATTGAAATTACTAAACAACCTTTATACGGAACTGTATATTGGGATGGATTTAAATTTATATACACTCCCGTACAAGGATTTAGTGGTAATGATGTATATTATTATACTAAGTTAGAAAATGGAATTAAATCTTCATACAAAAATTATGTTAATACTTCAAATTTAGCTCCTATTGTTCTTAATCCAACATTAACTGCTGATGCATTTGATGTAAAAACTATAGATATTACACAATTAGTAACAGACAATACGAATCCATTTAATGAATTAAAAATAACAAGTATACAAAATCCAGTAAGAGGAAGGATAGAAAATAATGGAACCAGTTTATATTTTTATCCAAATACACAAAACGCTACAGAACAATTACAATATGTTGTTAGCGACAAACAATATAGTGTAACCGGAACTTTAACTCTTAGTGTTATTAACGGTAGAGTTGAATTACCATTAGAAAATACAACTTTTAAATATAAATTAACTAAAAATTATGATATAGGAATTACTATTCCACCATTAATATTAGATTGGAATAATACTAGCGATGTTTTAGATCTTTATGCGGATAACTGGACCAATATAAATGTAGAAAAATATATAGAATTTTCTACTTACATAGAAAGTGTATCTGCAAAATTAAATGAACTTTATAACAACAAACCAATATATGATGAACTCTATTCATTTGTATCATTAAATTCTTCTCTATGGATTAGTGATAGAAGTGGTATAGATTTTATTAAAAATAATAATCAAAAATTAATTGATGTTTATAATTTAATAACAATTAAAAATCCATTATGGAATGACAATTATAATAATTTTAATACAATTTCCTCTAGTATAGAGTATAATATAAACAATTTCGAGTCATTAGAAGATACAATAAACAAAGATAGTATTAATTGGGATAGTAATGAAATATATAATGTATTAGAACCAAATAAAGAAAAATGGGATACTAATTATACAATTTTATCTACATCAGAAAAAAATAATGAATGGAATAATACAAATACATATACTTATTCGTTTTCCTCTGAAATAACAAATGATTCTATAGATTTTAATAATTTATATAATATAGTTACTGCATATTCTGGGGTATGGGATAATCAAGAAACCGAATCAACGATGGTATCTTCTGTTAAATGGGATGAGGTTTACAATAATTTTAACTTATATAATAGTTTATATAATATACTAACTTCTAATTCTGGTACATGGATAAATGATAAAATCAATAAAGATAATATAAGTTCTTCAATAAATTCCAATTCCCAAAACTGGAATAATTTATATAATATATTAACATCAGATTATTTTCAAAATTGGTCTAATATAGATTCATTAAATTCTGTATTAAGCGATGCAATTATTAATTTTAATTCAGTTTACGATACTATAGTA
>Ga0181343_1000082_pt1 | contig 43428 bp, 62 predicted proteins | sample Su13VDMLBSD_FD_130110 | JGI IMG/M metagenome (GOLD analysis project Ga0181343, IMG submission 130110) | Freshwater viral communities from Lake Michigan, USA - Su13.VD.MLB.S.D | ecosystem: Environmental > Aquatic > Freshwater > Lake | place: USA: Michigan | collected 2013-07-15
CGAACAGAATAAAAAAAGCTGGGCAATGTATACCGACATAGCTAACCAGCTTACATGGCATGGCGAGAAGCTAGAAAAAGAGGATTGGAAAATTTTACTAACTAACGAGTGGAAGCCACAGTCAATAATTCCAGCAATTAGCGGCGGGTTTTGTGTGTTGAATGCAAAGACTAGCAAGGCTAAAAAGGATGAAATGGCAGATTTGATCGAAATTGTGTATAGCTTCGGCTCTAGTCATGGCGTTGTGTGGAGTGAGCCGGCAATAGCTTGTTACGCTGAATACAAAGAGGCGCAGAAATGTTAAAGGCAAAAGTAGAAGTAGCAAAAAAGCGCGGTAGCAACCCCAAGATGAAAGCGCAGTACATGAAGCGCGCGCGCCGAGGAATGATGGGCTTTACTATCATATGGGCCGATTCCGATCCATTTACTGAAAACGGAAGGATTGATGGTGGAGAGATAGATCACGCCAATCCTACTCAAAAGCTGATTTGCCGTGATATGTGGAAACGCTGCAGCCAGTGGATAGTAAGCACAGAATTCACCTGGTCTGTGATTATGCGCGTTGTGTTCGTTGGCGCACCTAAAGGAGATTGCTATTATGATAACGAGTTCACGTATACATGCACACTGCGCGGCAATAAGTCTGAAATTCTTAACGATGCGATGGAGCAGGCGCTTAAAGAGGCTATTGCGGGAAATTATGCTTACCCTGACGGCCATAAAAATAAAGGCGTATATTCAGCTTGTGAGTTTATGGCACAGGTCGTGGGGGTGTAAGTGAAGGAGTTAAAACCAAAGAAGTGCAAGAGCTGCGGAATAATGTTTAAGCCATTTTCAAGCATGGCCAAGGTGTGCTCAATGGCTTGTAGCCTAGATTTTGTTGATAAGCAAAAAGCGGTGAAAGTTAAGCAAGAACACGTCAAGCAAAAAAAAACTTTCTTGGATAATGATAAGTCGTTTCAGCGCGCCAAGGCCCAGAAGGCGTTTAACGAGTTTATTCGATTGCGCGATGCTGGACTAGGCTGCATTAGTTGCGATAAGCCAAAAGACTGGAGTGGGAAGTGGAACGCTGGCCACTTTAAAACGGTAGGTTCGCGCCCTGATTTGCGTTTTAACGAAGATAATTGCCACAAGCAATGCGAGCAATGCAACTCATATTTGAGCGGAAATATAGGGCCATATACAAAGGCTTTAGAGCGTAAAATAGGGGCCGAAAGGCTTGCTGCGCTTGATATTGAGGGTGGGCCACAAAAATACACGGCCAGCGATTACGCGGCTATACACGCTGAATACTCAGCAAAGATAAAAGAGCTTAAATCATGAGAGAAAACCAACAATGTAACGTATGCAAGCACTATGCCTTATACAAGATGCCAAGCGCAGGTAAGACCATTTGCGCACGGTGCCAGGAGATTGAGAGATCAAGAGTGGCAAATGCAAGTGTAAAAAAGAATTTATAGCGTATACTTCAATCGCACACCAAGTTTGCTCCTATTCCCTGCCTAGGCGGGGTTTTTTATTGCCTGAAATATGCTATTATATCCGTTATACGGTTACTATACGGTTACTAAATGGCAAATAAGACTGGTAAAGGCGCATTCACTGCCGATAATCAACCGCAAAACAGGCGCGGCCCATTGTTCAGAACGATGGCTGTAGCTGCATTAAAAAAGAAATCAATGACAGAGCAAGACTTTGTTGATTTGCTTGTAGAAAAAGCCGTTGATGAAGGCGGCGTACATCTGCAAGAGCTTCTAAAGCGTTACTATCCAATACACAAGCAAACCCAAGAGCCAATAGAGTTTGAGTACGAGAAAGAGTGGACGCCATTACAGAAGGCCGACGCTATCATGCAATCAGCATCTAAGGGCGAGATACCGCCAGACATAGCTTCAATGCTTATAGAGGCGCTAGGTAAGATGATACTTATTGAAGACCAAACCGATTGGATTATTAGATTGCAGGCTATTGAGAAATTACTGGAGTCGAAATAGTTGCGTAAGCGCCTAACCCTGCAAGCAATTGAAGCCTGCGAGCAAAAGGTCGCCAATGCTGATGGCAGCTTCCACTCTACTGTATTTGGGATAGTGCATCCTAATGGCGACTTGCTACGCTGCATTGAGTGTATAGATGGTGAATGGATAGAGGTAGACAAGCCTGCTGACATTTACACTGCTGAGAAGCTAGAGCGCGCAGTCACAAGCAAGAAGCGCTTTGTTATCGTGATTGGTGGGCGCGGCTCGATGAAGTCCGTAGGTGTAGTTGATATATGCTTGGCAGGGGTTCAGGACTACGGCGATAAAGTCTATTGCTTGCGTGAATACCAAAGCTCGATAAGCGAATCAGTTCACGCGCTTAACAAGGGCGAGATACAAAGGCTTGAGCTTGAAGGGTTCGAGATACTAGATACCACTATCAGACACAAGAACGGCGGCGAGCTGAAATACCTGGGACTATCAAGAAATCCCGAAAGTATTAAGTCGGCGGCAGGGTTTAGACGGTTTTTCAGTGAGGAATCGGCAAAGTTAAGCGAATCATCACTAACTAATCTCACCCCCACGGCACGTAACAAAGCAAAGGCCGGACTACCTAATCAGCAGCAAGAAGAAAAGAAATCGGCTATTGACGATGTGCAAATGTTTTTCGTTGCTAACCCTAACTCAAGCAACGATCCATTTAGTAAGCGCTTTATCGTACCGTTCCAAAGTGAGCTAGATAAACACGGATTCTACGAAGACGATCTACATCTCATTATCAAGATGAACTATACGGATAACCCATGGTTTTCTGATTCAGGACTTGAGCAAGAAAGAGCGTTTGACTATGCAAACAAGTCACGCGCTAAGTACGATCACATATGGCTAGGGGCATTTTTGGACGACATTGATAACTCAATCATAGAGGCTGAATGGTTCGACGCTTGTGTCGATGCACACATTAAGCTTAACTTTAAGCCGTTGGGGCAAGAGAAGATTGCGTTTGACCCTGCTGATAGCGGTGACGCCAAGGCAATGGCATATCAGCATGGTTGTGTAGTTCTAGGCGTTACAAGCTCAACCGCTGGCGACATTAACGAGGCCACCGATTGGGCGCTTGGGCATGTTAATAAGCTCAAGCCTGACGTTTTCTTGTGGGATAGTGACGGGGTGGGCCTAAGTCTTCGTAGGCAGATTACAGATGGCGTGAAGGGTAAGCGGATAAAACTAGTTCCCTTCCACGGTGGTGGCTCAGTTGATAGCCCGTTCGATATTTATGACGAGATTGGCAGCGACTTTGCAGGCGACATAGACAAAGAGCGCAACAATGCCGAGATGTTCACTAATGCCCGCGCACAATGCTATTGGATGCTGCGGGATAGAATGTTCAAAACTTATTTAGCTGTCGAGAAGGGCCACAACTTCCCCAATGATGAGCTAATAAGTTTTAGCAGCGGGATCAGTGAGTTGGCAGGCTTAAGGGCGGAGTTATGCAGAATCCCAAGAAAGTACAATAACGCCTCAGGCCGCGTGCAAATAATGAGCAAGCCAGAAATGAAGAAGTTAGGCATACAATCGCCGAACATGGCCGATGCTGTTATGATGTTACAAAAGCAGGTTGATATATATGAGTATGATCAATCAGATTATTCACCCAAGAAAACTACAGGTAATTGGGCATGACAATAGAATCAATAGTAAAATTTGTAGGCGAAACAAACATAGCGTCAAGCCTTGATAAAGAAGAGCTTGCCAAGATTGCACGCGGTGTAATTGAGCGCGCCGATCAAGACAAGGCCACCATGAAGGATTGGGAGGATTGTGTTACGGAAGGTATCAAGCTGTGTAAGCCTGAGTTTAAATCCGGCAATAGACAGTGGCCGGGTGACGCAAACTTCAAGAGCACGATACTCACCGAGGCCGCTAACACGTTTGGCAATCGCGCCAGTGTTGAGGTTATGCGAGAGCTAAAGCTAGTGGGTGCTGATGTTATTGGTGCTGATACGGTGAAGGCTGTGATTGATCGCAAGGCCAGTCAAACCAATCAGCTAAAGTCAGAGCTTGAGCCTTTAGTCGCACAAGTAGCGCAGATGAAAGAAGCGGGACAAGATACCGCTGAGCTAGATGCCGTCATTCAGCAATTCCAGCAACAGATTCAAGCTAACGAGAAAACAGTCAAAGAAAAGCGCTTGGCAATGCGCAAGAAGTACGACAAGGCTGATAGAAGGTCAGAGCTATTAAACTGGCAGATCAACTATGAGATGGCCGAGTGGCGCAAAGACCAGAAACGGTTGTTCTACTCTCTCCCGCTGGAAGGTACGAAGTTTAAAGAGACGTTTTATGATGATACGCTAGGCCGTTGCATATCGAAAACAATAAAATGGCCTGATTTCATAGTCAATCAATCTGCAACAGATGCAAATAGTGGTAGGGCATTTACCCACGTTTGCGCATTCACTAAGTCTGAATTTGAAACCCGCGTAAAGGCTGGAATATGGGTAGGCGATGTATACGCCGAAGGCTTGCCAAGCGATACAGGCGGCAATGAAGAGAGCGACTCCGATAACGCATACGACAACAGCGACAAGTTCTATAAGCAGTATTGTTGGTTAGATTTAGACGATGACGGTGTAGAAGAGCCCTATATTGTTACCGTCCACGTTGCGAGCACCACAGTAGTTCGTATCGTTGCCCGTTACGCAATGGATTCAATCATTGTGAAGCTTGAGGGTGGCCGCCCTATGAAGCTATCCGCCGCGAAGAAGTTACAGCGCTCGCGGATTGATTCTGACAATGAAGAATTCGGCACCAGTCTTGAATACCCAGCAGAAGATGACTTAAGTGAGTTTGAGGTGGTTCGCATTGAGCCTATGCCAATCCTAACTAAATACGGGCTAATACCTAGTTTCGATGGCACATTCTTAGATGTTGGTTATTATCACCTGATCGGCTCAATGTCGATGGGGGTGAACAAGACCACCAACACGCTATTGAACAATGGCGACTTGGCAACAATGAACGGCGGCTGGGCGGCTAAAGGCGCGAAGATGAAAAGCGGTTCATTCGCTGTTAATCCAGCCGAGTTTATCCAGACTGACATCCCGCCTGAGCAGCTAATGCAGTCGTTCATGCCTTTCCCGTACAAAGAACCAAGTCAGATGCTATTCATGCTCCTGCAGATGATGGAGCAGCAAGCGAGAGGCTTTAGCGCTAACGTTGACGCTGGCATACAGCCCAACACCGCACCGACTACCGCACTTGCAATGATCCAAGAGTCAATGCTCAAGCAAACCGCACACAACGCAATGATTGCTGACTCGATGGCAGAAGAGTTCAAAATTCTGTACATGCTAGACCGAGACTATTTTGACGGTGAGCGGTACAAAGAAATCGTAGGCGATGACGAAGCGGTCTTTGCAGAGGATTTTGAGGAGGACGGCATTCAAATCACATGCACATCTAACCCAGAAACCTCAAGCAAGATGCAAAGAATGTTATTGGCTGAGGCAGAAATGCAGCAAGTACCATTGGTAATCCAAGCGGGCGGTAACGCGGTAGAAATCATTAAAAACTACTTCAACCGCATTGGCTCTGAAAACACCGACAAGATTTTCCCCAACGAAGCTGAAATGTCGCCAGAAGACAAGGCGCAGATGCAAGCTATGCAGCAGCAACAACAGCAAGCTAACAAGATGGCTGAGACTCAAGAGAAGCTACTCACAGCACAGACTGAAATTCTACTGGCCGGAGAGAAGCGCAAAGATGCTGAGTTTGAAGCAAGCAAGCAAGAGACATTGGCAGCGATTGATAAGATGCTGGCCGAGGTTCGCAAGATCAATGCAGATACTTTGCTAAGCGTTGAAAAGGCGCTTACTGAGAAGGTTAACAACGGGCTTTCCATTACTACCGCTATCAGTAGTGAGATGGATAAGGTAGCAGAGCTGGCTAACGGGGAGATTGATGCGAATGAGTGATTCCTATGTTTTTATAGGTAACCCGTCAATAACAATTAAGGCTGGGAAAGAATGCTTATGCACAATCGATAAGAAGAATAATTATTTTGAGTGTGGAGAATACACTCTCGGCGGGGTCAATTGTAGCGCAAAAATAATACCTCCTATTTCAGATTGGACGGTAAGAGATGGGCTTATGTATGACATTGGTAAAATTATCTTAGAGGAGCTTGAGAAAAATAATGAATAAAGACGCATTCATACTTTGGCAGCAGAACGAAGTCACTCAGATGTTTATGCGAGAGGTTAAAGAAAGCCTTAAATCGCTAACAGATGACGAAATCAGCGGCGCAACAATAGAGGCGTTAGGCATTGGCGCGCTGACTAGAAAGGCCAGTATGCGAACGCTAGAAAAAATTCTTAAGTGGAAGCCAGAAGGGGTATAGAATGATTCTTAATTTCGAGCACAAGACGCCAGCTAATTTTTACGATGGGTTGGTAAAGGTAGATGAAAACGAGGCAGCAATAAAGAAGTGGGGAATGGTTGTTATTGACTTAGACTCCCTGCCCAAAGATGCAATATTAATTAGCACTAAGGTCATGTTTAGTGCGCTTGAGGCTGGCTATTACCACGAAAGCTCAGGCTATAAAAACGATGAATTCTATTTTGTAATGGTTCCTAAAAAAGAGGTGATTAATGACAGTAACGATTAAAGCAGCAGGCCATAAGCTACTGATTGAGCCTGTAAAGGTAAAGACTGTAAGTGCGGGCGGTATCATTTTAGGAGATGCTGAGCGTGAGAATAAGGCTATTGGTCTTGGTCGTGTTGTTGATATTGGCCCTACTGCTTTTGTTGGTGTGGCAGGTTGTGATCCTTCAGGGTATCCAACTAATGACCCACGCTACAAGATGGATGCGCACGAAATTTGGGGCGTAAAGGTTGGCGATGTAGTGATTTACAACCGATTCGCAGGCTTTAACCCAGATGTTCCAGAGTACAAGGACTTTAAATTTATACCTGACATTGAGGTTTCAGGCGTTGCATGCGGAGAGTTTGAAGTAAGCAAATCAGATTTTTAAATAACCGAGGGAACCCCCTATGTTTGACCAAGAAGCGCTTGAACAAGAGTTTGACGTAGAAGACGAAGAAATTAACGAGGCGTTAAAGCAGGAAGAGACCAAGGAAGAGGGCATAGAGCCTAAAGAATCCGAGCCGGCGCCCAAGATGCACATTAGCAAAGAGGACTGGGTAGCTAGTGGGCGCGATGCTGATTTATGGGTTCCGCCCGAGGTATTCAAAGAGCGTACCCAACGCATTAACGAAACCAGCAAGCTCAAGCAAGAAAATCAGCGGCTACGGGCTGAGCGCGAAGAAGACAACCGCAGATTAACTAACGTAGCATTCCTTCAGCAACAGCAAATAACCCGCTTACGGGCAGACTTAGAGGGGCGTCGTGATGACGCTATTGATGTTGGCGACCGTACAGCGGTTAAGGCATTTGATAAGCAGCTTAGAGATTTAGAGACAGAAGAATCTCTGATTAAAGAACAACCAAAGCAGCAAGCATCTATTCCGCCAGAGGTGCAAGAGTGGAATCAAGAAAACCCTTGGCTTACTCCAGACCACCCGCTAAACGGCATGGTTAACGAGGTGTTTGTAAAAGCCATGAATCAAGGCAAGACAATCGCAGGCGCTTTGCGAGTTGTTGATCGTGAGCTGGCAAAGCATAAAGACGAGCCGCAGAAAAAGGTTGCCACCAAGTCGATGGTTGATAGCCCGTCACGCGGCACAGTGTCGCGTTCTGACTCGGTAGGTCTTAGATTCGAGGACTGCACACGCGAAGAGAAAGAGCTGTTTAATGAATTCTATAAGCCGAGCGGCGCAACGCTTAAAGAGTTTCTGAAAGATGTATCACTAGCACGCAAAGGTAATTAACCATGATTGAACAATCGAAAGAAGTAACACGCCCACGCTCAACTACTGACAAGAGCAACAAAGAGGCCAGCGAGAACCGTTTTAACATTGAATTTGGTGATCGTTCGCGTCCTCGCCAATCTAATGAAAATGATGACCTAAACCTATCAATACCTGCCGGTGTAATTCCTGAGGGGTATATCCCGCAATGGGTGATTGATGACGGAAAAGGTTCTTTAGATAGAAAGCTAGGCGATTGGTGGGCATTCATTACCGACTCGCAGGGTGTTCGTTATGCGCGCCCAACTGGCGGAGGTAAGACTCAATACCTAATGGTAATAGAGAAAAGCTATTACGATGAGTCTGAAGCGTTGCGCATGAATAGATATCGTGCTAGCATTGGTGAAGATGACTCTAAATCCCTTGGCGTTCAAGGTTTGGAGTCATACACGCCGAACGGTGATGCAAACAAAATTAAGGTCACAACTGACCCTTTTACTAGTTAGCTCACAATTTCAGGCAGCGACCTTTCGCTGGAATTTGAAACGATGAGATCACACATTCATTTATCATCTTTTAGTGGAGGTTGCTATTATGGCGATCAAATTATCAGGCTCAGGACTCAATGGAGTTTATGGCCGTTTAAATCAACACCCTATCGCGTCTAGCCATGCCGGTATTCTGGCAATTGGCGACTTTGTTACTCTCACTGGCACTTCAGATGCTACAACTGGCCAATCTACTGTAGATATTGGCGTTGCTGGCTCACCCTTGCTTGGCCAGATTGCTGGCTTTGTTCCTGATTACTCAAGCGAAAACTTTACCGATGCTGGTGGCCTTGCGGCTTCTACTGCTGGCATTGCTTATATTCTTGATGACCCACGCGCTGAGTATATCGCAGACGTATCTAACGGCCCTCTTGCCGCAGCCGATGTAGGTCTTAACGTAAATTTGCTTGCAACTGTTGCCACTAAATCAGGTGGATTGACTATTTCAAACATGAACGTTAATGCAACTGGCAAAAACACCACTTCATCACTCAATTTCCAAGTTCTCGCCTTGCTTCCTGATGATGCGGGCGTACTTGGTAATCGTGCATTGGTTCGCCTGAACTCTACTTACTCAATCGCTGGCGCTACAGGGGTATAATTTATGTCAAATGTTATCACTAGCGGTTCAGCCGCACGTTTATTACAAGATGGCGTTAAGAAGGTTTGGAACGCTGCGAGTAAAGAATGGGAACCGATCTACACCCAGCTTTACAAAACGGATACCTCTTCGAAAGCGTATGAACTTACTGTTCAAATGGAAAACATGGGCTTGGCTTCTGTTAAGACCGAAGGCGATGATATTACCTTCGACTCTTTCCGTCAGTCGTTCGCGCCTAAGTTTGTTCACGTTGCATACGGTAAGGGTTTCATTGTTACCCGCGAAGCCAAAGACGATAACCAATACGGTTATTACAAGAAAGGCGCTCGCGCTCTTAACCGTGCAATGAATATCACAAAAGAAGTTCGCACACACGTACTTTACAACACTGCATTTGCTACCAGCTCAGCAATGACTGGCGGTGACGGTATTGCTATGTGTTCAGCTTCACACATCAACGGCCCGTCTGGTGGTACTTACTCCAACATTATCACTGCTGCTGACTTTTCGGAATCAGCATTAGAAGATATGTTAAAGGTAATCATGCGCGCTAAAGATGATCGCGGTTTAGCTATTAAATTGCGCGCAATGAAGTTAGTGGGCCATACCAACAGTAAGTTCGAATTTGATCGTGTATTGAATTCTAGCTTGCGTAGCGGTACTGCTGACAACGACAAGAACGTGCTTATGGGTACTGTTGCGAACGGTGTTGTTACATCTCCCTACTTGGATGCAAACACTAAAGCATGGTTCATCATGACCGATGCCGAAGAAGGTTTGACTTACTACGACCGTGTTCCATTAGAGTTTGACGAAGATAAAGCGTTTACCTCTGATAACAGTCGCTATAAGGCTTACATGCGTTTCAGCACTGGCTACAGTGATCCTCGCGGTATTTACGGTAGCAATCCTACCTAATTAATCGGGGGAGCAATCCCCCTTTTATTTAATCCTAAATTTTCTACATAGACCGCACGCGGTTTAGGAGTAATAAAATGGCTTATTCTCATTTTCAAAATGGTTTTTCTAACGGCGTAACGCTGCGCGGATTGCCATTGCAACAAGTTCAGCCCGGCAAAGTCTGTTTCGTTGGCAACTCTACCACTGTAGTTGAAGGCGGTATTGGTGGCTCAAACGGTAACAAAGGATCATATCAACAACCATTCGGCACTCTTGATTATGCAATTGGTCGCTGCACTGCTGGCCGTGGCGATGTTATTTTTGTTTTACCGGGTCACGCTGAAACAATATCTAGCGCTACCGCACTGAATTTAGATGTTGCTGGCGTTGCGATCATTGGGTTAGGTGTTGGCACTTCTCGCCCAACATTTACGCTTGATACCGCTACAACCACAACTATTCCCGTAAGTGCCGCGAACATCACGGTATCAAACTGTGTATTCACTGCTAACTTTGCGGATATTGTTTCTGTATTCACTTTGACTACCGCTAAGAATTTCTGCTTGGACAATGTGTTTGTGAAAGCAACCTCTACTAACATGAACTTCTTGTATGTAATTGATACCGATGCAACCACTGCTAACGCTGACGGTTTAACTGTTATCAATTGCGAGTGGATTGAGCCTGACACAGCTACTTTGTCATTTGTTAAGTGTGACGGCACAAACGACAACTGGTATTTCCAAGACGGCTATCTAGGTTTGGGTGTAAACAACAACAAAGCGGCGTTGATCGAAATTGCGGCTGGTAAGATTCTTACCAATGCGATAGTAGATGGCGTGTCTGTTTACCGCTTGAACACTGATACCGCTACCGGTGCGCTGTTGATTACAACCAACGGCACTACCAATACCGGTATTATTCGCCACTGCCACTTGCAGCATGCGGATACTGCTGGCGAGTTGATTGTGACTGCATCCTCTGGCTTTGGTTTCATTGACAACCGCATGTCTGGTGTTGCTGGCGCTTCTGCTTACTTATTGCCTGCTGCTGATAGTTAATAGTCTGGGGGTGTAAGCCCCCTTTAACCCATTCAGGAGTAGAGCATGAATTTTCAGAAAACATATACACCCGCAGACGCGAACCTTACGGGGTTTGCTTCTAACGTAACAGGCGCAGCGTTTACGCTAACTGCTTCAACAAGCGGCGATTCTTTAGCACATCAAGTTTCTATTCGTAATGATTCGGCAACGGATCACAGCGGTAAAACCGTTACGTTAGTTGGCACCGATCACTTAGGCCGTGCGTTAACTGAGATAGTAACCGGCCCTGCTGGTTCCGCTACGGTTGAATCTACCGGTTATTTCTTGACTCTAACTAGTGCTACACCTTCTGCAACTATTGGCGCAGATACCTTTGATATCGGCTGGGTTGATGAGTTCTTAACACCGGCCATTCCAATGGACTGGCGCGCTGGTGTTGGTGCTTTGCTTGTTACTATTACGGGCACTATTAGTGTTGATTTGCAGTCTTCAAACACTGACATAAACGGCACCACTACCACGCCTTCATGGTTGGTTGATTCAACGGCAAATACGGCGTTTACAGCTAGCCAATGGTGTACGTTCAATTCAACACCTAGATTCATTCGCATTAAAGCTAATTCTTATTCGTCTGGCGCAACCGTGAAGCTCGAATATGCACAAGCGAATAGCTGATGGTGATTACCAAGTCAGATGTGATTACAGTGGTTTTAACTGTTTACGCAGCGAATGCGTTATAATGTGGAATGGGCTTTTAGTTCGCAGGGATTTTGCAGAACTAGAGCGCCACCCGCAAGACAATATACCTGTAGCAAAAGAAAAGCCGTTTAAAGGCGAAGTTAGAAACGAACAGGCGGATCCGCCACTCGACCCTTTGATAACAGTAGATCAAATGATATGAGTACGGGTGTATACGCCAAGACTGCCGGAGATTTAATCCGTGATGCGTTGCGAGCTGCAACTATTACGGGTATTGCCTTACCTGTTGACCCTTCTGACTTTGCTCAAGGTGAAACAGCGCTAAACGATATTCTGCTAAATCTGCAAACAAAGAAAGTACATATCTGGTCTGAGACCGAGGCTGTAATTCCTCTTAATGCTGACCAGCAGAAATACACTTTCGGCACCGATCACGCATTCACCGATTACGTTTACACCACGGCTAGTGCTGCGATTGCTGGTGCGACCACTTTAAACGTAGTTAGCACAACCGGAATGACTACGGGTGACAATATCGGTATTGAGCTATCTACCGGCGTTCGCCAATGGACTATTTTAACCGTAGTTGATGGTGACACCGTAACGCTAGGCGCTGCCCTATCTGCTGCCGTTGATGATCTTGCCAGTGTGTACACTTACACTACAGGTATTGACCAGCCAATTAGAATAGAAAGCGTGCGCTATGCCGATAACTACACGGCTAACGAAATCAGCACCGATGGCGTAGCGCGAGACACTTACTTCAACCAATCAAGTAAAGACGCTACTGGCTCGGTTAATAGCTGGTATTTCTCTCGTAAGTTGGATGTTGGCGAGCTTTACGTTTGGCCAGTAGCTAACGATTGTAAAAGTCTATTAAGAATCACATTCTTAAAGCCACAATATATTCCAGAAGATCAGAGCGAGAATATTCTCATCCCGCCTGAGTGGTATATCGCCCTTAAATTTAAGCTGGCGGCTGATTTGGCTATCACTTACTCGGTGGATGCCAATAAGCAGATGATGCTGGAACAAAAAGCCGCCATCTATTTGAAAGACGCAATGGAATCTGATGATGATAGCGCGCCATTTCAGTTTTATCCGAGGTTTCGTTAATGCCTCGCACTAAACTACCAATTGCTAAAGGTTTCAACCGTGACGAATCGCTCACGGTGGCCGCGATTGACTGTGTAAACCTATTCCCGCATATCCCTCAAGGCAAGACCGTTGAGGATGGTGTGTTGTTTGGTGTTGCTGGCATTGAGCAGGTAACAGATACAGCCGTGAATGCGTTCAACCGTGGCGGCACGGCAATGGCTGGCATTCCGTACTTTGTATGTGGCGACAAACTCTATAACGTGACCTATACAACTGATTTGGCGGGGGTGCGCACTTACACAGCTAATGACGTAAGCGGGGCTGAGACAATCAATGGAACGGCTAGAGTCTTTTTTTCTAATAACGGTGTTCAGCTTGTTATTGTGGCGCCTGATTACGCTAACCAGTTTAACGCATGGGTTTACACCGTTGCAGGTGGGTTGGTGCAACTTACTGATGCTGATTTTGATGGTCCGGTTGCTGGTGTAGATTATTCATACGGTTACTTTCTATTTGCTAAAGCAAGTTCTAATAAGTGGTTTCAGTCTGATTTAAGAGATGGCGAATCATACATAGCTACTGACTTTACAATAGCCGAGTCCGACCCAGACAACATAGTAGTTATTAAGTCTCTTAATGGCTTGGTTTACGTGTTCGGCACCACAACGATGGAGCCTTATCAAAACATTGGCGGGGCTGGCTTCCAGTTTCAAACTATCCCTTCGGCAATTCAGCAAAAAGGCTGCACTGCACCGCACTCAATTGTTGAGCTAAACGGCAACTTGATGTGGATAGGGGCGGGTGTTAATGAGCAACCTGCTATCTATGCGTCAAGTGGTGGCTTGCCTGAAAAGCTATCTAGCGCAGCTATCGATAACCTGATTTATCAGGGCGGAATAACTCAGCTACAAAACGCCTACGCGATCAAGTGGGCTGAGCGCGGTCATTCGTTTGTTTCGATTACTGTTCCTAGCGTTTGCACCATTGTTTATGACGCTGTTACAGGTCTATGGCATGAGCGCAAAAGTGTTGATAGATTCTACCAGCCGCAACCGTGGCGCGTTACCTCAATGGTTGATGCTTACTCTGTGCGATTGGTTGGTGATGAGCTAAGCGGTGTTATTGGCTTGATGAGTGAGGGCACTTTTTACGAATACGGTGATGAAATTCGCTCTTACTTTACAACCGAAGCAATAGAAAACAGCGGCAAGCCTTTTAGTGTTTCACAGGTTCAATTGCAGATGGAAACCGGCACTAACCCCGTAACCGGCCAAGGTTCGGCACCTGTGGTGCGCATGAGTGTATCGAAAGATGGCGGCATTACCTACTCGCCCGAGATATCACGCGAGATGGGTTCAACTGGTGATTACTATTCAGCTATATCATGGCCTGCGCTTGGGCGTTACTCACGTTCAGCGTGTTTTAGATTTGATATAAGCGAGCCTATTAAAAAGGTATTTTCGCGTCTGGAGGTAGAAATTGGAGCTTAGGCCAATTGATAGGAACCAACCAATTACGGATGATAAATTCAGGCCATTGCAAAACTTGCATATATTTTGTACGCAAGTTAGAAAGTTATTGTTGGACCTGTATAATGGTGCTACTTCTGGCAGCTTCTCACTAGATGACGGATCGGCTAGCGCCGATGGTTCTTTTATATTCGATGAAGGTGGCGCATGACTATTCAATTAAGACGCGATACAGCGGCAAATTGGGCAAGCGTTAATCCAGTTTTAGCATCTGGTCAGCCTGGCTACGACACCACAAATAAAATACTAAAAATCGGCGATGGTGTTACGGCATGGGCGTCCCTTACTGGAATTGGTACTGGCACAGGTTCGGTATCATCGGTAAGCGTTGCAACGGCTAACGGTTTCTCTGGCAGTGTTGCCAATCCTACTACCACGCCGGCCATAACAGTTTCCACAAGCGTAACCGGTATATTAAAAGGCAATGGAACCGCTATTTCTGCCGCTGTAGCGGGCACTGATTATCTTACACCTACAGGTAATGGATCTGGGCTTACTGGAATAACATCAAGTCAGGTGTCTGGAGTTGAGGTTACATCGAATAAAGATGCGAGCAATGGCTACACAGGACTTACTCTATTTAAGATTAACTTCAAGAATGCGCTCGACACTTTTACATCTTTCTTTACAAACTCTAACACAGCAGCTAGAACCTACACATTCCAAGATCGTGATGGAACAATAGCGGACGGTACGGATTTAGCATTAAAAGCTGATCTTGCATCGCCTACCTTCACCACTCAGGCAACATCGCCAATTGTTTACGGCTCATCTTCTGCTTCTGGTGACTTAACTTTAGGGTCAACAAGCAACGCCACAAAAGGCAGAGTGCTTATTGGCTCATCTATTTATGATGAAGTGAACAATAAGTTTGGCGTGGGAGTTGGTACGGGTAACTTTGCTGCTGCTTTGGACATAGTTTCTCTCGGTAATGCTACAACGTGCCTAAGATTCCAAGATAAAACAACAAGGATTCCTATTCTTAATTTGGAGCAAGGAGCTTCTGGAAACTGTAACTTTCTTTTTTATAACACTTCGGCGGATTGCACAGTAGTTTTAGCGGCTGGGACTGGACAGGCTTCTTTTCAGGGAGGAGCTGCTATCGGTATGCGTAAAGCCGGAGCAGTGGCTGCTGGTTCAGCGGTCGATGTAGTTGGGGTAGGTGGTGTGAACTGCATAAACACTACAGGCATCACGCTAGCTGCCGAGTCTCTTACAAACGGCGCATTAACATCTGGCACATCATGGACTGCTTCTGGGGATGCTTCACTGACTGGAGGCCAAGCTGTTTTCACATATTCCACAGGTGCTTTGTCATTCATCAACCAAACCACTGCGGCAATGGCAATAGCGTTGAAGTCAAACACTTATTACTGTTTTACAATGACGATAACTGGTGCGACTGCAAACGCTAATGGATACACACAGGTAACGTTAACTGATGGAACAAACCAATCAACTTTTGTCGCTTACAACAGGTCTTTAGTTTTCTACTTCAAAACCAAAAGTGGTCCTACGCAATTTAGGTTAACTGCAACTCTAACATCTGGGCAAGCGTTCACAATTGACGATATTTCATGCAAAGAAGTTACGAGCGGTGGGTTATATACTGGCGGCGGTAGTAATGGTTTAAACATTATGCCAGACGGTCGTTTGTACGGGACTGCGCTGCACAATAATGCTGGCGCTGTAACTGGCGCGACAAACCAATATATTGCATCAGGAACGTACACCCCCACGCTCACGAACGTCACAAACGTAGCAGCTTCAACGGCACGATTGTGCACCTGGACTAGGGTCGGCAATTCTGTTGAAGTTCGCGGACAAATAGACATCGACTTAACAACGACACTTCTAGCTTCTGAAATAGGCGTTAGCCTGCCCATCGCGTCCGCTTTCACCACGGCCTACCAATGCGGGGGGAGTGCTGCGGCAATAGCATTTCAGGCTAACTGGGCGATACAAGCGGATGCCACAAATGACAGAGCTAAATTCAGTGCCACGGGGATATCAAGCGTGACCAATGACACATACACATTCAACTTTGGTTATGAAATCATTTAACAGGGGAGCAAAATGACACACGAAGTAGAAGTTGTAGACGAAAACACAGTTCGACTTACCGAGTCAGTTTCGACAGTGACTGAGTACGATATCCCAACACTACAAGAACAGCGAGCTAGGCTTGTTGAGTGGACTGCAAAGTATGTCGATGAAAGAAATGCGGAAATTGCAGAGATCGACCGTATTTTAAATATTATTTCTTGATTGGGGGTTGGCGTGAATAACTTTTTAAAGATGAGTGATGGCGCAAACGTTATGCCTTTATTGCTTGCTATTCATAGGCTAGAAAAATCTCATGGCGCATGGAAAGAAGACACATATCTGCGCGATTACCCGCAAGGCCCATTTGGTGATACCGACTCAATTATTCTTAGGTTTCCAACTAGAAGCAATCAAGAAACAAAGGATGCGATAATCGGAAAAATAGAAGGTTTTGACCAGCATGAAAACCATGACCAGCCTGTATTTAAACTATTACCAGAGGCGCGCCAGTTAATTTTCACGCTAATGGCATTCGTTAATGGCGAAAGGCTTGGACGCTGCATAATCAACAAAATTAAGTCTGGCGGAGTTATCTATCCTCACTGTGATGGCGAAGAGCATGCAAATTATTGGGATCGTTTTCATATCGTTTTGAGTTCTAGCGCTGGGTGTAACTTTAGGTGCGGAGATGAAATAGTGCATATGAACCAAGGCGAGGTATGGTGGTTCAACAATAAAGTCGAGCATGAAGTTATAAATAACTCTGCCGATGACAGAATCCATTTGGTTATAGATATTAGGACAAGCAAACCATGATTACAGCGCAAATCGAAAGCTTCGAGAAAACACTTGGCGAGTTTAGTCCGCTATTCCCAATGCACTATGAAGAGCTGGCGCTTAACAAAGACAAAATTCCGCTTGATCCTCAATACGATGTTTATATTGCTAGAGAGCAAAGAGGTGAGCTGTTGTTTGTAACGCTGCGAGAGCTTGGAAAGCCAGTTGGCTACTTTATTGGATTCATAAATCCAGCGCTACATTACAAAACATGCCTAACTTGCATAATGGATATTTTCTATGTGTCACCTGAGTATCGTGGCAATGGTGGCGGTAAATTATTGTTTACGTTTGTCGAGAAAGAACTAAAAAGACGCGGTGTTGATCGGTGGTTTGTTGGATCAAAATTACATAAGGATTCTAGTTGGTTATTCGAGCATCTTGGGTTTGAAAAAGTAGAGATTTATTACTCTAAATGGCTGGGAGATTAATATGGTTGCGGCAGCAGTAATAGGTTCGGCTGTAGTTGGTGCGGCAGCTTCAAAAAGTGCATCAAAGTCAGCAGCAAAAGGGCAAGAGAAAGGCTTGGCTGCATCTAATGCCATGTCCCAACAAGCCATAGGCCAAGCCAAAGACTATTTCAACATTGGTCAGCGTTCGGCACAGGCTGGATTCCAAAGCGCATTGGATTTTTTCAAGAATACTCAGCCCGCCAAATATGAGCCAATGATTCAAGGCAATGTGGCCGCTCAACGAGTTATAGGCCAAGGTGCGCAGCAGGCTAACAACGCGATTCTAGGGCTTCCGGTTGATATGTCATTCGCTAATCAGCAAACCGCCATACAACCTAATTACTCAGCGATTCAAAGCGCGCAGATTCCAATGTCGTACAGTCTGCAAACGGGGCCACAGCAAACAACTACACAACCACTCACCTGGGAGCAGTCGGCGGAACAGTCAGCGCGTTCATCTCAGCCAAGTGCATACATATTCAGCGGCATGCTGGGGGGTAGATAATGGCATCACCTATTCCAATGCCACAAGGTGCCCGCCTACTAGGGCAGCCAACAATGAGCGCGCAGGTTATGCCTACGACTAGCAGTGCATCCTTACCGTCTCAGCAAACCCCATATCAGTACGCAGGGTATGGAGCAAAGTACGGACTAGACCAAGCGTCTATTGATGCCGACCCAGCTGCTTTCGGTAAATATTTGCAGGGCGCGCAAGCCGCAACAAGTGCTGGACAAGGCACATTTCTGAATGGCGGGGCTACATCATTGCTTCCTGCTCAGCAAGCGCCACAAACTGGGTTAATAGGCCTCGAGCAAGCTTTAATGGCTGGTCAGTCTGGTTATGAGATGGCTTTGAATCAAGGATTATGGCGATCTACCAACACAATCAACCAAGGATTAGCTCATGGAACTAATACGCTATATGGCGGCGTGAATCAGTCAAACCAAATGCTAAACCAAGGGTTGACGGGTGCTAATAACTCTATTCTTGGCGGTACGACTGGAGCTGTTAATGCTATAAATCAGGGTTATCAAGGCGCTACAGGTGCGCTTGCTGGGTTTAATCCTAGCTACAATGCTGCACAAGTATCGCCAATTTATGCGCAGGGTGTGCAGAATGTTAGCGCGCAAAATTTGCAAAATCAGCCACAGATTAATGCACAGTATTTGCAAAATCAGCCACAGATTAATGCACAGTATTTGCAAAATCAGCCGCAAGTTAATGCTGTAAGTAATAATTACTCTGCGAATACTGGAGTCGGCTCAAATATAACAGACCCACTAAATCAGGGTGCAGCTAACTTTCAAGGCATGCTTGGCGGGGGACAGAATGCGGCAAAATTACAGGCCGATTTAACTGGCGCTAATGGTGTTCCTGCCGCAAATGCAGCCAAAGCGGTTCTTGCAAACTCACCTGCCATGCAATATCAAATGGAGCAAATGCAGCGCGCAACTGAAAGAAGTGCGGCAGCGAAAGGTGGGGCGCTGGGCGGTAATGTTCTGATGGAGTTACAGCGAAATGCAGGAGGCATAGCCTCGCAAGATTATCAAAACCAATTTAACAATATGAACACAGTCGCCAACCAAGGTATTAATGCCGCGAATCAAATCGCAGGTTTAAAATCAACTCAGGCGGGTATCGCAGGTAATTTACAGCAGGCAGGTATTGCGGCAGATGCACAAGCCTCTATCGCGAACCAAGATGCTGCAATGCGTTCACAGATAGCTAACCAACAAACAGGTTTGCAAACAGGCTTAGCTAACCAGCAAACAGGTATGCAGGCGCAAATTGCCAATCAAAACGTAGGACTGCAAGAAAATATAGCCAATCAAGATGCTGGTATGCGAGCGCAAATTGCCAATCAAAACGTAGGACTGCAAGAAAATATAGCCAATCAAGATGCTGGTATGCGAGCGCAAATTGCCAATCAAAACGCAGGATTGCAGACAGGCATGGCAAACCAGCAGGCGGGAATGCAGGCAGGAATAGCAAACCAAACAGCTGCTAATCAGCAACAAATGTTCACGCAAGAGCAGAAGATAAATATTGCCAGCAAGCTGGCTGATCTTTCAAATATGTACGGTATTAACACGGGCAGCCTGTTATCGAGCACTGGCAATTTATTGGGCTCGAATCAGCTTAATGTTGTCGGAGCGCAAGCGGGTAACGTATTGGGCGCGGCTGGTAATGTGGCGCAAGCACAATTAGGCGCAGCTGATGCTATTGCTAACAACCAGCTAGGCACTAGTCAAATACTTGGCCAGTCTCGCTATACTACTGGCACTAACTTAGCGTCTGGCAGAACAGCGGCGGGTAATGCTATTGCTCAGAATGCAAGTAACGCGGCTACTAACATCGGTAATCTGTTATCTCAGCAAGGCTTGAATATTTCTAACGAAATGGCTAATGACATAAGCACCACCACAAAGCTGATTTATGACTACGGACTACAGGACAAGATTAGCAATGAAAACCTAGCGGCGATGATTGCAAACATAACCAGCGGCCAAGCCACGAACACGCAGAACGCTTATGCTAATATAGGCGCAGCAAATGCGGCTGGAACTATGGGTGTTGCGAATGCGCTGCAGGGTGGCTTGCAGATGGGATTGCAAACTGGCTTATTAGGCGGTACTTCTACACCAGCGGCAAACCCATCGTATAGCGGCTTCAATATTGGCTCAAATCAATACGGTATAAAACCATGAATGAAGGTATTTTAGGCGCAATCGCAAACCCACAACTAGCCGATGTTGCCGGGGCTTTGCAGTACCGTAAATCTAGAATGGATGAGGACGAAGCCAAGCGTAAAGAGCTGCGAATGAATCAGCTTATCGCTCAGGCCATCCCAAACATGGCCGAAGATTCGCCATTGCGTGAGATTGCACAAACCGACCCGCAAAAGTTCGCAATGATGGCCAAAGTGTTAAACATTCCTTTAAACGAAGGTGAGCGCTTTGAACAATTGCGTTCGCGTGTTGGCCAGTTATCGGCATTGGCTGAAAGTGACCCGCGTGAAGCCTATCAGTACGCACAACGAATTCAAGCAGAAAATCAACGCAACGGCATACAAGACACAAACCTTGATAAATGGCTGCAAACCGTTGATAAAGACCCGATTACAGGGTTTAACGCGCTGCATGTGATGAATCAATCGCTTAACCCTGTTAAGGCTGATGTTATTACGGCAAAAGATAAGGCCGAGATTGCACTAAAAGAAAAAGAACTTAACTGGAAAATGTCTCAGCCTGCTGGTGGCGCAGACAATAAGCCTGCCGCAAATATTGAAATATATAACGAATGGAAAAAGATTAAAGCATCTGGCGATACAGAAGGCGCAGAGGCTTTTGCTCGCGCCAATAGATTAATGCCGGAATGGGGACAAGACCCTGAAAATCGCGGGAAAATCAAATCCAAAGAAGTCGGAATTGCGTCTACCAATAAATTAATAGATGAGTTTTATTCAAAAATACAGCCAATTAACGTAGGTATATCAAATTACAGCCGTGCCATTGAGCTTTTAGATAAAGATGGCGCAAAAAGCGGTGTTATTGATAACTTAATCCCAAGCTTTACCGCTGCCACTCAAGAGCTTGATAATCTTAAGCTACGGTTTGGCGCTGACATTCTATCTAGTGGTATTTTCGGTGCTCAGGTATCGGATCGAGACGTTAAAAATGCCTTCTCTATGGCAGCGCCGCCCATGGATGAAAAGCCATTAAAAGCATGGCTAAAAGATAAGAAAGAATCGCAAGAAAAGGTTCGCTCTATTTATGAGGGCGCTATTAAATACTTGGCGAAAGGTAACACTGTAGCCGACCTTGCAGACCTGCAAGCCAAAGAAAGAGATAAAAACGGCAAAAATGAAAATAAACCAACAGTGAGCAATTGGTAATGCCAAGAAATATAACAGTAACTCTTGATGATGGTACGCAACACTCTTACCAGAATGTACCTGATGATGTTACCCCTGAGCAAGTAACACAAAGGGCACAGCAAGAGTTTGACAAGGGTGTAACTTCTATTGATGGCGGTAGAAGCTCTGAAAACCAGCCGGACGAACAAGAGCAAAAAAAAGAAAGTATAGGCGTATTTGATGCCTTAAAGGCTGGCGCTAAACGCGGCGTTGAGCAGGTAGCGCTAGGTGTAACTCAACGAGTAATGGAATTTAACAAAGGTCGCCATGAAAAAGCGATTGATGAATTTGCATCTAAAATGCAATCGGGTGAGATTCCTGCTACCGCTGAAAACATTGCCAAGCTTGATGAAATGCAGCAGCAAGTTATAAATGAGCAAAAAGCGTTAGGGCTTGGCCAAGGCTTTGAGCAATCGCAACGTGAAAACATGGCACCCATATCTGAGGCTCAGCCAGTGGCTAGTTTTATTGGCAATGTAGCTGGGCAAATGGCAGCGGCACCACTTCCAGCGGCTAAAGGTCTTAACTTGTGGGGGCAGTCTGCAAAAGCTGGCGCTGAAGGGGTAGGTCTTGGATTTGTACAGCCAACAGTTGAAGGCGAAAGCGTTGACGCTAACGCCATGATAGGTGGTGGCGTTGGGTTACTTGCACCGTCTGTATTGCGCGGAGTATCAACTGCCACTGGCGCAGGATATAGAGCTGTAACAGGAAATCCAACTCAGGAAATGGCAGAGCAAATTAAGTACGCGCAAAGTAACAACTTGCCGCTTATGACTACTGATTTGCTACAGCCTCAAACTGGTATGGGTAAAAAAATCAGATCAATTGCCGAAGATGTTCCATTAACCGGAACAGGCGCAGCAAGAGCAGATCAGCAAGCGGCACGCGTTGCCCAAATGGAAAAGCTATCCAATGATTTTGGCGTGCCAAATGACCGTGAAATAATTGAATCTATAAACAGGAAAGGAAACAAAATCACGGCGGCGGCGGGTGAGCGATATAAAAATGTTATTTCTCAAATGGGCGATGAGCCAATACCACTTACCAATACGAATAAGGCTATTGACCAAGCCATAGCTGCGCACACGCGAGGCGGTAGGCTTGAAAATAAAGCACTCGTTGATCAACTTCAAAGTATTAAGGCAAAGCTAAACGAATCAGGCCAAGATATAGAGCTGTTACGTCTAAACCGTACTGATGTGCGCGAGAGACTAAAAACCGATGAAACCATTGGCAGAGATACAGCCGCAAGAGTTATTGATAAACTTTATGCCGGAATGACTCAAGATATGACAAATGGCGTAGCTGCAAAGCTTGGCAACGAATCGGCGGCTAAGATGCGCCAAGCTGATGCAATTTGGGCAAGAGAAACAAATGAAATACAAAAAACAAAGCTAAAGAACATCTTGTCAAAAGGCGAAATATTGCCGGACAAAGTTAATGCCATGCTGTTTAGCCGTTCACCAGCAGAAGCCGAAATATTATACCAATCACTAGATAAAGCTGGCCGAAATAACGCAAGGGCTGCAATATTTGGCAAGGCGTTTGAGATTGCACAAGGTAGTCCTGATAAGTTCTTAGCTGAAATAAACAAGTTAAGATTTAAAGATGGAACTGGAAAATCTACGATTGATGTGTTTTTCAAAGGTGATAATAAAAAGCAACTTGATGGGCTTATCAAATACCTAGACTCGACCCGCGAGGCTTCAGCGGCTGCTTTAAACCCAGCTACAGGCCAAAGATTGGGAGCTTTAATCCCTACTACATTTGGCGGCATTGGGTTAACGGCAGGCGGGCCAACTGGCGCTGCGATTGGTGTTGGCTCTTATCTTGGTGTTGGCGCATTGGCTAGCGTTTACGAATCGCCACCTGTTAGAAATCTAATGGTAAAAATGGCGGGTACGCCAAAAGGCTCTACACAGTTTGAAAAGTATGCGCGCCAGCTAGAAGAAGAGCTAGTTAAAGCATCATCAAAAATCACACAAGTAGGTAAGCAAGAATGACAGAAAGATTCCGCAATCCAGTTATAAAATACACAACCGATACGCTTAAAACGCTACCTGGTTCGATTCTGTACTTTTACCAAAACGGTACAAGCACCCCCAAAACAGTATATGCCGACAAGAACAAGGTCACGTCACTTGGGGCTACTGTTACCGCTGACTCGGCTGGTATATTCGTGCCTATCTTTTTAGATGGCACTTACCGAGTGACGCTTAAAAACGCGGCTGGTGTTACTCAAACAGGCTGGCCAGTTGATAACGTAGGCGGCGAGGATACCACAGGCCAGTTTGACGACTGGTCATCTATCACCGTTTACACCGAGGGCGATATTGTCACCGGTTCAAACGGGCTTAGGTATGTAGCAATTTTCAACGCTTCGCAAAACTTGAACCAAGACCCAACAACAGCTACTACGTTTTGGGATGAGTTACGATTAACGCTTGAATGGGATTCGCTTAGTAATTTTTCTATCAATGATCGGGTTTTCTATTCTGGCGGCGAATACATTTCATTGCAGAACGCAAACACCGGCAACACGCCAGCAAGCTCTAGTGCATGGTGGAAGAAGCTAAAAGATCACGATCAATGGAATAGTGCAACCACTTACGGCTCTGGCGCTTATGTTTACGAAGGCGACCTTAGATATAAATCAATGCAGGCCGCGAATACCAATCACACACCAAGCACAGACACTGCATTTACATGGTGGAAGCCAGAATCAAGAGTTTACGTTGAAGCTGTTCCACAGCTAATTAAAATTAAATACTTAAGCGGTGGCGGCGCTCTATCGGCAGAGTGGGAAAATGCTTTAACTGATGCAAGCACATACACATTGCCATTGGCTAACAGCGTTCCAGTCGATACGGTAATTTTAATTTCAAAGGCGGATGTTGCAAGAAACCTAACGCCTGCATTCGATTGCTCTGGGGCTGATACCATTCTATGGCTTAGCGGAACTGCAACAGGAATAAATATAGACGTTTTATGGGGCGACTGCATAAGACTTTCATCAAACGGCACGAATCAGTGGAGGTCTTAAATAATGGCTAGAATAAACAGAAGCTCAATGTACCCAAGCACTGCGGGGACTAGAAGAACAGCATCTATAGTTGGGCCTTGGTCATCGGCAGGATACACACCATCTTCTATAGACGCCGATTCTTCATCGGTAGCTACACTGAGCGGAGCGCTTACCGCAAACACACTTAAAACACTTTTTAACTTAACCAGCCTTGCTGGCAGGGTTCCAAAATTAGCTATAAAAACAAATGACGCTTCAGCTCGTACAATAAGGGTTGTGATAACCGTAGATGGGTCGGCTGTGTACGATATCACCAGCGCGTCAACATCAGCGAATAATGTTGGGGCATGTTTTGCCGGGAAAGCTAGGACTGAAACTTCTGGATACTTAGGCGGACAGCCTGACATTGTATTTACTACATCATGCAAAGTTGAGTACGCGTCAAACAATAGCGAAACAGATAAATTTACCCTATACCACATCTACAACACGGAGTCATAATCATGGGCGAATATGTAGAGACACAATTACAAGGTGGCGGCACTATTGTTGAATGGGTTAACCCACCCCCAGCGCCTACACACAAAACAACAGGGCTTTCTCGTACTGAGTACATAGAGTTGTTCACGCCTACCGAGCAAGCGCTTTATTTCAAGTTTATGGATAACATCTATGGCGACCTGTCATTCATGCCAGTCGGTGCAGTAGATATAGGTGATGTTGCGGTAGAGCTTGGGTCTTCGCTTACTTACATGGATTTGATGATTATCGGGAAATCATCTTTTGTGCTCGCGCATGCGGAAAATGGCTTTGACATGACGAGCTCAAAAGTCATTGGCGGCCTAACTGCAATGAATCTTTTGGGTATGCTCGACGACGAAACAAGGTTGGCAACGATTTTAAAGGGGGCCCCACTATGAAAAAATACCTACTGGAAGCGCTAATTTTTTACGAATTGCTCCCCGCCAGGCTGCGCCTATTTATTGCCATGCTTATTGCTGCTAATACTGCGGCGCTAGCGATATACTTTAGCTTGGGGTTGATTGACGGGCTTGATGCTGTTGACTATTGGGCTTGCCTTGGCGTGTTTTTGGCTTATCGGGCTTGCGCGTTTATGGCTAATAAAAGCATGCCATTGACCGATAAAAACGTGGCCTTTATGAGTTCGGAGCGTACCTTGTGGAATCTGGCAACCATAGCAATTCTGGCGGTGATGAGCGTATTAAAATCATTGATCGGCTAATAGAAACAATAGAAAAAACAAACGAGCCGCTGCCAATGGTGGCGGCGATGATAAATGTTACAATGTACCGTGGCGAAATAGATAAATTCAGGGCTTTAATCAGGACTAAAGATTATGCAGGACTCGAGAGACGATCAACCGGGTAATGAGTGCTCAAATATGCAACGAGATTTTCTCATTGCGTTTCGCCGTCATCTTGAGGACTCTGCGCGAATTGACAACATTGACAATCGCGTCTCGGAATTAAAAAAAGAGCATGACGAATTCAGAGAAAAGTTTTCTAATTTTGTGGAAAAATTGCAGCCGGTGCACGAAGCGTATTTAAAAGGGATGACGATTAAATCAAAAGCTGGAACGGTTGCTATTGCGTACGTTGTAGCGATGTCGTTATTTCCTCAGCTTTCACCAATTTCTATACTGTCGCTAATAAAGTTATTGATATGAATATCGAAAACTACGGTGGGCGTAGGTTTCTAATAACCATCGGGTGCGGCGTAGTTTCAACGTTGCTTTTGTGGTTCGGGAAAATATCGGGCAGCGAGTACGTTACGCTAGTCACACTAACCGTAGTCCCCTACATTGGGTTCAACACTCAGCAGAAAATACAGGGCCTAAAAAATGACAGCAGCAATTGAAATCAGTGGGCGGATGGAAAAAAAAGAAGAAGGCTTTCGAGCGAAACCGTATTATTGCTCTGAAAACTTTCCAACAATAGGCTACGGCGAAAAGATCGGCGACAAATACGAAGCACTGCCAAACATTGAAACTACCGAGCCAGAAGCCTATAAAAAAATGCTTTCAATGAACGAAGTAAACGAAAAAACATTTTTAAACAACCCGGATATTTATCGCTGCTATTTCCATCTAAACGATAACCGCAAGGCCGTCATGTTGTCGATTGCGTATCAAATCGGAATCTATGGCGTGATGAAGTTCAAAAAGATGCTTGGAGCGCTAGAAAACGCCAATTACAGCGCGGCAGCTGATGAGATGCTTAACTCGCTAGCCGCACGTCAAACACCCGCCAGATGGAAGCGTAACGCGGAACAGATGCGCTCAGGAGAACTGCATGCCTTTTACCAATCTTAAATTATGGGTTTACGGCGGTCTAGCCGTTGCGCTATTCGGCCTAGTTTTACGTTTTGACTATTTGAGTGAAAAAGTTGAATCGCAAAAAATAGAGCTGGCGCAAAAAAACGTACAACTAAACGAAACAAACGAAACGCTAAAGTCTGAACGTGAATCACTGCGGATTGCCACCGAAAACCGCACAAAATATATTTTAGAATTGGAGTCAGCAGAAAATGAAATTAAAACTTTACGCGCTCGCGTTGATTCTGGCGCTGCCAAGTTGCGCCTCAAGGCCACCTGTGCAAACGTGCCCACAACTTCAGCCAATACCGCCGGAAGTGCTGAAACCGCTCCCGAACTCACAGAAGACGCTGGACAGGCTTATTGGGATCTCCGAAACGAAATAATACAGTGCCCAGCACAATTAGCGCTAGCAATTAAAACTTTGCAGGATGACCGTAAATAATGGCTAACTTACCAATAACCGCCTCGCGCAACCTAAGTGGAAAATTACAGGGTAGCTACGTCCCGATTTTAGAGGGCGTGAACTTCATCGGCACAGTTGGCCACGGTAACACACTGACGATTACTGACAGTTTGGGCAGATTCGGGACGAGAACAAACGTAAAGCCTCTATTTGTAAATTTTGGCGATAGTCGTTTTGGCAGCTCACTAGGACGAATCACGACTACTCACATTAGTCCCAATGCTGTGTCTGATACAGTGGTAAAGCTGGGCGGTATGGCATCTTCTTGGAAGCTCGATATTCGGCAGTTCGGGGATAGTGGGATTATCGGCACACCAGTAACCACGCAAGATCAAACCAAGCCGCTTATCCAGTACATCGAACGGCGCTATGGTTTTGACTACGCAGACCCAACAATCCAGAACAATGGGTATTATTTCAACTCTCCACCGGACGCGAATATAAGACTTTTCAGTCTTAGCATTGATGGTCGCACCTACTCACACACAAATGATGGCAGCCCAGCATCTGCTAACAACGCTAGTGCCGTTGCAGTAATTATCGCAGCACAAATAAATTCAGATTTGCTGTGCAAATGTACCGCTGTTGCGAACGACGGAACGTTTGATTTGCGGTTAACCAAGAAAAACATGGGCGACACATTCTCTCCGGTGTTAATTGAAAACCTTTATCAGAATTTCAACAATAAAACAGCCCGCATCTATTCATGGAATGATTCAACACCCAATGACGCCTACATGATTTCGGCAGGATCAGGCGCGGGGAGCTCGCATACAAACATGGAGAACACAAGCGGCAGCGCTAACACTCCGGACTATAATGCGAAACAAGAAACCTCATTGTGGATGAGCGAGGAATTAGTGTTAAAAAATTCTTCTGCAGGTGGTGTTTCTGACGGCTTTTACAATCATTACAAAAATGGCGAGCTGTTAAATACTGGGAACTCCCTCGTTACGTATAATGTTGGCCAGCAGCCTCTTGGTCGTTGTTATTTAACGCAGTTCTCGAATGGGCCATATGGATATTGGCGTGCTGATTTGCCGATAAACGTGGGCTACCAGTGCTGGGATGACGAATATCTAGGAATCTATTTTGCAGATTCAGAAACGATAGCTGCAGGCACAACAAAATTAGTGCGTCAGCCGCAAGCCACGTGGTCGTCAGAAATAGTCAGAATTTCTCAGGTAGGTTCGCATGTTGCCCCTGCAGGTGCCTACGTACACTTGAGAACCGGCCTAGCAACTTATATTTATCTTGGGAGGTTGCCAGTATGACGGTATTGAATTTTTCAGGGGTTTCTAACGGAACCGATCTCTCAGCTCTTGGATTCACAAAAGAGGCAGGGAGTGCATCAGATTCATCTATAACAGTCACATCAGGCGAGCTAGATTTTAATTTTGGCTCAGGGATAGCTACTTATTCTTTGCCGCTGTCATCGGGCGATTGTGATATTTCGTGCGAGTTCGGTGGGTATTACGCGAGTTATTGCAGCCCAATAGTTTTTAGGATTCAGGATTATCAAAACTACTGGGCAGTGCGGGCGGGCGATGCTGGCACTATAAATTTGATTCGGGTAGTTTCTGGCTCGACTACGAGCGTTTCTACGCAGTCAATATCCCGAAACTCATCAGGCGATATTTTCCGCGTGTTAGCGATTGGCTCGTTAATAAAAGTGTATTTCAACGGTGCCGAGGTAATATCTGTCACCGACTCAACATGGTCTACTAATAATAAAATTGGTATGAGCGTGAGGCTCGGAACCGAACTAGCTCTAATTACAACCTATACATACATTGACCCTGCCGTGGCAGTGACGTCTATAAACGGCGGAAGCCCGATAACCGCAGGCCAGTCAGGGATCGCCTCTGTATCGACTGGGTTTAGTGGGCTGCCTGCTACGATCACTACAAATGCCAGCGGCGTAACGTGTAGCAATATTGGCGGCACAACCAACGCGCCAACGTTTACTATTAGTGATCGTGTGGATGGCGGGCTATATCCAAAATCAGGAACGAGTGTAAATTTTACGTTCGTTAATGGCACTGAAAACGCGGTAGGTGCGCAAACAATTGTAAAAAAATCTACTGAAACAAAAGTTGTAATAGCGTCACCGCTTTTTTCAGACAATACCATTGCACAGGCTATTTTTGCCGCGTTTGGCAGAACTGTTGCTGCTGCTGATGAGTTTTATCACACAACCTATAGTGACTTAGTCATCACACCCGACACCGATTTCACAGTGACCGCCGCAGGGAGCTTTGATCTTTGGCTTTATGTCAATGCTGGCGCAGACGCGGGTAAAAACTACTATTACGCAGTCACAATTACCGAAAGCGGTACAATTGTAATTGCTGGCGGTTTAACAGCGGCTGGCCTGACATCTATCGGATTGACTAGAGCAGGCCAAACTAGCGCAGGACTTTAGTGAAAGAAATCTCGCAATGATGTGTACATTTCATCTGTGTTTTTATTGAGTGTTGCATGGCGCTTTTTGCTCATCTTTTGTGTGAACTCAAAAGCGCCAATTACTGCAGCAGATACTAGACAAGCACCAAAAAACCAGAAAAAAACCGACCATTTAAGCTCTAGGCTTGAGTCTATGCACATTTTCAGCAGTATTCCCCACGCCGATATTGACGCGATAAAAACGAGAAATAAGATTAAAAGCTGGCGGCATGTCATGATCATTTTTTCACCTCTTTAAGTTTTGGGTTATTGTTAAAAACTGCAATAACAGAATCAAATCCTTTCTGTGTTTTCATTCCTTGCAATATGGTTACGATTGAGCTTATAGGCTGGTGCTTAACCGAGCGCCAGAACTGGCCAATGGGTAGCAGCTTGCCCATGGTTATGGATATTTCGCCAGCATCCGCACGGCCAGCAACATGGTTAGATACCTCGGTGAAAATCACGAATTCATCGCTATTGAAGAGGCTTACAGCTTCTTGCTCAACCGGCTCCATGTTTGCAATTTTCGTAGTTAGCCAGCGATTTTTCTGTTCAAGATTACTGTTTCTAGTGTGCAATCGTTTATTGCGATCTTCCATCTTTGCTATCTCGGCGCGCAGTCCGGCACTAACCCCGCGCTCATAGTTAAGCGCTGCAAAGCATTCATCTATTGTTAGTTCGTTCATGGTTCACCTATTTGATCAGTAGTGCGCGCTTGCCTTCGACAAGTTCAATATCAACCTTACCAGCTTTGGCGGCACTCAGAAGCGCGACTTTATCCAGCGATTTTGACTCAGGAATAACCTTGAAATATTCGGCAGGCAATTCGCCTTCGTTTATGTCGTTTGGCAGCTTAAGACTGGCTTTTTTCAGCGTTAGGCTAAAAATCCCTAAATCCAGCTTATCGTGATGAGTGACTTCCATATTGTGGCGTAGGTATTCTTCTATGCGCTCAATAGCGGCATTCTGTGCGCGCTCTAGCTTGCCTAGGCGCTCTTTCTCGGCCTTAATAGCTGATAGTCGCATTTCAAGCTCGCGTTGCATCATGACGCAATTACGAGCCTTATCGTTGAAGTCTGCTTCAATGCTTTCTAGCGTGTCTGCGAATGACTGCGCGTCAATTAGTTCATCGTCAAACAAGGATTGCAGGCTTCTGAATTGTTCGCTAATTTCGTAAAGTTTCATTATTTTTCACCTGCTAGGTTTTTAAGAATTTTCATTACTTTCGGATAGTCTTTAGCATATATCTGTTCAGCCGATTGATAACCGCCTTGCGCAACGAATTCAGCCTCGTTCATGTTTGTTTTAGCCAGATACTCGCGCACAGTTGCAACTTGCTCAGAAGTAATTACAGCCTCTTGCAATGGTGCTTGTGCTGCTTTTGCCGGAGTCTTTGAGCCAATGCTTGCGTTAGCATCATCATCCTCTTGGGCAACGCCTGCAAACGCGGCTAGAGAGTAGCGGCGAAGATAAGTAATAGCAGAGCCAACACCTTGCGCATCTTGCTTAGTGATTGGGCTAGATGCTGTCTCGCTGATCCACTCGCCGGACTCGTGCATCAAAACGGTTTCAACCATTACCACGCCATCGGCAAAGCTTGGCATTTGCACAAAGCTCAATCCATTAGCTGAGAATACTGGACGCACAGTGTTTAACACCTCTGCAAGATCAGCGTACTTGCTTTTAAAGTGCGGGTTGATACTTGCTTTGCTGGCGTTCTCAACTTCGCCCTGTGCCATTGCTAGAGCCTTTGCGAGACTAGCAATTGATTCTGACTTATTCATTAATTAAACCCCTGTGACAATTGCTGCTCTTTGGCGTATTGGTCGCCGTATCCTTCGTAATACTCATCTGACATTCCGTTTTGCGGGATTTTGTTATTCATGCAATCCAAAACCCCTTGCTGATAATCTGTCATCTCTCACCCCACAATAATAGAAGCCAATACATGCGCCTGTGATTTAATTAATTGATTTACACCGCCGCAAAATTCGCCACGGTTGTACGCCGCCATAAAGTCGTAATCTGTATCTACAAAAGCCGCAAACTCTTCGAAATCATTTGCTAGCCTTTCTGCCAATGTATACACCCGCCCGTTTTCGCGTATCTCTAGCCCTTGCAAAAGCATCTTCACGTACAGCTTCCATTTGTAGTGCTCTAGATCATAAGCAGCGCGCTCTTGGGCTGATGTTTGTCTATCGTTGTTTATCTCTGCAATTCTTACTGCGCATTCCATTTTGTATTCCCTCGGTTGGTTTCGACAAATTCAGATTAACACCAAAAACCAAAAAAACAATAGGTAAAATAAAATATATTTTTAATAAAATGATATTGATTTATGTAATCCAATGCGCTAGAGTTCAATCTCAATACAGCGAGGGCGTTAAATGAAATCAAGATGCACTAAAGAGGAATTGCTAAAACACATTCGAGCACAGATACGGCGCGAATATGAAAGCCAAGTTGAGGCTGCTAATGATATGAATCAGTCTCCACCATATTTAAATATGGCTTTAAATGGAAAGCTGAAGGAAATACCAGGCTGGCTAATTGAGCGGTTCGGCTACAGAAAAACGGTTGTTTATGAGCGGGTTAAGTAACGACGCCTTTTAACTCGGCGTTTAACTAATGAAAATTTAACCGACTTACAAGCCGTCCTTTTTGAACAACTTGTTACATTTACTTTTTGCCGATGGGGGCGATATGAATTTATTGAAAGAAACAAAAGAGCTTTTGGAGGAAAAAGGGAAGACCATATTTGACGTTTTATGGATTGGAACCAAAGACGCTGTTTGGGATGTTGATATTCAACAGTTATTTAATGTTGATTACGATGATGGATTTGGAGTCCAAGAAATACCCGACGAGCTTATTGTTGTGGGCGAGGATTGGTGGCTAGAGCGCCATGAGTACGATGGTTCTGAGTGGTGGGAATTTAATACAATGCCAGTTAAGCCAACCGCTATTAAGCAAGGCGCTAATTTATTGCAGCGCTGGTAGTGAATGTAACGCCCATGTACAGCCGCGCCAACGCCGTACTAATTAAAAACCACGGCCTATGCAGCGTCGGTGCTGCTACGCCTTGTTATGACCAATTACCGGAGTGAGATATGGATACAAGACAATTTATAGAAACCCTTTGCGAAGACGGTTTTGACAACAATTCCATTATTGATTTTGTAAATACAAAGCAGGCGAGAATTGACGAGCTTGAATATGCGCTAAGTGTTTGCATGTGTGTACACGATGACGCTGAAAATATGACAGGCGCACAGCGTCACGCATTGGCGATGAAGGTTTTAGACTGCTAGTCATAACGCCAAGTTCAGCCCGTGGCGGGGAGTAGAGATTAAATGGCCGATTCTAGCACCATCGGCTGCAACTTTTTGTTATGTGCAACTGTGCTTGCGAGGATTTAGAAATGTGGTGCTGTTACTTCAAAGATGGAGAGCTGATAGTTTCAAGCTTGCGCGGAACACAGAAAGGAAGCCAAACTGCAGTTGTTAAAAAGCTAGGCTTTCAAAGCTGGAAGAATGCGAAAGATCACGGGATAAGATGTTACGAGGTTGAAGTAAAAAAGTGTTGATGCGACACACATAACACCCATGTTCAGCGGCGGCGTTTTACAAATTGAGCAGTGCGTGACTCTAACACCGTCCGTGCTGGAACTCCTTGTTATGACCAATCAATCGAAGCGAGGTAGTGGTATGCGAGTTTCAGTCAGGCAAGAAAAAGATGGCTGCTGGTATGTGATAGACGAAAAAGGCGTGCGCTATTCTCAGTGTGGCCGATGGTCAACAGCAGAGCTTGCGCAAGAGGAAGCTAGAAAATTCTTGAACTCACTAGGTTATAAGAACTGTGAGCCACAGTCATAACGCCCATGTTCAGCGGTGCCCTTGGGGATAGAAATTAAATACGCAACGCTAGCAGCATCCGCGTTGTAACTGCTTGTTATGTGAGGTGACGAAGTGGAATTTTGGAAGGATATTACAGGCTTTGAAGGCTTTTATAAGGTTTCAAATACAGGGAAAGTTTCGTCTTGCGATAGACAAAAAGAACAGCACGGAAGAAAAAGAACGGGCCGCGAATTAAGGCTGGAACAAAACAAAGCAGGCCAAGAGAGCGTATGCCTAATGGCTTATGGAGAAAAGAAAAAGGTTCTGGTGTCAAGAATTGTGGCGTCTGAATTTATTAGACCTTTGAAAAAAGGTGAATCTGTATTTCATTTAGATTTAGTAAAATTCAACAATAATGTAGATAATTTAATTATTTTGAAGAGTGGTAAAGATGTTATGGAGCTTGTAAATAAATCTCTTTGCGATGGCTTTGAGAAAATAAGCAGGGATCAAATAACTGTTGAGAAAGTTAAGGAGTATTTATTTTATTTAGATGGCGATCTCTATTTTAAAAAGAGAACCGCATTAACGGTAAAGGTTGGTGAAAAATCAGGTTTTGCGCAAGAGGGGCACTGGAAAATACATTTGTGCGGTGAGACTTATATGAGAAATTGGCTTATATATTTTTTACACACGGGCGAGCGCAATGATTATGTCTTGCCTAAAAACGGTGATTTTATGGATGGAAGGGTTGAAAATTTATATTCGGTAAGCGCAAGCGAATATGCGAAAATCACAGACAGGGTGCAAAACATTCACACATAACGCCCATGTTCAGCGGCAGGATTTAAGGCGAATTTTTATGGAATACTTTGCGAAGCAAACCATAAAAAGGCGACTTAAAGACTGTCCAACGTAGCGCAGCGGAGTGGTGCTGCAACGACTTGTTACAAATGTTTTACAGCAAAAAACTTAGACAAAAACGGCTTTTAATTTTTTAACTTTAATACAAAGAGGTTTTCTATGAATTTAACAGACAGAACTAAGCTCGTCCTTGAACTAATGAAAGTAAAGCCTTCGCTAACAGCTGAGAAAGCTGCCGAAGAAATTATTTTGATTCAGAAATTGCTTGTGAAGCAGGGGTTCCTTGCACGACTTTTAAGCAAGCTTCATACAGCTTAAGTCTTTCTAAGTTGGTGCCATTGCCATAATCACAGTTACGGTACAGCTTGTAAGCGACTTCTTCTTTTGAGTTAATTTCAAGATTTGCATCTGACATTGGTACTTCTCCTTTGGTGATGTGCTAATTGCACTGACTTTGTAACGCTTAGCGCAAATGCGCGCTGGGAGTAAGAGTTAAAAACCGATATTTAAACCGCGTCATTTTGACGCTACTTGTTACATTTACTTTTAACTACAAGGCGTTTACTAAAATGGCAGAACAAACAGAAGTAATCATTCGGGCAAACTCAACTATAAAATTGAAAACTCCAAGCGGAATGACTAGCACTTGGACTTACGTAAAAGGCACAACGGCAAAGGCTATGCTGGACGATATTGCGCGCTCACTTGGCTACGAAGTTGTGCCGAAAGTTAAAAGCCAGTGAATGTAACAGCGGAATCAAAGGGCCACCCATTAAAACTCCGACATTTAGACGACAAGCATCATTGATTTTATTTGAGTTTTTCAGTGTGTTTGTAGTTTTACGGCCTAGGCCGCAATTCCACAAAATCAGCACCAATACGGTGCTTTGAACTAAATAGGTGCAGAATGACCGACTTATGCAAACGATTAAGCGAGGCTACTGATTTACGTTTTCGCGTTGACGATGACACTTGCGAGCCTGCTGCTAGCGGTGCGGCTTTATATTACTGGCTAACTAGCTACAAAGATGGCTATCACCTTGTGGCTAATTCGATATATGACGAAGTGTTTGATGGCCATGTGGGGGGTGAATCTGATTTGATCGCGAAGATCAACGAGTTAGAAAACGAATTCCGTCATGTATAGAAAATCGCAAAATCTATACATGAGGCTAATGTCATGTATAAAAATATTAATTTTTTAAACATGTTGCACTTGGTTTATGTGGTGCTATAATAAAAGCGCGGTAAGTCACCTTTGAGGTTATCCGCAACCAGTGTGAGAGCTGGGGTAAACACAAATTAAATCGGGTCGTTAAGACTGCTTGAAGATTTACAGTGTATTTGTGCGCTGTTTATCACTCTCACCAAGCAGCCTTAACGGCCTTTTTTATTGGATTGAATTTATGAAATACCCATGCAAAACCGAAGAACAAAAACAGCGCTGCCAAGAGCTACAAGAAAAGGCAAACAGGCTAGCAAATAATATCAAGTATGCCAAAAACAAAAAGCTTGCTGTTAGATCATTCTTGCAATGCCTTTACCTGAGTATTTAGCCATGGATAGACCAGACGTATTCATGCCGCTTTATATTGGCGACTACCTCGCGGGAACCTCTAGGCTGACTACAGAGCTTCATGGTGCATACATGTTGCTGATAATGGACTATTGGATGAATGGCGCTTTGCCTGATGACAACAATGCGTTAGCTTCAATAGCCCGCATGAATTTGGATGCTTGGAGCATAGCTAGAGCAGTGCTTGAGAAATACTTTAGCATTGCCGATGGGGTTTGGATTCACAAAAGAATTGAAGAAGAATTGCAAAAAGCTGTTGAAAAGAAGTCAAAAGCCAAAGAAAAGGCAGAAAAAGCAGCTAAAGCAAGATGGGGAAATGCTCCAAGCATACCGCAAGCAATGCTTAAGGAATGCCCTTCACCTTCACCTTCACCTTCACATAAAGAATTAAAAGATATTGTTCCTACGGAACGCGAAGCTGTGCCAGTTCAAGAAATAATTAACTTGTTCAACCAGTCTTTTGAAACTTTGCCAGAAGTAAAAATTCTAAGCGATAAGCGCAGAGCTGCAGTGAGAAAGCGCTGGCTTGAAAACAAGGGAATGCAAACAGTTGAGAGATGGGGAGAGTTTTTTGAATGGGTAAAAAAATCAGACTTTTTGATGGGTAGGTCTGAAAAGGCGTTTAGCATGACTTTTGACTGGATGTTCAACGCCACCAACTTTATAAAAATTTACGAAGGGAACTACCACAAATGAGATTTTCGATAGAGGCAGAACAATCAGTCATAGGCGCATTGCTGCTAGACCCTGCAAAACTGGATGACGTTTTAGAAATAACCGCCGATGCAGATTTTTACGGTGCAGCTAATCGCGCAATATTTAAAACAATCGTTTCTGTTTGCCAAGCTGGAAAAGCTGCAGATGTGATAACGGTGGCTGATGCAATGAGTGACGCAGGTACGCTAGATCACGCTGGCGGCGTTGGTTATTTGGTTGAGATAGCCAATAACACACCAAGCGCCGCGAATGTTAAATCTTACGCCTCAATCGTTGCTGAGAGAGCCATAGAGCGCCGCATAACCGAGGCAGGGCAACGAATAGCCGAGATTGGCGATGATGATGCCATTGACGTTGATAGCAAGCTGGATTCGCTTCACGGAGAAATTGCAGGGATAGAGCGCAGGGATAGTGTTGAGCATATAACTTTTGACCAACTGATTAAATCACGAATTCTCACGCTAGACGGTAAATTCAACGGCACGCACCCTAGAGGCATGGAAACAGGGTTTAAAGCGCTGGATGAGCGATATGGCGGCATAGGCAATACCGCGCTTTGGGTTTTGGCCGCGCGACCAGCACAAGGGAAAACGGCGCTAGCTATGAATATCGCTTACAACATAGCAAGGCAAGGGAAAGAGGTTTTAATTTTTAGCATGGAGATGGGGAAAGAGGAGCTTGGCGACCGACTAATGGCAAGCGCCAGCGGAGTAAACTCTAAAAAGATTCGCAGCGGAGAGCTAGAGGGTCAAGACTGGAATTCATTGTCCGCAGGCGTTTTGAAGCTTCGGCCGCTAAAAATTCACATTGTTGATATTCCGGCAATCGATATACACCGAGCCAAGGCCATTGCGCGCAAGTTCAAGCGTCACGGTGAAATAGGGCTAATCGTTATCGACTATCTGCAGCTTATGACTGACAGCAAAGCCAAGAGCCGATTCGATGAGGTTTCAAGCGTAAGCCGTGAGCTTAAAGTGTTAGCCAAGATGATAGGGTGCCCAGTGCTTGCCTTATCTCAGCTTAACCGCAGCGTTGAGACAAGGCCAAACAAGCGCCCACAAATGGCAGACTTGAGGGAGAGTGGCCAGATAGAGCAGGACGCAGACATAATCAGTTTTATTTACCGCGATGATTATTACTTACCTGACAGCCCAAACAAAAACACGGCTGAGATAATTACAGCAAAGTTTCGAGAGGGAGAAGTGGGGGTGGATATTTTAGGAACACAACTGCAGTTCAGCAGATTTATTGACTTCGACCCTTCAAGCTACATTTACAACTGGGAAGATAAAAAAACTAACGGATCAAGAGCTCGTGGCGGTTTTGATTCTTAACGTTTCACCAATCGCTGCAAGAAGCGGCAAAGACTAAATAGGGGATTAACATGCAATCAAAAAAAGGAAGCGCCATAGAATCGGCTATAAATATCGCTATTGGGTTTGGTGTGGCTTTGGGTAGTCAGTTGGTAATATTCCCGCTCTACGGCGTTCATGTACCGATTGAGACTGATTTGGCAATAACCTGCTGGTTCACATTAATAAGTTTTGCGCGCAGTTATTTTATTCGCAGGATATTTAATGGTCTAAGCGTAAAGATTTGCAATGATTCTACTAAACAATAAGGCGGTAACAGATAATGAAACAACTAAGCACTTTCAGCGATAAGGAGAATTACTGGATTACGTTCATAGGACTTAGAAAGCAAATAGGGATATTGGATAAATCACTTGCCATTGAGCTAGGAATAAGCACAAGGGCATTAACTGAGCGAGTATGTGGAAGGGCTGAGATTAAGCGCGAAACATTGCTGGCTATGGAATATTTAATATTAAAAAAGGCACAGATATGACTTTAACAACTGATATGTTCAAAAATGAAGGCGCTATTGAATTTGAAAATGTTGCTAGCGTGATTGGATCAGGCTATGAAAATGATGTTGCTGTACTGGCTATCGAAGACAAAATAGCTTACCGCGCAGCCCGTAAAAATATGCAAATACACTCTGCAATTATTTTAAAAGTGATGGGGGTGGTTTCTGGTTTCTTTACTTATCAAATTAACCATGACGCGCGTGAGTTTTGTTTGTTGCAATCAACTATTCGACCAGAAGTGTTTGATTTTGATTTGTACAAGGCAATGGTACAAAAGATTATCGAAAACAACACCTACGGCTATCCAATGTTTATTACCACAAACCCAAAAAGTAAATTTGAAACGCCAAAGTTATTTGAAAGCATTGGGTTTACAACGTACCTAGAAATGTCTGGTTATGCCTACATGGTTTACGGAGATATGGGCGATGCGCGGTTAAAGTATTTGGCACATATAACAATGTGTAATGTATGGAATTCAATTAGCGGGAAATGGTTAAAGGTTAAGCGCGAATGGAACGAAAAAATTGAAGCTGCTGGCGCTAAGCATAATATTCCTAATCCTAAATTTGCCTCGCGTGATGGATGCTGGCAGGGAACAAATGGTTATTCTAATGTAGTTCTTGGGTCTCATGAAATAAATGAAGACGGCGAAGTAGTACACAAGGTAGGAAAATCATTCAATGGTAATGCCTCTGTGCTTGACCCTGTCGCATGCGAAGTAATCTTGCGGTTCTTTATGCCTACTGACGGTAGCTTTGTTTACAACCCGTTTGGCGGCGGCGTACAAATGGGGTTTGTGACTGGAGACTATGGATACAAATATATTTCTAGCGAAATTAGACAAAATCAGTGTGATGCTAATAACGCAATATGCCAAGACTTGAAAGGTAGCGCAAAGTGGATTAAAAGCGATAGCTCTGAATACGTGCCAGACGAGCGACCAGATTTGGTTTTCACGTGCCCTCCATACTATAAAGTTGAAGAATATCTTGATTATGACGGCAATCCTCCAGAGGGCGAGCTTAACTCATTTCCAACTTATCAAGAGTTTAGAGATACGCTTTTCAAAGGGTACAAAAAAGCAATTGACGCGCTAAAAGATGATAGTTTTTTTGTTGTGATGACTGGTGATAGTCGTGATAAAAATGGCGCTTATTATTGCTGTGAGTCAGAACATGAATTGTTTTTCCGTGACAATGGGTTACACGTTTACAATAAAATTGTTTATTTAGAGTGTGAATTTACCCGATTAGCCCATGCAAAAAAGACTTTAAACTATCGCAAGTTTCCAAAGCGTGAACAAAAAATTATTGTCGCTTACAAAGGTGATATGTCAAAGATTAAAGACCGTTTCCCAACTGTAGGGCGTTTATAAAATGGGTGCTTATGGTCATCAAATAACACTGAGTAAAAACTCTCGTGGCATTTATAGTATTGACCCGATAATGGGCTGCGAAAGCGGCCTGTTACGAAATCCTAAAGGCTGTTACGGCGAGTGCTACGCTGCATCATATGCAAAGCGCTACGGGTATGACTTTGGTAAAAATGTTAGGCGTTATTTTGATAGTGATAGCCATGCTGCAATGATTCGCAGAAAGATAAACCGTATAGAAATGCCTTTTGTTCGCATGGGCACTAGCGGCGATCCTTCTGAGGATTGGGAGCATACTCTTTATGTTTTGAGCAAGCTGTACGGTATAACCAAGGAAGTAGTTATTATTACAAAGCACTGGTACAACTTAACTGATACGCAGTTGCAAACATTATCGGCGTACAACGTGTGTATAAATACTTCAGTATCAGCCCTTGATTATCCCGACACGTTAGAAAATGCGCTTGAACAATACGAAAGGGTAAAGCCTTATTGTAAAAGCGTTTTGAGGGTAGTTAGTTGTGAGTTTAATTTGGAAAATAAAGAGGCTAAAAGATTAAACGATATACAAGAAAAACTATTATCGGTTGAGGGTTATATTGATACTGTATTGAGAATATCGAAATCTAATGAGTTGGTATCAAATGGTATAGTAAAAATAAATGACTTGAAGTTTTTAGGAAAAAAAATTACTGCAAGCAAAAGAAATAAAAGCACTTATTTTGGTAAGTGCGCAAGCTGTAAAGAAATGTGTGGCTTAAATACTGGCGATAAAATAGAGCACAAGTTTAAGCCGAATCCTAAGCAATATGAACTTATAAAAACAAAAGCCATTCGATAGTAAAGAAATGTTAAACCAAGTTACAAACTATAAATAAAGAACGATAATAGGAGCTAATCATGTACGTAGATTTAAATACACAGTTCAAAATTAGAAACAAGGTAACAGGCGAGATTAAGACCGCATACCAAGGCCACAAGTTGTGGTTAATCGTAGATGAGAAAGGGGTTGAGATAATGGCAGATTGGGAAGTATGCGAAGATGTAGGCGTGTTCAAATCAATCACAGCGCTTTCGTCTATATTTTTTATTGCAGGGTTCATTTACTGGGTTTGTTTTTCTGAGTCGTTTTATTTGCGAGTTTTAAGTTTATGTGATGTTTGTAGTTAACGCCGTTATAAACGGTGCGCAGTACGAAAATTAATAATGCGGTGTTCTATCCGCATCCGTTTGATGACTTTGTTACACAAAACTAAACTTGGAGATTTACTATGTTTGCTTTAATTGAAACTAACAACGCCACCCACATTGCTATTAATATTCCGCTTGATGGCGCAGATAAAACCTTACCAGCTCTTGCTGCAATGCTTGAGAATAACGCTGTATTTATCCGCAAGGACTATTCAAGCTGCCAAAGTGTTACACCAAAAATGAGTTTTATTTTAGGCGATAAAGTTCCTTTTGACACCTACGAAACGGAACTTGTAATTCAAAAATCAAGTTGCGCAATAGGTGAAGATTTTGTAGTTGAGTCACCCGATGTGATTGTCAGTAACGCAAAAGGTCTAAAAAGCAAAAGCGAACAAATTACAAAACAGAACACGGAGATTGCATTTTTAAAATCAGAGCTAGAAACACTCAAGGCTAAAATTGCAGAATTAAGCCAAGACACTGCGCCTGTGTAACGCCGTTATAAACGGTGCCAGTACGAAAATTAATAGTGCGGTGTTCTAGCCGCATCCGTTTGATAACCTTGTTAAGTTTGGTGGCTACTTGTGAATATGTTTAACGAACACCCTGATTGGGTTGGTATGCCTGAATTTGTGCAGGAAAAGAAATATCCTTACAAAACCCTGATTGTTAGGTTTGAAACAGAGCAAGACTATAATGATTTTGCACAATTGATAGGGCAAAAACTAACAAGTAAGACAAAAAGCATATGGCACCCGTTTAAGTCGCATTGTGGATTAGAAAAAAAGGTGTACAAAAATGCCGACTAGATACCCCGTGTATATTGTTTCAAAAGGTAGGTATAAAAACGGACTTACCACAAAAGCGCTTGATGTAATGGGTGTTAAGCACTTTATAGTTTGTGAAGAATTTGAAGCTGATTTATACCGCGAACACACGAGCGCTGAAATACTGGTTTTACCGCAAGAGTATTTAGATTCTTATGATACGTGTGACGATTTTGGAAAAGAAAAAAGCAAAGGCCCAGGGGCTGCTAGGAATTTTTGCATAGACCATAGCGCACAATTCAAGCGCCATTGGGTTATGGATGATAATTTAGATGCGTTCCATTACCTAAACAGAAACGAAAAATTCGAGGTTGAGTGTGACGGGACGCTGAGGGCCGCTGAAGATTTTGTAGATAGGTATTCAAATGTTCCGGTGGCAGGTTTTAATTATTATTCATTCTGCAAAAAGACAGATAAGTTGCCGCCGTTTATTTGTAATACAAGAATATATTCATGCCTTCTTATTGAAAATGGCGCTGGCTATAGGTGGCGAGGTAGATACAATGAAGATACAGACCTAAGCTTGCGAATACTAAAAGACGGACTCTGTACAATACAGTTTAATGCGTTTTTGTGCGGGAAGGTTACAACGCAGCGAATGAGCGGCGGTAATACGAAAGAGTTTTATGATGACGAAGGCACATTGCCAAAATCCGAAATGCTTGCAAAGTTGCACCCAGACGTTGCGAAAGTTGTGTTTAAGTTTGGGCGATGGCACCACCATGTAGATTACAAACCATTCAAAAAAAATAGACTTGTTTTGGCGGATAAAGATAAGGTTTATTCTGGTACTGACAACTACGGTATGCGATTGGTTTCAACTTAACAGTTTATTCAACTGGTTGACCCGCGAAACTACGACATTTTGACGACAGGCTTCATTGATTTTATTGAAGTTTTTCGGTGTGTTTGTAGTTTTAATGGGTAGGCCGCATTTCCACAAAAATTGAACCAAAATCGTGCAAAGCACAAAAGAGGTGCAAATTGACAAATAAACAACTAAAGCCGCGTGATGTATTCGAATGTGAATATATTCACTGGCACATGGCGCAGGACGTTTACGCTGATGCAAAGTCAAGCTTGGAGTCATTGCGCAATGGGTTGACGTATGACGATGATGGAGTGCATCGAGCGTTTAATAATTGGATAATGGGGGTTGATATTTCTCAAGAGCAAGGCAAACACAATAGAATTGGCGACATACACATAGGCGGCGAGATGCTGCCAGAGTTTGAATCATGAGCGAGCATGTAAAAGTAATAGACGGTTTAGTAAGTATCAAACCTGTGCTTGACTGGGCATATCAGCTAATCACTAAGGGGTTGGCTGGGGGAGCTGTAGAAGTTGCAATTAGACGGCATGAAGAAGGTCGTAGCAACGAAC
>Ga0181343_1000083_pt1 | contig 43024 bp, 44 predicted proteins | sample Su13VDMLBSD_FD_130110 | JGI IMG/M metagenome (GOLD analysis project Ga0181343, IMG submission 130110) | Freshwater viral communities from Lake Michigan, USA - Su13.VD.MLB.S.D | ecosystem: Environmental > Aquatic > Freshwater > Lake | place: USA: Michigan | collected 2013-07-15
ACATGCTCTGCACGAGAGACTCGACCGCAGCGTTCTCGACATCGGCGAAGTTCTGCTGCTGGTAGAGCTTGGCCGCCTCGTGGATGCACGACTCCTCGTGCTCATCGTAGTAGTACTTGACGGCGGCACGGTGCAGCGCGTCGCAGTCTTCCTCGATGATCTTCTCGACCGCAGCCTCGCGCACCTCATCCTCGTTGTCCTCGATGTACTTCGACACCGCATCGTCGGTGACATCGCCGTCGTCGATCATCTTCTGGATCGCAGCATCGCGCACGTCCTCGTCGCACTCGTCGATCAGCTGCTGCGCAGCTGCCTCACGGATGTCGTCCTCGTCGTCCTCCATCATGCGCTCAAGGGCGAGGTCGCGCATGTTCTCCTCGTTGCTCTCGATGTACTTGTTGATCGCGAGGCGCTCGACCTGACGGTACATGACCGTGCCGTAGATGTTGTTGAGGATCGAGTCGATGTAGCTTTCGTTGTGCACGAGAGCGCCGATGATCTGGTCAGGGGTCAGGTGGAAGGTGATAGCGGCGGTCATGTTGGTCTCCGTGTTGGTGTTGGTGTTGGTGTTGGTGTTCATTGTCGTGGTCTCCTGTGTTGGTGGTTAGAGCTTGGTCATGTTGCGCTTCACGCGAGCACCTCGACACGGTGTCCGCTGGCTTCGTCGTCGGCCTTGATGCGCAGCAGGTCGGACATCGCTTCAGCGGCGGTCGAGTAGTGCCAAGCGACGTGATCGTCGAAGAACATCTTGCCGTCGAACTCGGCGTAACGGTCGATCATGTATCGATCGTAGATGATGTACTTCTCGTAGCGGTTGCCGCGCATTCTCGCCTCTCCGTAGCCTTGAATCTTGTAGTAGATCGTGTTCATCGTGGTCTCCTGTGTTGGTTGGTTAGATGGAGCGGAAGCTTTCGAGCTTTCCCTTGGGCTTGCTGCACTTGATGCACAGCGTCGCGCTTTCTCCGACGTTGGCGGATGCGACGGCGAAGGGAATCGCTGCGAACCAGACTTGCTTCTTGTTGGTGATGTCTTCGCCGCAGTTGTCGCAGTACGTAGCGGTCATGGTCGTGGTCTCCTGTGTTGGGGGTTAGATCAGGCGGGGATGAACGAGGTGACTTCGGGGTTGCGGCTGCCGCCCTTGCCCTTGGCAGCGAGCACGAGGATCGTGCCCGTCGGGTGCACGAAGGTTGCATCGTGCTTGTCGCCGTCGACGTAGTTCGCGCCGAAGGCGAGCATCGCCGCAGGGTTGCGGCTGACGACAGCGCAGCGAGCGGGGCGAGCGTGCTTCTTCGTGATGATCGGCATCACCTCGGACAGCGTGCGCTTCTCGGAGATCGAGAAGGTGAGGTCGTAGTTGGCGGGCAGCTTGCCGGCGAGGTGCAGCTTCCACCTCTCGAACGACTTCGTGTAGTCGTAGAACTGCACGTCGAACCAGCGAGCGAAGAAGTCGATGCCGAGCAGAGCGACGAAGTCGAGATCCGAGAAGCCATTGAGGCGGACAGCGAGACGCTTGCCGCGCTTGTTGGCTGCACGCACAGCCTTGGCAAGCTCGAGCTCGAGCTGCGCCAGAGCGACGGGAGAGATGGTGCCGTCGGTAGCGATGAGGTTGACGGTGCGCCAGACACGAGCGTCGAAGACGCTCTTGCTGACGCCGCGACCGCTCTCGAAGATGCAGGTCTTCGCACACGCGCCCGCATCGGGACACGTGTTGAGGATGGTGCCGTCGTCGAGACGGTGCTTCGCCACCTTGACAGGGGCAAGCTGCATGATGAGCAGCTCGAAGCCGTCGACATCCTTCGAGACCTTCGTGTTCGTGGTAAGATATTCGGTCATGACAGAGTTACTCCGTGGTTGGTTGTGGTTGGTTGGTGGTTGGTTAGGTCGGACTAGGCGTCGCACTCGTGCCAGTCATTCGAGCGACGGGTCACATGCTCGTGCCAAGCCAGAGAGAGCTCGTACTCCACAGCCGTGGGATCGAGCTCGGGACCGAAGGCGTCTCCGATGTAGGCGTAGTACGACCGTCCCTCGTTGCCGCAGTCCATCCAGATGGTGACCTCGACCACGTCATTCAGACCACGGGTCTGCTCGATAGCAGCCTTGATCGCAGTCTGTATCTGAGTGTAGTAGCTAGTGGATTCGAACAGGCGGTTCGTGACAGAGTCACGGCGGACGATTTGCATGTCGTAGGGGTGGTGCATGAGAGTTTCTCCGTGGTTGGTTGGTGGTGGTTGGAATCAGACCGCGTCCTCAGGGAGCAGCTCGTAGGTGCCGGAGTCGCGGCGCGTCTCCAGAGAGAGACGGCGGAACAGAAGATCGTCGATGCGAGCATTCACGCGAGCCAGAGCGGCGTGGTGGATGTCGAGGGCAGAGCGACGAATGCGATCATCCTGAAGCATGAGCTCGGAGATCAGGCGGTCGAGGCGGTCGATTTGCTGTGCGGTGGTCATGAGAGTTTCTCCGTGGTTGGTTGGTTTAGAGTCCTGACGTGGTCATCATCAGCGTCGGCATTACCGACGGACCTTCGGACTTCTTCGGAGTCCTAGGTTTCGACCTTGGGGGATCGTCCTGCACACTCAGGTGGCATCCATAGAGATTCTCCGCAGTCTTGACAGGCCTCGCGATCGTAGGCTCTGCGGAGTACCTCTACGGCTTGAGCGGTAGGGGTTGGGACAGTCAGGTTCCCGGTCCCTATCGGAAAGCTACCTGTCACGTAGCCTCCCGATGTATCGGGGTTCCCTCTCGCTAGAGACTTGCTAGGTCTCTTATCGTGCCAAGCTTGCAGAGCTACAGACTTGCAGGAGAGACGCCTATCGGCGTCGACGCCTAAGCTACGGTCGGGGTCTAGATAGCTTGCGCTATCGGGGTAGTCGCCCCATCCATCGGTACACGTCCGGCTTTCGGACCGGATAGTACTCCCCACGCTTTCGCATTGTGGGGATAGCTAGTGCAGTGGCTTGCGCACTAAGCGAGAGTCGGGTTGTCAAGCCAGTACGAGACTCGTACATCTAGAGTCAGTACCCGTACCTAAGTCTGGACGCCTACCGAGAGACAGACAGACAGAGCACGTTGGCAGAGAGAGTCAGAGAGTCACACCTTCCTTGTTCGGGCCTTTCGTGGGGAGCGATCGCTCGCCCCGTCCGTCCCATCGGCGGGCCGGACACCTCCAGCCGTGGTGTAATTCGAGCCCGATCGGCTTGCGTTTTGCGCTTTGCCGGGTAGCCTGACGCCATGCCGGGGCTGAGCCCGGCTCCCGCACCCCCCCTACGGGGGTACCGGGGGGTTTTCGCTAGGTAGCCCGACGTGATGGACCTAGCTCCGAGCCCACACACGGTAGATTTCGAGTGTTGGTCGGTGGTTTTCGGCGCGTTCCGCGCAGGAATCAGCAGCAACTACCCTGCGTTGAGGGATGGCTTGCATAACTTGCTGGGTTTGGTGGCCTTCAGAGACCAAGCTTCCCAAGAGCTCTCGGCTCACATGGTGCCAGTTTGAGCCTCGAGCAACCCTCCGCACTACCGTGCTCCGGTTCCCTTCGCAGGATGCCCTGATAACACCTCGTGTCAAGTTACAGCTGTGTAAGAGCCGTGTATTGGCTGTGTATGGAGGCGTGTTGTGCATGCCCCAGCTATGCCTGTGCATGCTTGTGCTATGCCTGTGCCATGCTCTTGCATGCCTAGGAATGCTTATGCGATGCTCGGGCATCGCATGACAGAGCCGTTAGGCTATCTCCACCTGCGTCCTGCCGTGCGGGCTCCTCTAGACAGGACTTGCGGCATGTTGTGCATTGCGGACGGGCAGTATCTGACGGTCTCGTGGGAGACGGTGGTGTCCATCGTCGCCCCCATGGTTGGTGCCGGCGTGTGGATGGCCAAGTGGATGGCTAGCCGCTCTGACCGGGATAGGGACGACCTGATGAAGCGCATGGACGCTGACAGGTTCGAGGCCAACGAGGACCGCAAGGTGCTCAAGGAAACCCTCCATGCCCTCAAGAACGCCATTCAGGCGGCCACCCTGACCACCGAACAGCACAGCCAGACGGTGGACAGCATGGTCCAGACGCAGCAGCGGATTGTCTGGACACAGGAGCGCATCCTCGCGCTGATCGAGGCCGATCTACGCAAGGTCCGGGGCGACGTGCGCTTCGAGGACCGCCAGAAGTCCGAGGAACGGGCTTAGCAGCCCCAACGCTTCCGGGCAGCCTTGCCACGGTCGCCGGTCCAACCCCGGCTACGGGCACAGAAGCTCTTGTGACGAGGGTCGTCCTTGTCCTTCGTCGGAGCCTGAAGGTTGCTGCCCGTGGCGCGGTTGTACTTCGCGCGACCCTTCGCCGTCAGCCCTGCGCCCTCCGAGACGGACAGCTTCTCGCCACGTCCAACGGACAGATTCGGTCCCTGCTTCTTTCGCTTTGCCATTGTAACGGTCCTGTAGGTCAGTCCCAGCCTAGCCCCTGCCACATGTCGCTCGCCTCAGAGCTACCTCGCTCGTGAACCGGGAGCGGTCGCGGGGGACGGTACTCTCCCTTGGGCATCGTGACGAAGCTGTCATCGATGAACGGCCCAAGCTTCTCGTGCTGCATGGCGTGCTCCTCGTAGCGCACGTCCCCCCTGTGGGAGGGGATCACCGGACCAGAAGGATCCAGCCGCACCTTCATGGGGCAGTACCCACACAGCATGTACTTCGCCATCTGACACCCTAGAGCAGGTAGTCCACCGGGACCATCAGGGCCGGCGTCCCCTTGCCTACCCATGCGCCGGCGATGTTGAACTCCACGTATTCGATGGCCTCCTCCTCGGACATGCCATCCTTCTGCAGGTTCGACACGATCTTGGTGTAGTCGTAGACCGCGATCGCCGGCTCGCCGCAGCGCGTCACAAAGCCAAGAATCGCCGTCTCATGGCCGTCGATCATCAGGACGGGCTCGGAGAGGTTCTCTTCGATGATCGCTTGGATCTGTTCCTTGGTCGCCATCAGATCTTCCTCGAGGTTTGAAAGCCGTAGAACGCGATCAGGCATGCGTCGATGCAGCCGTCGTGCGTCGTGTTCACGTAGGGGAGCAGGCGGCGGCACTCGCGCAGCGCACGCTTCTTGGTGTCCATCTTCTTCGCTGTCGTGGTGAAGACGAACTTCTGCCACTCCTGAGGGCGAACCGCGCGAAGCTTGTAGTTTCCGCCGGGAATGAACGATCCAGCCCACTCTTGCAGGGCGTGGCACGTAGCCTCGAAGTAGCCCGCCCACCAGCTAGCCTTCTTCGACATGAAGCCGTTCGGCTTCTCGTAGATGATCTCCACGTCGTCGCTGGTACGGGTGTACTCCCACAGAACGGCCACCATCTGCTTCAGCGGCTGGCTGTCGTCAATCTCGATCACGCGGATGATCCGGCCGTTCTCCAGCACCGCGATGCCACCCGTCCGTCCCGTGTCGATGCCAATAACTACTTGACTTTTCGCATCGCTCATGCAGGCTATTCTGCATGACAACCATCAAGAATAAAAGCAAGAAGCTCGGACGCCCTCGTATCTACGCCGACGGCGGCACCATGGTCTACTTCCGACTGCCCACCAAGCGCATGGGCAAGGTGCTGCGCAAGATGGCCAAGCTCAAGGACATGACGGTGTCCGCCTACGTTCGGTCCATCGTTGAGGGCAAGATGCTTCAGCTCTGGGACCGCATCTAGACCCGAATTCTGGCCAGCTTGACACCTACCCCCTCGAGGCTATGCTCCGACCCGTACGCCCACATGGGCGGAAGTCAACACGAAACCGAGGTACTCGCATGAAGGGCAAGAAGATGAGCGGCAAGGGCAAGGGCGGCATGAAGGGCAAGGGGTACTAGACATGAAGTGCTCCTCCTTTCCCGTGGGCTCGGGCAACTCCGGCTCGATGAGCAAGGGCAAGCCGAATCAGGCCAAGAGCACGGGCACGCTCAAGACGGGCGCTCGTGGTTCGGCCATGACCAAGGCTCCTCGTCCGTTCAAGGGTCAGTAGTCATGCCGGTGCCCCTTACCCCGTATCCGCCGTCTCGGTGGATGGTGTTGGACTTCTCGGCCTCCACCGCAGCGCAGTTCCCCACCAACGGGCAAGGCGGCACCACCACTACTGCTTCCTCGTCCGCTCTGTTCGGGGCACAGAAGGTCATCATCACCGGCATCGCGATTCTTGCGGCGCCAACCGGAGCATCGACGATCACGCTCGTGAACATGGCTGGAACTGACCTGTTCCCCTACAGCATCTCCTCGAACGCAGCGGCAGATCGCACGACTCCTCCGCTGTGGATTGAGCTCAAGCACGGCTTTGGCGTCAAGGCCGCTGTGACCGATGCGAACCTGCGCGTTCTAGTCTCCTACATCCACGCCAACTGACATGATCGCAATCATCGATGTTGGTGGCACGCATACGCTCGGCACTACGTACCACCCGATCAACATGCACACGGGCGCTGTGCAGGATCATGCGGCGTATCTGGTCAACGGACAGAACGTCACGAAGTCTGCCGGCAAGGTCGTGATCAACCAGATCATTCTGCTCGTGGCTCCTTCGGCCACCGTGTTCACGTACCAGATCCGATCCATCGATGACGCAACGCTGATCCTTCAGGGGAACATCGGTGGAAACGCGGCAGTGAACCGAGAGGTCATCCCGTGTCCGATCGAGATCGATCGACCGGTTGCGTTCCGGTTCATCACGGCTGGCCTTGGCCCCGTCCTCATCGACTACGACATCGCACAGATCTGATGCGCTTCGCAGCAACTGCATCGTCTCTCTCCGATGAGAGCTACCGCGAGATCGAGCGCCTGCTGGGCTCTGGCAAGGCGCTCACGTTCGACGACATCAGCGAGGACTTCGTCGTTCGCATGATGCTCGACACGCTCAAGACCTGCAAGCGACCGCAGGTTGCGCATCAGCTGCTTCGCACGCTCGCCGAGATCAAGGGCATGCTCCAGCAGTCGAAGTCAAAGAGTGCGGCCGCCGCTTCGGCGCAGGATGCTCTGAACCGTCTCCGTTCCTGAGCCCTTCTTCTGGATCTCCATACGCTTGACCTTGTCGTAAGCGTAGTCGGACATCCACATGCCGATCGGTCCCTTGGCCGCCCACACGGTGAACCCAGCAGGGTTCTCGGCAGACAGCGCCTCCCGCATGAGAGCCGCAACGATCGCGTCGATCTGGCGATCGGTGTAGATGCTCTCAAGCTTGGCGATCCAGTCCACGAACTTGGCCCGACCCATCTTCAGGTCGATGCGCTTTTCGTACTCCTTCAGGATGGCGAACTTGCGTGTCATGAAGTAGTCTGTACAGAATAATGTCCAAGCTGTCAAGAGAAGAGGAAGACCTGATCGTCAAGCAGATCTGCGCGACGGTGAAGGCTGGGCCGATGCGCGAGTACGCGCTGCACAACGCTCTTCTTGGCCACAAGGTCGTTGGCCGGCGCGAGTACATCGAGCGCGTGATCCAGCTGCAGGACAAGAAGACCGGCACGTGGGGGCGCTGGAAGTTCAACGGAGTTCAGCGCAAGGTTGAGGCCATCCGCCTTCGCACGCAACGCGCCGGCAAGCCGGAACGCTACTGCACGCTCAAGGCCCGCAAGTGGGGCTTCTCGACGTTGTGGCTGGGCTATGGTGTCGAGTACGTCACGCGCACTCCGAACGCACGTGGCGTCATCGTGGCCGACGATACGGACGGCGCGAACGCGCTGCTCGAGATCGGCAAGCTCATGAAGGCCAAGCTGCCGTTCAAGCTGCCAGTGAAGTACGAGAACCGATCGGTGCTGTACTTCGACGAGCCGATCTACAGCCTGCTCGATATCGACACGGCCAAGAACCCGGACCCGTGTCGTGGCGGCATGTACCGATTTGCGCACTGCACCGAGCCTCAGATCTGGCCCGATCCTGAGAAGCGTGCGATCGCCATCGAGAACGCTGTTCCCGACGAGCCCAACACGGTGATCAGCTACGAAGGCACCGGATCGGGCATGAACTGGTGGTACGACTTCTGGATGCGGGCATACCGTGGAGAGTCCGACTGGCACGCGCTGTTCTTTCCGTGGTGGTACGACAAGAACTTTGACTACTCGCTCAAGCTAATAAAGGATCAGGCTGTTGCCTTGCTTGAGACGCTCGATGATGAGGAGCGTGAGCTGCTGCGCATGGGCTTGGATGCCGGACAGCTTGCGTGGCGCAGGGCCAAGATCGAGAACACCTTCCGTGGCAACGTCGAGCTCTTCCACCAAGAGTTCCCGGCCACGCCTCGAGAGGCATTCATCGCCTCAGGACGCCCAGCCTTTCCAAGCAATCAGGTGCTGTCCATCAAGTCCGAGGCCAAGGATCCGATCTGGAAGGGCAGCATCCTGATCGACGATGACCGCAAGTCCTACCGCATGGCCGCTGACCCGACGGGTCCGCTGTGGATCTGGGAGCACCCAAAGCCGGGGACGCCCTACGCCATCGGGGTCGACGTTGGCCATGGGGTGACCGGCGGCGACGACTCGGTCGCGGTCGTTATCAACGCCAAGACCTGCGAACAGGTCGCCGTGCTGCTCTACTCTCCCCGTCCACCTATGCGGGCTACCATCCGCCCCAAGGAGTTCGGGCGCTTGGTCGGCATGCTGGGTATGCACTATGGCAACGCCTACCTGATGCCAGAGATCGAGGGTCCGGGGGTGTCGGCTCTGGATGCCCTGCGCGACATGTCCTACCCCGCTCTTGGACGCCGGGAGACCTACGACAAGGTCGGGCAGAGGACTACCCACAAGCTGGGGTGGTCTACCAACAGCATGAGCCGTCCGGCCCTGTTCAACGAGATCCGTGAGCATCTGGCTCTCGAGACCGACGGCGCTCGCTTCCATGACCATCGGCTGGCCGAGCAGATGCTGAAGATGTACCTCAGTTCGAACATGCGCGAAGAGGCTCCGTCCGGAGAGCACGACGACTACGTCATGGCTTGGGGCATCGCGCTGATGGGCCGGCGCTATGCCATGTCGTCCGGGTTCGTAGCCAGCAAGGAGGAGTCAATCCGGCTGTCCCTTGACCAGCAACATTGGAAAGAGTTTGAGGCCGATTGCATTCCGGAGACGGAAGCGGCTAGTATCACCGACGGACAGGACACAGACTGGAGCGAAGAAGAATGGACGTGATCCCGGTTGTGGCGATCGCCGCCCTCATGGCGCACCTCGCGTGGAGCGCCTACACCCAGCGTGCCCTGCTCAAGCTCATCGAAGCTGATCGCAAGTCGCTTGACACTGCGCGGCTCGAGATCGTGGGCATGAAGAGCCCTCAGGTCGCACAGATTGTGATGGCTGCCGACCAAGCTCGCACCGCAGCTGGCGTGGCTGAGTTCATGCAGCGATCGGTTAGCCAGCTTGCTGATGATCCAGATGAGGAGCTGTACGGTTGAAGGCTGAAGACTTCATCTCGTCGAAGATTGCGCCAGACCTAGCGGTCGAGCGCAGGGCCATGGAGGAACAGTGGTTCTCCAACATGGCCTACTTCTATGGGAAGCCGTTCTTCGTGCCGGAAAGCGGCAGCATTCGACCCCCTCGCGATCCGCGCTACTCGCGCCAGAAGTATCAGGCCAACCTGATCCTGCCCAAGGTTCTGCGCAGCCTTGCCAAGCTGCAGGGCCTCAATGCCACGCTGACCCCGCTTCCCATGTCGGACGATCGACGTGACGTGCAGGCAGCGAAGCTCGCGAAGTCCGCGTTCGAGCACGCGCAGCGCATCACCAAGTTCCGCATCAAGCAGCGACGGGCCATGATGTGGGCCGCCGTCTGCGGGAGTGGCTTCCTGCGTCCCGGTTGGGATCCTGACATCGGGAACCCCAAGCGGATCTACCTCAACGAGAACGACAACGAGCCCAACATCGAGGCGTTGTTCAACGATGAGCTGCGCCTCTATCTGGAGCAGAAGCGCCGCTATCGTGACATCCGTCCGGGCGAGCTGTGTCTCGATGTGGTCGAGCCGTTCCAGATGCACTGGGATCCCAATGCCAGAGGTGGCGGTTTCGGTGATTGCCGCTGGGCCGGGACGCAGGTTGCCAAGCCTGTCGACGTGATCAAGTCGCAGTGGGGCGTGGATGTCGAGCCGGAGCCGAGCTCGAAGTTCGCAGGCGTCGAGCAGTACCGTGATGTGCTCGCGTTCCTTAGCGGTGATCACGGTGTCGCGCTGACGACCCGTCGCCCCCGCACTGACCTTGCGACCGAGATCGAGATCTACGAGATCCCTCTGGCCACCAACGGCTGGCGAGGTCGGCACGTTGTGATTGTCGGCAACACCGTCGTCAAGGACGAGCCGAACAGCTACGAGCGCCTGCCGTACACCAAGTTCGATTGGTTCCCGGTGGAAGGCCGCTTCATGGGCTTGTCGCTCGTCGAGCAGTTGCGTGGACCGCAGCGTGCCCGCAACGAGTCGCGCACCTACATGATGCGCTTCATGCGCAACGCCGGTTACGGCATGACGCTGATTCCCAAGGGAAACGGCATCAAGCCTATGCAGGTCGCCAACGTGCCCGGACTCGTGGTCGAGTACGACCCGACCAACGGCACGCCTTCGTTCAGCCCTCCGCCGCAACAGCCGATGCACGTGCTGCAGAACGCTGCCGAGTCGGAAGCGGAGATGGACAAGATCTCGGCTCAGGCCGATCCGACGAACAACAACCTTCCCGGCCAGCTTCGCTCTGGAGTCGCGGTGTCTGCTGTACAGGCTGACAACAACGCGATCCTGACGCCGACCAGCGAGGCGATGCTCGAGGCCACCGCCGAGCTTGGCACGACGATGCTCGAGCTCATGGGTCGGTTCTACGACGCTCCGCGCATGATGCAGGTGCAGGGGCCTAGCGGCGAGATCGATGTCCGACGCTTCACCGGCACCGACCTTCGCGGGCACTACCGCATCCACGTGATCGCTCAACCCGACATGCTGGACAGCACCGAGGCTCGTCACGCTCGCATGTTCGAAGCGGCGCAGCTTGGGATCCTCAACCCCGGAGATCCCGATGACAAGGCCATTCTGATCCGTGGCCTGTCCTTCCACACTCGCAGCGAATGGGCGGACCATCGTCTGCAGCAAGAGCTGGCCGAGCAGCGCGAGATCGACAAGATCATCGAGGATCCCACGTACGAGGCTGCGGTCTTGCCGTGGAATGATCCGGGTCTGCGCTCGCGTGTGCTCGAGCGGTTCCTGAACTCTCTCGAGTTCGAGGGCCTTCCGGGGCCTGCGCAGCTGAAGCTTGTTCAGCGTTGGCAGCAGTTCAGCCAGCAACTTGCTGAACGTGCGCAGCAGCAGATGGCTATGATGCAAGCATCCAAGGGCATGCCCGGAGAGACTGGGCAGGCTTCACAACCACGGAGATAGAACATGACCGATAGCATTGGCGAACGAGCGGTTGAGATCGCTCAACAGAAAGCAACGGAGATCAAGGCCAAGCGGCCCAAGCCGCCGGCTCTTCCCAAGGTCGACGAGCAGCAGCGCGAACAGGCGTTTGCTGTTGCGCTCAAGCTGCGCGACATGCGCCGGCAGAAGCTCGACGAGCTTAACCAGAAGACCGCTGCTCCTAACCTCGGATTCATCGAGTGCCGCGAGTGCCTCGGACCGGCGCTGTGGATCCATGGAGACCCCGAGGGGTGGGTTCGCCACACCGAATGGGAGACGGCGTACAAGCCCAAGGGTGCTGACTGGGGCGGAAAGATTCCGCACTGCCAGTGCTGCGCCGGCGAAGGTCGCAAGATCGACGCCCCTGTTCTTCATGACGGAGGCCAGAACTTTGGCATCGTCATCATGAAGAACTACTACCGCGAGATCTCTCGCGAAGAATTCGAACAACTCACCTCTGGTTCCTAGCTGGAGAAAACGACATGACGACCCAGAACCCCAACGCCAACGCCCAGACCACGGGTGCGCAACAAGGCAATCAGGCTTCCGTCACGCCGCCCGTCGAGCTGACCCTGAAGCGCCACGGTCGAGAGATCAGGGTGCCGACGGACAAGGCGGTCGAACTTGCCCAGAAAGGCCTCGACTACGAGGTGAGGACTGCGGAGCTGTCCAAGAAGGAGGCGATGCTTCGGGATGACGCGGCTGCCTACGGTGAATACCAGCAGCTGAAGACTTCCTTGGAGTCCAACGCCAAGCTCAAGCAGGCGTTCCTCATGGCCATGCAGAACCCTGATGCTGTTCTGGGCGCGACCCAGCGGCAGCAGGAGTCCTACAGCGGCGATGAAGATGCCGGCAATCAGCTCGCGGCCAAGCAGGCCAACCCTGCAGCCGACCCCAATCTCCTTGTCGAGGTGGCCAATCTCAAGGCCAAGCTCGAGCAGCGCGAGATCACGGAGGCGAAGTCCCGCATCGAGGGTGACGTGCGGTCTGAAATCACCCAGTACCCGTGGCTTGTGAATCACGACGGCTCGCTCAACAAAGCGGGTCAGGCTGCCTACAAGGCGGCCATCCTGACGATGGCTCACTCCAGCGAAACCAGCTCGGCTGCTGCGGCACTCGCCGCCAACGAACAGCGCGAGATCTTGGAGGAGATCCAGAAGCAGGGACTTCGTAGGAGCGACATGGCTGAGATGGCGCGACAGGCCCCGATGCGGGGCGGTGTCACATCGGCTACTCCGCCGCAGAATCTCAACAAGAAGAGCTTCGAGGACGGATCGCTCCGGAACGCCGCGCTGGAATATGCGCGAAAGGCTGGCCTCCTCTAACGGCCAAGGACTGAACTGTCATGGCAAAGACTCTGATTGATGCGTCGACCGGTGGCGTCGTCTACGGCACCGGTGACTACTACACCCGAATCCTGCAGGATCTCTTCCTGCCCGTGGTTGCTGACACGGTCATCTACCCCAACACGCGCCTGAAGCGACTGCCGCGCAACTCGACCCGCGTTCAGGGCAAGAACGTCGTCTTCCCGGTCCACACGGATGATGCCAACGGCGTCGTCGCGATCGGTGCTGGCGGCACTCTTCCCGAGCCCGATGTCGAGAAGTTCAACCAGTACTCGTTCGGCATCCGCCACATCTACGGTCGCATGAAGTTCGACGGCATCACCTCCGATGCCAACGACTCGGCGATCGCTTCGTGGCTGGACATCGTCATGAACGAAATGCAGGCCAAGGCGAAGCTACTCGCTCGTCAGCGCCAGCGCATGTACAGCAACGACGGCTCCGGCATTCTGTGCCGCGTGATCTCGATCACTGGACCTGCTGCCAGTGAAACCATCACCGTCGGCATTCAGACGCAGATCATCGGCAATGCGACGATCACGGACTCGGTCCCGACGCGCTTCATCAAGGTCGGCCAGCTGCTGGCGTCCATCAACACGTCTGGCGTGAAGACCGGTGCGTATGTGGTGACGAGCAAGACGAACACCACGATCGTCGCAACCAAGCTGGCTCCGGCTTCGGGTACCGTTGGCGCTGCGGCCACGGACGTGCTTGTGTCGCTGAACACTCGCGTCACCGACCTCGCTGACTTCACGGTTGCTGCTGACACCGGCTACAAGAACGAGCCGATGGGCATCCGTGGCATCATCGGCGACCACAACCCGCTTCACGACACGAACTTCCAAGGCATCGATGCTTCGGTCGCCGCGAACGACTGGCACCGCGCCACGATCCTGTCGAACAGCGGCGTGGCTCGCCCGCTCACGGTTGATCTCCTCGATGAGGCTGTCATGACCGTGGTCGAGAAGGCTGACAGCGTTCCGACGGCGATCTTCGGTGACTTCAAGCAGGTCCGCAAGGTCGCTGCTCTGATCCTCCCCGACCGTCGCTTCAACACGACTGGCACTCCGATCGACTTCGAGCTGGGCTACGGCGATCTCACGATCCACGGCATCCCGTTCTTCGCCGACCGCGACTGCTACGGCAACTCGCTCGAGTTCATCGACGAGACCGACCTGAAGCTGTACGTCATGAAGGAGATGACGTGGATGGACAAGGACGGTTCCATCTACCAGCGCATTCTCGACAAGGACGAGTATCAGGCTACGTTCTACTGCCGCGAGACGATGGGCTGCGACGTGCGCGACAAGCACCTCCTCATCACGGATCTGGCCTAGAAGGAGCCACCACACATGGCAATCCATCTTGGCCAGTTTGAGGCTGGCTCTCACCTCAAGCGCCATGAGTACTTCATGGAGCTCTGCACGCTGCCGTCGGTTTCGTCGACGGTGTATGCCAATGCTTTGTCTCTTGCAACCAAGGTTGCAGGAGACAGCACTGGCTTCGTCTCCAAGTACACGAACCAACCTCTCAACCTGTATCTCAGTCTCATCTGTGTAGCCGGCGTGTCCAACACGATCGTGTTCCGTGTGACGGGCGAGAATCACTTCGGAGAGGCGGTGACGGAGCTTGTGACCATCGCTGGCACTGCAAGCGCGACGGTTTCGGCGTTCACTGTGAACTGCTACCGCCGTGTGACCGCAATCACCATCGATTCGATCACTGCTGGAACGACTCCCATTGCGGCTGGTATCACGTTCAGTGTTGGTATTTCCAACTTGACCGGATGCCGCTATCCGGTGTGGAGTCGCACCATTCCTGCGGTGGCGATCAAGGCTCTGGTGTACGCGGGCAGCACCGGTAATGCTGCGACGACTCACATTCTGGACAAGACGTACAACAACATCCGTGAAGCAGGCAGTGGCGCTGTCGGCGGCATGGTTGCTTTGTACCTCGACTCCAAGTACGAGCGGTACTACTAGAAATGAGTCCGGAAGGCTTCCAGAAGCGTCTGCGAACCCTTCCGCTAGGTGGGGATCTCGTTGTGAAGCGGGATCCCCACTACGCGGTCCGACACGGCTACCACCCGGATGCCTACCAGATCTGGGACAAGGGGCGCGTGTCGGGCCGCCCATACTGCGTCCTCGTGGCGCAGCTGCGCGGGATCCCCGTCGAGCTGGATGACCGCATCTACGCCCGTGTGGCGAGGATGCAGGTCCAGCACAACGGCCGTCCCGGCTGGGTTGATGACAAGGTCCGAGAGTTCATGGACGCCGACGAGCAGACCGACGTTGAGCGCGATCGGGTCTTCCACGAAACTTGGAAGGATCGGATCGACGTTCACGGCAAGGTTCGCAGCATGTTCGGCAAGACCAAGAAGTGGGCTCTGAACAAGAGTATCCTGCCTGAACAATGCGCCTCTCAGAGCTCATCACCGCCGTCCGGCACCGTGTGAACGACACGGGGTCGAAGTACCACACAGACAAAGACATTGTCTTCTGGATCAACCGGCACGCCCGCGCCATCACGCGCAAGCGGGTCGAGGCGGATACCAGCTACGCGAACCAGAAGCTCGACATCCTCGCGTCCAACACGCGCATGGTCGAGCAGATCGACAACGAGACCTATCGGTACTACCTACCGAGCTGGATCTACCGCGTGCGGCGCATCGCGCAGTTGAGCGGCAACGACATCCTGCGTGACCTGCAGCGCACCGAGTGGGGCTTCTCGAGCAACCGCTCGATCGACATCCGAACCAAGTCCGCGCTCGACATCCGCATCTTGGCAGCCAAGGTTCCGACGCTCCTGCGTCCGGTGGTGGTTGCAAGCAACAGCGCCAGCACGTCCGAGCTTCGCGTCGCTGTCGATGGGGGCGCGGGCTACACCTTCGAGACCGAAGAGGGCTGCATGCTCGGTGCGCAGTTCGAGGTCACCACGGTCGTGTCCGGCCGAGACCCGCGCGGTGGCCCTTCGGTCGTGACCTCGCAGCAGCTGCAGGTCATCGGCTCCATCCCCACGTGGGTCATGACCGTCAAGCCCGCGTTCCCGGCGCTTCCCGTCGCGGCCGACACGATGGAGATGCACTGCGAGATCGAGGACATCCATCTCACCTACCTGATCGAGCTCGTCGCGCACGACCTGTTCCAGCGCGTGCAGAACGTGTCGGCCATGCAGCTGTGCCGGCCCCAGCTTGAGAAGCTCGAGCGCCAGTTCGCTGTCGGCCTTCAGCCGCGCACGGACGGTATGCTGACCACCATCAATCAGGGCGAGGAGTATCTCGTCGACGACGATCCGAACGTAGACCCTTACTGGTACGGCTGGCGATGAGCGGTCCGATCAATCAACGGTACTCCGGACTATGGCTGCGGCACAAACTTCCGCACCTTGCCGGTGGCCTGAACCGTGGTCAACACCCATCGCTTCTTCTGGACACGGAAAGCCCGGACTGTCTGAACGTCGACTTCGACGGCATCAGCGTCAAGTCCAGCCGTGGCAACAAGAAGTTCAACAACCAGACTGCGGTGCGTCCGGGCCTGCTGGTAGGAACGCGAGTGCCGGCAAGCCTGATCCCAGTCTTCCCGGACAAGAGCGTTCCGATGATGAGCGCGGTGTACATTCCGTACAACGATGCGCAGGACATCGGCGGTGTTCGTAACGAGGTCTCCGATATCTTCGCAGCTCCTGCGGATGCCAACTGGGCTTTGCAGCGCGGGCGCAACTTCGAACTGAGCGTCTCGTTCCGCCTGCCAGAAGACTTCAAGCTTCTTGGCGCAGCTACGCTCGGCAGCAAGACCGCTCCGGTCACGAACGACTGGAAGACCAATCTTCAGGGCGAAGAGCTGGACGAGTTCATCGCGATCGTGCAGAAGGGCGGAGACCGCCTGACTCCGATGTCGTGGGCGCTTGGCCTCGTGAACGTCGGCAATCTGCTCGACATGGATGTCGGAGGCGGCATCAACGGTCTTGGCTTCAGCAATGCCACCTACCGCAACCGACGCAGCAACTATGCGCTGTGCTTCATGTGGCTCGACTGCCCGCAGTATGGTGTCGACCGACCTGTTCGCGCACGCTACTCGCTGTCTAACACGAAGATCTGGAAAGACGAGACAACCCACATCTCGTCTGCGGACGGAAGATACCCGACGTTCGCGTATCGTGCATTCATCGCCCCGTGGTTCGCCGAGCCGGGAAAGAACCACCATGTGTCGATCGCGCTAACTCTGGACACTGGGTCGTCCGGTCTTCCTCTCACCCTCGAGCCTACTCCTTCGTGGAACAATAACGGTTCGATCAAGGTCCGATGCTGCGATGACTACGAAGATCTTCAGGAGTTCAGCTACGACCAAGCGTCACCCGGAGCATCGACGCTGATCCGCTACAAGGGGCCGAACGACAGCCTCGAGTACTTCAGCAAGTACGGCATCCGGTGGTGGGGCAAGGATCCGATGTTCCTTGGCCTGAACCAGAGGTTCGCCCCGTGGACATCTGCAGGCTTCATCCCCTTCGGCATTGATGCTGCTCCGGCAGAGAACGGCGGATATGCCCTGACGGACATGTCTGCCCATGGAAGCATGGCGACGATCTATGGGGAAAGGAACACGCCTGAGCAGCCACTGTCGGGGTTCAACATTGTTCAAGCGACGAACAACTATCGGCTTGGGATCAATCGGCCATCCCCAGCAACCGAACTAACCGGGACCATCTTCGAGGTGAACCAGCGAGGCTTTGTCCTCGAGTCTGCGGCCATGGGCACAAACCCCGGCGTAAACTGGGGAGATGCTTCAGGAGCATGGACTGGCATTGGTCCTCAGGGTCGTAGCCCATGGGGGCATCTGCACAAGGAGTGGGCCGGACTTGGTGGCAGCAACCTAGCGGCGAGCAGCGGCTTCAACCCGGAGGCACTGCGCGGATATCGGTTGGTGTTGGGCGCGGTGTCTACTGCGGCTGGATTTTCTGCTACGAGTCGCCTTGCTGCTGGACAGCTGCTTTCGATTGGTACGTACACGTTTGCCACTCCCCCATATGGAGGCGCGGCGACACAGTACATCACCACTGAGTTCAAGGGATTCGTCGGGTCTGTCCCTGCGTTCACTTGGGCAAGTGATACTACGGTTGTTGGAGTACGTGCTTTCCGATGGGCTCAACGCCCCATCGTTGTTGGAGACCTGCGGATCTATTCCGGTGACACAGGTCCGAAGTCGTACGACCTGCAGCACGATCTTGTGTCCGACGAAAGCGGGATGCTTGTCGGCCATTGGCCCTGTGATGATGGCGGAGACCAGATCGTTCGAGAGGCCGTCCTGCAGAATGACGGCTATCTGATGCCGCTTGGTCTGGCAAAGACGCGCACTGGAGGAGTGTGGCTATCCGGAGAGGGCGAGGCTCTTACGCTTGACATTCGAGACAACCCCGATCTCTTGAAGCAAGTGAAGGCCGCCCTTGCAGATGGTCGCAATGGCTTCGCCATCAACATGCGCGTGCGCATTGGTGAGGCGTACTATGGCCTAACTCAGCGCAAGGAAGTTCACAGCCGTGGATACATAGGCACTGCGACGATTGCCGGCCAGCGCATCGAGCATCGAATGGCACCGGTCTTGGCGCAGTGGTCAGCGGCCGTTCCGGAACGAACAACTTACGCCGCGCTCAATCAGCCTCAGACAGCTGACGGGGTGTTCTCGCCGCCGCAGCCTCTTCTGGAGCTTTCGTTCGCAGATGAGCTTGAGGGCAACATCGTGCATGAAGTTGCGCAGAGATACCCCATGGGATTCTCTGTGTCGTGCCCATCAAACGTAGACAGTACGGACTGGCTCAAGAAAGTCCCGGGCACTGGCGCTACCGGCATTCACGCTTGGTGGCTGAACGGCGCTGTTGCGGAAAGTCGATGGGGCAAGAGCGGAGACTGGATCGGTAGGCCCATCACAATCCAGTTCGGTTTCGATCCGACCGACACTGCCTACCAATACAAGATCTACATCGCCGTGTACGACGGTGCAGAGAAGTGTTTCTGGTCGCAGCAGACCATCGATCCTCGAGAGATCGAGAGAAGCATCATCACGATCGGCGGTTCGTGGTCGTGCCGTATGCGCGAGAAGTACATCACCGGATCTCCGGTTGGATACGAGCCGCAGGGCATGTCGATCTGGGAGTCCTGTGCTCGCATGATCGTTGACTCGGTCACCGTCTATGCATGCAAGACTCCGGGTTCTTTGCCGTCCGTGTCTGGACAAACGTCTCCTTCTGGCAACGGAAAGACGACGCACCCGGATGCCATCAACGGTGAGCCTTCGCTTGACAAGCTCGAGAAGTATCCGGGCGGAGGTACGGTCAAGGTAACGAACGGGACTTGGACGGTCCGTTCTGGCGGAGCTTCGTTCACTGCGTTTGCAGACAGCGCAGAGCGTTCGATCGTTCGCATTGGTGACGAGAAGGTTGAGCTTCCCGACGAGGACGATCTGCCGAAGCTCGTACCGGCTACGTACTATGCGAGCTCGTACGTCTCATCTGACGCAGTCAACATCAACAGGCCATACATCGGAGCCACGCAGAACGGGGCACGCATCGTCATCACCAATGCCATCGCGGCTAGCGGGTTTGATGACGATCTGACCGACAATGAGTTCTCGGTAGGAAGCGGCGGTGGCTACAACATCGCTACGTCCACGTCGAAGGACGCTCTGGTCACCGATCCTCTGTTCGGTTCCATCGTAGACCTTGGCCTTGGATGGAGGGTCCGCGTCTACAGCAACCTAGGGGCCGGATCTTCGTACCTCTGGCGTCCTTCTGCCGCGCGAGGTCCAACCCTTGGGCAAGGCAATCCGATCCGTGGCCTGTATGCATTCGATGGCCAGCTGTTCGCCGGAAGCCGTGGATCTCTGTTTGAGGTCGACGACCGCTGGAGAGTAGATGGAGATGACATCGGCCTAGAGTTCCGCGAGTACAGCGATCGTGTGGTGTGTCCGCATGCTGACATCTCGGACTTCCCGCAGCCGTCTCATGGATCGAATCCTGCCGACATCCGAGTGTGGTGCTTCGATGCTCGCGTGTGGATTCCGAACCTTGTCGGAGTCCGGACCATAGCGTGGGTTGGCAACGACGGACTTATTGACGATGCGGCGGGCTTTGTTGCCTGCTCGCGCTGGTGCGCATCGATCGTCAACGGAAGGCCGCGCTTCTCGATTCACTCATCGGACGCTTCAGGTGGTGCGACTCGGCCTTACCGTAGGTACAACGCGGATGCTGGATCGACCATTGCCGCCGGCAAGTGGGTTCACATTCGATGGGTGGTTCGTGGCAATGGCCTCGGCGAGCTCGAGATCCCCAGCTGCTGGATCGACGGCATTCCGTCTACCGTTTCTGTGGATGCAGTCGCGGATGGCTTGACTGGAACTAGGCCGTGGGTGAGCGGAGCGAACTCTGAGTTCATCGTAGCCGACGAGCTCATCGCGCTAGGCGCTCAGCGAAACATCGCGATCGCTGGTGCGCAGCCCACTTATGGCTTCAGTCCATCCAACACCGCCGGCGATCCGATGCAGCCCAACGTCTACAGCGGATGGATCAGTGGGCTGTATGGGAAGCTGTCGGAGATCCAGTGCTTCACGACAACCATCGGCGACAAGCCGTTTGATGATGGCGTGGCGTTCAACCCGCTGTCGCCTCCCGTTGCAACGCCAGTGCAGGCCAAGGCTCTGTTCACGCAGACGCCTGTAAGCGAGGTCATGAACTGGACATCTGTTGCTGACGGCGACGTTGCGGCGACGATTGTTTCGCATCCGTTCATCAGCCTCACGCACGAGCTTGGCTCGAACGACAGCCCGTTCAGCTTCGCAGCTGCTGAGCGTAAGCTCTACGTGGCCAATGGTGGCCGCATCGGAGTGATCGATGTCTAGCTTCCGCTTCGCAGGGCTACGCAAGCCCAAGAACAAGCCGAAGGTCCGGCTGGTCAAGACTCCGCTTTGGGAGCCCAATCGGTTCTCTGGAGTCAGCCCAGACAACGATCCGATCTACGGAGCGTCTGGAAACCCAGCGTATGGTGCTAGTGCCGTTACGCTGCAGACTCCGGCGGTGACGCAGCAGGTGTTCCACTACAGGCTTCCCGGCACTGCGTACATGGCGCAGGTCGCTGACTCAGCCATGAAGTGGGATGTCGACAAGTGCTTCGCGTTCAAGTGCTACCTCGAGCTGGACAGCGTGTCTGGTCGCATCCCGGTGTTCTCGCGCCGCGACTCTGTCGACAACGGAGGCCCGTTCATCGAGATCCGTGATGGCCATGTGGTGTGCGGCTGGTACGACACCAAGCTGAAGAAAGAGGTGTACATCAAGACGAGCAAGCCGGTCATCGAGCCGGGATACGTCTACTACCTCTACTACCGCAAGTGGTTCCCTCGTGGCGGCCATACGCTCACCGGCAACGGTTCTCTGTACTACAACGGCGGCAACTGGCTGAACTCAGTCCACTACGGGAACTCCGGAACAACGGCAAACAGAGAGGCGTCGTATGACTCCCTGATTGTTCGCCGTTTCCCGCGCACGGCTAACTCAACCGGAGACTTCTACTCTTGGTGCGGATACGACGCAAAGTCACACCGCAAGATTGGTAGCCCCGCCGCCTACTACAACTTCTACAACAACATGTCCAGCAACCGGATGTGCGTATCGTTCGTTGCTGCTGACAGCAACTACGGCGCTACTCCTAGTGCTCCGTACGCTGGACCCGCCCTTAGCAGGATGACGCCTTCGGGATGCGTCTTCTACAAGCAGGCGCTGGATAAGGTTGCAACCACAGGCAGCATCGTTGCAATACCAACCGCAACGACAAACCTGAGGTTTGTGTTGGACCATGTCGGGATGCTGCTTCAGATTGAAGACAGCAACGCATCGCCCACTTTCGGCAGCGAAGTGTTCCGTATCGTCGAGATCCTTGATGCATACCGCGTGCGTGTCATCAGAGAAGACAGCACGAACCCAAGCTTCGCCTACACGACTGGCAGCCAGTTCATCTCGATCTTCCCAGATGTGTCGCTCGTCAAGTCTCAAGATTATGACGTGAGCGTTACGCCAGACAGCGCCGACTATGCCATCGAAGTGTTTGGCAGCAGCTTGGCTGGAGACCCGCTGTCGGGCATCTCGCAGTTCAACGGACGCGCATGGTCGTTTGCATGGGGCATGTTCTCTACAGCGGTGACAGACGGCGCTTCCTACAAGGTCGGCAAGCTGCATGTCTTCGAGGACTTCAGCCAGTCTCTCGCCGCTAGGCAGCGAGCCACATGCGGGTGTGAAGCTGGCACTGACGTGTTTGGCCTGCAGGGATCAACCAACCCAGAAGATGGATCGCTTCCGCTGCAGGGCGTTCCGGCAGGTGAGCTGCATGCTGAGCTAGGAGGGTTCGCTCGCGTAGCGGTTGATACCGTGAGCGTGACTACGACCTTCCCTTGGGGAGCGACCGCAACGTTCATCACGGCTCCATCTTCGACGCAGCCTAACGCAACAAACACGATCGCTCTGGATGCCGCGTCGACATCGGCCACGGCCCTGACCATTAACTACACGCGAGAGGTTGCTCCGGGGACTCGACGGATGCGCATCTCGTTCTATGACCCGGACACCGACGAAGAGGGCGAGCCGGGGGACGAGATCTCGTTCAAGGTTCACACCGAGGACACGAACAATCCGAGCGGTCGAGTCGACCTTGTGCTCGAGAACCTTCCGATCTCGACCGAGTCAAGCCGTACGGTATGGAGGCGCGTGCGCATGTCGCTGGATGGATCCAGCACGTACTACATCGCGAAGGACATCGAGGACTCGAGCTCGTACTCGGCCTCGGTGCCGATCGATGACGTGTCCATGCAGGCGCTGTCAGACCCGATCACGTCCTCGACTCTGCTATCAACCTATGGTGCTCCGCCTCGAGCGCACTATCTGACGTTTGCTTCTGGGCGACTGATCGCTGCTCGAGTGGCTGGATCCGACAACTCGATCGCGTACAGCAAGCCGGGAGTGTACGGATCTTTCCCTGCGGCGAACGTGCTCCCTGTCGCATCTGGAGACAGCGACATCACCGGACTGACTTCGCTTCAGGACTCGTTCGTGGTGTTCAAGCGAGGGGCTGTGATCGCCTACGCTTTCAATGACGACCTGATCATCCTGCGGCGAGCGGTCACCGGAGACGGATGCATATCTCAGGCATCGATCGCATCGCTTGAAGACCGCATCTACTACATGAGCGACCGTGGCCCGATGGTGCTCATGCCTGACTACACGCCGTTCTTTGTAGGCTGGCGCATCCAGAATCTGATTCCTGAGTTCGACGGTCTGGCCATGCGTTCCTGCGCCGCTGGTGTAAGCCGTCAGCGTGGGCAGGTTGTGATGTCTGCTCGCAAGAACACGTCGACCCGCATGAACTCCCGCATCGGCCTTGAGTTCCAGCACCCGATGAAGGGCGAGGACACAATGCGGGCCGAGTTGATTGCCGGCCACAGGTTCTCGCTCTACGAAGAACCCGCAGCGTGCAGCTTTGCCACGCTACAGCGCGAAGGAGACACGGAGTTCCGTCTCGTTGCTGGGACGGAGGAAGGCTTCGTGGTGTGGATGGACCGAGACGATACGCAGCTTTCGATGCGCGGAACCAAGCTTGAGGCCAACCTTGGATCTATCGGCACTGGCACGCTTGCGTCTCGGTGGTCGACCAAGGACATGGACCTTGAGGTGACCGAGCTGGACAAGCTGTTCCACTACCTCGACGCCTCGAGGCCCGAGGGCTTGACCGGTACGTTGACGGTCGAGGTCTACCGCAACCGAGCGACCAGCCCGATCGGTACGTTCAACATCGATCTGTCCCAACCCTTCTCTTCGGAGGAGCTTGGCCTGCACTTGCAGGAGGCCCGCTCCTTCCGTCTGCTGTTCAAGCTTCCGGCCAACCACTCTGGTACGATCTGGGAGCTCTTGGATCTCGTCATTCGGCATCAGCTTGTCGACAGTAGGTGACACATGGCAATAACTCCGGGCGGGGGGTCTAGCCCCCGAAGCGGCGACCTTGACTCCCTGCTTGGTGGCGGTGCCATGGTCAGTCTGACGACTGGGTATGGACCTCGCAACATTGGCCTAAGCCAGCTGATGGCAGCGATGATGGCCAACAACAAAGCGAAGACGCCGGCAGACTACGGTCCTGCGCCCAGCGGTACTGGGCTCGGCTTCCTGACCGGCATCAACTACGGATCAACCGGCCTGACGCAGGAGCAGATGGCTGCCGATCCGTTCGGTGGCGGCTGGAAAAATAACTACACCCCTGCGTTCCTTGCTCAGTTCCTCAAGGGCGAGATGGGTCCGGGCGGATACCTAGGTGCTGCATCTCAGACTCGAGCTACGGCTCTCGGTATGGGGCAGATTGTGCGTGGCGGTGAGGCCGACATCGCTGCGCAGCAACGGTCGATGGCTGCGGCTGGAGTGGCGGCTCCCTCCTTGACCGCAATGCGTTCGGCGAACCAGTCCGTGATGGCCGATCGTGCCCGTTCGTATCTGACCCAACGCAGGTCCGAGCAGGACGAGATGCGCTTCGATGCGATGAAGGGCTTTGTCGACATGCTGTCGCAGACCGTCGCCTCGCAGAAGTCTCTCGAAGCAAACTACGAAGCAGCCAAGGCGGGCGCTTCAGCAACGAGGTCTGCTGGAAGAAGCGGAATGTTTGGTGCAATCGTAGGCGGCGCTCTGTCCGCCCTTCTCTAAGGAAGCAACATGGCACAGCAACCCGGACGCTTCAGCTTCTTTGCTCCCACGCCCCAAGCTGTAGACTTCAGCCCGATCCAGCGCGGCGCGGAAGCGCAGGCCAATGCGATGCTGGCAGCTGGTCAAGCGATCGGAGGCGGCATCGCCAAAGGCGTGGAACGTGCTGACATCAAGGCAAAGGAGAAGCAGCGCGATACCGACATCGCGAACTTCCAGCAGAAGATGACCTCTCCTGATATGACGCAGCCCCTCTCGTTCAGCCCGCTTGAGAGTCGGTTCGGGCCGCAGCTTGCCGAGGCTGATGCGAAGTACGCATCGGACTCTGCGAGCAACGAGGCTCTCGGTCCGAATGCTCCGAAGATCCCGACGCAGGCTGAGTATCGCAAGACCGCGATCACAGACTATCTGACGAAGCAGGGCTACGAGCCTGACCGTGCTGGCCAGATCTATGACCTGCTGAACAACCCCATCCAAGGCAAGATCATCCAGCCCGAGAAGATGATGGAGCTGCGGGCCGAGGGCCTAGCTCTGGTTGCCAAGGGCTACATGTCGTCGGACGAACTGAACAGTCTGGTCAATGACAACAAGGTCTTCTCGGACCAGAGCGAGTTCAACCGCTACGTCACCGAGAGCACCAACGCAGTGATGGATCCGGGCACGCTCAGTCCGAGGGCGATGGTCGAGGTCGAGAAGCAGGCCAAGATCGATGTGATGAAGGAGCAGTTTGCGCTCGAGAACCAGCAGCTGAAGACGCAGCTCGATGCACAGACCGCACGTGACACGGCTGCGCAGACGCGCGCATTGGACCTTCTCTCCAAGGAGCAAGCAGGAAGAGAGTCGCTGGCAACTCTCAACGCAGAGCTTGACGAAGCCAAGGCCAAAAACGACGTAGAGCGCGAGAAGCAGTTGATCGAGGAAAAGACGAAGGCCGAGCGAGCTCTCAATGAACAACGGGGACGAATCGAGCGCAACCTGCTGCAGTTCAAGGATGGCCTTGAGAGTGAGGCTGGCTCCAAGACATCCGGCCCGAACATGTACGGCAAGTCCGAGCAGGAAGCCGTTGATCAGATGGCTCGGTCGCTGACTGGCGGACAGGCTGCGGCGAGGGATGTCTCTATCGTGTCGGTGATCGGCGACACCAAGGATGCTGAGCGTGATGCGCAGAGCATCGTGAACCAGATCGGTCCAATTGCCGGAGGAAAGGTTCCGGATGCCGTCAAGGCGGCCCGTGTCTACGTTGACACAACGTCTGGACAGCCAGTCGTTGAGGTCTCGATTCCTGCTGACGCAGGTGGCTCTGCGGAGTCCCGCGCTGAGGTCGATAAGGCCCTGACCAATATCCTCAACCGCAGGTTTGGCAAGGACGTTTTGAACGTCGTCGCGGCTAGTCAGGTGACGAGCGGTGCCGCGAACGGTCAAAGCCTGCTGAACATCTTCAAGCTCGCGAACGAAGGCCAGCTGCCGATGGGTGCAGCCCTTAGCCAGTGGTCTCTCGAGCGTGCGTCCGCTGCTCGTGGTGCTACGCAGCGTCCGCCTCCGTCTCCGTCTCCGACTCCGACTCCGCCTTCCGGCACGGGCACGCAGGGTCGAGGCTTGCTTCCCGGTGAAGACATCGTCGGTACGATTCGATAATCTAGCGCATGCAGAACACGAACGATCTGAGCGGCTTCAAGAGTGGTGAGATCGTTGACCGTGTGCTTCGCCTCCTCGAGGTGGAGACGGCTGACGATGACACGCTGACCAAGTACGGTGTCTATGGCGGGCGCAAGTACACGGGCACTCCGCAGGAGCTTGAGGATCTTCGCGTTCGTTCCCGACAGGCTGTCGACTCCCTGATGGGAGGCCTTGTCTCGTGGGCAGCTTCTGGCGAAGACGGCCGCGTCCGAGCGTACAGCCGACTCGCACGCACCGTCGAACTTCATCGCAACCGCAGGAACCCCAAGGGCAGCGATGGAAACGAGGTTCCGCCCGAATGGTCGAGCAAGGCTCGATCGTTCTATGGGATGCAGGAGGACACCGGACCTACGCTTCGCTATCCGATCGAGGGCGGTTCCGCCGCCACTCCTTGGTTTGTCAGTGGAGGTCAAGCCCCGACTGACCCCAACGAGAAGGCGTACTACGACTTCCTGCAGGAGAAGACCACGTCGTCAGCATATGCACGTGGACTGTACGACAAGATGATCGATGAGGATTCTGCTGGCAATCCGAACCTGAATGAAGCCATCGCTAGCCGTCTCAATCTTGATGCTGGTTTCCTCGAAAGCATGTCTCCGGCTTTCGGTCAGGAACAGCGCCGACGCGCTCAGCTGTACTCGAAGGAAGCTCGCCTAGATGAGGATACCGGTCGTCGGTTCGTTGATGTGACTGACGACATCGGGAACGTAGTCGAGTCCGTACAGATCCCTGACTTCACTACGCAACGCACGTTCAGCGTTACCCTTGCGGATGGAACCGAGAAGAAGGTTTCTCTCGGCAAGGATCTGGCTTCTCAGATAGCTGTCGGCCGTGGACAAGGGTTCTGGGGTGACACGATCCTCAATGGCCTGTACCACCAGATCACTGACGACACTGGCCGGCACAACATCGAGATTCAGACGCCGTACGGAAAGCGCCCAGTCCCGATCATCACCGGCAACGCAGCCGTAGATGCCGAGCTCTACAACCGACCCGAGTGGCAGCGCAGCATCGAGGAGATCGACTACGACCACGGCTTCATGTGGAACGCCGGCAAGACCCTCGTCGGCACGCTCGAATATGTTGGCCTCAACCTAGCCACTCGAGGCGCTCTCAAGGGAGCTGGTGCGCTTGGCTCCAGAGCTGGGGCTGCGCTGCTCGCCTCCAACCGGATGGCTCCGTTTGCGAAGACGACGGCCGCAGCTCTTAGCAAGGCTGCGATGGAGACTGGTCGCGTCGGAGGCAAGCTGGTCCCGAAGGCGATTGCGGCTCCCGGTCTCCGCTTCTCCACGGCCGACCTCGCTGGTGAGATCTACTACGACTATGCCGTTGGCCTAGCGAACGGCAATGGCAATCTGCTCGAGAGCTTCGACTCTGGCACTGACGAGTGGTTCGGAGAGTATGTCTTTGGCTCGATGGCTCGTGGCACCCGCAGGATCGGCGGGCTGTTCCTGCGCGGCGACATGGGGCGCACGCTATCGAACAAGATTGGCGTCAACCTGACGGGAGTGAGCCCTGAAGATGGAGAGATGTTCAGGCAGGGCTTGGACATCTTCCACAAGATGCGAGGCGAGATCGCAGAGAAGCAACTCGGTGCGATCCAGAAGGGCATGTATGGCGTAGCTGGTCGCGCATGGCGCACTGAAGCCGCTGCGCAATTCGCGGATACTGCCTTCGTTGGCTACATGTTTGGCCGATACTCGGCTGCGCAGATCAATGCTGCAAAGGAAGGCAGGTCTTGGGAAGACATGAGCCTCGCCGAGAAGACGCAGTACTTCGGCGGCGTGGACTTCATGGACTCGCACGCGATGGGTTCGATGGTCGGCATGCTCGGCGGTCAGGCCACGTTCACGGCTACGCAGCTGCGCGGTGCGAATCCATTCCGAGAGGCTGGCGCGTTTGGCGAGCAGCTGCTTTCCGAAGATGGCCGCTCTCAGGTCAAGCAGATGGCCGAGTTCCAGCTCATGGCCATGAGCGCCATGGGCGAGAAGGCCGATCAGCGCGTCGTCCACATGATGGGCCGCGCCTTTGATATCTACGCCACGCCCGAGGAGCGTGCTGCGGTCCTCGATGAAGTGGCCAAGGCCGCACGCGAAAAGCTGACCGGAGAAGTGACGGACCCGATGGCCGGCAGTCTGCGTGCCGGTGACATCTCGGCCACCATTCCGTCGGTGTCGGACGATGAACTGCTCGACTTGGTTAGCCGCGATGGAGGCGAAGAGCTCCTTGTCGCCAGCTACGCACGTCTGACCAACGAAGAACTGGAACAGCAAGAGGACCGTCTTCGTACCTCGATTGCCAAGGCGCGTGAAGCCAAGGATGGCGATCGCATGCTTGGCCTTGCCGAGCTTCGCCAGTACGTGCAGAACGAGCGGCTGAAGCGCATGGAGCGCATGGCTAGTGGTGAAGCGGAGACCGATGTCGACACTGAGGTCGAGGTCGTCGAGTACGAGAATCCGGAAGGCGAGAAGGTAGACGGTCCGTTCTCGGAAGAGCCGAGCCGTGACTCTCTGCCGCGCATCGAGACGATCACCGACGACGAACGCAAGGCCGCTTTCGTTCCCGGCATTCGTCAGGTCCAGTCTGCTCCGGGCGCTGCGACTGCAGGCAATGCTCGGTTCTGGTCTGTGACCCCTCCGAAGTGGCGCAACGCAACGAGGGCCACCAAGCGAGTCGAGGTCGTCGAAGACACGACCGGTCGCGAGATTGTGCTCAGCGTCGAGGTGGATGGCGAGGCGCTGCCGAAGCTGTTCCCGCATACGACCGAAGGTCTGAAGCAGGCCATGGACTTGGCGCTTGTCGCCAACGGTCAGTACAACGCGAACGACGACATTCTGGTCGAGGCAGGTCGCGATCCGGAGACCGAGCTGGGCCGGCTGCTCTACGACTACAGCCCGCAGACGACCGCTGGGAAGCTGCTGGCTGACCTTCTGAACAAGCCCGAGTACCAGAACCCGCGCAGGCTTCGCAAGCTGGTTACTCTTGACCGGACCGGCGGCAAGGCTGGCAAGGGCGAGGTCGCTCCGGGTGACATCTCGAAGCTGCTGACCCTGATCCGTGGCAATGCGGTTCTGAACCAGAAGCTGAACGAGGTGTGGGCCGAGGTTGACCGCAACAAGAAGTGGGACGCCGGCACGCCGAGTCAGGAGGACATCACGGTCCTCAAGCAGCAGGCCCGTAAGCGCCTGAATTCTGCAACGTTCGAGGCGGAGAAGGCATTGCGCGAGCGCGTTGCGGCAGACCGCAAGCTGCGCGAGAACGCAAAGGAAGAAGCTGCGAGCGCGGCACCCACGGCGACGACCGGCACCACCGCTCCTACGCCGACCACGACTACCACTCCTGATCCGACCTCTGCTCCCACTCCTGCGACCACGGCCGGCACTCCGCTGAGTGTTCCGACGCCTGATGCACAGCGTTCGATCGACGCGCAGATCGAGGCCATGCTCGAGGGTGTGTCGCCCAAGAACGTGGTGTTCGTCCCCACTGGAAGCAAGTGGACGGGCAGCCTTCCCAAGGGCGTGAAGTCTGTCTCCATTCGAGGCATCGGAACCCTGCTGACTACGGATGATGCCAAGGCTACGCAGATGCGTGGTGAGGTCCGCCGTGGTCAGATGACCGAGGAAAAGCTTGGCGAGTACCTGTTCGGCATCAAGGGCGGAAAGCCGGCAGATGCCACGCACGTCACTCAGGTCGTGAACAACAACGGTATCCCGATCGCAGAGATCGCTACCGGCCCCAGCAACCAAGCGGATGTCGACGCTGCTGTCGCACGCATTGCACGCCACGGTACGAGCGCCCGACCCGGAGACACGGTCCGTCGCATCCCGATTGAGCAGGCGATCTTCGAGCGTCAGGTCAGCGAGCCCAGCAAGGACTCGATCACCGACTTCGAGAACCGGTGGCTTGAGTACATCGACAACGGCAAGGGCAACCCCGAAGAGCTCGTGAAGCTTGGCCGACGCTTCGCAGTTGGGTTCCGCAACGCAGCGCGTACCGCAGCGACCGAAGCCGAGCGCAAGGCCCTGAACAAGCGTGCCGATGAGCACGAGGCGTTGGTTCAAGCAATCGTCGAGAGGCAGGCAAAGGAGAAGCAGGATGCCGCTCCGCAAGGGAACAAGCCAGAAGGTGGTGTCGAACAACGTCCGGAAACTGGTCAAGGAGGGATACCCCCAGAAACAGGCGGTGGCGATCGCCCTGTCCAAGGCAAGGGGGAAGAAGAGCTAGCCGCAGAAGAGAAGGCGAGGCTCCAGAAGCTACTTGCGGATCTCGAGAAGCGGATCGCGCAGTACAAGGATCAAAGCCTCGAGGCCATCGAGCAGATGATCGTCGAGGCAGAGACCGAGTTCCTTCGCGAGCTTGGTGGCAAGCTGTCGCCGAGCCTTGCAGAACGTGCCCGCAAGGCTGCGTTGGCTCGTGTTGAGCGCATGAAGGAGATCACGACGACCATCGAAGACATGGTCAACCGGATGGCTTCCAAGCTCAAGGACGCCAACAGCAGGCCGGCACCGATCTCTGCTCGGTACATGGCCGAGGCGCATGCCGAGATCGTCGACAACCTCGCTGTGGTCGAGGTCTTCTCTGGCATGAGCCCGGAGCAGCGACTGCTTCACTTCCTTCCGCCGCTTGCCGACATTGACAAGCGACTGCTGGATGCCGTGGTGCGCATGAGCAAGCACCTCAACAAGTCGTACAAGGCTCGGCTCAAGATCAACGACAAGCCGGCGCGTAGCACCGACACGACCACCAGCTCGCAGCGTGCGCAGCAGGCGCGTGCGTTCGCTTCGAAGCAGCTGGCCGAAGTGCTGATCATGGCGGCTGGAGAGGCTGGAGTGCCGGTCGCTGGAACGGTGCTGGCCAATGCTGCTGCGGATGCGGATGCTGAGATCGCCAAGAACAATGCTGCTGCTGCCGCTGCTGCTCTCGGCAACAGTGCACTGCAGGACAAGGCATCCGTGCAGGTGGGATTCCAAGCGTTCTCGGCCAGAATGGAGAGCAACCTTGGCCAGACCGGAAACATCTACTACGCCGAAGAAGGGCCTAGGGATGCCAGCTACAAGAAGCTGGACAGCAACGGCAAGCCTATCCCCCAGTCGGTGAAGCTTGGTCCTGTCGGTGAGCTGGTCGAGGCTTCGATGCTCATCAACATCGAGGCTGCTGGCGACATCGCCGCCAACCGCAAGATCGACAGCATGATTGCCGGAGCAATTCTGGCAACCGGACTTCGCAGCGGCGATGGAAAGATTGCGTCCAAGCAGCGGGCCTTGATCGCTGCTGTGATCGGAGTTCCTGTCGAGCGCGTCGAGGCTGTTGCTGCTGGCCTTGATGCCATGGGCACCGCGAACGATGCGGTGATCGACAGCATCGCGTCGGCTGCAAGGGACGGAAAGAATCGTCGGCTCATCTCGGATGAGCAGATCGATCGCAACCGCCAGCTTCTCCGGACGATCTCTCTCTCGCCGGTGGAGTACGCCTTCAGTGTGAAGGGCCGAGGCGGCAACGGCGGACTGATGAAGTCCTCCGACATCAAGGTTCTTGAGGCGTGGTGGAAGCTCAAGGGGCGTAACAATACGATCGAGGCCGCCAAGGCTGCGATGACCGCATCGGGCAACGCGGCTCAGATCGACAATGCCGTTGCGACGATCGATGCGATGTGGGAAAGCAGGATGGCTGCGTTCCGCTCGGTTGCCGACGAGCGCGGAACCGCCGTTCGGACACCGGTCGCAAAGCTCGCGTCGCTTATCGCAGCCAATCTAGAGTTGGCCAGTGGAGCCAACGCAAGTTTGAGCACTGACATCGACGAGCAAGGGAACACGCTGGACATGGTGGCCATGGAACTCGCGACGAACATCGCGACGAAGACCATGCCGATCAACCCGGATGTCTCCCCTGACATCGATGGAGACACCGATGCCGAAGGTGACGATACGCCCAATAAGCTCGATGACGTATCCGGAAAATCTCCGGGTGTTGGAGAGGGCGATGGGAAGGACAAAGATGCGCAGGAGCACGATGCGTATCGAGCTCAGGCTGCAGCCTTGTGGTCCGAGATCCGTGGCATCTACGCAGAGCTTGATGGTGTGCTCGCCGCCATCGACCTGCGCGAAGCTCGTGGAGGAGATCCGGCCAATGTCACGCGCCGACTTCGCCAGATCCGCAACGCATACTCTCGTCGCCCCGATGGATCTCTGCAGATCAATGACACTGCAGTTGCGCAGTTCCTGTTCGACCTGACGGAGAGCGCCACGGTTGACGAGCAGGGTCAGCATGAGATGGTTGACCGCATCTGGTCTGCGACCGTCAAGCTGCACGCCAAGTCGCAGGAGCTGATTGCTGCAACCGTCGCTTCAAGCCTTCCGGCTGGAGCGTCAAAGGAAGCCAGAGCGAAAGCCTCTGAAAGCATTGACCTGATGTTCGATCTGCTTGACTACGAAAGCGGTAACCGAACAAAGGAACGGGCTGCCGCGCTGATGAAGCGCATTCAGAACTACAATCGGTCGCTGTACTCAAAGGCTGAGCGTAAGACCGAGCTTGGTGGCGAAGCCGCCATCGTCGAGAGCCAAGAAGCCTCTGACCTAGGTGGAGCCCTTGCGGTTTTCACCGATCCGGAAACTGGCAAGCCTGCTGCCGAAGATGGGAGCACGGAGTCTGGCAGCGCACCCGACATCGAGGTGTCGCAGGATGTCCTGCACCAGATGCAGCTGAACATCTACGTTCAGATGAGCCGTGCCTTGGGAGAGGTCAAGCCGCCCAAGGTCCGTGTCGTTGTTCGCGACGCCAAGGGAAAGCCCCGTCTTGGCGAGGGTGGCGAGCCCATGACCAAGGATGTCGACGGCCCCGGCGTTGTCTACATGTGGGCCGGCCTACCTGTCACCGGGGAGAATGTTCGAACGGCCGCCAAGCTCGTCGTTCGAGTTCTGGCTGCAGGCTTCAACTTCTCTACTGGCTTCCATCATCGAATGCTGAGCGGTCGCATCAACATGCGCCGCATCGATCCCGCCACGGTTGACAATCCGACTCCGTGGGTCAGCCCGCGCTGGTGGGTGGATCGCCTCAACAGCCGCGAGGCCGAGCGCCTTGGCTACAGGAACATGAGCACTGACCAGCTTGTCACTGGGTTCGGAAACATGCTCAGCTCCGTGCCCAATCTCTCGAACCGCACGGTCGCAATTCCGTACATGGCGATGCGGTCGGAGCTCGAGCGGCGGGCTGCTGCCATCAAGAACTCGGCGAAGCCTGAGGACGCAAAGTCGTACAAGAAGCTTGAATCGCTTCTGAGCGGATCTCCCTCGGCAAAGATCCCCAACGACACGTTGATCGAGCGTGCGGCGGCAGGTCTTGTCAGTCGGTGGCAGCGTTGGAACATCTTCGCCCGTGGGTCTCGAGGGCTTGGGACCAAGGGAGTTCTCGAGAAGAACCGTTCGACGATGGCTGCGCAGTTCGAGTCTGGTGCAAAGACCCAACTGATTCTCACTCGTATCCAGCAGCTTATGGCTCAGCTTCGCGAGTGGAACGTCAGCAATCAGGATGCTGCGCTGCTCGGCTCGATGCTCGAGGCCGGCGCTGTCGTGCGCTTCCGCAACGGTGCTGAGCTCGAGACTGCACTCGGCCGTCCGGGTACTGCCAAGTACTACCAGCACATGGTCGAGTGGAACCAGCTGATGGCGGACATCGGCAAGGAGATGGTGAGCGTTGGCCTCATCTCTCCTGAGCAGTACGAGATGGAGAAGAACCACCACTTGCCGCGCCGGTTCGTTGAGATGGCTGAGACCATCGGCGGCGACAAGGCGTTCGTGGTTACCAATTCGAACTACAGCGGAAGCACTGTCGCATCTGCCGAGATGCCGCGCTCGTCGGAAGCCTCTGCCGATGGGGCAACGCGCATCTTCGACATCCGATACGTGATGCCGCTTTCTGTCGGACGAGTGGCCAAGCGACTCGAGACGTTCCGTGTCTTGCAGCGCATGCGGGCCGAAGGACTGATCGTCAACAAGAACGAGTGGGAGTCGATGGGGCCGGTCGAGCGCGAGCAGTTCACGAAGCTCGCCGAGAAGGGCCTGACGCAGAACCTTAGCGATGGCTCTCTCATCCCGACGCTGACGAACGAAGAGCGGAAGCTGAAGGAGGAAGGAAAGCTGTCGCAGGCCGAAGCCGACGAGATCCTCAAGCGCCGTGCTTCCTCGAAGCTCGAGCAGGTGGTGCTGCAAACCTTCATCGACGAAGAGCGCAGCGCACGTGGTGGAGACGGCGAGGCGACGATGACTGCTCCCATGAAGGAGCTGCTGGACGATCTGGAGAACGGCTACATCACGTGGCACGCCAGCCGAGAGCTGTCGTTCTTGGTTGAGCGCAACGACCTGAAGCCCGACATGGGGGCTGGCCGTCTCGAGGAAGCATCGCGTGCCGTGCAACAGCTGACCCTGACGTGGCGGCAGCTGCGAACGGTTCAGAACCCGAAGCACTGGTTCCAGCAGTTCACCACGAACCTCGTGACGAACTCGATGACTGGCAAGGTTCCGATGTCTGACATGTTCGAGTCCATCCTGACGGGAGAGGGCACGTACGCAGACGCGGCTTGGCACATCAGCGAGTGGCAGGAGTTCAAGAAGAACAACATCCCGAAGAAGAACTGGACTGAAGGTGCGAAGCTGTTCGATGAGACCGTGATGTCGATCGGTGGCGCGACTCTTGCGCACATGATCAACGATCCGGTGAGCGGCAACGACGTGATCAACTCCATGTTCTATGGAGCTGACGGTCAGCCGCTGTTCGTTAGCCCCTCGAGCTCGAGCGCAGAGACGGATCTTGGCACGATCGCCGGAGCACTCAACAGATCTGGCCGTGGCTGGGCAAACTTCACCAAGCGAGTGACCGAGCTGTCGCTGTCCCCCAACCCTGCGGCTCGTGCCGAAGCGGTGCGTTCACTCGTCGGTGTGTACAACCTGCACGAGCTGTGGTGGAAGCATGCTGCAATCATCGAGGCGAAGCGCATGGGCATGGATCACCAGACCGCTGTTCGCTGGGCAAGCGAAGGCACTGGTGACTTCAGCGATCGCAACACCACGCTGCTGCGCTTGACCACGCAGTTCCAGATTGCGCCGACTCGCCTGCAGCGTGCGGCCTACAAGAAGATCGACGCCGGCAACGCTCGACTGCTGGGCAAGCAGCTGATCACGCTGGGCGCTGCATCCCCGTTCTGGATGTACCGAGCGGCCATGTTCCCGACGATGGTGAAGCACACGCTGTCGTGGCGTGGCATCACGCACACGGCGGTTGCGCTGCTGGGTATCCGTCTTGTGAGCCAAGCATTCGGCGGAGATGACGAGGACATGCGCGAAGCTGCCGCCGGGACCGACGTTCTCAAGGGTGTCGACATGTCTCCGGACACGCTCAACATCCTGCGCCGCCGGCACGGCGATGCACCACTGCCGAACTTCGGTGGAGGCTGGAGCCCGTCCGGAGTTGTGCTGGCCCTTCGAGACTGGGTCGACTACCTGCAGGGCTTTGGGCAGAACCTGTTGCACGTCACATCGATGGGCACGATCGGCAAGCACTCGCAGGCTGGAGAGATGCTGACGCTTGCGCGTGGCCCCAGCATGGGTGGCGAGAGCTCGGTGATCGACTTTGGCGAGTACGTCCCCTTGGTCGGTCGAGTGAACGAAGTCTCGGCTGGGCTGCAGGGCAACTCGCTCGATGCCGCGAACGACTTCCTCATGTCGCAGAGCGACGGCCGCATCGGCTTCGGCATGTTCAGCATGGCGGCGACTGCCGCTGTGGTGGACGCGCTCAAGCTGTGGAGTGGCGAGGAAGGCAAGAGCCGTGGTCAGGTCATGGCCGAGGTTGCGCTCGGTGTCGCGCAAGAGTTCTCCGCTCCGCTGGGTGGCACCGCTCTATTCGGCCCCGGCTTCAGCCGAGAGATGATGGGCCTTGCCGAGAACACGGCGCTTGGCCAGAGGTCGTTCGGAGAATGGGCGTCCGGTCTTCCGAGCAAGCGCATTCCGTCTACGTTCGGCGAGATGCTTCAGGCTCAGTCCGCGAAGACTCTGCTCCCCATGCGCAGGATCCCCACTGGGTCGCAGTCTCCTGAGGCTCTGGAACGACGCAAGCAGAGCCTCACTGGAGACAGCTACTACGCAGGCCCGGAGAGCAGCAACGAGTACGACGCAGCAGCCAAGGTACGCGATCGTCAGATCGAACAGGCCTGCTTGAACCTGCTGTCTCGTGCGTACAAGGAGACGCTCGATCAGGCCACGATCCCCCATTCGATGCGCGTCGATGCGTATCTCAACATCGACCGCGACCTGACCAAGACACGAGAAGGTGAATGGGATGTTGTCACCAGTCCGCTGACGGAGCTCGGCAAGTGGCTGCGATCGAAGGGCGAAAGCGACTACGACCGCAGGCTGTGGGTGGCCGACACCGTGACAGCACTGAAGCGACGAGCCTCGTCTATCGACCCCCTGCTGTCTGACGCTGATGGTCTGGTGTATCGCAAGGACATCGACCCTGCCCTGCACGATCGCATCGTGCGTGCGGCGTGGCGTGGACCGGAGGACAAGTCGCAGCTCCTTCGCCTGCTGTGGGAGGAGATGAAGACCACCAAGGGCAACGAAGGCGCTCTCTCGAGAATGTGGATCGTGTCCGGATTCGAGGACATGAAGCCGACCGGTGCTGACCTAGACATCTGGAAGCGCAGCCGGAAGTTCGTCAAAGAGCACAGCAACGGGACGTATGCTGACATGGACATTTCGGCTCCCGAACGCGCAGCGATTATGGGTTCTGCCGTATACGATGTGTCACCCACCACTGCGGTCGAGGCCCTGCCCATGAAGGGTGCTGGAGCTCAGGCTGCACGATTCCTGAAGTCGATCAAACAATGAAGCTGCTTCCCCTGCTGCTTGTGGCCTGTGCTGTTGTCTCTTGCCAGAGCGATAGCAGCGCAGGCCCCTCCCCTTTCCATGCTGAGATCTCGTTCAACGGTGATGGCGACGCCCGTTGGGATCCGTTCGAGCGATTGTTCGTCGGTCACGTCAAGGGCCGAGCGTTCGTCGGCGGGCGGGACCACTTCAACGGTACGCCGTGGGCTGCGGTCAACTTGACTGATGGCAAGCGGCGCGTGATCAACCGCTCGCTCGACTACGACGAGTCGTTCGACCTCGATCAGCCGATCCCCCATTGGTGTCGAGTCCTGTTCCCCGAAGCGGTGTACTCCTCGGATGCCGGCGTCTGGATCGCAGTGATGCAGGGCGGCACCAAGGTGACGATCGAGAAGGAGCCGAAGCCGTGACGCGCGAAGAGATTGACGAGAAGCTTGACGAGGTCGAGCGTCTGATCGCTACCCCTACGTCCGTTGACCCCGCCACGCTGGCGCTGGTCATCAAGCTGCTGATCGAAGTGTGGCGCGAGATCAAGTCCCGGCGCTGATCGGCGTTGGCCTGCTGACGCTGTGGCTCTTGGCCATCCGGTCGGTGCCACGGTTCCTTCGTAGGAAGTGAAGGGGTGGGAGTAGCTTTCGAGGGCTACCCCCACCCACCAACCAAACACGGAGATGGCTGACCAAGGCCACCGCCGGTGCTGATGCTACTTGGCGCGATACTGCTTCGCCAAGCGGCCGGACTTTCCGGCTCGCGTGCCGCACTCCTCGATCATGCCGTAGCGTAGGAGCTCGATGCGGCGGGGCCGCACGGCGTTGATTGACACGCCGATGTCGTGCTCGGTCACGTACTCGATGAGGTCGTTGTCGGTGAACGCGGTGTCAGGATTGGCCACGAAGATGCAGTAGATCAGGTGGCGCTGAGTGGGCATGGCCCGCTTGATCGACTCGGCGGCAGCCTTGCTGGTCTCCGAGTTCTTCTGGTACGGGGCGTCCATCTAGAACGGAGCCTCGTCCGTATCCTCGTTGGCCTCGCCATCGAGCCACGGGTCGTTGGCCGGAGTCGGCTTGCCCTCGAGCCACTCGAGCAGCTGCGTCGCCATGTACGCCTGCTCCTGCATGGACTGGCGGTCGAAGTTCGCACGGTTGTCGCGCGACCAGCGCAGCCAGCCACGGCGGCGGCCATCCGGCGAGCCCATCGCGACCCAGCCCCACGGCTTCTCCTTGTACTGGCCGTACTTGACCAGCGTCTTGAGGTCGAAGGGCGGAGCGGAGTGGGTCGGCAGCGGCACGTCCGGGTCATCGTCCGGGCCACGCTGGCCAGCAGACCGCGCAGGAGCCTCCGCCTTGCGCTCGGGCGCAGGCTTGGCCGGCTGAGCCTGAGGCGCAGGCTGGCGCTGCTGGGGCGCAGGCTGGGCCGGGGGCGGGGCCTCGTCGGTCGGGGCACCACCTGCGCCGGTCGAGAAGCTGGTGTCGAAGTTCCAGCCGCTCGAGCCCTTGCCCTCGGGCGGGCGTCCGCTGCCGCCGGGGACAGCCCACGGACACTTCTTGGGCAGGTGTCCGGAGATGTGCTCGGTCCACTTCCAAGCAGGGCGGGGCTGCTCGTCGACGTAGAACTTGGGCAGGTAGTACAGGTAGCGGCCGATACCGAACTTGACGGCCACCCGCTTGAGGGCGTCGGATGCGCCACCCTTCGAGGGCTCGACGTGCGTCTCGTCGGCGAGGTCTTCGTGTGCCACACGGGTGCCGTCCGACAGGACAAGCTCGAGGGTGCACACCCACGTGCGGCGCTCGGTCCGGTCGCCGATGCAGCGGAGCAGGTCGCTCCAGTTCTGCGGGCCGACGACCGTGTCGAGGCGGTCCATGATGGCACGGGCCGAGACGTAGGGCAGCATGACCCCAGCGTCGCCCTGCTTGCCGGACTTCTGGAAGCGCCACTCCAGTTCGCAGGGATCGAACGGAGCGTGCAGGAGTTTGAGTTGCTGGTCAGGCGAGAGGTTCGTCATTGGTCTTCTCCGGGTTGGTGTTGCGAGTGCGCATCATGTGTCGCCACTTGGCGATGATGATGGGCGTGACGGACAGGTTCATCATGGCAACGGCAGCACCAGCGTCCATCTTGGTCATGCCGTCGCGGTTCGTGAGGAGCATCTCGGACAGCGTCTCGGTCATCGAGTTCACCTTCCTGATGGCGGTGTCTGGATCGTGATCGAGGCTGGACAAGAAGCGGTTGACCGTGAGTTCGTACTCACGGCGCATGTCAGCGATGTCGCCGGGAGTGATGCCGAGCGGATCTTTCATTGGATGGTCACCATGTATGTGGGCTTGTCTGCACCAGACCGTCGCTTGTCACGGATGTCAACAGCCATGCCGTTGTCATTGCACCACTTGATGCACGCGGTCGGGCCAGCAGCGCAGTAGTTGCAGTTCCACGGCAGCTTGGCCGTGAGGTTGTCGAAAGCCTGCGCGTTGCGCACGGTCTCGTAGATGTGCGTCGGAACAACCGAGCGAGGCAGCTCATCGGCCGGAGCTTCGTTTGCCAGCTGCTCGAGCATGAGCTTGAAGCCAACCATCCACTCGTCGAACAGGCGCTTGGCCTCGTCGAAGTTGAGCTCGATGGCGAGAAGCTCGCAGTTGTCCTTGTTCTCGAACACGAACGTGGCTCGAGTCGGGTTGTATCCCAGTCTTCGCAGGCCGATGATGTATCCGTACACCTGAAGCGTGTATTGCAGGCCGGGGCCTTCGGTGTCGAGCTTGTCGAAGCCGAAGCTGTTCTTGGTCTTGAACTCTACGACCTCGCAGTCCGGATGCTCTCCGAACAGCACGAGGTCAGCACGGCCACGGATGTACAGCGTGTCAGGATGGTCATGCTTGACCATGACGGGCAGATCGTTGCTGCCGAACAGCTTCTCCATGCGATCATGCACACGCTGGGCAACGCCGGCAGGCAGATCGACCGGGACGTAGAGCTCGACCTCAGGTGCTGACTGGATCCAGCCATGCTGACGACTGAGCTGCTCGGCAAGTCGAGCACCACGGTCATGGCCCACCTCGAAGATGCGGTAGGTACGAGCGTTGAGTTCTTCGCGAGATGCACCGCTCGCAAGCTGGTACAGCTTGGCAGTGCAGTCTCCGAACGACGAGACACGGATGGGGCAGAGTGACTTGCCGCTGTTGGCGATGACGTACTGTTGGTCGATCGCTGCGATGATGTTGTTGGTCATGTCAGTTCTCCAGAAGAGTGAGAGCGTAGAGGAACAGGGAAACCCAGATGCCGGTGATGGTCACCTTGGCGATGATGTCCACGAGCAGTGCGTTGCGTCGCTGCTGATCAGCGATCTGTTGCGAACGCTCTTCCTCGTCGGGTGTGATGCGAGCGTAGAGCTCGTCGATCTCTCGGTGCTTGAGGTGTGCCATGCTAGTCCTTCCCTTCTTGCTTGCCGTTGATCATCTCGTCGAGCCACCAGAGCACGCCGATGACGAAGGCGAGCAGGCAGTAGGCGATGTACATCACTGCGCCTCCGGTCGGCCGTCGAGGCGATCGGCCTCGTCGAGGATGACGCGAGCCACCATGCGCATGGTCTCGATGCTGTCGACAGCGAAGCAGACGGACTCGCTGCTCTTCAGCCGTCCGCTGTTGTCATCGTCGAGCAGACCGATGTCGAATGCCACGACCTTGTCGATCTTGCGTGCGCTGCAGCCAACTTGGCGAGTGACCTCGTCCTTCCAGTCGGTGCGCATGATGTGGATGCTGGTGTAGTTCCTGAAACGTCCCATGGTCATAGTCTCCTGTGTTGTTGGTTAGTTGAAGATGGATTCGGACTTGGTCTTGTCGTCTTCGAGCAGCTGGTCAGACGCCTGCTCGTACTTGTGCAGCAGCACCTCGAGCGTGGAGCGCATGTCGGACATGGCGCTGCCGGAGATCGGAACCGAGAAGGTGACCGACTGAATGCCGCCATGCTCGCCGCAGTGGCGGCAGTCATCGAAGATGTCGAGCACGACGAGCAGCGTGTCCTTCGCCACGACGATGCGGCCCATGGTCTTGGAGGTCGGGCTGAGGTGGAACGAGTGATGAGTGTTCATGGTTACTCCGTGATGGTGGGCTTGATGAGATCGGTACGGTGGATGCGAACGCGAGCCTCGGAAACCAGCCGGCCGGCGTCTGAGTAGCAGGACATCTGCCAGTGCCACGAGTTGATCGAGACCCAGCGTTCGTCGGGGATGTCCCTGATGCGCTGCTGGACGTAGCGCGTGGCGTGCTCGACGGCGTCCGAGCCAGACATGAACGCGCCGAGGACGTGGGGTGTTCCGGTGTCGGTGTGGAAGGTCACAACGAATACGGTCTGCATATGTATTCTCCGTGTAGGTGGTTGGTTAGAAGTTGTCGGAGGCCGCATCGATCAGCGCCTCTTGGATCTGGTCGTAGTAGTTCTTGACCATCTCGATGGTCTGTTCCTTGGTCAGCGCAATGCGCAGCTTGTCGCCATCGGTGATGACGATGTCGATCTCGCTGCCGATGTCGATGTAGCCGGGATCATCGCGAGTAGCGGGGGTGTGGATCACATCACCGCTGCATTCGAGGAACAGGATGCCGTCGAGGTGGACAGGTGCGGTCACGTACTGGGTGGTCATGTTGGTCTCCGTGTCAGGTTGTGTCAAGAGAAACTACTGGGGGCTCGAGCCGGCAACGAACAGGTCGCTGGCACGGCGGGTAAGTCCGTTGATGTTGTCCTTGATCATGCCGTCGCTGTTGCGCGTCATGTACAAGATCGGAGCTTGCACGCAGCGCACGCCGGTGTCCTCGTCGCACTTGGTTGCGCCATCAGGGCAGATGTGGATGACATCGCCACTCAACAGGTGGACTTGGACCATTCCAGTCACACGGTAGATGGCGAGGGCCTTGGAGTCGCTGCTGAAGTTCCATCTCCTGACGTTGGTGATCGCCTTCGCAAGAGACGGGTCTCGTGCCCACGATCCCTGACCGATCACCAACCACTGGTGGTTTGGCGTGATGGTCGCGATTGCATCGGTGAGCTTCTTGCTGGTCATGTACTTCATCGAGAGCTTGGTCATGTCTTTCTCCTGTGTTGAGAAGGTTAGAAGCTGAAGTCGTGGTAGTTCTCGCGCAATCCGATGATCAGGTAGTTGTACTTGTCGAGGCGGAACTTGCCGCTTCGCGTGCGGTTGGCCCAGTAGTGGTTAGACCACTGGTCGCCGCTCGAATCGACGCCGCTCTTCGGGTCGCTCGTCATGCACTCGTACTGCTGCGCATCGCTCATGCCGTAGTTGTCGACACGCACGCGTTCGTCGCGGGTGAACATGATGCGGCGCACCATGCCCTTGCGAGCGCCGGACTTGTAGCACTCCACCTTGTGGATGGTGCCACTCCACCTGTCGCTGTACTGCACGACGGTGACGTACTGCCCGACGACGGGCTCGGGCTGGCCCTTCATGTTGACCATGAAGTAGTTGGTCAGGCTGCCGTAGTTCGTGAGCTTGGTCATGTTGGTCTCCTGTGTTGGTTGGTTAGTAGTTGCTGCTGCCGTAGCTGCCGTAGTACGAGCCGCCCTCGAGAGCGTCCGCGCACAGGTCACACTGGTATCCCAGATCCCTGTCGCGAGGCGTCAGCATGTTGGGACGCTCGCACGTGGGGCAGGGCAGGTTTCGGGGGTTCCGCTTGGTCTCCCTACGCAGGGCGCTGTTGCCGCCGGGGTTCGCGAACTCGTCGGTGAACTCGTCGTATTCATGGTCGTGCATGGCTTGGTCTCCTGTGTTGGTGGTTGATCAGATGCCGAGCTTGGCGATGGCGAGCTCGATCTCCTGCTGCTTCTTCTTGATGTCCTCGATCTGCGCCTCGAGCTGCTGACGAGCAGCCATCTTGTCGAGATCCTGCGCGTCCTGCTTGCGGTGCTCGGCCCACGCCTTGGCGACCTTGATCGTCAAGCCGTACGGGTCGCCGTTGAACATGCTCTGCACGAGAGACTCGACCGCAGCGTTCTCGACATCGGCGAAGTTCTGCTGCTGGTAGAGCTTGGCCGCCTCGTGGATGCACGACTCCTCGTGCTC
>Ga0181343_1000084_pt1 | contig 42589 bp, 62 predicted proteins | sample Su13VDMLBSD_FD_130110 | JGI IMG/M metagenome (GOLD analysis project Ga0181343, IMG submission 130110) | Freshwater viral communities from Lake Michigan, USA - Su13.VD.MLB.S.D | ecosystem: Environmental > Aquatic > Freshwater > Lake | place: USA: Michigan | collected 2013-07-15
ACGCTGCTGCTCGGTCGGGTACAGGATCGGCCAGATGCGGATGTCGTAGCCGCGGGTGCCGAGGGTGAGGTACAGGGACTGCTCGGTCTGCGGGGTGCCGAGGTAGATGATGCGGCCACCCGGGTTCAGGATGGCGTCGAACTCCTTGACCAGCTCGGCCAGCTTGTCGCGCTGGGCCTGCGTGTAGCTGTTCGACGGGACCTCGATGTCGTCCGCGAGGATGATGTCGGCGCGGGAGCCGGTCAGCTGGCCGGTGATGCCCACCGACTTCATCGAGGGGTCCTTCGAGGTCTTCGCGGGGCCCACGTCGAAGATGATGCGGCTGTCCCGCTGGTCCCCTGCAGGGGCCAGATGGTTCAGCAGCGGAATCTCCTTGATGAGCCGGAGGCAGAAGTTCGACAGGTCGTCGGCGCGCACCTTCGAGGCCGACACGGCCATGATCTTCACGTCCGGGTCCCGGTACCAGCACCACAGTAGGAACGCCGCCGTGATCCACGACTTGCCGACGCCGCGGAAGGCCTCGATGATGAGGCGCCGCGGGCCGGTCTGCAGGTAGTTGGCGATGTCGTACTGGACAGGGGTGGGCGCCGGGAGCCCGAGGTGCTGCCAGATGAGCCACAGGAAGGACCGGAAGTCGTCCTTCAGCAGCTGTTCGGGGGTCTTCACGGGGTGGGCACCCACTGGCCGAGGAGGAACAGGCGGGCCTCGGCGCGGCGGCGGCGGGTCAGGCCCGGGAGGACCACCTTCTTGCCGTTGACCGTGGCCTTGTCCCAGAGCAGGAGGGCAGCCGCGGCACCCGTGGTGTCCCCGGCAATCGCCTTGCGGACCGCGGTGGAGCCCGCAGCGGCCCCTACGCCGACGTTGAAGGCGAGGCTGACCAGTGCCCCCAGCTGGTGCGCCGGGAGCTTGCTGAGGGCCGGCTGGGCGCTCAGGAGGCGGTCGCGGTGGGCGACGTAGTCGCGGACCAGCTGGTCCTCGGCTTCGGAGCGGGTGATGGTGCGGCCGTTGGTCACGTCCTTGGCGGTGACGCCCTTGGTCGAGCCGTAGCCGATGGTCGGGATGCCGGCAGGGCACAGGTAGGCCTTGAGGTGGCAGCCCTCGAAGTGGGCGATCAGGTCGATGCCCGGGTACTTGGAGAGGTTCAGGGACATGGTGTCCTCCGGTGGTGGGTGCAGGGCCCGCCAGAGCCCCGCTGGGAGCCTGTGGGGCGCTCAGGGGGTCTGGGGGTGGGGTAGTGCCGGGTTACTTCTTGGCGGCCTTCAGGGCCTCCGTGACACCCGGGATGACCTTCTCGACGGTCCTGCCGACCACGTAGCCGCCGATGCCGACCTCGACGATGTCCCAGAGCTTCAGGACCTCGACCTCGGACAGGCCCGGGGCGGCGAAGCCCAGCCAGCGGGCGACGATGAGGGCGCCGAAGGTGAGCATCAGGACAGGTCGCCAGCAGGCGGCCAGCCAGTGCTCGGACTTGGCCTCGGCGCCGACGATGGACGCCCGCACGTCGAGGTCGTGGAACTGGCCGCGCTGCTCCAGCTCCAGCAGCTTGAGCTTGGCTTCGGCCGCCGCGGTCTTGTCGGGGATGACTCGGTCGAGGACCTGACCGAGAAGGGGGAGTGCAGCGAGGATGCCCATGGGAACTCCTTAGACGAAGTAGGTGCCGCTGATCTGGAGGGTGCCGGCGGCTTGGATCGGCAGGGACGCCGGGGTGCCGCCGGACTGCTGGTTGAACGGGGCCAGCTCGGTGGTGCCCGGGGCCGGGTTGCAGCCAATCTCGCCGACGTAGGTGAAGCCGCTGTGGCGGACCACCAGCTGGTCGAGGAGACTGCCCGTCAGGGCGGCAAACGGCAGCCCGGTGACCCGGAGGTTGCCGGTGCCAGTGTGCCCGGTCCACGTCACGCCGACCGTGAAGTGCACCGTGTTGCCGATGCGGGTGTATCGGGCGGACTGCACAGTGTACGACGCGGTGCCCGCGGTGGCCGTGCCGATGACGGTCGGGACCCACGTGCCTTCGCTGTAGTAGTCCAGCAGGGTCGCGTCGGCGCTCGGGGTGTTGTTGAAGCGGATGCCGGAGGTGACCTTGGCGGCACCGGTCACCTGCAGCATATTGACGCCGTCGTCCGTCAGGGAGCCCATCAGGGTCCGGCCGGCGTAGTAGTTTCGGTCCTGCGTGCCCAGCTGATAGACGCCCCACGACGAGGTGGCCCACGAGGCGTTGTAGTGCGACTCGATGCGCAGCCCGAAGCAGTTGGTGAAGCCCGACAGCGGGGTCGCGTGGAACGGGGCGTTGGCCCAGATGCTGATCGCCGACGACACGGTCGCCGCAGCGTTGACCGTCTGGTTGATGAGCTGGCCGCGGACGCCCACGAAGGTGGTGATCGGGGCGGCGCCCTGATGGTAGCCCTCGAAGTAGCAGCCGCCGACCACGTTGAAGCCGGTCGGAAGCGCGCCGCTGCGCCCGGTGAAGTAGCCACCGTAGACACCGCCCGTGTGGGCGGCGCCGGACACGTTGGCGATCATCTGGGCTCGACTGCCGACCGTCAGGCCGGAGGTGGCCACCGAGTCCGACACGTTGGCGAAGATGAACGACGCGCCGGTCGTATTGATGGTCGTGGCGCCCGTGATCGAGCCGCCCGTGATGGCGACCGCGTTGGCGTTCTGGGTGGCGATGGTGCCGAGGCCCAGCGTGGTACGGGACGCCGCGGCGTCAACGTCGTCCAGCAGGGTCCGGGCGAACCCGGTGAAGGTGTACGTCGCCGCGGTGCCCGCCCCGGTGAAGTAGATGCCGCGGTCGGCGGCGCTGGTCAGGCCGGCGATGGCCGACAGCTCGGTGTCGAGCGGCTGGTACGCCGCAGCGGCGGCCACCTCGGTCAGGTACTGGGTGTGCGGGTCGGCCAGCGCGACGTGGGCCGCCACGGCCGCCGAGGAGGCCCCCAGCGCGTCGTAGCGGGCGTCCCCCTCAGGCTGGGTCAGGTACTGCGGGTGCGGGTCACCAGCGGCCTCGTGGGCGCCCACAGCGGCCGTCGCGGCGCCGAGGGCGTCGTACAGCGCGTCCGCTTCGGTCTCGGTCAGGTACTGCGGGTGCGGGTCCAGCAGGGCCTCGTGGGCCGCCACGGCAGCCGCGGAGGCCCCCAGCGGCTCGTAGACGCCCCCGAGGGTGGCGATCTGCGAGTCGGTGTAGGCGTTGGCCTGCGCGACCGCCGTCGAGGTACCACGGAAGAAGGGGATTTCGTTGGGGTCGCGCAGGGTGTTCGACATTGGCTATTTCCGGTTGATGCGCAGGCGCGACAGCACGCCCTGCCCGAACGACTGGGGGCCCATGGGGGCCTGCGGGGTGCTGCCGGCCGGCGGCAGGAGCGGACCCTCGGCCATGGGGCGGCGCGTGAGGGACCGCGGGTTGCTGGAGTGGCGGTTGGGCATCTTGCCCCGAATCATCGCCATGGTCACTTCCTCCGAATGGCACCCGGCATGGGCGCGTTGGGGTCGTAGGGCTCGGGGCGCTTCCACGCCTTCGGCTTCAGGGCCTCGGCGCGGGCCTTGTCAGCGCGCTCCTTCTCGGCCTTGGAGGCGTCCTCGCGCTCCTTGAGCTTCTTGTTCAGGGCGCTCAGGCCCGGGAGGAGGTCCATCAGACGGCCCACGCGGTGGCGTTGCCGGCCGAGATGGTGGCCTGCACGCGGACCCAGAGGGCGCTGGGGACGGCGACGACGGTCGTGGTGTTCGCCACGGTCGCGCCGAGGTTGTACCACGTCACGTTGTCCGGGGAGACCTGCGTCTGCAGCACGGCGCCCGCGTTGTTCGAGGACTTGAGAATCTGCCGGTTGGCGCGGTATCCGTCCACGTTCGGCAGCGGAGCGAGGGCCTGCGAGGTGGTCGTGACGCCCACGTTGTTGAGGAGCTGGATCGACATGGTCTGGTCTCAGTTGAAGGTGATGCGGTCGGTGTCGAACGTCGGGATCGAGCTGGCGAGGTTGCCGAGGGGGCTACCCTCGACCGGCTTCGCCTGAATCCCGTTATCCTTCAGGATGTTACGTGCGACGGAGAGGTCGGCCGCCGTCGCCGTGCCGTCCTTGATGCGGGCGAGCAGGAGCTTGGCGGTCTCGACTTGGATGTCCTTGAGGACTTGCGTAAACTGGTCGGTCATGTTAGAAGGCCGGCTTGGGGAGGTACTGGGCGATGTACGCGAGGGCCGCGGCGGCGCCGAGGACCTTGTAGCGCCACTGTTCGAGGACTTGGATTCGCGCCTCCAGCCGACCGTGGTCCGACCCGAGCTGCTGCTTCAGGTCGGCCACGGCCGTGACGAGGGTTGACACCAGCGCCTTCAGTTCGCCCAGCCGCTCCGCGACTTCGAGGTCTCGGTTGTCGGTCATGGTCAATCTACTAGGGGGTCCGTTGAGTCAAAGTTGGTGGAAGGGGAGTCGAGCTTCTCCAGCCAGAACTCCGGCATGGTGACCTCGGTGGCGATCCCCATGGGGAAGTCGCTGGCCGCCTCGGGCTGCCACCGGAAGGAGTCGAGCCGCACGCCGTTGGGCGGGTAGACTCGGGCCTTGAAGAAGGTGCCCTGCAGCGTTGCGCGACCCTTGGAGATGCTGGGCCAGATGCGGATGGTCTTGAGCCGACGGTACCGGTTCGGGATGTCGACGAAGGACGTGATGCCACCCTCGGTGTGATCCAGCAGGTACCGCCCGTCGTCGAACACGTCGAGCTGCGCCACCGCGTCCCAGCCCCCGCCGAGGCCGCCGTCGAGGAACGTAGCCCAGCCGGAGTAGTACAGCGGTCCGTCGCCGCGTGCCACGAGGTCGCTGGCGTAGTCCAGATTGAACCCACGCACGTCGACCTCGGTGCCCTTGACGAAGTACGGGATGCGCTGTAGCTCCCGGATGAACTCCTCGATGCCGTTGTAGACCCGGCCCTCGAACTCCTTGAGCCGTGCGCTGGTCTTCCCGGGGAACGGGTAGAGGCGCGGGAAGGCGTCGTAGTTCGCATAGCCGGGGTTCCAGCGGACCACGCGGTACAGGCCGCGGCCCGGGCGAATGACCACCGGGAGGCAGGGCGGCAGCACGACAGGCGTGATGTCGGTCTCGCCGGCCCGGATGAAGCCCCACTGGTTCCGGCGGGTCGTCTGCTGCTGCACGATGGCGAGCGTGTCCAGCCGACGACGGACCTCGATCAGCTTGCGCTCAAGGCGCCAGCCGCGGAGGGTCATCGGGAAGCCGTCAGGCGGCGGGTCGACCCACGTAGCGAACACCGGGTCGAAGTTGATGGGGTCCGGTGCGTTGGCGCCCGTCGTGAAGTCGACGGCGTTCGAGATGGTCAGCGACTCGACGATGTTCGTGAAGTCCAGCCCCCGCGGCGTGGTGCCGATGACGGTCCCGTTGTTGAACGTGTTGCCCGGGGGGTGGTAGGTGTAGGTGTACCGGCGGCCGGTCGCGCCGGAGCCGGTGTCCACCTGCGCCATGACGCCCCCATCCGGGAACAGGCGGGCGAACTGCTCGTGCAGCAGGACCGGGTCGGCGTTGGCCGAGTAACCCACCGGGAACGGGGTGGACCCGAGGAACCCACTGAGGACCCCAGAGCCGTCCCGGGTGGAGCCGTTGTAGGTGTCTCCGTAGGCCTCGTAGGCCGTCCAGCCCTGAATCGCCGTGGCGACCGCGACGAACCCATGGACGCTATTCTCGCCCGTGGCGGGGTCCACCGGGGCCGGCGAGTAGACCACGTTGGCCACCACGGAACCCTTCTTGCTGGTCGCGCCGGTCGCGCTGCGCAGCACCTGAGTGCGCAGGGCGGTAACGTCGATGCCCTCCGGGGGCGGAACCTCCCGGAGGACCTGCGTGCGGATTGCCGTGATGCGCTGCGTCATGCCGTGACCTCCCAGCCGATGCGGAGTGAGTTGACCCCGCCCGCGGTCCACGCGGTGCCGTCAGGCGCCCGGGTCCGAACGAACGGGCCGAGGTAGGCGAACTGGGTCTGGGAGGGGGTGAGGTTGCCGCTGAACTCGGTGTTGGTGCCGTCCGACTGCAGGACGCGCAGGGTGCGCGCCGCGGCGTCAGACTTCGACGCCACGATGTCCACCTGCACGGCCGTGACGTTGATGGCGCCCGCACTGAGGGCCGTCAGGCCTCCCACGGTGGCGCCTGCGCCGATGGTGGCGGTCGACACGTAGTCCGTGAGCTGGTTCTGCGTCGCGTCGTCCACAGCCTCGTGGACGGTCGCAGCGCCGGTCAGCGTGGTGCCGCTCGACGCGATGGTCGAGGATGGCAGCTGCAGCTCGACGATCTGGTCGCCGAGGAAGCCCACGGCGTCCGGGCCGGTGTCGTCGGTGATCCACAGGTTGTCGAAGGTGAGCCCCGGGGCGCAGGCCGCGTTGGCGCCCGAGGTGCCGAGGGACAGCCGGTCGACCACCGTGAGGGCCCCGAGGGACCCCGTGTAGACGAAGGCGTCGATCCCGTTGACCTTGACGGTGCAGGTGGGGTTGCCGGCGCCCGGGTACTCGAAGCCGATCTGGCAGCTGTACCACGTGTCCGGGGACATGATGATCGACGAGGTGGCGAGGATCGTGTTCGACGCGCCGCCCTTGAGGATCAGCTGGCCGGCGGCGTTGCGGCGCACCGAGGGGCCCGTGGTGATCCCCGAGAGGAACCCGAACAGGTTGACCTCGGCGGCCACCGTGGTGAACTTCATCGAGAAGCCGGCGTACCGCTTGGCGCCCGAGGTGAATAGGTAACGCAGGAAGTCGCTGGTCAGGCCCGTACCGACCTGCACCGCCCCGGCGTTCAGGGTGGCGTCGCGGCCGGCCACGATGGCCCGGGAGCCGCTCGTCGCGGTCCGGGACAGGTTGAAGGCGGAGGTCAGGTCGGCGGCGGTGACGCCGTCCCAGCCTTCCATCAGCAGAACGGACATGGTCAGGTCTCCAGAATGGTGCGGATGGCGACGGAGTGTCGCGCCGCGGTGTTGGGGTCGCCGGAGTCCCACCGGAGGGACAGCACGTCACCGTAGCCGAAGTCCACCTGCGAGGCCACAGTGACCGTGCCGGCCGTGCTGTTGCCCACGATGGTCCCAGAGCCGACCACGAGGCCGTTCTTGAGGATCGAGAAGTTGCCGGTGGTGGTGCCCTGCGAGTCGGTGGCCGCGCCGGAGCCCGGGGCTCCCGCGGGGATGTAGGCGTCCCGCACGAAGGTGAAGGTGCCGTAGACCTCGCCGTTCGAGGGGCGGAACGGGGTCGAGAAGACCACGTCGTAGTTCGCCTGCAGGTCCAGCAGCAGCGCCTCGGTGGCGGCCTGCGCGGCCTCGGCGTTGGTCTCGGCCTGCTCGGCGGCGAGCTGGGCCGCGATGGCGGCGTCGAGAGCCGTCTGGGCGTCCTCGGCCGCCTGCAGGGCCTGCGCGAGCGCCGTGGCGATGTCGTCCAGCACCGGGAGGTCGCCCAGCGTCAGGTCGGCCTGCTCCTGCGCGATGTACAGCAGCTGGAGCGAGGTGGTGTTGAGGTTCGCGGCCTTGAGCGTCGACGGGTTCTCGTAGACGACGATGGGCGTCGCGGCCGGGGTCTGCCGGCGGATGACCACCTCGACGCCGTTGGCGGGCGCCACGACGAACTCGATGGACGAGGGGGTGTTGAAGCTGAAGCCGGCCGACTGCACGACGCCGTCGAGGTAGACCTTGACGTGCAGGTCGGACAGGCGCGGGAAGTCGACCGAGAAGATGCGGTTGGTGCCATTGCCGGTGTACTGGCGGAGGGCGAAGGGGAAGCCCTCGCTGAGGGGGATTGAAGCCATGGGCTCCTCCTGAGAATTGTGGGGTGAACGAGGGGGCCCCGAGTGTTACCCCGGGGCCCCACGGTGTCACTGGAACAGCTGGTCAACCACGCTCGACGGCGCACCCTTGCGGGTCGCCTTCTCGCGGATGATGTCCTGCGTCAGGGCCTCGAAGCCCTTGGTCGAGAGCACCTTCTTCCGGGCGACCTCGCGGAAGTCCTGCATCGTGCGGCTGATGAGGTTCGCTTGGGCGTCCGGGGTCAGGTTGTCGTAGCCCGGGGAGGTCACGAGGGTCTTGAGGGTCTGCCGGAGCGGCAGGTTCCCCAGCTCCTCCTGCACGGCGTCGTAGGCGGTGATCGGGCGCTTGGTGCGCTCGTCCACCCGCGTGTACGCCGTCCAGTCCACACCGTCGACGGTCTTCGGGATGCCGGTGAACTGCCGGCCGGCCTGCTCGTAAGCAGCCACGACCTTCTCCAGCACCTCGTCGTCCTTGTCGGTGCGGACCGCCAGCGGGACCGCCTTGCCCAGCTCGGAGGCCAGCATCGGCTCCCCGAGGAAGTTGCGGCGGACCGGCAAAGTCTCCGAGTAGCCCGGGATGCGGGCCTTGATGGCGTCGGTCAGCGAGCGCACCTCGCGCAGGTACTCGTCGTCCGAGAAGGCACCGACCAGCGACGGCACGACAGCACCCACCACGGACTGCGCCGTCCGCTCGATACCGCCGGACGACTCGGGGTCCATGATGCCCTCCAGCAGCTCGCCGAGGTTCTTCAGGTAGGTCTTGTTGGTGAACTGGCGAGCGAACATCGTCGCCAGCGCCTTCTCAAGGTCCGCCCGGTCGCTTTCCGACGCGAGGTCCATCAGCGCCATGGCGTCCGCCGCGACGCTGAGGTGGGCCGCGCCCGGGTCGAGTCGACCGAAGCTGACCCACTTGTCGCCCACCTTGACCGCGTTCGGCTGGTGGTCGGCCAGCCACGCCTTGCGCAGGTTCGGGTCCGCCGGTCCGTTGCCGGTGATGAGCCCGTTCTGGTGCAGGGTGATGGCCAGACCGGTGAGGCCGGCGCCGGTCGTGAAGCGGGCGATGGCGTCCGCCTTGACCTTCGGGTTGCCGCTGGTCATCTCGCGGTACAGGTTCAGGTTCAGCGGCGACCGCTGCCAGAAGTCCTCGATGATGTTCGTCGGGGTCTTCACGAAGGGGATCACCAGCTGCATCATCTTCGCCATGGGGCTATCGGAGCCCAGCGCGTTCTGCGCCGCACGACCGATGCCGGAGATGACCGTGTCCTTCCGCAGCTCCTGCGTGAAGGTGACCTCGCGGGCGTACTCCAGCGCCTTGGGGTCGAGGGCGCGGCCCGTAACCGGGTCGACCGACTCCGCCATCTTGCGGTTGACGAAGGCGTCGAGCTGGTCGCCACGCAGGTTCATCGCGTAGTAGCCCTCGTCGTAGGCCCGGGCGGCCACCGAGGAGCGGTACCCGATCTGCTTGAAGGTCTCGTCCATGGTGCCCAGCAGGCGCAGCGCACCGTCACCCAGCAGGGCCTTGGTGGCGGCGATGTGGGCCTGCCACGGGTTGCCCGAGCCGATGGCGGTCTCGATGTCCTTGAGGTTGACCAGCGACCGGCTCATCTCGTCCGTTCCCTTGGCTGCGTCGAGCACTCCAGAGCCCCGGGAGAAGGCCACCTTGGCCGCCGCGAGGGCCTGCCGGTAGCCCTGCAGCGAGTACACCAGCCCAGCGCCGCTGCGGGCCACGGAGCGCCGCACACCGTCACCCCGGGCGATGCCCGAGACAGCGTCCTCGAAGGTGCGCGTCGCCAGCTTGGCGGCGTTCGAGGCGGCGTTCACGGCGTGCGTCGCCGGTCCCGTCAGGATGCTGTTCTTGAACAGCTGGATGGCGTAGTCCATCCCCTTGGCCGACTTGCCCATGGCCGTGAGGGCCCGCAGGGTCTGCATGGGGTCCCCGCCGGCCCGCTTGGCCTGATCGGCGAGGGCGATGAAGACCTGCCGCTCCTCCGGCTTGAGGCCGGCGAGGCGCTTGACGAGGGCGTCCGGGGCGGTCCGCTGGGACTGCAGCGAGCGCAGCGCACGGCCGGTCTCGGCCCGGGCGAACTGTGCCGCCTCCAGCCCCGCCTCCGCACGGCTGATGGCCGCCGCTGCCTCGTCCAGTAGGAGACCATCCCCGCTGTCGAAGTAGCGCAGGAGGGCGTCCGCAGCGTCCCGGGAGAGGGCGTCCGCCACGTACTGGCGGGCCTGCACGAACGCAGCGAGGCCGCCGTCGCCGACCGTCTGGCCGATGCGGTTGACGTACTCGTCCGGACGCATCCCGAGGGCCGCCGCCTGATCCTTGGCGGCCTTCTCGATGTCCTTGATCGGCACCACCGGCTGCTCGCGCAGGCGCTGCTCCAGCCCGATCATCAGCTGGCGCGGGCCCCACTCGGTGTCCCACAGCTTGTCGGCCCGCATCTTCTCGAAGGCGTCCGCCGTGTGGAACATGGGGATGCCATTCTCGTACCGCAGGTGCTTGTCGATCAGGTCGTTGACCTTGGCCTCGTCGGCCAGCTCCACCGGGTTCTCGGTGGCGGCCTTCTCGCGGGTCATGCCCGGGCCGAGGGTCTCCGGCCGGCCGCCCGGGGCTTCCTTCGGGTACTTGCCCGGGGTGCCCGGGATGTACTTCTTGCCGTCCATGGGCACCTCAGCGACGCCCGGGGACTCCACCACGGCGCCCGGGGGCAGCTCCATGGTCGCGTCCGGGGGCAGCTGGATGCCGCCCGACTCGCGCTCGATGGCCGCCTCCAGCTCGGACCGGCGGGCGGCCTCGGTGCCGGCCCGCTTGGCGCGGGACACGGCGATGAGCTTGAGGCCGGCAGCCAGCGAGTCGACGACGCCGCCGAGCACGAGGCCTTCCGCGGCCTTCTTGGCACGGGCCACGAACTCCGGGTCGGACTTGTTGGTCGACAGGGCGGTGTACCATGCGTCCTTGGTCGCCTGCGAGGCGCCGTCCTCGACCCAGTCCGTCACGCCCGCGAGGTACGGGTCGAACAGGGCGAAGTCCACGGCAGCGCCCGCGGCGCCGGCCTTGGCCGCCCCGGCCACGCCCTTGAGGTTCGCCAGCTTGAGGCCGGCGAAGCGCAGCGCCCCGGCGAACCCGGTGGCGAACTGGGACACGCCCGCGGCGACGTTGCCCACGGTGGTCTCCGGGCGCTTGATGCCCAGCGCCTCGACGTAGCTGATCGGCTCGAACCAGTTGTCCGTGCCGCCGACCTTGGCGGCCACGAAGTTCAGGCCGCTGGAGACCGTCTGGGCCCCTTCGGACACCATGTCGAGGAAGCCCACGGCCGCGCCGCGGGCCGCGTCGGCCGCGTAGTCGACCACGTCGCGCTCCTGCTCGGGCACCAGAGGTTCCTTCTGGGCCTCAGCGGCGACCTGCGCCTTCTGCTCCTCGGCCTTGAGGTACTGGGCGGCCGAGCCGGCGCCGAAGCGGGCCTCGAACTCGGCGGCGCGGGCCGGATTGCGCTTCAGCCACGCCAGCTGGTTGGGCGTGGGGGTGCCGGCGGCGGCCGGCGAGGCCTGCGTGGTGGTCGCAGGGGCTGCAGCGGGTGCTGCGGGGGTCTGCGTGGGGGTTGCAACAGGCTGTTCGCCGGCCATGGTGGGCTCCTAAGGTGTGGTTGGGGTCAGTCTTCGGGGAAGTCGTCCCCCTTGATGACCGTCCGGGTGATGTCTTCAGCAACCGGGACGGGTGCAGCGGTCGATGCGGTGGCGCCGGCCTGAATCTGGGCCTGCACCGAGCTTGCCAGCTGGCGCTGGATTTTCTCCATCTGGGACGACAGCTCGCCCGAGGCCGCGAAGCGGACCTTGGGGTCTGGCGAGTCGAGCTGTGCGGCCAGACCGTCGCTGACGATCTGGAACGAGCGCAGGTACTCGGCCTGTGCGCGGGCGATGACAGGGCCCGGGGCCTCCGCGAAGCCGCCGAGGAAGCCGCCGAACTCCTTGATCGGCGCGGCGCCCTGCTTCTGCCAGAACGTGTAGCCCGGAACCTGCACGTCGCGGGCCTGCGACTGCGTGCGGATGGCCTCGCCATTCCGGCCGGACCGGAAGTCGTCGAACGCGATCTGCACCATCCGCGGGTCCGCCGCGAGGCGGGGCAGGTGGTAGCTGATGAACCGCTGCGGGGTCATGTCGCCGTTGGACCGCTCCTTGTAGAACTCGGCGATGAACGCCGGGTCCACGTCGCGGGTCACGTTGCGGTAGCCGCTCAGGGCCGACACGGCCTTGTTCGCCGCCTCGGGGCCGAACGCCGACGACAGGTCAGCCAGCAGCTTCGGGCTGACGCGGCCGGTGGTGTAGATTTCGGCGCCCACCTGCGACAGCACGGTGCCCTCCAGCTTCTCCTTGTCGCGCTTCTCCTTGGTCCATTCGCGCTCCTCCATGGTGTACCGGGCGGACCGGATGTCACCCAGCGCCTTCTCGTAGGCGGCGCGGCCCTCGGCGCCCGTGAAGGGCCCCGGGATCGGCTTCTTGGTGACCGGGTCGGTCCACTCCTTGTCCCGGAAGGCGGCCAGCAGGTCCTCGTCGGCCCGGTTCAGGGCCACGGCGGTGATCTGGTCGCGCACGGTCTTGGCGATCTTCGACTTGTCGAACTGCTGGAAGGCCATGCGGTCCTTGCCGGCGTTGATGCGGGCCCACGCGGCGTCGAGGTCGGGGTTCGTCTTGGCCGCCGCGGCTGCAGCGAACGAGGCCTCGATTTCGGCGCCGACCGTGTTGCCGAAGCTGTCCAGCTCGGCCTGCAGCAGGGCCTCGTGGCGGTCCTTGCGGTGCTGCTGGCGGAGCGAGTTGTAGACTCCGGTGACCCGGTCCACGAACTGAATCTGGAATTCCGGGTTCTTCTGCTCGATGAGGCCCACCATCGCCTTCTGGTCTTCGGCGAGCCACTTGTCGAACGCGGCGTCATCAGCCGGGTCGAAGTTGGCGGAGCTTTCCCGGTACCGCGTCAGGATGTCGGTCTCGGCCAGTACCGCGGCCTCCTCGCCCTTGGTGGCGGAGTAGAACTTACGGAACAGGGGCGACTCGCCGGCCGGAATCTCCAGCTTCTGCACGTCCGCCAGCTCCTTGAGCGGGTTCTGGGCGGCGAGGAGCTTGGCCCGGGCCTCGACGGCGGTCTGGTCGTCCTTGGCGGACCCGGACAGGTACCGGTTCAGGCTCGGCTGGAGGCTCTTGAGGGCTTCCGCGAGCGCCGACGCGGTACCGCCGCGCTGCCGCTGGGCCGGGGTGATGTAGGTGTCAACCGCCCGGGCGTTGACTTCGAGCCCGACGCGGCGCTGCTGCTGCTGATCTGGCATTGCCATGGCTTAGGTCTTCGAGAAGGGGCTGCGGTTGATGCCGGCACCGCCCATGGCGGCCGACACGTCACCGCCGAACACGCCCGCGGTGGCGCCGGCCTGAGCCGTCGACAGGCCGATCTGCAGGGCCGCGACGATGGGGCTGACGCCAGCGCGCTGGACGCTGTTGATGCGGGAGATGGTCTGGGTGCGGGCACCCTCGGCCTCGATGGCCCGCTGGTTCTCCCGCGAGGTCAGGTTGGCGGCCGTGTTGACGATGTTCTCGCCGGACTGGAAGCCGACCTCGTTGATGAGCTGGTCGACCGAGATGCCGGCGATGTTGGCGGAGGCGCCGGCCGCTTCGGAGCGGGCCTTGGCCTGCGCCGCGGCGCGGGTCTGCGCGAGGATGTCGTCGGCCGTCGCCTGCCGGTCCTCATTGGACTGGGCGGCACGCTGGGCCTGATCGTCCCGCATGGCCTGCAGGGCGTTCTCTTGGTTCTGCTTGAAGACGGCGTTCTGGGCCTTGGCCGCCTGCACCTGCGAGAATACCTGCAGGCCAGACGACACGGCGGCAATCGCCATCGGTACGAGGACGGCTGGTCCCATGGGTCACTCCGGTGTGCGCTGAAAGATGATGAGCGGGTGCTCGTAGGCGTGCCCAGCCGCCGCCATGGCGACAGGCTGGAAGCCGAGGAAAGTGAGGAAGCGGTGCTGGGTCGGCGCGTTGGCGTCAACCACGGTCTTGAGGGGTCGCCGGAGGTCCCGAAGGAGCCGTCCGGCAGCCCAGACCAGCGCACCGCCCAGCTGATCCAGCCGGTCGCTGCCGGCCATCCACAGGTGGGTCTCCTCCTCGATCCCGGCGAACCCGATGGGCTCGTCGTCGGCGAGGAGTGTCCACACTGGCAGGCCTGCCTCGATGGCGACCCGGACATACTCCTCCGGGTGGATCAGGGCCAGATTGCTGAACTCCTCGATGTCCCGGGTGCGGAACGTCAGGGGCTCAAGATCGGCCAGTACAGCTGGGCGGTGCGTGATTTTCATCCAGATGCTCGCTGGTGGTAGAAGGCCTCGAACTCGTAGGACGGGAACGTGGCCGGGAGGTGGGTCTCATCCCGGATGGTGATGAGCGTTTCGGTGTTGCGCCCGAGGACCGGGAACCGGAACGAGCCAGAGACCGACACGGGGACCTCGTCGGACACCGCCTCGCCCAGCGAGCGCCCGGTGGACACCGCGGAGTACGTCAGGGACGCGGTGGTCCGCGCCCGGTTCGTCACGTCGACCGTGAACGACCCCGTGCTGGAGTAGTTCAGGGTGATGTACCGCAGCTGGAGTCGGCCCGTCACCACCGGGGCCGTGCCACCGCCGCCGAGGGCTCGCCGGAAGTAGATCGGCGACAGGGTGAACTCCATGGGGAACAGGTCGCCCACCCAGAAGTCCCGGGCGGACCAGTCGCCGACCACGTCGATGTAGAAGCCATCGGTCGGGTCGTCGCCGAACGAGTCCACCACCGCCACCTCCGATGGCTCCGCATCGGGCGCCCGGGAGACCACGCGGGTCTTCTCGGTGGGCAGGTAGGGCAGCAGGATGCGGGTGACATCCGGGGAGTACGAGGGGGCCGCGAGGTCGTCCGAGGACACCCGGCGGTCGAGGTGGGTCAGGTAGCTGGTGCCCGGATCGCTGTACCCTTCGGCCAGTTCGAGCTGTCCCATGTACGCCCCGTCCGCCTCGTCCCACACGATGATGAACCGCTCGCCCTCGAACGCGGCGTGCAGCATCCGCATCGTCGCCGGGAAGGTCCACCGGTAGATCGCCGACTGAATCTTCTGACCGGCCTCCCAGTAGCTCTTGTAGACCCACAGGGTGTTCGGCGCCGAGGGCGCGATGGCGACCGTGGTGTTCACCAGCGGGGACGCCGCGAGCACCCGGATGTCCCCCGGGAAGTACTTGGGGGCCTGCACGGTGGCGTCGTCGGCCTCGTAGTTCAGGCCGTCCGGGCGGACCGTGTAGGCCTGCAGGCGGCTGAACTCGCCGACCGTCTTCGGGAAGAAGACCTCCTGCCCGAGGACCACCGGGCGCACCAGCGGAGAGCAGGCGTACTGGGTGAGCGGGCGCAGGGACACCGAGCGCGGCGTGAGGACCGCGTCCGACAGCAGCGCGATCTGCTTCCGGGTGCCCCACAGGATCAGCGAGTCCTGAAAGGGCGTCGCCGCGTGGATGTCGGACGCCGAGTCGGCCGCCGACACGTCGATGGGCGCCGTGTCGAGCACGCCGGTCACCGTCAGCCCGAAGAAGTTGAACAGGTCGTTCGACGAGGACAGGACGATGGAGTCCCGGGCGACGAAGCCCAGCCGGTTGCGGAACACGAACACGTCGTTGAGCTTGCGCCCGAGGAACGACGGGGGCGGCAGGGTGACCTCGGTGCCCGCCTTGCGGGTCGTCCACTCGACCGGCCCGAACTCGAAGGTGCCGTCGTCCAGCGCCTCCAGCGAGAAGGGCATGGTCGAGGCGTCGATGGTGTCCTTCACCCCGGGGCCGGCGGTCTCGCGCCAGATGCCGATCAGGTCGTCCTCCTGAATCTTCTCGAACCGGACGTAGTAGTTGTCGACGCCCGTCGCGGAGTCGCCGATGACCTCCAGCTGGAAGCCCTCAGGGGCCACCGCGGGCAGCGCGCTGAACCGCTGGATGCGGCCCTTGAACGCCACGGCGCCGTTGTTGTTGAAGTCGTCGAACACCCGGATGGCGAAGTCGTCGGTCACGTTCTTGAAGTAGATGACCGACCCCTCCAGCACGATGTCGAAGCCGTCCGCCGCGAGGTCGTTCAGGTCGAAGTCGTTGAAGACCTGCTCGGCGATGTACTCGGTGCCGACCATCTGGGCGTGCGACGGGGTGTCGCCGTTGGGCACGAGGTAGGTCCCGGTGTGGACCGTGGTGGCGCCGTTGCGCTGCACCTCGATGGTGTACCGCTTGCCGTAGGCGCCCTGCTGGAACACCACGATGGCCTCCGGGTCCCGCACAGGGGTCAGGTTGGCCGCGAGGTTCGAGACCACGCCCTTGTTCAGGAGGAACGTGGTGTCCGCCAGCGTGATGGCCCGGAACTTGTCCCGGGGCTCCATGGGCGTGTCCTCGGCGCTGAGGTACCCGGCGTCGACGACGTTGACCGTCTGCTCGACGCCGTCGAGGTCGTACACCCGCACGCTCGTCGAGTCGAAGACGGCCAGATAGGCCGCGCCCCGGGAGTCGGTGAACGTGTGGATGAACGGGGTCTCGGTGTACTGGTCCGCGATGCGCCCGGTGAACTCCAGCGGGGGCCGCTTGCGGAGCCCGTCGACCTCCGACGAGTGCCCGTTGATCTGCTCCTCCAGCTGCGAAGGCAGGCGCAGCACGGGCGGCTGCTGGGAGACTCCCGAGATGAGGGAGGGGATGTTGTCGCGGATCAGCATGGTGTGTCCTCAGATGGGCGGGGCGCCGCCACCGCGGTAGATGAAGGCGAGGAACGAGTCCACGTCGCCGGCAAGCACGTTGCCGTCGTAGGCCTCGGCCTCCTCATGCTGGATGACGGCCAGCGCCTGCAGCTCGTCGGTCTCGGTGAAGGCGTTGAGAATCTGCGAGCCCAGCGCGCCAGCTTGGAACCGCCGTCCGGCCCGGATGGTGATGTAGTCCCGGGCGGCCTGCGGCAGCTGCTCGAACGGCAGCAGGAGCTTCACGGTGGCCGTGATGTCCTTGTCCCAGACGAAGGTGTGGTTGACCCGGTCGTACAGCCGGGTGCCCCGGAGGACCCCGTCGCGGCCCCGGAAGTCGCCATCCGGGTCAGCGTGCAGGGTCCCCGCGGGGACGTTCAGGAACCCGTTGATGTCCCGGGCGAGCGGGTACCGGTTCTCGGTGTTGAAGGTCCAGCCGAGGGCCTGCACTTCGCGGTTGACGTGCCGGAGCACCCGCACGGCCTGTGCAACGTCCTGCGGCAGCGGGTCCGGGCCGTCGATGTCGGTGACCGGGGGTTCGCCGATGGTGAACAGGATGGCGTTGACCGCCTCCAGTTCAGTGCTCGGGGTATCGTAGGCCATGGGGTGCTCCTATGGGTTAGCTGACGGTCACGCCCTCGACCGAGGTCAGGCGGCCGAGGTAGGTGGCGGTGATGTTGACCGCGCCCGCGCCCACGCCCGTGACCAGACCGGTGCCGGACACGGTGGCCCGGGCGGCGTTGTCGGTGGCGAAGGTGCAGAGCGAGGTGACGTTGCGGGTCGCGCCGCCCGTGTAGGTGGCCGTGACGGTGATCTGGGACGACTGGGCGACCGTCAGGGTGTCGTCGGCGATGACCGCGGAGATGCTGGCGACGCCGAACTGGCCCTTGAGGACCCGGAACAGGTCGTTCAGGGTCTCGTCGGCGCGCAGGCGCTTCGTGAGGTCGCCCGGGTCGGCGGACTTGAACTCGACCGAGCCATCGGCGAGGCGGAAGATCGACTCGGTGCCGACGCGGACTTCGTCGATGGCGAGGGAGGTGGACATGGGGTGTCTCCTGTGGGTTGATGGGTGACGAAAAAAAGCCCCGCCGAGTCCGGTTAGGGTACTCGACGGGGCTAAGGGGCTGCGAGGTTTCCCCTCTTATCGCGGGGGTTGCCTGTTGAGCGCAGCGGGTATTACGCGGTCTTCAGCTCGATGGCCGACTCGGTACGCAGGATGCCGTGGCCCACCGCGTACTTACCGACCATCAGGGTGCCCTGACGACGGATGTCGTACTCCGACTCCATGCTCAGGTCCATCAGCTTCACGGTACCGGCCGCGTCCTTGCGGAAGCAGATGCCGACCGTGGTGCTGAAGTCGCCCTGATACTTGGTCGGGCCGGTCACGACGTTGGTGCTCGGCACGTAGTTCGACTTGACGATGGTCACGTCGGCGACCTTGTACACCTTGCCGTCGCTGTACGCACCCGAGCCGCCCCAGTCCTTGTTCAGGACCTTGGTGGTCTGGGCGAGCAGGTTGTACTGGGCCGGACGCAGGGCGCAGTAACGCTCGTCGCTCGGCACTTCCAGCTCGTCGAACTTCTGCGCAGCCGCGAAGATCGAGGCCGCCAGCACTTCGCCGTCCGTCGCCAGCGCGGCGTTGGTGATGGCGCCGCCCGAGGTCAGGCCGGTGACGGCGTGAGCGGTGCGGGACGCGAGCACCAGCGTGCGGGCGATGTTGATGTCCATCGTGTTGGCCAGACGACGACCGATTTCCGTCGAGTAAATCGAACGGACTTCGTAGTGGTTCTTGGCTTCCTCGATGTTCGAGATGAAGGCGTGCGAGATGAGCAGGTCGTCGATGGTGATGACGCGCTCGGCGTGGTTGAGCAGCTGGCCGGTGATTTCGTTGCCCGGGGTGTGGTACTCGGCGGCAGCGATGCGGCCGGTCACCGGGAACTGGGCCGACTTGCCCGAGCTGATCGTGCGGCTCATCGTGAGCGGCAGGAAGATGTTGTTCTGCTCGAACGCGGTCAGAACTTCGCCAGCGAAGACCTTGAGCCACAGCGCGTCACGGTCAGCCGCGCTGTTGATCTGGCCAATACCGGCAACGGTTGCATTTGCCATGGTGTTGATTTCCTTGAGGATTGAGGATGGGAAGTGGTGTTCCGGGGTCCCCTTCTCACGGTTCGTTCTTGGTTGTCCGCCTCGGCGGGCCGCGTTCTACTGGGTGGTCGGTCGACTGGTGTCACCTAACGCCGCTGAGGAGCGGTCGCTAAAGGGCCCCTTACGAGGGCGAGGCGGACATTCACGAGGGTCAGCGGTTGTTCCCGGGTTACGGCCGGGTCACGGGCCACGTTGCGGGGGGCCAGTACGGGCAGTTGCAGCTGCCGGGTCGGTGGGTCGCCACCACGCGCCCACCTTGCATCTCAGAACACGTTGCTCCGGGCCAGCTTGGCCTGAACGCGAGCCCGGAACGCCGGGTCGCTGGTGTAGAGCGGGTTCTTCATGTCGGCCGTCACCTGCTGGCGGGACTCGTAGGAGTCGCCATCGGGCGCCGGGGCGTTGCCGCGGCCGGTGACGGTGACGCTGGGGGCCTTGCCGTTCGCCGCGGTGTACGCCGACTTGAGGTAGTCGAGCGCCGCGGTGTACTTGCCGGACTCCAGCAGGGCGTTGTAGGTCTCGACCTGCGCCTCGCTGGCACCTTCAGCCGCCCAGTCCGCGATGGCGCGGAAGGACTGCTCGCCGCCGACGTGGTCGTAGGCCTCGCGCAGCTGGAGCTGGGTCTGGGCCTTGATGCCGTCGACGTAGGAGTCGATGACCTCGCCCGGGATGCCCTTGGCTTCCAGCGCCTTGCGGGCCTCGCCCGAGATGGTGCCATCGGTGGCGATCTGGTTGCCCAGCTCGTTGAAGTCCAGACCAGCGGCCTCGACGGCGCTCTTGGCGGCGTCCTCGGTGACCGGCTGGGTCTCCTTCGGGGTCTCCTTCGGGGGCTCCTCGGCCTTCTCGGTCGGGGCCTTGCCGAGCTTGGCTTCCAGCTCCGCGTAGGCCTTGGCGAGGTCCGCCGGGGACTGGAACTTCTCGGGCAGCCACTCCGGGCGCTCCGGGGTGCCGTTCTTGGCGTCGACCTTCGCGGCGAGCGCGTCGTCGTTCGGGCCCTTCGACTGGTCGCCAGTGGCGGGCGGTGGGATATTGACTACGTCAACCATGGGGAATTCTCATTGTGGTGGTGGCCCCGACAGGGTGCCCACCTGTGCCGGGTGGGTCCTGTCGGGTGTACGAGGGGGTCTACTGCGGGGCCGGCGCGGCGCCTTCGGGGGCGCCCTGCAGGCCAGCTTCGACCAGCGGTCCAGCGACCTTGTCGACCAGCGAGGCGCCCATCTGGGCCTCCTGCGCCGCGGCCATCTCCTGCTGCACCTCGTCCTGCGTCTTGACCAGACCCTTGCGCTCCAGCCCGAGGGCGGTGGCGCGGCGGGTGAGGTAGTCGCCGACGTTGAGGAACTGCATCGCCTGCGGGGCGATGGTGGCCGGGATGCCGTTGATGAACTCGTCGAGGCGGGCGAGGTCCTGTCCGCGGCCCAGTGCTTCGAGGCCGGTGACGATGACCGGGCGCACCGAGCCCTTCGGCAGGCGCGGGATGCGCTTGGCCCGGGTCAGGGTGTCCATGACGAGCGCGATCAGCGGGCGCTGGAACTCCTGAGCCAGCAGCGAGTAGATTCCGCCGAGGGCGTCCTCCAGCTCGCGGGCCATGAAGCGAATCTCCTCGGCCGTCACGCGCTCGCCGTTGCGCTGGATGGCGCTGTTCAGCAGGAACGCGAACGCGAGGCGGTTCGACAGGGTCTCGGACTGGGCCTTCGCCACGGACAGGTCGGTCGACTTCTGGGTCTGGACCACGGTGATGTCGGCCGCGTTTCCGGCCCGCACGTCACCCGACTCCGACTCGACGATGTCCTTCAGGCGGGTCGTGCCGCCCGGGTTGACGAGGTACAGCACCTTGGCCGAGGCCGCAGAGCCGCGCAGGATCGCCTTCTCCAGCCCTTCGAGGGACCGCAGGTCTCCGTAGTACTCCTCGACGTAGCTGCGGCCGTAGTCCTCGCCGTCGACGCGGATGAACCGCAGCGGCAGGAACGGGACCTTCTCGGCCGGGTAGGTCGCGTCGGACCCCGGGATCAGAACGTCGTTGATCCACTGGTCCCGGCGGTAGCTGTTCGACGGCTTGTCGAGGACCACGCGGGTGTACAGGAAGGTCGTCTGGCTGTTCTTGTTGCCCAGCGGCTTCGGCTGCACGGCGGTGTCCACCATGCCCGGGACGGTCTCCATCAGGGCCCGGATTTCCGGGTCGAGGGCCGCCGGGTCCACCGGCTCGCGCACGATGATTTCCAGCGGGGTCCCCTCGGGGGCGCGGCGGACCACGTACTTGTCCATGCGGTAGGACCGCGGGTTGGCCGGGTCCTCCAGCACCAGCAGGCAGTTGCCGGCCACGATGAGGTGCTTGAAGGCCTCGAAGCCCACCGTGCGGATCGGCGAGGCGTCCATGGACGCAAGGGCGATGCGCTCGATGCGGCCCAGCGCCTCCTCCATCTCGGCCCGCTGGCCCTCGGAACCGGCCAGCTCCTCCAGCGCCTGCTCGTCGATCTGCAGGCGGAAGAACGAGGACTGCTGCGGCAGCAGGGCCAGCAGCATCTTGGAGGCGAGGTTGTTGACGCCCCGGGCGCCGAGGGACTGGTGCGGGGAGTAGAAGCGGGTGCTCGACGTGGTGCCCTCCTCGGGCAGCAGCGCCGGGATGGTCAGCTTGGAGCAGTCGCGCCCGCGCCGCAGGTACGGGTCGCGCTCGCTCATCAGCTCGGTGTAACGCGACGCGGGGGTCTTCATGCCTTGTTGCTCCGGCGGATCATCAGGGCGCGGACGCCCGAGTACATGGAACCGCGGTCAGCGTTCACGCTGTTGGCGAGCGCGAACCGCGGGCCGGCGGCCATGGTCGGGTCCGGCGGCGGCGGCGCGGCGGCCGGGGTCTTGACTTTCGGCTTCTTAGCCATCGGGGTGTTCCTCGTGGGGTGCGGGCTCGACGCCCCGGGTGGTCCGGTCGTAGATGCCGCGCAGGTGACGGATGACCTCCTGCTGACCGACCAGACGGGCGTAGTCCTCGGGGGCGAGGAGGCGCGTCGGGATGGTGTCAGGGAAGGTGCGAGACAGATGGTCGAGGACAGCCTTCTCGACCGGCGGGTCCGGGTAGTATTGCATCAGATGCTCCGGGGTGAACGAGGGGCACGAGACTGGGCGTCCGTGAGGACCAGCGAGACCTTCTCGGCGAGGTCTTCGAGGCTGGTGCGGCGGGTGTTCGAGATGGCGTAGTCGAAGTCGCGGTCGTCCAGCTGACCCTCGCCGCCGATCCCATCGAGACCCCGGTCGCCCACAACGTGGACCAGATGGGCCCGGTGGGAACGCAGGGTGTCGAACTCGTTGGGGAAGCGCAGGTCGTCGATGACCACGTCCCGGCCGTCGAGGTCCAGCCCACGGACGTGGTTCATAGCGCACTCGACCCACCAGTCCGGGTTGATGCTGCGGTAGGCCTGTCCGACCGCGATCAGCACGTCGCGTCCCGTCTTGCCCCCAAGGGCCTTCTGGGGAACGTCCTTCTCGACCGACAGGATCAGGGCGGCCTTGCCGCTCGGGCAGCCGGCCTCGATCAGCGAGCGGGTGCAGATGGACCGCAGCGCGTCCGCGAAGGACACGATGGTGAACCCATGGCGGTCCCGGAGGAAGCGGGCGATGGTGGTCTTGCCTACCTGCGGGCGGGAGGCGTACAGCGCGATGATGGTGGACATGGCGTGGTGGGTTGAATGGGGTGAATGAGGGGGTCCCGACGAGGGGACCCCCTGTTGCTTCACTTCGCCGGGGACCAGAGGATCGGCTTCTTGGCCTTGAAGTCGAAGTCCGTGGCGCGGAGGATGCGCGCGCAGCGGGCCTGCACCAGTGCGTCCTCCTCGGTCAGACCGGCCTTGACGTAGGCGTTGAGGACGGTGTCCCACGTTGCCCCCTTGGCCTCCAGCAGGCGCTCGGCGGTCTTCGGGCCGATGCCCGGGCAGCCCGGGTAGCCGTCCGTGGCGTCACCGATCAGCGTCTGGTACAGGTGGTACCGGTCCGCGTCGGCTTCCGTGGTCTCGTGCATCTGCTTCTTGTGGAAGTCCCAGTACCGGCACGGGATCGTCTTGAAGTCCTTGTCGATGGACGCGATGATCTTCGGGCCCGGGATGATCGTCGGCGAGGTGGCGAGGATGCCGATGCAGTCGTCGCCCTCCAGCGTCGGGCGCAGGTAGGTGCGGTACTTGTCGAGCAGGTGCTCGCGCAGGAAGGGCAGCGTCAGCGGCTTCCGGGTCTCCTTGCGGTTCGACTTGTACAGGGGGTACACGTCGGTGCGGAAGTTCCGGCCGTCCGTCAGGCAGAAGACCATCTCCGCCCCCGGGAACTGCTCGGCGAGCGAGGCGATCTGCTCCTCCAGCACCCGGACGGCGTCCTCCTCGTAGCCATGGACGGTCCAGATGCCCTCGCCCCAGTTGATCGACTTCTCGGTCGAGGCAGCGGCGCGGTAGGCGAGGATGTCACCGTCGACCAGCAGCGTGGTCGGGGCGCTCACCGCTTGATCCCGTACTGCTTCTCGAAGGTGGCCACGATGCGCTCCCGGTACTGGACCCAGTAGCCGTCGTGCAGCTCCTCCAGCTCGTCAGCCAGCCCGCCGAAGGTGTCCGGGATGCCGACCGCGAAGATCGACAGGACCAGCTGGACCAGCAGGAACGGGAGCACCGGGATCAGGGCAGCGTAGCGGAGGGCGCGGACCGGGTGGGCCATGGCGACGACGCGCAGGGCGTCGATGCCGAAGCACGGGTGGAGGGCGCCGAGGCGCTGCTTCAGGGTCGGGTTGGTCACTTGGAGGCCTCGATGCGTGGGGTGGGGTAGGTCAGGGTCAGCTGGGTGGTGCCCGGTTCGGCGCCGTTGATGGCTTCGCACAGGGCGTCTTGGTAGGCCCTGTAGAAGGCCTCCGGCGGCTGCCGGTAGCGGTAGGTCATGATGTCGATGGCCTTGTCGCCGCTGAGGTTCAGCACGACGGTGATGGCCGCAGCGCGGGCGGCCTTCTTGGTCTTCTCGGTCACTGTTCAAGTCCTTCGAGGAGCCAGAGGTGGGCCAGCCCGCTCGGCGTCAGCCGCCAGAGGCGGTCGAACGAGGCGGGCCCAGTCTGGGTGGTGAGGTAGCCGAGCGACGCGGCAGCTGCTACGCTGTCCGCGTGGGCCCGGGCGAAGTCGGCGCGGGTGTGAAAGGGGCGCTCCCAGCAGCGCCGAAGCACCGCTGGGATGTCGAGCCCGGGCCGCTCGTCAGTGGGTGTCTGCCCAGTTGAGTCCATGTTTCCATTCCCCGGTGATCGGGCAGTTGAGGTTGAGGCGCACGCCGGCAGCCGCGATGGCTTCCACGGTGGCGTCGCCGAGGGCGTCCCGGACTTCCCGGGTCACGCTGATCTGCAGCTCGTCGTGAATCCAAGCGCGGATGACGTAGTCCTTGCCCCAGACCCAGCCGCGGGCGTCGTAGGCCTTGATGGCCTCGTCGATCCAGACCTTCGCCACGATGGCGCCGGCCGACTGCAGCAGGGTGTTCAGGGCGGAGTGCGCCGAGCGGACGTAGAGCTTGCCCCCATCGAGCCCGGTCAGGGACTGCGTGGCCCCGGCCTTCTCCTTGACGGCCTTGATGAGGGCGCCGAGGGCAGGCAGGGACTTCAGGAAGCGCGCCTTGATCGTCTTGGCTTGGTCAGCGTCGACCCCGAGGATGACGGCCAGCTTCTCCGCGCCGGCCCCGTAGAGGAAGGCGTAGATGAAGGTCTTGGCGATGTCGCGGCCCTTGACTGCGCGGCCGTTGACCGTGTAGACCTTCTTGGGCTCGAAGCCCAGCGCCTTGCAGTTCAGGGAGTGGACATCGGTCTCGTCCTCGGACTTGCCCTCGACCACGGCCCGGGCGTAGGCGCCACCGTCCCAGCGTGCCATGTAGTGGGCGAGCATCCGCAGCTCGATGCCGGACAGGTCGGCACCGATCAGGCAGAAGCCATGGCCCGCATGGAACAGGGCGCGGCACTCGGCGCCGAAGTAGGAGCCGACCTTGGGGACCTGCGCGATGTTCGGGCGGGAGTGGGTGGCCCGTCGCGTCACCGCGCCGAGCGTGTTGTACCCGCCATGGACCGCACCATCTGCGCCCACGACCTTGAGCCAGCCCTCGTTGCCCTCGGACAGCTGGCCGGCGCGCTTCTGCAGGAGCATGAAGCGGGCGAGCGGCTTGGCCTCGGGGAACGGCAGGAACGCCAGCACCGTGTCGTCGATGGCCGGCGAGCCGTCATCGGTGAACTCGGTGGGCGCCCAGCCGTACTTGGCCCGGAAGCGGTCGGCGATATGGAAGCGGCTGGACGGGTTGAACTCGGTCAGCGCCACCTTGGTGTAGGTCGCGCCCTCCGGGTACAGCACGCCGCCGGTCTTGACCGACACCGTCTTGGCCTTGCCGTTGACGATCTGCTTCTCCTTGACGACGACCGCGCCCTCGTGCCGGGTGCGCTTCACGGTGACCCGGGAGGGAACCTTGATCTTCCGCTTGGTGCCGTCCGCGAGGGTCTCGGTCTGCGCCGAGGACTCCGGCTGGTACCACGGCGGGAACAGGGTGCGCAGCTCGCGGTGCAGCCGGTCGCGCTCCTCGACGATCTGGCAGTACAGCTTGGCCGCGCTGCGCTCGTCGAACGGGAAGCCCGCGTCGGTGACCCGCAGCATCAGCTCCTGCACAACGTGCTCGACGCGGCTGGCCGCCTCGGAGTACGGGGTCTTGAGGATGCGGCTGAACAGCTCGCCGGTCACCTCGATGTCCTGCACGCAGTAGTCGATCATCTCGGGGCGGCACTTCGCCCATGGGTCGTCGATGCCGTTGGCCTTGCACCAGTCGGTGTAGTCGCCCTTCATCTTGCCCATGCGCCAGCCGAAGGCTTCCAGCGAGTGGTTGCCGTACAGCTTGGACGGCATCCCCAGCGCCTTGCCCTTGGCCCAGTCGATGGCCATCAGGCGGTCGCGGGGCCAGCGCAGCTTGGCCTCGATCAGCGTGTCGATCACGCGGTCGAGGGGGAGGTCGAAGCCGTAGAGCTTCTTCAGGACCCGGAGGTCATACGCCAGACCGTTGTGCATGACGACTCGGTCGGCTTGCGCCATACGCTCAAGAGCGCCAGCGATGGTGAGCCGGGTGGTCCCCGGCGGGGTGTACGGGTGATCGGTCGCCACGTAGGTGGTGCCCATCTCCACGGCGCGGAGCACGATGACGTGTGTCGTCGTGACCGCGTCGAGGAACCCGTCCGTTTCGATGTCAGCGAGGACGGTGTCGGTCATGTCTACTCCAGCGGGATGATGAAGGGGTCCTCGAAGGTCCACCCCGGGTACCGGGGCAGGAGCGAGTCGCGGACCCGGCGGCAGGTGCGCTGGTCGACCCGGGGGGTGCAGCGGAAGACCTTGTCGGCGTGGTCCCGCAGCGCCTCGCGGCTGGCGTAGACCCGGCCGTCCGGCAGGATGTAGGCCTGCGAGGTGTACAGGTCGAACTCCTTGACCATGTCGACGTGGTTCAGCTCCCGCGGGATGATGAGGTTCAGCGGCGCTTCGAGGCCCGGGACGATCACGTCGCCGATGGCGAGGACGCGGAGGTTGCCCCCGTAGACATCGCCCTCGGCGACCCGCCAGTCCACCGAGGTGACCCCCGGGAGCCCGAAGAAGATCGCGTCGGTGACCTCGTTCGAGGTCCAGCCCGGGAACCAGATGTCGATGTCCTTCGGCTTGACGCCGGCCATCATGTCCCGGACGTAGCCCCCGGCGATGACCGGGAGCTGGGCGTCAACGGACGGCAGGCAGCCGAACAGCTTGTCGAGGATGGCCACGACCTTCGGGTCCGGGCGGTACTTGTCGTCCAGCAGTATGTGCATCTCGGTCATGTCAGAAGTCTCCTTCGTCCCGGAAGCCGTGGTTCTTGGCCTGCTTCTCGGGGGCGGGTGGTGGTGGGCACGCCTTGAGGGTCGCGCTTTCCGGGGTGTAGGACATCCACGTCGTCTTGCCGGTGGACGAGCCACGCGGGCGGCACTTCAGGACGCGGGCGCAGGTGGCCAGTCGGGTCACGTCATCCTTGGCTTGGGAGTTGCGCTCCAGCCCGATGACGATCCACGACCAGTAGCCCACGGCACGCGAGCCGCGGAAGTGGCGCAGCATGACGCGCCCGCCTTCCTCGTGGGGCGTGCCCTCGGGGGTCGACAGGTGGGACACCATGATGATGTTGATGCCCAGCTCGGTGACGAGGTTGGCCGCCTCGCTGACGATCTGCTCGACCGCCTCCTTCTCGTCCTTGTCCGACGCGGCGGCCATGGTGGTCAGGTTGTCCACGTAGTGGATGCGGACCCCGTTGGCGTGCGTCAGGTGGCGGATGCGGTCCCGGATGGACTCCCAGTCGTTCGAGCCCTGCGAGTCCAGCAGGTACACCGGGGGTGCGCCGGGGCCTTGGAAGGCCGCGATGTCGGCGGCGAGCTGGCGCTCGTCGGTCGACTCGGTCACCTCGGTGTAGTTGCGGCCGGCGCGGATGCCTGCCAGCGTGCGGACCGATGACTCGGGGTCGCACTCCATCAGGTGCAGGCCCACGGCGTGGCCGTTCCGGTTGTCCAGCTCGGCCTGATGCAGGGCGAAGTGGGTCTTGCCGGTGCCGCTGCCGCCGCCGATCAGGACCAGCTCGCCGAAGCGGAGGCCGAGGGTGAACTCGTCCAGCTCAGGCAGGAACCATGGGCGGCCCCGCGGTGGCGTCTTGCCGGCACTGGCCGCGACCTCGTCCAGCGTCACGATGTTGTCCGGGCGGTACTCGCGGGCGGACCAGATGGCGTCCACGACAGCGGCGCCCTTGCCATCGCACAGGGCCGCGTTGGCGTCCTTGAAGCCCTCGATGCGGGCGATCTTGCACTTCCCCGGGGGGAACAGCTGGGCGCACTCCAGCGTGGCGGCGCGGCCCGGGTCGTCATCGTCGAACATCAGGATGACGGTCTCGAAGCCGAGCAGCCATTCGAGCTGGCCGGCGATGTCCTTCTTGGCGCCGCCGGCCCCGTTGCGGACCGAGACCACCGGCCACTTATGGTCCTGCAGCTGGGACACCGACATGGCGTCAATCTCGCCCTCGGTGATGACCACCATGCGGCCCTTGTCGCGCCACAGGTGCTGACCGAACAGCGGGGCTTCCTTAGGGTTGCCCGTCCAGCGGAAGTCCTTGGACGCCGTGCGCAGCTTCTGGGCCACCAAGGCGCCCGTCAGGGGCTCGCGGTAGTTGGCGATCTGCACCGGGGTGCCATCGTCGTTGCCGACTTCGTATCGCCACTTCTCGCAGGTGGCTGCGGTGAGGCCGCGCTTGGGCAGCGCCTTGACCTCGCCAGTGATGGTGGGGATGGACATGGGTTTCCGGGGGGTGTGATGGGCAGACGAGGGGGTCTCGCCGTCGCCCTTCTCGTAGTGGCCGCAGCCCTGCCCGAAGCAGAACTTGTGGCCGTCCGAATAGACCCCGAGGTTGTCACGGGAGCCGCACTTCGGGCACGGCTCCTTGCGCAGCAGGAAGGATTCGGTCTGTTCCATGGGACCTCAGCGGCAGTTGAAGCAGGGGCCGGTGGCGCTGCAGGTGCAGGCCTTGGTGCTGACCACCCGCACCGGGTAGCCGAACAGCGTGGTGTGCTCGCCGGCCGTGGTCACTCGGTGGTAGCCCAGCTCCCGGCGAACCTGCTCGGCTTCCGGCAGGGTCAGCTCGATGGCCTCGACTTCCTCCTCGTCCCGCTTGGCGGCGCGGATGGCGGCCTCGATCCGGTTCAGCAGCGGCTTCTTGAGAATCAGGCGCATGGGGACCTCAGTTCAGGACGTAGCGGACGTACCGCTGGCCGGTGGTGTCGATCTTGCGGACCGACGAGATGTCGACGCCGGCCTCGCGCAGGTCGAGGATGCGACGCGGCAGGTAGCGGCACTTGAACATGGCCGAGGCCTCGATGCCCGAGATGTTGCCGGTCTCCAGCAGGTGGGTGGCGATGGCGTGGGTCTGCGGGGACAGGACCTTGGCTTCGACGAGGCGGGACAGGTGCTGGCGGTTGATCTTGCTCATTGATGTATCCTCAGAAGGATCGCCCGAAAGGGCAAAAGGGGGAGCCCCGGGCGGGGCCCCCTCCTGTTCAGACAGCGTAGCCCAGCTCGCGGAGCCACGACAGCGGAAGTTCCTTGTGGGCGTACTTCCAGCCGTTGCGCTCGCAGTAGAGGGCGTAGGTGGTGGTGGACTGCTTGGAGATGCGGGTCTGGGCGTTGCTGAACAGCAGCCGGATGTCGAAGTCCGGGTGCTGCTCATGCACCAGCTTCTGCTTCTGCCGATCCTCGGTCAGCCACCGACCCTTGGTCTCGACGAAGATGCCGAGACCCGGGGCCGGGGCCTTGCCGACGTGCTGGGCGTGGGGCAGCCAGAAGTCCGGGGTGTACGTCCGGGGCTTCGACGGCTGCTGGTAGGCCAGCTTGTGGGCCTCGAACTCGAAGGGGACACCGCGGCCCCGAAGGACCGCGGCGATCTTCTCCTCCAGACCAGACCGGAAGCCGTGCTTCAGCCCGACTTCCTGCTGGGACAGGGCCATCAGAAGTCTTCCGCCGCCGCGTCCGGGGCGCCGGTCGAGCCCTCGTCGGTGAAGCCGTGCTCGCTGCCCTCGTCCTCGCCGCCCTCGTCGCCGAAGCCGAAGGCCCCGGCCGAGCGGTCACCGAACGACTTGACCTCCAGCACCTGCACCGCTTCCAGCGCCAGCGACACGCCGACGCCCAGCGCCGCGGTGTAGAACGGGCGCAGCTCGCCCGACACCTTGATGACCGAGCCGCCGCCGACCTTGGCCAGCGCCTCGCCGAGCAGCGGGCGGGTGCGGGAGTCGAAGACCGCCGGCTTGCGGGTCCACGGCTTGCCCGTCTTCTTGGACACGCCGCTCGCCTTCATCTTGAAGTTGAACTCCCACTCGCCGGTCGGCTGGTCGTTCTCGTACAGCTCCTTGTACGGAGGGTCGGCGCGCTCCGGGATGGCCTCGCGCTTCTTCGGGTTCTTCTCCTTGAGCTTCGCCTCCTTGAGGTCGTCGGCGAAGTGCTCGCTCGCCTCGTCGTGGTAGGCGTCGATCTTGGCCACGAGGGCCGCGGCGTCCGCGCCACGCAGGCGCAGCTTCACGCTGTACTCGCCTTCCGCCTTGAACTTGGTGTCCGGTTCAGCCAGACGGGGCCACGACGCGATGCCCTTCGGGGTGGTGACCTTGACGGCCTTCAGTTCGCCAGTTGCCATGCTGCGTTCTCCTTGGGTGGTGGACCGGCTCAGTAGCCGTATCCGGTGGGGTGATCGAGGGGGTCCAGTTCGTTGACGCCGAACAGCTCCAGCTCCAGCTGGTGGAAAGCATCGAGCGCGGCGCGCTGAGGTGCGTCGGTGTCGGTCAGGTCGGGTGCATCGTAGTCGTCAGGTCGCATTGCGGCACTCGTAGTGGGTCACGCGGGCGTCGAAGGGGATGGCCCCCTGCACGCGCAGGATGTGGAGGGTCTTCTGGGCCCACTGGTCACAGAAGGTGGAGCCGGTCATCGGTGGGGCGCCATCGGGGATGTAGCCGGGGACGGTGTAGCTGTAGGCCTCCACCCGGGAGACCTCAGGCGGGACCGCATCGAACATCAGGAGGAACAGAAGGGTCTTCATGGGTCACCCATGGTGGAGTGGAGTGGAGGGGTCCTGTGTCAGGTACTCCAATGGTGGAGCCAATAGAGTCTAACAAGGACCCCATAAGGTACTATGGTGGTCCCTCATTCCCCCAGCCGGGTGAACGAGTGGGTCCAATTCTCGGTCAGGCGAAGGCGTACAGGCTGTCCCGCACCTTGCCGAGGTCCAGCGTGCCCCGCGGCGGGGGCATCGGGAGGTCTTCCAGCGCCTCCGGCGGGAGCGCAGCGCGCACCGAGTCGGTGTACGTGGCGACCGGGTCGGCCTCCTCGTACAGGCGCGCGAAGCTGTCCCGCAGGGCCCATGCTGCGACCGCTGCGTTCCCCGCGGGGACCCCGAAGGAGTCGTGGATCAGCGCGAACTGGTCGAGCCCAGCCGCCGCGGCGGTGCGGACGAACAGGCGCAGGGCCGTGCCGTCCATGGAGTGGACCCAGTTGGGCGCCACGCCGTTGCGCTGGCGGTGGCGGTCCAGCTCCTCGGTCTCCTCGTCGAGCCGCGGCTTGATGACCTTGCCGTGGAACTTGGTCTCGACCTGCCGGCTGATGATCTTGCGGTAGGCCTGCCGGACAGGGAAGCCGTCCGGGGTCTCCCACTCGACCACGCCGCCGTGCTTCGCCAGCTGGCCGGCGAGGGTCTGGAGGTAGTCCATGCCGCCGCGGGCCGCCACGACCGTGTCACCGATGCAGCGCCAGACGTGCGAGGCGAGCCACTTCGAGGCGTCGAAGATGCCGTCCGGCCGCATGGTCCCCTCGACCACGCCCTCGAACTCGTTGACGGCACCGCCCGCGAGCTTCTCGCGGATGGCGTCGTCGCTGAACTCGCGCACCGAGAAGTTGGTGCAGCCGTAGGGCAGCGTCATGACCGACCGCTTGGTGATCTTGCGGTCGATGCCGAAGCGCAGCCACGCCCGGGCCAGCGCCCCGTCGTTGCCCGACACGTCCTTGAGGGGCGTGATGGCAGCGATGGTGCGGCGGGCGACCTCGGCGTAGATGTCAGCCGGCCGGTCGGACGGGATCAGGTTGACCTGCTTGCCGCCGACCGGGTCGCGCAGCGCGGCGCTGTAGTGCTGGATGCCGTTGCAGCTGCCGTCCATGGCGACCGGGACGTAGGACACCGTGCCCCAGCCGCCGTCGATCACCCGGATGAAGTCGCAGGCCCACGCGAAGAAGCACAGCGGGCTGTCCGCCTTGATCCAGAAGTCGTAGGCGGGGCCCTCCGGGTCCTCGGCCGTGGCGCGGATGGCGTCGAGGTTGTCGACCACCCAGTTCCAGCGGTCGACGAACGGCACCTTGTCGACTCCGTAGCTGTTCGCGCCATGGATCGCCAGCCACTCCAGCGCGGCCTCGTCGTTGATCGGCGTGCCGATGCTGAAGCGCAGCAGGGACTTCTGCAGGTCGTTGCCCTGCGGGTTGACGCCGGCCGGGACCGAGTACATCCGGCCCCGGAAGTCGAGCTGCTGGGGGAACCAGATGGCGTCGAAGGCGCCGAAGCGGCGGGCCTGCGAAAGCATCCGGTCGAACTCCAGCCGGCGAGCGCGGCGCTTGCGGTTGGCGACGTGGGCTGCGGAGGCGACCTTGCGCCACGACTTGCGGGCGGAGTCGTCCTCGTCAGCCTCCGGCGGGCGCTCCGGGATCGGCTGCTCGCTGTCGTAGCCGAGGTTGTCGAGCGCGTCCCGGGCGGCCAGCTTCTCCAGCAGGGCCAGCACGTCCGGGTTGATGCGCCACGCGGTGGACTGGGCGAGGTTGACCGCCTCGATCACGCCGGTCAGGTCGGCCGCCTTGAGGGCGTCGAAGTGGGCGCGACCGTCCGGGCCGCCACGGGACTTGACCAGCGGCAGGGTGGGGATGACCTTGGTCAGGTAGCCGCCGCCCCATGGGCGGGTCCACGGCTGCGGCTCGCAGACCATGGGCCAGTAGTCGGCGACGTGCATCTCGGCCCGGGCCGCGGCCTCGCGCAGCCACTCCTCGGTCTCGGGCTTCGGCTGCAGGAAGTGGGCGACCTTGCCGCCGCCCTCGACCGCGCCGCTGATGGTCTCGAACAGACCGGTCGCCCGGTTGAACTGGTCGATCAGCCACAGCCCCACGAACAGGCGCTTGCGGGCGCCCCACGGGGTGTACGGCACGCCCTTCAGGCGCATCAGGCGCCAGACGATCCCGAGCTGGGCAGCACGGCCGCCCGCGCTGTCCCGGGTGGCGCGCTGCAGGGTCCAGTCGAAGGCGTGCGGGTTGACCGCATGGAAGCGGGCCATGCGCTCCTCGGACTCGATCATCTCGCCGAGGGCCACGGCCACGGCGGTCAGCGGGCGTACCCGGGTGGCCCCGTCGACCAGCGCCTTGGCGGTCAGCAGGGCGAGCACGTCTGCGTCCATCTCGCGGATGACCTCGACGGCCTGCGCTCGCCGCTGCGGGTGCCCCTGCAGGGCCTCGTCCCGGGCGGTGGCGATGGCGAGCGCGCCCTGCCGGAGGGTGCCGGCGACAAGGCGCTTGCCGGCGTGGGTGTTGGACTGGTGTTCCGCGTTGCGGAGGTTGAAGGCCCGCTCGCGGGCGACAGCACCGCTCCGGGCTTCCAGTTCGAGGTCGCACTGGATCAGCCGGCGGAGAGCGTTGATGGTGTCGAGGTCGGTCATGTTACTCGGGTTCTCGGATGGCGAAGACGATCAGGGCCAGCACCAGCAGGACGGCCAGCAGCGCGCCGGACGCCAGCGGGAGGGTGAGGATCAGGACCAGCGCGTACAGCGCGAGGCCCACGATGGCGACCATCCCGAGCACGCGCAGCGCGAGCCAGACGAGAAAGTCGAGAAGGAAGCCGGGGATGCGGTGGGGGTTCATGTCAGAAGCCGGGGTCGGTGGTGTCGGGTGGCGGCGGGTTGGGGCGCTGCCCCTTGGGGCCCAGCTGGACCTGATCGGGACCGACCGGGACCAGCGGGGCATCCCATGGGATGAAGATCACACCGGGTGGCCGGCGTTGCAGAACTTCTTGGCCCGCTGGTACAGCCAGCGCAGGCAGCCCGGGGACAGCGTGCGGGTCACCGAGGGGACCGTTCGGAACTCCGGCAGCCCGTTCAGGCCGATGGTCCCGGTGGGCACCAGCCGGTGCTTCACGACGGTGTCGCGGTACTCGACCCGCGGGTTCGCCGGGTCGCCCCAGCCGTTGATGGTGCGGCGCAGCTTCTTGGCCTTTTTCGCGTTCATGTTCAGAATCCTCCGGTGAAGGTGACGGTGACAACGGTGTCGTGGAAGTCGTTGGTGGCCTTGAAGGACACACCAGTGGCGACCAGCGCCGCGAGAATGGCGGCGAGGTCGGCGAGGGTATCGTAACGGTAGGTCAGGGTCATGGTCAGATGCTCGCGCCCTTGCGGGCGTCAGGGTGGATGCGGAAGCGGTAGGGGTCGGGCTCGCCGGCCTTGAAGGGCGGGATGGCGGACAGCTTCCAGCGCCGCCACGGCCCGGTCATGGTGCTGAAGCCGGTGTCGACCGCGAGACAGAAGTCGATGGCCTTGCCCTCCTTGAGGAGGCGGGCCGCCTCGTCGCGGCCGATCACAGGTAGTACCGGGCGTAGTACACCGCCGAGGCCTGCTCGACCAGCTTCTCCAGCGGCGTGTCGAGGTTGGCCGCGGCCAGCCGGACACCGGCCCGGTCCCGGATGGCGTGGATGTAGCCGCCGGTCCACTGGGAGGTGGTGACGGTGTACTCGCACAGGAAGCGCGACTCGCCGACCGGCAGGCTGAAGTACAGGGTGCGCGGCAGGTGCTGGGTGGCACCGAACAGGGTCCGCAGGCCGTAGGCGAAGGCCTCGTCCGGGGACTGCGTGGGGGTCTGGTTGGGTTCCATGGGGGACTCCGGTGGGGTGATGAGGGGGTCGCAGCAATGCGCCCGTGGGTGCCCCCGCAGGACCTCGCAGGGGCACCGGCTGGCGTACTACTTCACGCGCTCGATTTCATCCTGCGACACCGAGCCGAACAGGCGCGGCAGCTCGTCGTAGGTGAACTTGACGGTCATCGGCGACTTCGGCCACTCGACCGGCTCGGCCCAGCGGTTGCCCGGGCTGCCCCCGTCGATGGCGATCAGGACCAGCTTGATCTTGAAGGGCTTGGCCGCGTGGTCGCCGAACTGGGCGATGATGTAGGTCGAGCCGTGGATGCGGACCTTGTCGCCGAGGCGGAAGGTGATCTGCTCCGCGGCCAGCTGCGCCTCGGCGGCGGACAGGTCAGCCCGGGCCTCGCGGACCAGCTTGGCGAGGCGGTAGCGGTCCTCGGCCGCAGCCTTGGACTCGCGGATCGCAACCGCGACGCGCGCCTTGGCGGCGGTGTGTCGCTGCACGGCCTCCTCCAAGCGGGCCTCGGTGCTGCCGAGGAGGGCCTTGATGTTGTTCACGTCCAGCTGGGTGATGGTCGACATGGGTTCAGCTCCGGCCCGTCAGGGCGTTGATGGTGGTGGTGGTGCGTTCGACTCGGCGGGCGTGGCGGCAGGCCGCGTCCGCGTCGGCGGTGTTGGTGTAGGTGGTGGTCAGTTCCTGGCCCGTGAGGGCGTTCCAGACGTACCACTCGATGCTGCCGGCGTCCGTACCGCGGGCCGAGTAGGTCCACGGGTAGGTCTCGCGGTCCAGCGAGTGGCCGCGCAGGCCGCCCGCGTCGTCGACGTGACCGAGGGAGCCGCCCTCGTTGATGCCGCCGCCGACCGAGGTCGGGGCGTGCGGCGGGGGCAGCTGGGAGCCGTCGACGTGCCCCTCGGAGACCTTGCGGCCGTACTCGGGGGCGGTGTAGCCCTCGGCGAGGAGGGCAGCGGCGGCTGCAGCCCGGATGGCCGGGTCGTTGATGCGGCGGATGGTGTTTGCGCAGTACATGATGGGGTTCCTCAGGGTGTGGGGCGGAAGATGTAGCTGACGGCCTCGAAGTCGCCGTCCTCGTTGATTCGCTCGGTGGTGCAGACGGGCGCTCGCCGGCAGCCGTTGCCGTCGTTCTCGAAGGCGCAGCCGCGGCAGCCTTGGTAGTTTGCCTGCTTGCGGACGTATCGCTCGCCGTCCAGCTCGAAGGTCACGGGGACTTCCTGAAGCGTGCGGGGCAGGGTCATGGCTTCACCCGGTACTGGATCGACCGGCAGATGTCCCGGTACAGGGCGCGGAAGGCCCCGACCGGGTTGCCGTTCGCCTGCTGGACGAAGTCGCGGCCAAAGTCGACCACGGCCACGAACACGCTGCAGGGCCAGTAGATCAGGATACCGATGGCCCCGAGCACGAAGGCCAGCAGCTCAAGGGCCACGCCGGCCGCCACCTCGACGAGGCGGCTCACTGGACCACCGCCTGCGGGATGATGCCTGCGGCGACGTAGCGGTTCACGTCGCGCTCGGTGACGAACTGGACCTGCCGCTCGGTGCGCCCGCCCTTGGGGGCCGGGACATCGAGGGTCAGCTCGACGGTGCCGTTCTGGCGGGCGAAGGCGTCGTAGCCGAGCGCCGCGAAGGTGGCGAGGGTGTCGCGTTGGAACTTGGTGATCTTCTGGGTCTTCATGTCAGGTGGGCTCGGTTGCGGTGTCGTTGGAGATGGTGATGGTGGAGCCGGTCGGGAGCGGGTCCCAGCTTTCGGCATTGATGCTGCGGCAATACTCGCCGACCGCCCAGCAGGGGTCGCCGTCGTCAGCCTGCAGACAGACGCAGCTGTGATCGCTGAGGATCAGCACGACGGTGCCGGGGCTGGCGAAGCGGGCGCTCCCGCCCCTGCCCCGGGCGAGGTACGGGAAGGCCGGCCGGGTCGGCTTGGGCTCGACCACCTTGGTGATGATGGCCATGTCAGTTGCCCTCCTCGGTGGCGCGGTAGATGGCCGCAGCGTGGGCGCGCAGCTGCCGGTACAGGTTGGTGGTGGTGACCGACAGGTGGGCCTTGCGGCTCCCGTCTTCGCCCGGGAGGAAGACCCGGCCGGCGGCCTTGTTCGCGTCCGGGGCGTCCGGGATGGCCGACCTGTTCTTGGACAGCGAGTCCCGCAGGTAGGTCAGCGGCTGGTGCGGCAGGGTGTGGGCCGTCAGGGTGTACAGGGCGAGAAGCTCGGTCTCGGTCAGGGTGATGGTGTAGGTCTTTTCGATCACGAGTGGGTCTCCAGCAGGCCCGGGGCAGCCTCGGGCGGGATCAGGGTGAAGTCGTTGGGGGCGGCCAGATACTCGAACTCCTTGTCCGAGCGCAGGGTGGACGGGACAGCCACCACGTAGGGGCTCACGTAGCCCGGGCGGTGGCCGATGATGGTGCCCGCCTTGGGCGGACCGACACGCGGCCGGAGCAGCACGCGGGTCCCGACGGGGTGCAGGGTGTGGAAGTTCACGGGGTCACCTTCTTGGCCAGCTTGAGGAAGATCAGCCGCTCGTAGATGGACGAGCCGTCCGATGTGGAGCAGCTGGGGGAGGCGAGGCAGGGGCGCAGCGTGCCCCGGCCATCGAACGCGCAGCCGACGCACGGCCGCTGGGTGCTACCCTTCACGGCCACGTAGTGCCCCCCGGGGAGCGAGAAGGTGTCCCCGGGCTTCAGGCGGACGTGGCCGGAGTGGTCTTTGGTCCCCAGCCGGTATTCGTAGTGCATGGTCAGGTCTCCAGTGTGAGGTGCAGCCGGATGAAGTCAGCCTCGCGGTCCTGATCTTCCCAGCGGTCGGGCTCGACGTTGACCCGGCAGCGCAGCGACTTCAGGCGCTGGCGCAGATGGTCGACCGTGGGGATGGTCAGGTTCCACAGCGGGATGCGCTCGGGCCGGACATGGGGCCGGCGGGTGATGACGACGACCGCGCAGCTGTCCACGAAGTCGACCATGGACCCGATGGAGCCCCCGTAGATGCCGTAGGGGACGATGACGGGGCCGATGTAGTCCACCGAGGGCCGGCTCACGGCACGGCCCCCAGCTTGTCGTTCAGCAGGTCGATCAGGCGGACCAGCAGGGCGCGGCGAAAGGCCCCATGGGCGTTGCCCGGGTCCCACGTGGTGGCCGCGTCGCTGTGGGCATCGTAGGCCTCGGCCGCGGCGGCGTTGGTCGTCGCGCCGCAGGCGAACTCGACCGGGTAGGTCGCGTCCAGCCCCAGCTCGATGAAGCAGTAGGTCAGCAGGGACAGGTTGTAGGAGCGGCCCTCGGCAGCCGCCGACACGTTCCGGCAGATGCCCGCATAGTCCCGGTGGGGGCGGTCCGGGTCGATCAGCCGGAGGAAGCGGAGAAGGCGCTGCACGTCCCCGCGGAACCACGACGTGCCGCTGATTTCGATGTACTGGTTCACGGGTAGGTCCCCCACTTGTCGAAGGTGATGCCGCCGAGGAGGTTCAGCTGCACGACACGGTACCGGCAGCCGGACAGCGGGCGGTTCAGGTCGACCCACTCGGAGACCTCGCGGCGGTCAGCAGCGGACCGGATGGCGATGATGCGGCCCTTGCGGTCATAGATGGCGACCCGGTACGGGGCCAGCAGGCGGGACAGCTCGGCCGCAGCGCGGCGCAGGAAGGTGGCGATCACGGGATGTAGTCCTCGACGAAGTGGGCGCAGCCCCGAAGGGCGGTCAGGTGTTCGGCCAGCCGCTGGGCGGTGGCGCGGTCCCCCAGAATCACTGGGGTGCCGTCAGCGTACAGCACGGTCCGCTGGCTTGCAAGGCGGACCCGGCCGGTGGTGTAGCGGCGCACCGTGAGGCGCACCGGGTGGTCGTGAAGGGGGCTCACAGTACGGTCACCCCGCGGATGGCCCAGTAGGTCAGCGAGACCTTGAACAGGGGCTCGGGGAACTTCCCCCGGATGATGTCGTAGACCCGGCGGGCTCGCTGTTCCGTGCCGGCGACTTCGGTGGCGAACAGGTGGGAGTAGGCCGGTCCGCCGTCGAAGCGGAATCCGTCCTGCTGGGCGACGTTGATGATCCAGTGCGATTCGTGGCGACCAGCGGCCATGGGTCAGTCCTCGATGAAGTCCAGTTCACTCGGGTGAACGGACATGGTCTGGTAGGCCTTGCCCAGCAGCGGCAGGGTCTTGAATTGGATGGTGAGCGGCCACAGCGGCTGCCGGCGGCCAATGTCGGCCGTCACCGTGGCGACGTGACCCTCGCGGGCCCCGAAGCCGGTGACACCGGGCCGCAGCTTGCAGCGCCTGCCGATGTAGTCGGACATGGGGCGCCTCAGAAGTCGAACGAGACCTGAGCGGTCGACAGGACCGCGTTCTCCAGCGTGCCGGGGCGGACCCCGGACTTGATGCAGATGCCGCACCAGATGGCCGCTTGGGTCTGGGCCATGGTCCAGCCGCGCGCCTTGGCGATGGCCCCGCACAGCTTGTAGGCGGCGGCCATGTTGTCCTTGCGGGTCACCACGGCCTGAGGCACGCCCAGCGCCTTGGCCATCCACACGTCCAGCACCAGCGCCGATTCATCGCCCAGCAGGCACCGGGCGAAGGCGCTGGTCTTGGGGCCGCGGATTTCACCGGTCTCCAGCAGGTGGTTCAGCGAGGCCACAAGGCCCCGCATGGTGCCCTGCAGGACCATACCGTACCGCATGAAGGCTACGGTGTTGTCCCAGTTGCGCTTCACGCTGCAGCGAGGGGACAGGACGGCCATCACAGCCACGAAGCGGTCGCGGTCCCAGCCGTTCAGCTCACAGTGGCGGGCGATGGTCTGCCGCGCCCCAGCGTACCAGTCACGGTGCGGGGCACCGATGGTGGCGAGGTTGTCGAGATGCGCCATCATGCGCTTGCCAGCCACGATGCGATGCTTCAGTTCACGGGCCATGGTAGGTCTCCAGTAGGCTTTACGATGGACCCCGCGGGGCCCATGGGAAAGCCAGACAGGGCCCCGTAGGGCCCCGCTGGATGGTGGTGGTGATTACACGTCCGGCTGCTGGTCAGCCGTGACCAGCGTGTCGGTACCGGTCTCGCTGACGATCAGGCCGATGGCGTCCTGCCGGTACAGCGCCGCGAGGGCCGACAGCAGGGTCCGCAGTCGCGGCAGGTTGTCGCGGTCGATGACAGCCATCACAGTGGCCGCCGATTCGCAGGCCACGTTGGCCCAGACGCCCACCTGAGTGTCTTCGTGGGGCTCGCTGGGGACCAGCAGGGGCCGCTGCAGCACAGTCTCGGCGAGGCCGTCGACAGTGTAGAACAGCTGGGTCTTGAACGCGCACCAGTCGGCCGGCGACATGGGCTCGGAGCCGACGCAGCGGCCGATGGACGCGACGATGATGGTCTTGGACATGGTGATGCTCCAGTGGGGGAGGGTACAGCCTATGGGCAAAAGGCGCTGAAGTCCAGCGCCCTTTCCGATAGACCGGGCGGGCCTGCTGAGAAGCAGTACCCGCCGGGTTTGCTCGGTGTGTCCTCGATGCCAAGTCCGACCGACGCGCTGGGGTGACACCATGGTGACCCATGGGGGACGGTCCCCGGTCGGTCTACAGCCCCGCACCGTTCGCCGCCATGCCCTTCCCGCCGTCCTACCTTGTGCATCGTCAATGGGCGGTCTAGCTGTCTGCTAGTGGTGGCTCGTTGGCTCACCCCGCTGCCTTGGACCCGGCAGTTCCCTGCCGTGTCCCATGGGGCCATACCGTATAGGCGGTACCCCATGCCCGGATTGCTGGTGCTCCCCGGTCCCCCAGTCCGATCACGAGTCTGGGTCCTCGACTGATAGCGTCAGTTCGCGCCCCGTTATCGGAAGGGACCAGCCGGGTCGATTGCCTGTACAAGGTACCGACGCACTCCGTACCACTTGGACCGCACTATACTCCGCTTGCCTGCCCTTGTCAACCCCCCTTGGGGCTGACCCGGTACCGCTTACCGCTTACCACTTGCCGCCCATCCTATGCTAGTTCGGCTCGCTTGTCAACCCCCCGCCCTAAGGCCTAAAGGTCGACCATCCGTTCAGGGTCCGCCACGATTCGGCGTCCGGAAGACCCTGTCCCGATGCTGCGATGCCATCTTGCCACACTCGCCGACCCTTGTCAACCCCCCTTGGGGAGTGCCGCGGGTCGACTTGTGTAAAGGGCGATGCCCCGAGGGGCCCGGGTGGCGGTGGCCGCCTCCCGATGGACACCACTATCCCCCCTTTCGATCCGACTTGCAAGCGGCTGTGGATGAACGGTATGGATCGGCCGATGAACGGCAAAAATGGGTCGTTGGGCGGCCCGGATAGATCGCGCGATGCGCGCGGGTGATGCGCGATGCGTGCGTGCGCGATCCATCTGGGGGCCTGAGGCGTGCCTGCGGGGTGCGCGTGGGGTGCGCGTGGGCGCCACCCGGGTGCGCGTGCGTTGCGCGTGATATGGAAAATTCACCCCAGCGAACGAGAATGTTACCGATCGGTCACATCCTGCCCCCTCGGCCCCCTTTCGACCCCCTGAGGGCCCCGGATGGATCGTGCGGGGGCGCGTGCGCGTGCCTGCGTGGGCGCCATGCGGGCCCATGCGAGCCCCCCGAGGTCCCCTGAGGGCCCCGGATGGATCGTGCGGGGGCGCGTGGGGGCGCCCACGGCCGTCCGCGTGATGCCCGAGGGGGTGCGCGGGGGCGGCCGTGGGCGCGCGTGAGGCTGGGGGGGGGGTACCGGGGGGAAGCCGCCGCCAGTCGCTACGATTATGCCACTTCGGATTTTTCCGGGATTTTGCCGGGGACCTCACTGGCCCCCAGCGTACCCCTCGCAGACCCACTGGAACGCCTTGGTCTTCGCCAGCTTCGGCAGGATGTCCACCTCGACGCGCCTGCGAATCTGCGTGTGGGGGATGAACATGATGCCCGACACGTTCCGGTCGGCCTCCTGCAGGCCCTCATTGAGGTCCGACAGGGCCGCTGAGGCGCACAGGGCGACGTACTGGGCGGTCTCCTTGAAGACGAAGCCGACCGATACGATGGGCAGGGGCTCGTCTGAGCCGGCCGAGCACTCCTCGGTGGACACCCACGGGCCGTTGGTGGGGCTGTAGGAGTCGGTCCACTCGATCACTGTCAGGACATCATGGGACATAGCTGGGTCTCTTGGGGGTCTGGTCTACCCCCGAAGGGGCTATGGTGGGGCTACGGGTACCCCATGGATGGGGGGTAGGGAGGGGTCTGGGTCAGTTACTCTCACGGTGGAGGCTAGGCTACCCCCTCTAAGGTCCTACAGGTACCCTACTAAGTACCTATAGTACCTTAAAGGGAGAATGTTTCCCCATCCCGGGTGAACGAGGGGGTCGAAAGTCCCCTTGATTTCCCTAGGGATTCATCATCCAGTCGTCGGCGTTCGGCGTCCGGCGGGACACCCCGATGGCGTGGTCGATGTGCCGCTGCAGCTCGGCCTTCAGCGCCTCCTCCTTGACCTCCGCGACCCGGGCCTTCTGGTCGAGGCTCATGTGGTCGACCCAGTAGCCGACCGCGCCGGCCAGTGCATCGAGCCGGTCGTCATGCTTCAGGGCGCCACGCTCCTTGGTCACGCGGGTGAGCTGGTAGAACAGGCTGTACTGGCGCTGCTCGTCGGCCGGGATGTGCGGGTAGGAGCCCCGCTCGTCCTCCCGGATGACCCGCTTGTCGATGACGAGGCGGTGCTGCATCATGACGGGTTCCAGCGTGTCGATGATGCGGCGCTCCTTCTGCCCAGCGGCCCGCTCGGCGTCCTCACAGGTGACCGGGTAGACATCCCGGAGCTTCGTGCGGAGCAGGTTGGTGAACATACCGTCACCGAAGTTCGGCTCGCAGAGCACCTTGTTCACCTTGTGGCGCTGGCAGTCCCGGGCGATGCGGGTGAGGGTGGCCTCGTCGTAGCCCGACAGGCTGCCGCCGACGCAGACCACGTACAGCCAGCCATGGAGGCACTTGACGATGACCCATGCGGTCTCGTCCTTGCCGCGGCCGGAGGGGTCGACGTAGCAGATCGAGCCCTCGAAGTCCGCGAACTCGCGGTCGACGAACATCGGGGTGTTCCACCGGTCCCCGTTGAGCCCCACCTGCTGCAGGTCGTTGACCCGGGTCTCCGCGGTCTCGCCCCACGCGAGGCTCATGGGGGCCTTCTGGGTGTCCACGTCGAGCACCAGCAGGTCCCGCAGCTTCAGCGGGTACAGGTCGGCGTCCGACAGGGACGTGTCGAGCATGAACTGCAGGGCGAAGCCTGCGCGCCCGTAGCTCGACCGGCGCTCCTCGATGTCCGTCAGGGGGAACCGCTGGGGCTCCACGGAGTCCCCGGGCTGGACCCTGCCCGACACCAGCGGGTCGGTGATGAACGACGCCAGACGCTCTCCGTAGACGCCCTGACGCTGCTGCTCGGTCGGGTACAGGATCGGCCAGATGCGGATGTCGTAGCCGCGGGTGCCGAGGGTGAGGTACAGGGACTGCTCGGTCTGCGGGGTGCCGAGGTAGATGATGCGGCCACCCGG